>Ga0302123_10000057_pt1 | contig 81029 bp, 59 predicted proteins | sample CB21_321_MG_FD_203109 | JGI IMG/M metagenome (GOLD analysis project Ga0302123, IMG submission 203109) | Marine microbial communities from Western Arctic Ocean, Canada - CB21_32.1 | ecosystem: Environmental > Aquatic > Marine > Oceanic | place: Canada: Western Arctic Ocean | collected 2017-09-28 | reverse complement strand
GAGTGACAACGTTCGAATTGCCGTTTGGGGGGAACTCATGTCTGACGAACAGATCCAAAAAGGGCGCCGCTGGATCGAGCAAGCGTCGAAGATCGTCGGCTTCACCGGCGCCGGTATCTCGACCGAATCGGGCGTCGCTGACTTCCGTAGTCCCAACGGTGTCTGGGCCCGCAACCGGATGGTCTGTTTTCAGGAATTCGTAAGTAACGAAGCCGACCGGATCGAGTCTTGGCGGCAGAAGGTTGAGAGTTGGCCCGAGATGCGCGACGCGCAGCCGAATACCGGACACAAGTCTTTCGTCGAACTCCACCGCGCAGGCAAGCTCAGCGCCATGATCACCCAGAACATCGAGCGCCTTCACCAGCGCGCCGGCCTACCGGACGAGCTTGTGTTCGAGCTCCACGGAACCACAACCGAAGCCATGTGCCTGACCTGCGGCGACCGCATCGACATGAACGAAGCCGTTGCCCGCGTTAAGGGAGGCGAAAAGGCTCCAAAATGCCGCAAATGCAGCGGCCTGCTCAAACCCGCAACCGTCTCCTTCGGCCAATCAATGCCCCAAGACGTCATGCTGGCCGCTCAACAAGCCGCCGAATCCTGCGACCTGTTCCTGGCGGTCGGATCGTCGTTGGTCGTCCATCCCGCAGCCAGCCTACCGGCGATCGCGAAAGAATCCGGCGCCAAACTCATCATCATCAATCGCGAAGAAACTCCTATCGACCAGGCGGCCGACTTGGTCGTGCATGGAGAAATCGGTAGTATCCTGCCGGCGATGGTCGGAACCACCGACCCCTAAGAGCCCCGCTAGCTCACCAGGCAAGCGCGTAGGATTTGTGCCGCCGCGGACTCGCCGCGCCGAACAGCATGCCCCGTTCCGGATCAACCATCAGGGCCGTCGTGTCACCCAGAGACCAGTCACCCGCCGGGCGCGTCTGGTGCCCCAACTCCGCAAGCTTCTCAATGACCGCCGTGTCGATACGATCCTCAAGCCGCATCACGCCGGGTGAGAACCGCCGAGGGTAGAATGAACTCGGGAAATCGAGAATCTGAAAGTAAGGCGCGTCGATCGCTTCCTGAATGTCCATCTCGAAGTCAACGACATTCACCAGGAACTGCAGGTTCACCTGGTCTTGCACGTCTCCGCCAGGAGTGCCCCAAGCCAAGAACGGCTTACCATCTTTCAGCGCCAGGCTCGGCGTCAAGGTCGATCGCGGCCGCTTGCCCGGCTCTAGCTTGTTGGCCTTGTCCTCGTCCAGCCAGAAGATCTGTGCGCGCGTTCCCAGCACGAAGCCCAGCCCCTCGATGATCGGCGAGTGGCGAAACCAGCCACCGCTCGGCGTTGCCGAAAACACGTTCCCTTCAGCGTCCGCCACCCGAGTACCGGTGGTTCCCACTTCCCCAGGACGGAAGTCGATCGCCTCGGGAATCGGGCGGTGCGCGGCCTGTTGCGGCTGGAACGGATACGGGTCACCCGGCCTGAGTGTGACCGAAGCATGTTCGAGATCAATCAAGTCACGCCGCTTGGCCGCGTATTCCTTCGACAACAACCCCTGTTGCGGAACGCCGACGAAATCCGGGTCCGCGTAGTACCACTCGCGGTCCGCAAAGGCGAGCTTCATGGCCTCAGCGAGAAGATGAATGTACTCAGGCGAGTTATGTCCTAACGCTTGCAGGTCGTAGCCTTCCACGATGTTCAACGCCTGCAGCAGGACGGGACCCTGCGTCCAGAAACCTGCCTTGTAGACATCAATGCCGCGGTAGGTGGTTCGCGTCGGCTCTTCGATTCGCGAATGAAAGCCCGCTAGGTCCGCGACTTCGAGCAGCCCCGCTGATTCGAACCCATTCGCATCTTTCAATTTGAGGTTCTTCTGGAAGGCGACGATCTCTTCCGCCATCTCGCCGGCATAGAATAGGTCGCGAGCCGCTTTGAGTCCGGCGGACCTACCTTCCTCTTTGTGCGCGGCTTCCGCTTCGACGAGGCGTGTGAGGGTTCGTGCGAGATCGCGCTGCACGAACAGATCACCGATCTCGGGCACCTTGCCGTCAGGGAGAAAAATCTTACCCGATGTCGTCCACTCCGAGCGGAACCGTTGTTCCTGCTCCTCGATATGCATCTTGAACTCGGGATGCACAGCAAACCCGCGCTCCGCTAGATCGATCGCCGGAGCCAGCACTTCGCCCAGAGACATCGTGCCGTGCTCGTCGAGCGCCAGAATCAGCGTGTCGACCACGGACGGGACAGTTGCCGCCAGAAACCCGTCCATTGGAACGAGGTCGATATCGCGGCTCTGAAACCACTCGATCGTCGCCGCGCGAGGCGCCGTTCCCTGGCCGCTCAGCGAGATGACCTTTTTCTCATCAGCAAGGTAGATCAGCACCGGGACTTCTCCACCGATGCCGAAGCGGTCAAACTCGACGACAGCCTGCGCGAACACGGTCGCCACGCCGGCATCAATCGCGTTGCCGCCGTTCTTGAGCATCGTCAAGCCGGCGTCGCTAGCTTGGTGATGGCCTGATACGACAGCGCCGCGCGTCCCCATAATCAGGGGCCGGGTAGCTGCGTCAAGCCATGCCGCCTCCCAGGCAAGACTCAGCAGACAAAGAAACAATGTGATGAAACGTCCACGGCTCAACTTCACGTTCTACTCCTAGCGAAACTCGGGCGTCATTATACGGGCATCGGGGCATGCCTCGTTGAACCAGCGCTGAGCGTCCAAGTCCAACATCCCGGCCGGGTCGCGCTCCTGGTATCTCGCCTACTACTCAAAAACCGCCGTAACGATGTTGCTGCAAACGTCGTTTACGCAGATCTGAATGGGGACCGCCGGGCCGGAAGGGCTATTCGTCGGAATCACATTGAACTGATTCACACCGCAGACAAGGCCCGGCGCCGAGCCGGCGTAGTTCTGGTTGACCTCGTCTCCGTCTACGAGTATCTGGACTGGCAACTGGAGCCGCGGCAGGGGTTCCGCGAACGGCCCGAAGCCTCCATCCGGGCAAGCGGGGTCAGTTATCCCTCCTCCTGTGCCGTAGACGATGACGAACCCGTCGCTAGGAGCGGGGTTGTCCGGTCCATTCGTTGTGAAGTCAGGATTCAAAATCGCCCCCTGGCCCTGGCCGGAGCCATCGAGCGCAAACAGACCTGGATTTGCCTCCATCACAGGTACCTCGACGACATTCGAGACGTCACCAGCAAACCCAACTTGCACCTCGACGACCGGTGGTTGTTCGCCTTTTCCCGAGAGATTGAACGGGAAACCAACAGTAGGCCGATAAATGAAGTTGTTTTGGGTCTCCGATGCAAAAGTCATGGGGTTCGGTTCGCCGTCCACGAGAACACTGGCCTCGCCCAGCACTTCCAACAGATTACCGTCCTGGCCGACAGTGAGAAAGGCCGGCATCTGCGGGCCAATCAGTCCCCCCACTACTACCGAAATTTGCTGGGGTGATGCGCCAGGTCGAAAGCTTGCCCCATTGCCGATCCCGTTGCTAAACACGAACGGAAGGGTGATCCGAGTCGCAGTTCCATCCCACGGACCGCCCCCAAACTCGGGCTGGAATGCGTTCGTAGTGATCGTCGCGCCGGGCCCGTTGATCCCTGCGAGATGCGATTGTCCGAAACGATCAAAGTCGATTGCTGTAACGTTCGAGTCGAGGTAAGTTTGATACGTGATCTGGGCGAGACGGGGGTGGTGCATAGCGAGCCAACCATCAAAGGGGCCGCGTCGGGTCGGGGAGATCGCGTTCGGGGTAGTATCCAGTTGCGAAAATGTCAAACCCACAACCGCTGTAGCCCCATTTGGATCGACATCCATGCCGGCCACCTGATCGAATTCGCTGCCTCCTCCATAGGTCGTCCCATGGAAGACTGGTTTCCCTGTTTCCGGGTCCGGCTCCATAAACGTCACTATGTAGCTTTGCTCGCCTGGGTTGGTACTCATAGCGGCGTTCTCATCTACAGGGACATCGTTCGAGAGGGTGTTGTAAGAGCAGTACAGTCTGTCCCGCGGGATGGGGCTCACACTCTCAAAAACCTTGCAGCGCCCCTCAGTTTCGTTTCCGGTACCACTCGGCGGATAAAATCCAAACACCTCACCGAAAGGGGCGCTGAACGTTAAATCGAACGAGATAGCAGTGATGTGGATGTCTGCGCCCCCGCGGGGCCCCGGAGGGGGGACGCACTCACTCTCAGGCATGCCGGTCGTCGAATTCGTCGTCGACGTAACGAAGAGATTGTAGTCTTGCTCACCAAAGCAGTTGTTGATGGTCAAGTTACCAAGGCTAATCGAGTCCACGGCGTCGGATCTGTTCCCACCCAGGAAAGACGCTGCTCGATTCGACACCGTTAAGGGCTGGCCCGACGCACCATCAAACTGCACGACCTCAAGAAAGCCGTCGGAGGGCCCTCCTCCGTACCCTTCCTGGATCCGAATCGGTGTCTCGTTTTCGAGGTCGTCATTGGTGATTCTTGATCCCGTGACGACGATGGGGCTCTTACCTGCAGAGTCACCTTCGCCCTTGGTCTGTTCATCTTCGATCTCCATGACGGCGATCGCCCGACCCTCGTCGTCGCCGCTCCCGCCGACTCGTCTGGAGAAAACGAGATTTCCGTCGCCATCAAAAACAGCGGTAAAGCTGTCGCGCCCCCCTCCGACGCCGCTCCCGTCCGTGGTCGGGAAGTTGGGGGATTCCGTCCAACCGGTGACGTAGGCGTTGCCGTTCGAGTCGATTGCAAGCGCGTGGCCCTGGTCCACCAAGAAGCCGCCGACAGTTACCGAATAGGCAGCTAGGCCGGGTGAGAAGTCTGCGATGCGTGCCAAGAAAACGTCACGATTCCCGCCACCTTTCGCCGTGACATCAGGAAAGTCGACTGACTCCGTCCAACCGGTGACGTACATGCTACCGTCAGGGCCGACTTTGATGCCGAAAGCTTGGTCATCGCCGCTGCCTCCCAAATAGGTCGAGTATTCCACCTTCGGATCGATCACAAGCGGCAGGTCGGTGTCATACGGCCCAACCGAGAAACCAACCTGGCCATCGGGACCCAGGTCAAACCGGCCGTTGACGGGCCGTCTCGCTTCCGCCAGCTCTTGGTAGACGACCGGACGGCGCTGCTGTAGCTCACCCACGACCGTCCGCAAAGCCAGGTCACCCTGGTCGTCGACTCGAACGTCCTCGACACCTTCGAACTGAAGCCGAATCCGTGCTGGGTCGGCGCCTGGATTCACGATGAAGTCGTACTCAAGCATCTGCCCTCGGTCGGACGTAGCTTCCTCCGAGCCGCGATAGACCAGATCGATGCCCGGATAAACCTCCTTGAACTTCACGCGTCCATAGTGAGGAACCCCTCGCTGCCAGCGGTCCGGGTCATTGCCCACGAAGTAGTTGGATCGCCCCGGCCGTGGATCGAACTCCTCCGATTCGGCCTGAGGGTTCGCCCCGACAATCTTCATCTCGACGACGTGATCGGTATCCGACTCCGGTTCCCGCAGGCGAGCGACCAACCCATCGGCTTTGAGGAACAGGGGCCGCCCGGCGCCGTGCGAGATATACTTCACCCGCAGGTCGGTCTGCCCGCGGTTCAGCTCGAAACTCACCGTCGCGGCTTTCGTCGAGATTGGCTGCTTAGTGGATGCCGGCGACGCGGACCCGGCCCGCTGCACCTCGGGGACGGGGGAGATCACGACAAGCGCCGCCACCGTCATCAAAAGAAGGGAAGCACTGCGGAAACCTAACGAGAAACGTCGAACCATCGTGGTCGCCTCCTGGCGGTGAGCGGTCCAGTCCTCAGGCCACCTAGCCTGTGGAAATCATACGCTTCTCAAGCCCAGGATTCAATGACGATGCCGACAAATCCTATGCTAAAGTGAAGGATCTATGGCCATCGCGAACACAAAACGATACAGAATCACGAATCCTAATGGTGCCGACCACGCCACCGTTGTGGCCGTGCTTCCCAAGGGCACCGACATCAATGCCTACCTCAAGGACGCCACCAAGCGCTTTGACTGGAAAGCCTGGGAAGAGATGAAGGCGTCCCAGAGCAAGATTCGCGTCGGTCAGCAGAAGCAGAAGCGGAAGTAGTCGCCCGCTTCCCCTCCACCAACGCACGAAGCCCGCTACAAAAGGCGCGCCTGTAAGTTCTTCAGGGCGCGAATGGCTTCCCGCGCCACGTCCGTGTCCGAATCGTGGGTCAGCTTCTCCAGGTGGGCCATGCTCTCCTTGTTCCCATTGATCGAGATCACGTAGGCGATGTGCTTCTTCTGATCGTTGGAACCTGTGGCCAGCGGCTTGTAGAGTTGCTGGAGGATGCCCGCATCGCGTGACAGCTCGGTAAGGAAAGGACGCGCTTCAAGGCGGTGAAAACTTGAGTTCAGGCCGTCGTAGAGGTAGGTCAGGAAGCTCGTGTCGCCCAGGCCAACCGCGCCAAACGCCATGGACAACCGTGCCGACTCGCTCTTTTCCCTGGAGAAGGCATCAAGAATGGACTGCAAGTCTTCCTGATTGCCCAGCCTTCCCAGCCCCTCGGCGGCAGCCGCTCGCAGTTGCTTGTCCTTGTCCTCTAGGTACCGTTGAAACAGCGGACGCTGCTCTTGATCGCGCATCTTGGCGACCGCGATCAGTGCTTCGCGTCGGATCTTCTTTTCCTTGTTTCGTTCGACCAGGTTCAGCAGTTCGGGGATACCCTCTTTCACCTGTAGTTGACCCATCGTGCGGGCCGTCTCGAACTGCACGTCCTCGTCGAGGTCACGCAGCAGGAAGACCATGTCGGGCCCTACACCCTTGTCACCGATCTTGCGAATCGTTCGAACGCACTCGATGATGATCGTGCTCTCGCGCGCACGCAGTCCCTCGACGAGTTGAGGCATCCCTTCCTTGCCGCGCAATACGCCGATAGCCCGCGCCGCGTTCGCCCGCGACTCCGTGCTCGTGCCGCCCGTAATCAGCCGGCCCATCGCCCGCACGACATCGCGGGACACCTGGCTCTGCATATAGGGGTCAACGACCTTCGGCTCCGGCTCGGAGAAACGCCCCTTAATGTTCGACCCGAGGGACTTCAGCGCGGCCGTCCAGCCGGTCTTCACATAACCCGGATAGTAGAAGTTCACTAGCCCGTCCGTCGCCATGATCTGGATCTCGGGCGTCGAATCGCGCGTCGCGCGCATCAGTGGTACCAAGCTGTGCTGCGTGTCGAGACGTAGGATCGCTCCCACAGCTTCCGCCCTTACGTCGGTCACCGGGTCATCCAGCAACTCGGCAAGCGCCGGGATATCATCCGACGTGCCTTCCTTGCCTACCTTGTCCGCAGCCTTCGCGCGCTCTTTCGGATCAGGGTCCTTCAGCAGCGCTACCTGCGCTGAGAGGGAAAGCGTGATAAACGGGACAACGAGAAGGGCACTACGTCGGAACAGTCCGAGTCGCTTCATGGGCCGAAAACCTCCTGTTTCGCGGGGTCTGGCAAAACCAGAGTCCGCATCTAGAGTGTGCGAACACGGCCCTTATTATACGTACTCGAGTTCGACCTTCTTTGTGATCAAACCCGCATCAAACCCCATCTGAAGCAACTTCCGCGCCGATTCCATCACTTCCGGCGCCATGTCGGTTGTATGGTGGTTCACATACATCCCGACAAACGTCTCGGCGGTCGCGATGTCAAGGCCGCGCGAGAACTCCATGGCGTAACTCAACGCCTCGTCTCGATTCTCAAGAGCATAGACGATGCTTGCGCGCAGGCATTTGACGCATTCCTTCTGGACATCAGGGGTCAAGCTGCGCAAGATCGCGTTCGCGCCCAACGGAAGCGGTAGATTGTACTTCTCTTTCCACCACACACCCAAGTCCAAGGCCCGGTGCAAACCGCTGCGGTCATACATCAACTGCCCTTCGTGGATGATCAGGCCCGCCTCGACGCTGCCATCCTGCACACGCTCCAGGATCTGGTCAAAAGGAACTACGACGGCTTCGAAATCGGGTTGATAGAGCTTCAGAGCCAAGTAAGCCGTGGTCTGAAGACCGGGAACGGCAACCTTCTTGCCCTTGATTTCCTCGGGGGCCATCCCTCGCTTCGCCACGACCAACGGCCCATAGCCGTCGCCCACACTCGACCCGGGAGAAGTCAAGATGTACTTGTCCGCGACGTACGGATAGGCGTGGTACGAAATCGCCGTCATCTCGTAGCGACCTCGTTTCGCCTCATCATTCAGCGTCTGGATGTCGCTGAGTTGATGCTCGAATCGGACCGACGACGACCGCACTTTTCCGGTCGCCAAGCCATAGAACATGAAGGCATCGTCCGCGTCAGGACTGTGTGCCACAGTTATATTCTTCAGGGGAGAATCCATATGATTTGTTTGGCCCGCGCCGCTCTTCTTGGCGTCCTCAACCGTTGTTAGAATCAGTGCGTAGAAAACTCTACGGCTTTCGGACCCACCAGCGCCGCAGCTTAAGGATTGCGTCCGCCCGGTCGAAAATTGAACTTCTCTGCTAATGTAGCAGACCGATCACGAACATCCCGAGGCCCATTCCCAGCCTACTCTCGAGAGCTCCTATGTCCGAAAACACCACACCACAGGTGATCGCAGGCGTATCCGACCTGATGTTCACCTCAAAGATTTCCGAAACAGCACGCCACCTTGGTGTCTCAGTTGGCTTCGCGGGCAATCAGGAGGTGCTTCTCCGCAAGACCGCCCAACCACCCGCCATGATCATTCTGGACCTGAATCTCAAATCGCTCGATCCGGTGGCGCTCATCCGCGACCTCAAGGGCGATTCCGATTTAGCGAAGGTCCCCATCACCGCCTTCGTCAATCACGAATGCGCCGATTTGATCGAAGGAGCCCAACAGGCCGGCTGCGACGCCGTCCTCACCCGGGGCGCCTTTTCAAGCGGCCTACCCGAGATTCTAGGAAGCCTCACTCGCTAACCTTCTCCACCGCGTGCCGCGGGGCTGTGCCGGCGCCTAGGTAACTGGAAGCCCGTCCCCTAGGCGCGTGCCTCCCGGCGGGCCGCGTCGACCTCCAGGTCGACGTAGATCGGCCAAAGGCCGATGGGTTTCATCACCAGAGGTGATGATCACCGGTTCGTAAACCGAATCAACGCTTCCAGCTTCTCCCGAGCTTTCCCGCTGTCAATCGACTCTGCCGCCAGCCGCGCGCCTTCCGCAAACTGATCGGCTTGCCCTGCCGCCACCAGCGCCGCCGCCGCATTCACAACGACGATGTCGCGTTTGGGCCCCGCCTCACCCGACAGAATCGCCTTTAGAATCGCCGCATTCTCATCGCGCTCTCCTCCGGCGAGGTCCTCCTTCGAAGCGCGTTGCACACCAAACTTCTCAGGATTGACTTCACGCTCCGTCACGCTTCCATCGCGAACTTCAGCTACGCGCGTCGGACCGGTCGTCGTAATCTCATCCAAGCCATCGTGCCCGTGAACCACGAACGCCCGCGAAACGCCTAGGCGCGCCAACGCCTCCGCGATCTCCGGCACACGCCCGCCATCGAACACGCCAATCACCTGCGCCGCCGCGCCCGCCGGATTCGTCAGCGGCCCCAGCAGGTTGAACACTGTCCGCATCTTAAGCTCCGCGCGAACCGGCCCGGCATGTTTCATCGCCGTGTGAATCGTCGGAGCAAACAGGAACCCGATTCCCACCTCATCAATCGACTGCGCCATCCGCTCCGGCGTCAGCGCGACATTCACACCCGCTGCCTCCAGCACATCGGCGCTGCCGCAGCGGCTCGAAATCGACCGGTTTCCGTGCTTTGCCATTGAGACGCCGGCCCCAGCGACAACAAACGCACTCACCGTCGAGATATTGAATGTCTGCGAGCCATCACCGCCCGTGCCGCAAGTGTCGACCAAAGCTGTCCCCGGCGTTTTACAGGGGATCGGGGTCGCGGCTGCCCGCATGGCTCGGGCGAACCCCACAATTTCGTCCACCGTCTCGCCCTTCATCGCAAGCGCGGTCAGCAGCGATCCGATCAACGCCGGCGAGGACTCACCCGCCAGGATCTCGCCCATCACCGACACGGCCTCGTCTTCGGACAGGTCCTCCCGCCGAACCACTTTGTGCAGTGCTTCGCGCACAGTCGCCCTCAAGTTTGCGCTCCCTTGAATCGATCTCTTATGATGAGGTGCTTCGGCTGTCCCACGTAGTTCCCCCCCGAAATCCTATCACGCGTCGATTGACCGCATGAAAATTCACGAGTATCAGGCAAAGGGCGTTCTGCGCCAGTACAACGTCCCCGTTCCCCGAGGCGAAGTCGCCTTCACTTCCGACGAAGCTCGCCAGATTGCTGAAAAGCTCGGCGGCCGCGTCGTCGTCAAAGCACAGATCCACGCGGGTGGCCGCGGCAAAGGCGGCGGCGTCAAGCTGGCCGACAACGCCGACGACGCTGCTAAGCTCGCCGAGCAGATCATTGGGATGACCCTCGTCACCCATCAGACCGGCCCCGCAGGACGGCTCGTCAAGCGTGTTCTCGTCGAGGAAACTCTGCCGATCGAGCGCGAACTCTACCTCGGCATCGTTCTCGACCGCAAACGTGAACGGCCCGTTCTGATGGCCTCGTCCGAAGGCGGCATGGACATCGAAGAAGTTGCCGCCAAGACGCCGGAGCTGATCCTCAAAGAGGTTATCGAGCCCGGCATCGGACTCATGCCCTATCAAGCGCGGCGTTTGGCGTTCGGCATGGGTGTTGAAGGCGAAGCCGTCAAAGGCGTTGTTGCCGCGATGATCGCGCTCGCCAAGGCCTACGAAGCTACCGACGCCACCCTGCTTGAGATCAACCCCTTCGTCATCACGAAGGACGATCGTGCCGTGGCGCTCGACGCCAAAATGGACTTCGACGACAACGGTCTGTTCCGCCACGCCGATCTCATCGAACTGCGCGATCTTGACGAAGAAGATCCGCTCGAAACCGACGCCTCGAACTTCAGTCTCAACTACATCAAGCTCGACGGCAGCGTCGGCTGTATGGTCAACGGCGCCGGCCTGGCGATGGCCACGATGGACATCATCCAGCACGCTGGCGGTAGCCCGGCCAACTTCCTCGATGTCGGCGGCGGAGCCAACGCCGACCAGATCAAGAACGGTTTCCGCATCATCTTGTCGGACCCGAACGTCAAGGCCATCTTCATCAATATTTTCGGCGGCATCCTACGCGTTGATGTTCTTGCCGACGGCGTTGTCGCCGCAGCCAAGGAACTCGATATCAAGGTTCCGATCGTCGCGCGTCTCGAAGGCACGAACGTCGATCAAGGCAAGAAGATCCTTGCCGATTCCGGCCTGAACTTCACCGTCGCCCCCAATATGAAAGAAGCCGCCGAGAAGGTGGTCGCTCTTACGAGCTAACCCGACCATGAGCATCCTTCTAGACGAAAATACTCGAATCGTTGTACAGGGCTTCGGCCGCGCGGGCGCTTTCCACGCGCAGCAGTGTAAAGACTACGGCGCCAAGATCGTCGGCGCCGTGCATCCCGGCAAGGGCGGCACCGATCAAGACGGCACGCCCATTTTCAACACCATGCGCGAGGCCGTGGATGCCGTGCAGCCGTCGGCTTCGATCGTCTTCGTGCCCGCTTCCGGCGCGGCGGACGCCATCATCGAGGCAGCCGACGGCGGCCTAGAGCTGGTTGTCTGCATCACCGAAGGCATCCCGACACAGGACCTCGTCAAGGTCAGCTTCGCTCTCGAAGGCGGCAAGACGCGCCTGCTTGGACCCAATTGTCCTGGACTGATTTCTCCCGGCAAGTCGAAGCTCGGCATCATGCCCGGCTACATTCATAAGCAGGGCAACGTCGGCGTCGTCTCGCGCTCCGGAACTCTGACCTACGAAGCCGTCGGACAGCTTTCGGCGCTCGGTATCGGCCAGTCGACCTGCGTGGGCATCGGCGGCGATCCGATCATCGGAACCAAGTTCATCGACGCTCTCAAGCTCTATAACGAAGACCCCGACACGCACGCCGTCATCATGATTGGCGAGATCGGTGGCACCGCCGAAGAAGAAGCCGCGGCCTTCATCAAGGAACATTTCACCAAGCCCGTCGCGGCGTTCATCGCCGGGCGCACGGCACCTCCGGGACGCCGCATGGGCCACGCCGGTGCGATCATCTCGGGCGGCAAAGGCACGGCGGCCGAGAAAGTCGCGGCCCTCGAAGACGCCGGTATCGCCGTCGCGCCTACACCCGGCGACATGGGCACAACACTCGCCAGTCTGCTGTAGACTGCCCCGGGTGACGCAACGCGTCATACCCCAAGGAATCGAATCACTATGGCTATTGAACGTACTCTCACCATCATCAAACCCGACGCCGCCGGCGCTTCGCACATCGGCGAGATCATCACCGAACTCGAACGCGCGGGCTTCAACATCCTCGCGATCCGTAAGCTACACCTCAGCCGCGCGCAGGCCGAAGAATTCTATGCCGTCCATAGTGAACGGCCCTTCTTCGAGTCCCTCGTTACCTTCATGACCGAAGGCGAAATCGTCCCCATTGCGCTCGAACGCGAGAACGGTATTGCCGCCCTCCGCGAACTCATGGGTCCTACGAACGCATCCGAAGCCCCGGCTGAAACCATCCGCGGCAAGTTCGGCACGAACATCGAGCGCAACGCCATCCACGGCTCCGACGCGCCCGAAACCGCCGCCGTCGAACTCGCCTACTTCTTCAGCACCCTCGAACTCAACCGCTAGGGCCGCGGTTGTGGCGCACGCGTTCCGCGTGCCGGGTCGTGCTGTGCGCGACCTCCGCGCTCGGCCGAAGGCCGATGCGCCGCAACTCTTCGCGGAATGCACAAAAACCCACACCCGTAGCGCGGTCCCCGTTTTTGGGGTCCGCGGCCTTTCCCGCTCTCACAGCAACCATCCCACCCCGGGCACTCAACAACCCGTAGCGAGCTTTGCGGTACTTTGCGCCTTTGCGAGAAACGCGTCTTTGCGAGAAACTTGATGGGATGCCCATCCCACCAGACCAGCAAATCCCTCTCGTAGATCGCCTGACCGAACTCTCCGGCGGTAGCTACTCCCCCGAGACCCGCCGCAAATACTACATCAGCGGACCCCAATGGGCCTACGCCTACGAAGGTCACGCGCTGTTCCACGCGGCCACCCGCCGCCCCGTCCCCTTCGAGGAAGTCATTCGCGCCCTCGGTGAGATCGGGATCCGTTGCTGGACGACCCACGACACCGACGTCATTCCCACCGACAATCTCATGACCGCCCGCCAGGCCGAGACCGTCGGCCGGATCAAGTCGGTGCTCGAAGCAAACGACGTGCGCTGCTCGATGGTCACCTGCGAGACCTTCCACCATCCCGTCTTCGCCGCCAGCACCGCCGCCGAAGCGCCGGAGGTCCGCGAATACGCTGCCCGCCGCCTTGCGAACACCGTCGATATCGGGCACGACCTCGGCGCGAACTTCGCCGTCTACTGGCCAGGCACGCTCGGCTACATGATCCAGGGGGCGATCGACGAAACACAAACACTTCGCTGGTTCGCTGACGGCATCAACGCCGCTTGCGAACGCGACATCGTGGTCGCCAAAGAGCGTGGCCGAGACACCCTGAAGCACTGCCTCGAAGCCAAACCCTTCGAGCCCGTCAGCCAGATCATCCTGCCCACGTCCGACGCCATGCTGGCCTTCATCAGCAGCGGCCTGCTCACGCATCCCGAGATGGTCGGACTCAACCCTGAATACCTGCACGAGCTGATGTCGGGCGCTGCCTGCCGCGCCGCGCTCGCACGCGCCCTGCTGTGCGGCAAGCTCTGGCACTTCGACATCAATGACGGCTATCCGCTCAAACACGACGTCGACCTCGGCGTCGGATTGGTCAATCCGCTTGATTGGCTCAATGTGCTGATCCTGCTGCGCTCGCACAACTACGAAGGACCGTTCAATCTCGACTTCAAGCCGCCCCGCACCACCAGCAACCACGGCGTCTACAAGATCAGCTTCCCGACCGCCGTCGATCGCTTCATCACACTCTGGGAAATCGCCGGCGAAGCCATCGAAGACCCGGTGATCAAAGAAGCCACCGAAGCCCTGAAAGCAGGCGGTGGCGCGTCCGGTAACGACAGCGCCGACGACATCGTTGCCGCCAACCAAGAACTGCTGAGCCTCCACGAACTCATCCCGCATCGCCTCTTCCAGATTCTGATAGGCCAGCACAAAGGCCGTGTTTTCGGCTAGAACCCGCTCAAGCAACCATGCTCAAACGTATCGTTGGCGATGAGCTCTGGTGCATCACGCAACCTGACCACGCCGTGGTCTCCGGCTATCTCGCCGCCCATTGGGGTAACGACGACTTCGCGTGTCCGGGCCACTACGCCCCGTTCCCTGACCCCGACCGCCTCCGCGCCGAAACTATTCTCGCCATCGCCGAGCACGACAACGGCTGGGGGAATGGGAAGCCGATCCGCAAATCGACCCCGCCGACGGTCTTTCTCTGGATCTCACCGGACTCAAACAATCCGACGGACTGGAGCACTGGCGTCTAGGCGTTCCCCGTTTCCGCGAAGCCCACCCCTACATCGCGCTTCTCACAAGTTTGCATGCCTACTGGCTGCAGGCACCCCGCACCGGAGACGAAGAAACTCCTGCCTTTCTCCACCCTCTCTTCGGCAGCTCCGTTGACCGACCCGCGCCCGAAGGCGAGGAGTTCGAGGAAGCCAAGCAATTCGTCGCTGAGCAACGTGTTTTTCAGGGACTACTCGCCGACCGCATCAGAATCGATCCCGATTGGTCCGCCGCCGTCGAACCCTGGCACTTGCATCCCCACACGCGGCTGCTACAACTCTGCGACGCCCTCTCGCTCCACCTCTGCTTCGGCGGCGACAAAGAGCGCACTCTGCCCGACATCCCACGCAAAAACTGGAACGACCGCATCTCCCTAACCATCCGCCCCGCCGGCCAACGCCAGATCACAATCGACCCCTATCCCTTCGACCAGGACCCGCTTCCCATCACCCTCCGCGCCCGCGTCTTAGCCCCAGATACCCGCGCCCCTAACAACTTCCACTCCTGGTGGCACGCCATTCCCGGAACTGACCTCCGGTTCGAGTTTCTGGCGGACTGGACTTAATTGCACTACAATGAAGTGCAATGCCTAAGACGGAAGTCTACAGTTGGCGGCTCACCCCGGAGACGAAAGCGGCGCTCGAACAGGAGGCGCGTCGTGAAAGCGTCTCGCTCGCGACGCTGCTAGAGCGGATCGCCCGAGAATGGTTGACCGAGCAACGGGCTGAAAACGGTTCTGACGCAGCAGGGCAAGCGCGTCTTCACCGCGCAGCTGCGGCAACGTTCGGCACGATTCGTGGTGGCGACCCAAGACGGGCCGAGACCGCCAGGCAGACGATCCGAGAAAAGCTGAAGCGCCGCCATGATCGCTCACGGTCTGATTGATACGGGCGCGACTCTCGCCCTACTGGACGGCGACGACCGTTGGCACGAATCCTGTGTGGCGGCGTTCGCGGAGCTACATCTGCCCTTGCTAACCTCGGAGGCCGTGTTGACCGAGCTGTTCCATCTCGTAGGGCCGCGCGAGTCCGATCGCGCGTGGCGCTTCCTGTCCTCGGGAGCAGTCCGACTCTCGCCGATTTCCGATGATGAACTCCCAGGGGTAAGAACCCTGATGACTCGCTATCGCGATCGGCCGATGGACTTCGCCGATGCTTCCCTGGTGCACATAGCGCAACGAGAATCCCTCTCAACTATCTTCACAATCGATCACAACGACTTCGAGACCTATCGCATCAGCGGTCGACGACGGTTCACAATCACACCCACGCGCGAAAGATCACCACGCCAATGAACCCGTCGCCCCAAGAGCCTTAACTTGTCTCTGGCGAGCGTTGTGGTCCTTAGTGTCCTTGCGAGAAACTCTGGGCACAACGGAACCCGATATTCGGACTCCGCTCGCGAGGCCGAGCATAGCTGCGGTAAGCGCTGGTTAGATACTTTGCCGCGTCCGCCCAAGACCCCCCGCGTAACATCCGGTACATTCCCTCTTCCGGTCCACGCGGATTCTTCGCCGGCGCCTTCTCGTAGTACATCCGGTCATAGTGGTCAAAGCACCACTCCCAAACATTCCCCGCCATGTCGCAAAGCCCAAACGTATTCTTCGAAAACTCACAAACCGGCCGCGTACCGTCGAGAACATTGAAGTGTGCATGCTCGGCTTTCTTGGGCTCCTCATCACCCCAAGGGAACTTCGCGCCCTCGGCCATCCCACGCGCGGCGCGCTCCCACTCCGCCTCGGTCGGCAACCGCTTGCTCATCGACTCGCAATACGCCGTCGCCTCATCCCAATTCACGTTCACAACCGGATGCTGCTCTTCACCCCGAGCGATCTTGCCGTCGATCCAATGAAACGGCCGCTCGCGCTCGGTCGCTTCGAGAAAGCGCAGATACGCCTCGTTCGTCACCTCGTGCGTATCAAGGTAGAACGGTTCGACGTAGATCATCTTCGCCGGACGGTCGTCCTTAAGCAGCGTCGGACGCCACTTCAGGTCGTCATCAGGAAGAGGATGCGACCGCCCGCGCAGAAACTCTCCACCAGGGATAAACACCATCTCCGGCTCCACGCCGAAGGCAGGAAAAGCTAGAAGTGAAACGAGTAGAACCGAGACACCGATCCGGCCGCTAACCGTAGATTTCCGAAATTTCATCCGTCGGGATATAGCCATTCGCACCCAGCGGATCAACATAAGCATACGGACGTCCCGAAGGAGTATTGCGAATCTGCTTCGACCAGTCAATCCCCAGCGCCGAATACATCGTGGCAAGAACATTCTCGTTGCGAGGCTGTTCCTTATGATCCCAACCCGTATCGACGCAGGCCGCGCCGTCAGCGTCCGACGCCCCATACCGCATGCCGCCCTTCACGCCCGCGCCAGCGAACAGCGCCGGATAGACCGGATTATGGTGATCCCGCCCCGCCATATTGTTCAACGCGCCCGGCGTTCGGCCGAATTCGCTCATGTTCACAACCAACGTTTCGTCCAGCAGCGTCTTCTCTGGATTCGTCTTCGACGGAATCTTTGCGAGATCCTCAAGCAACGCCGAGAACGCCTGATCGTACTCAGCACAGAGCTTGTAGTGGTTTGCTTTCTTCGAGCGGTCCCAGATGTATACGTGGTGATCCCAGCCCGGGTGGCAGATGTGGATGTAGTGTGTGCCGGCGTCCTGCGCCAACACATTCCGCGCCAGAATCGACGAGATCCCCGCCCGATGCGTCCCGTAGCGTTCCTTGTCCTCTTCGCTGATCTGGAAAGCCGCGGGCCAGCGCTCGTCCGAAAGCAACGCGTATGCGGCGCTATAGAAATCGTCGTAGCTCGACATCTTCCGCCCAAACCCGGACAGCCGCCCACGCTCCACATCGCGCAACTTACTCAACAGCGCCCAGCGCCCTTCCAGTAGCTCGACCGCTTTCTGATCAAGAGCGGGCGAGCCCGTCGCCGCCTCCGTATTGATGTCCACCACCGAGAACCGCGCCGGCAGAAATCCCGTCGAGAGCGCCCCCGCCGAACCCTTCTCCAAGTTGAACGACATGTAGGTCGGAAACGTGTCCTTTGGCCGACGCCGCTCTTCCAATTCCGCCGCAATCACCGAACCGATCGCCGGAATCTCGCGCGCGAACGCCAGATTCATCTGCCGTCCCGTCTGCAAGTAATACTGCGCCCGGAAGTGAACTTCCTCGTGACTCTTCAGCGACCGCACAATGGCCATCTTGTCCATATGCTTGGTCATCTTCGGCAACAGAAGCTGCGACATATGCAGATCCGGCGCCAACTGCGTCATCGCGAGGTCTTTGGGCGTTCCCGCGGTCTCTTTGAAATCGTATGATTCGACGTGGCTGATCGCGCCCGACATCTCATAGAAGAGAACGTTCCGGGCCGAACCGCGTGGTTGTATCTTTGCGTCCGTCTGTTTGGCGGATACTTGCAGCGGCCACACGCCATCCACCGAGGCCCCGAGCAGACCGAGCCCGCCAATCCGCAGCAGGTCGCGCCGCGATCCCAACAGATCCCCGACCCTTCTAGGCTCCGCCATCAGAACGCCTCCGTACTCCAAACGTAGGGGCACGGCATGCCGTGCCCTCTCCGCCCCTAGTAGTTAAAGAAAAACTCCACGCTATTGATCAGCGCCCACTGCAAGTTCTCTGCCCCCGCCACGCGATCCGTATGCAAAGCCGCAATGGCAATTTGTTTCTCATCACCCGACGGCGGACGCGACAGCGTTCCCATGAACATCTCGTCAACCACGCGATCGTTGTCGTAGCTGTCGAGCAGATTCCTGATGCGGCTGTCCTCTTCCGCAATCACCCTGTCCGTTACAACCGGCGACTGCATTAACGCCAACGGATGCAGCAGCGATCCGGGCATCTCCTGCGGAGGCGTATTGCGATCCGACTGCCCGAACGTCCGCAAGAACGTCCGAACGTCGCGCCCCCCCGGCGGCCCCGTCAACTTCATCGTCATGCCGACCTTGTCGTCGCCAAACTTGAAGTCGCCCGGCCGATCCGTCGCCAGCGCAATCGCGTCGTGCAATTCCTCCGCGCTCAACCGCCGCGCAAACTTGCGTGCAAAATACGTCGCGTACGATTCCTTCCACTCGCCCTGAAACCGCGCCGACAATTGATACGCGCTGGACTTCGCAATCGTGCGCATCAACTCCTTGATGCTGTAGTCACTCTCACGAAAGCTCTTCGCCAACTCATCCAGCAGCTCCGGATGCGACGGCTGAACAGGCCATCCTTCGGGTACGCTCTTCGGATCCTGCCGCAGCAAGTCAAACTCATCAAACGGCTCCACTATCCCGAAGCCCATCAACTTTGCCCAGAAGCGGTTCACCGTGCCCCGCGCGAATTGCGGATGCGCGGTCAGCATCCTCCCCAAAGCCTCGCGCGGTTCCTCACCGGGACGCGGCTCTTCGCCGGTCAGCAGGAATGCCGGGGTGTCCGGCCCTCCGAGCCGCGCGATGCGTACCATGCTAGCGCCTTCGCTGTCATAGCCCTCATTCCCGTCATCCAACAGAAACTCGCCCGACTGCGGCTTGCCGTTCTCCCAATACATCAGATACCGGCTGCGGCCCATGAACGACGCCATCTGGAAGAACTCGGTCCGCGTCTTCGTGCTGAGCCAGACGTTGACCTTCTCAAGGTGACCCTGGCCGTCGTGGCACGACACACACGACAGATTCAGCCCCATGAAAACTTTTGCGTAATGGATCGCCAACTCGTCATGCGTATCGAGCTGATGCACCATGCTCAGGTCATCGCCGTCTTTCGGCTGCGGCGCTCCCTGGATGTGCTCGCGCGCGATCACGTTTGACGCCGCCACCACGTGATTGCTCTTCGCCGACGCCGCGATGATGTCCTGCGCCACATGGTCGTACGGCCGGTCGGCACGCAAGTTCTGCTTCATCCAGTAGTGGAAGAGGTGCCGTCCGCGCCCCATCTTGCCGTTCGCGCGGAATAGATCCATGAAGTGGTACGCCCACTTCTCCACGTACTCCTCGCTGTCCACCAACCGGTCGATCAGCTTGTCGCGCTTGTCCGGGTCATCGTCCGCCAGAAACGCGCGCACTTCCGTCCGCGCCGGGATACGCCCCGTCAAGTCGAGCGTCACGCGCCGCAGAAACTCCATGTCCGACGCCGGCGGTGCATGCGGCACGCCGTCGCGCTCCATCTTGTCGAAGATGTAATCGTCGATGAAGTTCCGCCGCACAACTTGGCCGGACCCCGCACCGGGCTCCGAACCAAGCAGCCGATCCGTCAGCTCCGCCGCTTCGTTCGACTTCGGACGGTCAAACAACGAGCCGTGCGTTTCGGAAAACTTCTCGGGAGAAAGTACTTCGGGGCGAGCCTCGCGGGGTTCACCTTTATCCTGAGCAGACAGCGTCGAGGCTGCCAACAGGACACACACAAACACACTTCCAGCACGCTGCATAAGCGGCCTCCAAGGCGGACGAAGCTACGGCTATGGTACGCCCACCTCTTCCGTGTGTCAATTCTGATACACAGTCAGTTTGGCGACTTGCCGACACATTCTTCCAAGCAACCACCTACCATGGTCAAGTTATGAAGGACCGTCCCGAAGCCCCCAAGCCCACGACCCGCCGCACCTTTGTCAAGAAAGCCGCCGCGTCCACCGTAGCCTCGGGGGCGCTTCTCACCGGCTGCGGGCCCCAAGCGGACGAGCCGGCCAAGCTCAAACCCCTCTACGACGACCCCCATTCGCCCGTCAACCTCCCTGGCCGCGACGATTATCAACGACCGCCCGACTGGGGCCCATCTACCCGCAAGAACTGGGACGCAAAAAATGTCATCGTTATCATGCTCGACAGCTTTCGTGCCGACCACCTCGGCGCGCTCGGCGGCGCAATGGGCCTAACGCCCAACCTCGACCGCTTCGCGGCTGAATCCACGCTGTTCAAGCACTGCTATCCCGAGGGACTACCCACCATCCCTGTCCGCACCAGCCTGTTCACCGGCAAGTTCACGTATCCGTTTCGGCCCTGGCAGGTGCTCCACCCCGAAGACCATCCGCTGCTCGCCGAGATCCTGTGGAGCGAAGGCTTCCGTTCCGGCTTCGTCTCCGACACCTATCACCTGCACAAGCCCGGCTACGGATTCAGCCGCGGCTTCGACGACGTCGTCTGGCTCCGTGGACAGGAGGGCGACCCCTACATCCGCGACCCCCGCATCAAAGTCGACATTGAGCCGTTCTACAAATCGCGCACCGGCGACCCGAAAGAGGCCGACCAAATCCGCCAGTACCTCACCAACCGCCACGACTGGAAGACCGAAGACGACCAATTCACGCCGCGCGTCATGGGACACGCCCTCGATTGGCTCAAGCGCCAGGACCGCAAAGAGAACCTCTTCCTGTGGGTCGACTCCTTCTGCCCGCACGAGCCCTGGGATCCACCAGACCGCTTCCTCAAACAGGTCGCGCCCGACTTCAGCGGCAAGAAGCTCATCCTCCCCACACCGGGTGATGCCGAGGGCTACCTCGATGCCGCTGAGATGAAGAATATTCAATCGCTCTACGCCGCCGTCGTAGCGTTCGTCGATCACAGCGTCGGCAACTTCCTCGACGAGATCAAACAGATGGGCCTTTACGACGACACGATGATCGTCATCGCCACCGATCACGGCGAGCCGTTTGGCGACCATGGCATTGTCCGCAAGGTTCGCCCTTGGGCCTACGAAGAGCTCGCCCACACTTTTCTGATGGTTCGCGAACCCGGCGGACAAGGCGTCCAACAGGTCGACTCCTATGTCCAGCTCACCGACCTCACCGCGACCATCCTCGACCACCTAGGCATCGCCCGGCCACCGCAAATGGCCTCGCGCAGCCTGATGCCGCTCATCCTAGGGAAAGAAGAGAAGGTCCGGGACTTCGCCGTCTGCTGCCACCACGGGAAGGCGGTTAACGTCCGCACCGACGACTGGAGCTACCACTATTTCCTCGACGGCGAAGCCAAGCAGAAGCCAGACAGCAAGCTCACCAAAGACGGCCCCGAGCTCTACAACACCAAGGATGATCCTACCGAGCACAACAACCTCATCGCCGCCGAGCCCGACCGCGCTCAAGCCATGGACCAAATGGCCCGCGATCTGACCCGCGAACTCGTCGAACACGAGCAGCAGTTCGTCTGAATCCGTACTGCTTCACGAGGTGGCCTCCCGACGGGCTGCGTCGGAGTACCCGCCGACGTCCGGTTCGGGCTCCTTCACCGGCGGCGAATGATCTGTCGCCGGTGCTACCATGCAACCAAACCATGACACGCCGCTCTTTCGTCACCACTTCTGTTGCTCTTTCCGCCGCGTCGCAGCTCAAGGCCCAACGTGGCAAAAGCGCCAATGACCGCATCGGCATCGGCCTGATCGGTTGCGGCCAGCGCGGCCGTCGCGCTCTACTACGCGACGTTCTTCAGTACGCGGAAGAGACGAACATCGAAGTCCGAGCCGTCTGCGACATCTGGCGGCAGCAGCGCGAGACTGCCGCTGCTCAGGTCACACAGGCGCGTGCCAACGATCCGAAGCAGATCGAGATGTATCAAGACTTGCTCGCGAGACCCGACATCGACGCCGTCGTGATCGCTACGCCCGACCATCTGCACTGTACCCATCTCATCGCCGCCGTCGAGGCGGGCAAAGATGTCTATGTCGAGAAGCCGCTCGCAATGGACATGAAGGAACTCAACAAAGCGGTCGACACCGTCAACAAATCCGACCGCGTTGTTCAGATGGGCACGCAAGTACGCAGCCTCGGGCCCGCCAAAGGCGCGCAGAACTTCGTGCAAGCCGGCGGCCTCGGGGACGTCTTCAAGATCGAGCAAGCCCGCAACGGCTACCGGCCTTATTGGCATCGCCGGGGCGAGCGAACGATCAATCAATCTGACACGGTCTGGCGCGAATTCGTAGCGCATCGCAAGAAGCGTCCCTGGGACCCCGACCAGTACACCGCTTGGTTCGGCTACCGCGATTTTTCACGTGGCCCGCACAGCAATCTCATGGTGCACTTCATCGATCTCGTCCACTACATCACCGGCGCGTCCGCGCCCACGCGTGTCGTGACGATGGGCGGCACCTATCGCTGGAAAGACGCCCGCACCGCGCCCGACTCCGTTGAGACGATTCTTGAGTACCCCGACAAGGGTTTTCTCGTGCGCTATTGCACGATGTATGGACTACCGACCAACAACTACATGAAGTTCTTCGGCCCCCGCGGCGAGATGGACGCCTCCAACTGGTCCGCGCCGTATACCATCAACGGGGCGCGGTCACAGGAGGAAGACCCCATCCTCCCCGACGCGTTTATTCCCGAGACGGAAAACACGCCGCACATGCTCAACTGGCTGCAATGCCTGCGGTCGCGCAAGACTCCCAACGCCCCGATCGAAGCGGGCTACAACCACTCCGTCGCCGTCATCATGTCCGACGAAGCCATGATCCAAGGCCGCCGCATGGTTCACGACCCCAAGGCCCGCAAGATCAAAGCGGGTTGAGGGTCTAAGAAGAAAGCGCCGCTTGCAGCATGGCCTTGGTATAGGCCACGTTGTAGATCAGACCGACAAGGCCTCCGCCGCCCGGATAAAAGTTGTTAATGCCCAGCTTGCGGTCGACGTCGATAGCGCGAGGGTGCTCTGGGTAAACCCCTCGTGGGTATTTCTGCCGCACCAACTCTTTCATCACACCAAACATGTCGACCTGACCCTCGTCAATGAACACCTCGGTGTAGTCGACGTTGGGTTTGCGAACAATCACATTGCGATAGTGGACATGGTTGATCACGTCGCGTTCGCCGAGATAACGGCAAACCTCCACCGGGTCCGCGCCCGTTTCGCGCGTTACACCACAGTCGAATGTCATCCCGTTGTACGGACTCTTGACCAAGTCGAGATACTCTTTCCACTGCGCGAAGCTCGCGAAGAGTTGCTCTGAGCCTCGACTGGTCGGCACGGGCGGGTCGTTCGGGTGGAGAGCCAACCGCACATTCGCTTTCTCCGCCTCCGGGACCACCGCTTCGAGGAAGTACTTTGCCCGTTTCAATTGCTCGGCTCGGGTGTGCGTACCGACACCCTCTTTCGGAGGAAGGTTCTTCGAGATCTCGTAGTCGTAGGCGGTGTAGCCCGCCCCCGCGCGACCGATCTCCTCCTTGTAGCCCTCCGTCAGGCGGTGCGCGTAGAAGTTATATTCGATCACGGGCAGCCCGGCTTTTCCAGCGGCGCGAATGGACTGGATGACGTTCTCGATCTGCTCGTCGCGGCCCGGCCGTCCCCAAATCACATCGTTCATACCACCGATCATCATGTTGATGACCTCGATACCTCCGCTGCGGAAGCGGTCCATGATGTCGCGGAGGTCTACCTCCGTCCAGGGCTGAGTCCTCGGTCCTCCCATCAGGACGTGGTTCACACCGACCTGCTTCCACTGGCGAAGGGTAGCCTCGTCAGCCGTGGAGGGCGAGCCCACGCAAATCTTGGGAAGATCGCCGCCCAGCTCGAGCGGCCATTCAGTCGCCGCGGCCGACCCAGCCGCCGGCGAAAGTGCGGCAACGCCCGCAAGTTGCATCAAACTTCTTCGTGACAACGAATCGCTCATAGAATTTCCACCTTTGCGCCGCGGCCTATCACGGCATCAAACGTTCCCGGTGAGGCTGAGCGAACTGTCTCGGCGGGATCCTCTGCATGCGGAGGACCCCTACCGTTCCTCCCACGTGGGTCCTCGGCCAGTCTCTTCCCACGCCTTTCGAAACTCCTGGCTGCCATCGTCACTCCATTGGTCGGTCACGACGGCATTGCCGTATCCGGGTACAGGTCCGGGCAGGTCTGACGAGCCAGTGCTTAGGGCCTGGAGCTTCTGGTCGGGCCGAAGGTAAAGCGTAGGGCCGTTCCGATAGCGAACACGGAAAAGGAACCGCCCTGGATCGGGCCTGGATGTGGCCGCGTACTTCTCGTACTTCTGTCGATCCAGCGTCACCCCCAGGCCGGGCCCTTCCGGGACTTGGACGCTGCCGGCGACAATAGGCATGGACTCGACGGTGATGTCGTCCTTCCAGAGGTTATTCAGCGGCATCCCCGGCAACGTCGCCATCTTGTAGACCGCCGCTTGGTGGGCTAAGAAGGCCATGCTGAGATTTCCTCCCGGCAACTGAAGGATGAAGGGCATGCGGGTGCTCTCGGCCAGGGCCGCCAGCCTCATGTTCGTACCTACGGGAAAACGGGAGGCAACGAAGCCGTCACAGAGTCCATGGCGGACATAAAACTCTGTGGGATCTATTGAGTAGTGAAAGATCAACGGCAGGGACACCTTGGTCCGCAACGCTTTCCAGGCCTCATGGTCCTCGACATTGATGGGATCTTCGATTTCTCCCGCGACCGGAAACTTCTCCAGCTCCCGGAGGACCGGATACACCGTGGCCAGCTCAGAATCGGCGTTGAAATCATAGTGAATCTTGAAGCCGGGAGGCGCGACCTCCTGCATCGCAGCGGTCTGGTCGATGGCGTTCTGAAACACATTCACGTGGTACTTGAGCCAACGGTAGCCACGGGCCGAGACCTGCCGAACTTCCTCAGCCATCGCCTCGGGAGGCTGCGAGACAGTCCAGGCCGCCACCGGAACCCACTTGCGAACCTGCGGTCCCAACAACTTCCACAGCGGAATGCCCAGGATCTTGCCGATCAGGTCATACAGCGCCATGCTCATCGGCATGCTGTGGGTGCTGCCGAACCAGTCGAAAGGAGTCGTGCCCAGGTAAGACGACAAGTCCTCGGGAGTCTTAGGGTTCCATTTTTCGCCATAGCCCTCCAGCCCGGTATCCGTCCGAACGACATAAACGGTCCGAACCGGGATATCGGGCTGTTTCCGGAAGAGGGCTCTGGCGTTGTAATCGTGCAGCGGTGAGATGACCTCTTCGACCTGAATATCGGTAATCCGAGGCTGGCGGAGCGGAGCTTGCTGAAGATAGCGGGCCTGACCCCACAGGGGCGTGCCGGCAGCAAGAGCAGCAGCTGGTGTGGTCAGCATCTTCAGGGCTTGGCGGCGGTTCATCAATGACATAGTGCCTCTAGATTACTTCGTTTCGAGAACGCTGCCTCACAACGAGATGCCCGAGCAATTATCCATTTTCGTCCGGTGCGCAAGAGTGCACGAAGGCAAGTTTAGATTGCGTCTCGGCAAAGCTTCGCAGTACGTACCAAAGAATAGGAACGTCTCAGCAGACAGCTAAGCGCGGTGCTTTTCCATCTGGGCTTCGTCGAGGACTACGCCTAGCCCAGGGCCTTCGGGGACGCGGAGTTGCCCCCCTGCTTCGTAGGTAAAGACAGGCGTGATGACGTCGGCCTCAAGATGACCCGGCCCAATCAAGTCCGATGGCGCAGTCACGGCGTTCGACGCCACACCGAGGTGCAGCGCGGCGGCTGTCCCTATGCCCATCTCGACCGTACTCCCCAACAAGATCTTCAGGCCGGCTGCTTCGGCGATCTCAGTAAGCCGACGGGCGCGGCTGAGACTACCCGTCTGGCTCGGGATGACGTTGAAGATATCGACCGCGCGGTGCCGCACCAGCGCAGTCGCGAACACGTCGGCGTAGTCACCGACATGCTCGATGATCTTGACCGGAACCGCACGCCGCACGCGAGCCAGCGCCAGGGCCGCCTCGCCGGGATTGTCGTTGACCACTTCGGGGCGGTTCTTCGCAATGTCACGTGAAGCGGCGTCAACGGGCGTCTCGACCGCATCAATACCTGCTTCGGCCATCTTGCGGATGTTTTCGATGGCCTGCTCTTCGTTCCAGGTGCCGCTCGGGTCGACCTTGATGTAGGCCTCGGGACCGGCGATCTTGCGAATCGCCGCTACGTTCTCGCAGTCGATGACGATGTCGGAACCGACCTTGAGCTTGAAGGCGCGAAAGCCCTCGGCGACTTTCTGCTCGATGCCCTCCGGGGCAACGCTGGAGTGCCGCACATAGGCGACCCATGAGACGGGCAAGTGCGTCCGGTAGCGTCCGCCGAGCAACTCCTAGACGGGCACGTCCATCGCGTTCTCGACAAGGTCGAGCAGAGCGATGTCGATGGCGGCCCAGAGCATCCGCCGTAGCTCGACGTGCCAGTTCGCGGGAATCGCCTCGGCGACCTTGGCACTCAAGCGGTGGCGGTCGGACGCATCGGCTCTGGTGAGCAGTTCGGTGAGAACTCGCTGGAACTCATCGGATGGGGGAGCGTTCCAAGTCGGCTCGACGTCGGACAGCTCGCCGACGCCTCGGGTGCCGTCAGCGGTGACGAACTCGAGCAGCAGGTAGATAGAGGTGTTCTTGAAGGCGGGGTCGTCCTTGGCCAGGCGCGTCCGATAGATTCGCCGCATCTCGACGGGACGAACGCGGACTTCGACGATCTCGAAGGAAGATCTTCTTTTTGTTTTTGAGGGGACTGTACCTAGTCTGTTTCCGCAAGCTGTGATCGAGGCGCCGATGCCGGCTACGGCTCCGCCAAGGAGATTGCGTCTGGTCAAGAATGTATACCTCGGGTGGCTACGAACCGGTCTTCTCTGCCGATCGTTTCTCAATTTTGTCGAGCGTCTTTTGTAGTCGGACCTTCATCTCCTGCTCGCGCCACTCGAGAAACTCTTGTTCGACGCGGTCGCGTTCCCCCTTGTTCGCGGGCACCGCAGGAGGAATGGTGATGTCGGCATAAGTGATGCCTTCTTCTTCGCGATCTACTGCGACGATCTTGTTTTCGTCAACGATAAGCGTCACGCCGACGTTGGCCTCGACGATCGGCACGCCGTTCTCTTGGCCGCGGCTTAGGACGGCCTCGTCCTGTTTGAGACTGCGCGAGCCCATCGAGGGAATGAGCAGAAAGCGCGCACCATCAAGCACGGGGATGCGCGCAAGGTTCGGATTCCAACGATCGTTGCAGATGAGGATGCCGGCGCGTCCGTAGGGTGTATCGAAAGCGCGGCTCGCGGTTCCAAGACGATTGAACCACCAGTCACCGTCGTAACCTTCGGCGAACTGCATCTTGTGATGCTTGCCGCGGATTTGCCCCTCGGGATCAACAAAGACGGCGGAATTGTAGACATCGTCCCCAACGCGCTCGGCGAGCCCGAACACGAGGGACATCTCCAACTCTTTGGCTAGGTCTTGGAAACGTTGGATGACAGGATCGTCGATCGGTACAGCCACGTCCTTCATCTTCTCGGCAGGAAACTCCCCGGCGATGATCTCGTTGACGACGTAGCCTTCGAGAATGCCTTCGGGAGCGACAGCAATTTCGGCGCCGCCCTGCTTGGCTTCGCGAAAAGCTTGTTCCAGTCGGTCGGCGTTGCCTTGGAGGTCAAACTTGACCGGGACAAACGAGATCGCGGCAACGGGCACCTTTAAGGCGGATTCCTCCGGCGGCGGCGAGCAGACGGCAAGCAGAGTCACGAAAGCTGCGGCAAACATCGGAAGCAACATGCGTCGCTTTGCCATCGAATACCCCGCCCGTTCCCTACGCGGTAACGATGCCAAGCGGCTCCCGCTTCATCCACGTGCCGCGAGTGAAGTCAGGAAAATCAATCGTTCGGCTCCGCGCGGCAATCGAGCGCTCGCTTAACTCGCCCACCGCGCTCAACGCCGCCCCGTCGTAGACGTCGGTGTCGAGAGGCTGCCCGTTGCGCAGGCAGTAGACAAGCCGATAGGCCTGAATGAAGTCCATACCGCCGTGACCGGAACCTTTTGCCTTCTCCTGAAGGGCGCTCCAGAGAGGGTGTTCGAACTGCTCGGAGTAGGCGGCAATGAGGTCTTCCCAATCGTGTCCGGGACTCTTGCCGTCAATGTGGATCAGCGGCTCGGGGTACTTCTGGATGATGCCCTTCGTGCCTTGAATCAGGTAGTCGCGGCTGTAGGGACGAGGCGTGTCCGTGTCATGAGTAACGAGAACGGTCTGCCCGGCGCGAGTGCGGATCAAGGACGACACCACGTCACCCAGTGCGACCTCAAGCTTGGCCTGCGGACTGTCGGCGCCGAAAGTCTGCGCCGCGTACTCCTCGAGAGCCTGCGACTTTGACGCCATCGAGACGATGTGGTCGAACTGATTGCCGCGGTTGATGTTAAGACACTGCGCCACGGGGCCGAGGCCGTGCGTGGGATAAAGATCGCCGTTGCGCCGCAGTGAGTGTTGTAGCCGCCAAAGCTTGCGGCCGTTGCTGTCGTTGAACTTGCCGGCCCGCAGGTCGTGCAGATAGCCGCAGCGCGCATTGATGAGGTCGCCGAACAGGTTCTTCCGCACCATGTTGAGCACCATCAGCTCAACGCGGTCGTAATTGCAGTTCTCCATCTGGATGCAGTAGCGGCCGGTCTGCTCGGAAGTCTCGACGAGTTCCCAGCATTCATCGAGCGTTACGGCGATGGGGACTTCGCTGGCCGCGTGCTTGCCCTTCTTCATGGCCTCGACGCAGACGGGTGTGTGCCACTCCCAAGGCGTCGCGGTGAAGACGAGATCGAGATCGCCGCGATCACACAGGCGCTTGTAGTCATGTTCACCGCGCGAATAGGGCTCGGGTTGCGGCTGACCGGCTTCGGTGACCAACTTCTGGGCCCGGACAACGTTGGCCTCGCGGATATCGCAGATCGCTTTGACTTCGACACCTTCGCATTTGAGGAGATTGCGGAGGTCGCCGGTGCCGCGTCCGCCAACGCCGACAAATCCGATGCGGACTTTGTCCAGCGGTTTGGCGGTACGCTCGGGTGGGGCAGCGGATGCGAGGGAGGCGGCCGCGCCGGTGGCGGCGATGCGGCTGAGAAATTGTCTACGGTTCTGGGATGCTGACATGGTTGTTTGTCTCTATCGAGGAAGATGGGCTCGGCAGACGGATTCTAACATTGTGAGTCTCACCGTGAGGTATCGTTAATGAGACTCAACGTGCTGTACCGTAGTACCGCATCTTCCCCCGTATCGCCGAATTCCACCAGGAACTCTGGATCTTCACCGATCGATTCGATCGAAATCACCGCGCCTCCGCGGCCCCGGTGCTTACCCGCGATCACGTCTACAGAATCATTCACGCACAATGGGACCAACTCATCGTGTTGTCCATCGTAGAATCGCTTCCAAGCTGCGTCCGTCACGTTGTTCGTCGGGCCCTTCACTCGTCTCGATCCTCGACCTGGGCTCAATTCTATCTTGAACGGACGCCGGGGCCAGGCTAATTGCTGCCAAGAGTTTCGATCAGCCATGTGGCTGGGTCGGTGGATTCTGCACTGAGGGTGAGCCGGTCGGCAGCGTTGGCTTTGGAGAATTCCTTCTCAAGCGCTGACTGCGAGAGCTTCACGTTGCGACCGTTGACGAGGGAGGTGAGAAGCCGCGGCCGCGGCGCGACGGCTTCAGAAATGTCTGCGATGTCGCCGGCTTTGAGAATGCCGAGCACGGTGATGTCGAACGGCGTGTAGGTGAAGGGGCTATCAAGGACAGACAGATACGACGCGAGGCCACCACGAGCGGCGATAGCTTGGACGCTAGGTTCGTAGAGCGCGGCCAATAGGGCTAGATGCGCGCCCATGGGTTCGGCGCGGTACTGGATTTGAGGGCTGCTCTCCAATACGATCTCGTCAACGAAAAGATGCTCGGGGTTGGTCGGTACGAAGCTGTCTCCCCAGAGAGCGAGCTTTGCGCCCTTGAGGTTGGGTTGCGCACGGAGGTAGGCGAGGACGGTGCGCAGGTCCTTGAGCTGGGATCCAAGCAGCGAGTTGGCAAGATCGAATTCGCGCTGGGCCAGCGAATAATGCGAGCCACCGTCACCCCGGCCGGAACTGGGCGAGGTCTCGCCGGTCGCCCGGAGATCAGGCAAACAGACGGCGACACCGGCATCGAGAAGCCGCGCAATCTCGGCGGCGCGATTGGCAAGGAACCTCTCTTTGCCGCCCTGCGCAACCGCGACTACGACGGAAGATGGTCGGCGGTTCTTCGGCCTCAGCAGGAGCATCGGCACATGGATTCCCTCTTCGACATCGAGAATGCTTCTCTCGACCCCGGCGGCGGATAGTTCGTCGTTGCCCTGGACTTGGGCCCCGGGAGTTGGATTGGGCGCGATGTCGCCGAGCTTGGCTTGGAGTTCGCGGCGAAGGGTTTGCAGTCTAGCTTCCGGCCGCAGGGGCTCGCGGCGGTTCCGTGCTTTGGTCAACTGCTCAACGCCCATCCCGTAAGCGATGGTGTGCAACCCCTTGCGATCCAAATGAGCCGATACGGACGGCGGGATGCTCAGCAGATCAGCGTGCAAACGTCGCCGCTGCGCTTCCTGCAGACGAGCAGCTTCGCGTACAGGGTTGGTGCTCAGTTGGGAGTCGGGGAGGATGGCTAGGTCTTCCGCCGACGGGAGAGGGATGCCGAACCAACGTTTGAGAATTGGGTAGATTTCCTCGCGCTGTTGCGGACCGATGCTGAAGCAGTGGCTGACGCGTTCCATGCTGAGGCGGATGAGTCCGTAGGCTTGAGACGCGGCGAGGTTCTTGAGCGCGTCGTAGAAGCCCCAAACTTTGCCGGAGCGCTCCAGGCCATCAAACCAGAGATTGGGATAGTCGGCCTTCTCTGTGCCTTCCCAGCCAAACTCGAAGGCGCGGATGAACTTACGCGGCGCGACCGCGGCAGCGACAACCCAGGGAGAAAACTGCTTGGCGATCTGTCCAGGGGAATCGCCGTGCACGCGGACATGGCCTTGATCGTAGTTAAAGGGCGCGACGGCTGAGATGCGAGGATCGAGCGCGGCGGCGACCCCGGACGGTTCGCCACCACCCGCGACGGAGCCAAGGAGGATGATCTTTTCGCGGTCGATGTCGGGGCGCTCGTAAAGGTAGTCGACGGAGCGGATAATGTCCCAGGCGGCCCATCCGGAATAGCTCTCGCCGACCAGAAACAGTTGTTTACTGAACAGGAATCGCGAGCCATAGGCTTGACGATACGCGGGCGTTGTTTGGGCGCGTTCGCCGTAGCCGGGGCGCTCGATGACGAGGACGGCCGCGCCGGTGCGGGCCCAGAGCTCACCCATGTCGTGCAGTTCGCCTTGCGTCTTGGGGTAGTGCTGGCTATGGACGATGATGATGCCCGGGATACGGCCGGAGTAGTCGGCTGGGCGATAGAGATTGGCCGACATGTAGTAGCCTTCGCGGCTTTGGAAAACGAGATTTTCGAGTCGGTAGCCTTTGCCTTCATGAGTCGCCGTGACCTGGGCGTTAAGGGGCGGGCGATCCGGTGGGAACTTTCCTGTTGACTCGCGGAGCGCGTCGATGCGTACGTCGCGAAAGCTTTCCCAGTCGCTACGAGTTTCAACTTTGTCCCACGCTTCGCGTTCGGCCCATACGGCTTCGCGGATTCGCCTTTCGAGTTGGCGCGAAACCATCGAGCGCACGGACTTATAGCGCTTCTCAAGCGGCGTCCAAACGTTGGGGTCGAGCTCGGCGATCTCAGCCGCCAAGCCTTGCATGGGAGCGGCATCGTATGGGGTGGCGGGGGCGGCGACCTCGTGGGGTTCGGCGTCGCGGAGGATGAGCGAACGGTAACGCGCCGCTCCGTAGAAAGAATCGGATACGGCGATGGGGAGGCTGCTTACCTCGGCGATCTCGCCGGAGCGGGCGGCGCGGTGGCGCGACAGCAGGACACGCCATTCGTTCGGGATGCCCGTTTCACCGAGCGCGGCCGCGATTTCGTCAAGAGGCAGATTGATTCGTGCGATCCATTCGCCGTGGCGGATGTCGGTCTGCACCTCGATGTCGCCGTTCCATGATGAGGACGGACGTATGACGTGCGGGCCCCGCGCAACAACGTCGCGGATTGCTCCAACGGAGTTGATGAGGATCTCGACCATGGCTGAGCCGTCGGTCGCGAAGTAGAACGAGAAATGGTCGTCGTGGTCAACGCGGCTGTCCCGCCCGCCGTTGTCGGCTTCGATCCGCTCGGGCTCTTCCATGCGGGCGAGAATGGCAAGTTTGCGGCCGTCATGCATCCACTTGATTTCTGTGGGGTAGCGCGGTTTGCGGGGATACGGCTCGTTGCGAGGCAGGCTAAAGGCGGGGATGTTTTTCCAAGCAGGGTGGTCCCACTTGGCCACGACTTCAGGGAGACTCAGAACTTTGCCGACTTCAAGGGGCGGCTCGGTGTTCCCGAATGCCGGCGGATTGAATGCCGGGGCAGCGACAGCGGAACTGGTCGCAGGGATGCTGAAATCGGCGAGGGATCCGTTGTTGGGCCAGTGCCAGCGGAACTCGGGCGCTTGCGGGCGCCGTGAGCGGATGCGTTCGGCTCGAATCTTGACGGTGCCGGCTTGCGACGGATTGAGATCGAGATCGCGGAGGGAGAGGGCGGTCTCGACGGTCCAGCCGTCAGGGGTTACTCGCGCGGCGCGGAGCACGGGCGTGGATGCGATGAGTTGGCCCTTCTCTTCGAGGCGGTATCCGCCCCAGGGGTTGATCTCAAGGCTCGTGGTTCGCGGCTCTCCGCCGAGGCTCGTGTATTGGATTTCAAAGCGGATGCGGTCTTCAACGGGGGGCGACTCAATGGCGTCGCGTTCCCATATGGGGTTCTTGCCCATCGAGCGCGCGAGGACCTTGCCGCCGGGTTCGGGGAGCGTGGCCGCGAAGGTCAGATACTCGCCGCGAAGGCCGAGGCGCGCGGTTCCTCCGAGGTCGGCGGGAACGCCGGGTTCGCTGGGTGTGAGGGTGCGCGGCGATGCGTTCCGCCAGAAGGGGTCGTTGAGTTGGCCGTCGATCGTGAGAGGATCGGTTGCGTGATGGAGGGTGTTGGTTTGGGCAGAAATCGGAATCGCCAAGATGGCGAGTAAGAGCGAGGTGTAGAGATGGGGGCGAAGCAATGCGGTGTCTCCTTGTCGGAATCAAGAGTAGCAACGGCGACGACGCGTTTCCAAAAGGAGTTCGCTAGGCGGGGTCGATGTTTTTCTGGAGCAACCTTAGGAAGTTGCCGCCCCAAACTTTCTTGATCTCAGGTTCGGTGAGTCCGTAGGCCATCATGCTGCGAGTGACCTGGACGAGTTGGGACATCTCGGGGATGACCGGGATAGTTTTGCCCAGTCCGTCGAAGTCAGTGCCGATGCCGACATGATCAATACCGACGAGATCGGCGACGTGGACGATGTGCTCGACAAGGCGGTCGGGGGTGGCTTTGGCCGGGTCCGGATCGATGAACGCCGGTGCGAAGGCGATGCCCATGGCTCCGCCTGCCTGTGCAAGGGCTTTGATCTGGTCGTCGGTGAGGCAACGGTAATGGTTGCACTGCTCGAAGACAGCGGTGTGGCTGACGATGGGCGAACGGGAAAGCCGCTCAAGCGTTTCGAAGTAGGATTTGTCGTTGATATGCGCGAGGTCGGTGAGGATGCCGAGTTCTTCATTGGTCTTGATGAACTCATGGGCGAGGGCCGACAGGCCTCCGGCGTTCTTGCGCTCGTTCTCGCGGTCTTGGGGCGTGCAGGGGCCGTAGGGGCTACGGCTGCCTTGCAAGTATTTCTCCTCCGGTCCTCCTTCGCCGTGCGTGACGGCCATGGAGCGAACGCCGAGCCGGTAGAGGATGCGTTGGATCTCAGGCTTGCCGTCTAACCATCGTCCAATGCCTTCGATGGACATGATGACGCCGATCTTTCCTTGCTCGGCGGCGCGGAGGACGTCTTGTGACGATTCGACAAGCATCAGGTCGCCGGGGTTCTGCTTGATCTCGTGATAGGTGCGCTCGATAGTGACCCAGACGTTGGCAATCGGGCCGTCGCCAACGATGAAGAGGGCCGCGTCGTAGCCCGTCTCTTTCATGCGCGGAATATCGGTGTGGAAGGTGCTGTCGCGATTCTTCCAGTTGAGCGGATTATGTCCGCGTGCAACGCCTTCGACTGGGGCATCGTTGTGTCCGTCGATGATGAGCGCGCGCTGGTGGACTTCCTCTGCCTCTTCGAGAGAGACGGATCGCTTGCTACGGCGGGACTGCGCAAAGGCAGGCGGGGTGGCGGAGGCTAGGATGCCGGCTAGGCCGGTCGTGACGGTGGTATTGATGAAGTCGCGTCTGGATGGCATGGGGTCTCGGTTCCTTTGCTGAATGCTGGTTCCTCAGAGATTCTATCGCTTAGTGAAGGCTTGTACCGCTCGTTGCTCTCGCGGCTCGGCTCGAAGGAGTGTCGCTGGGGCCGTGGCGTCGCGTGCTAGTGTGGCTTACGCGGGAGGGAATGGTGAGATGAGAAGTATGCCGGGGAAGCGGGCTTTGTGGGTGGCAGCAATAGCGTCCGCGGTTGTCTGCCTCGTGAGCGCACAGACATCGACGTGGCGGCCAGTCGTTCTCGGTACGGACGGCATGGTGGCGACGGCGCACTACGGCTCGGCGATGGCCGGCTACAAGATGCTTGCGCAGGGAGGCAACGCGATCGACGCGGCCGTGGCGGCGGGATTCACCAGCACGGTCGTCGAGCCGAGCCGTGCGGGAATCGGCGGCGATTTGTTCATCCTGATCTACCGCGCCGAGACGGGCGATGTGACATTCATCAATGGGGGTGGCTGGGCTCCGAAGCGTGCGACGCGCGAGTTCTTCGAGGCGTATGGTGGGTTGCAGATGAATGGTCCGTTGAGCCCAGTGGTGCCGGGTGCGCCCGCCGGTCTGCTGATGGCGGCGGAGAAATACGGGACGTTGGATGGCGACCAACTGCTTGCGCCCGCGATTGATCTTGCCGAAAACGGGTTCGTTGTGAGCGAGAATCTCGGCGGCGTCTTCCAGAGAAACTTGTCGCGCCTGCTTCCGTTTCCATCGACGGTGGCGAAGTGGATTCGGAATGGAACGCCCGTTGGAATGGGCGAGCGCATCGTCCAGAAAGACCTAGGGCAGACGTTTCGACGGATTGCCGCCGAGGGGCGCACCGGGTTCTACGAGGGGCCGACGGCCGAGCGTATTGTGGAGTTCCTCAACAAGGATGGCGGCGTCATGGAGCTGGCTGACCTCAGCGAATTTCGGGCCGAAGAGACGAAACCGCTGCACGTCAAGTACCGAGGCTACGACGTCTATAGCGTCCCGCCTCCGACGCAAGGGCACGTCATGCTGCAGGCCCTCAAGATCCTGGAGGGCTACGACCTGAGGGCGATGGGACACAATTCGTCCGAGTACCTCCACTATGTGACGGAGGCGTTGAAGCTGGCGTTCGTGGACCGCGAGGCGTTCATCGGCGACCCGCGATTCTTGAATGACATCCCGATGGACGAACTACTGTCCGACAAATACGCTGCACGCCGCCGGGCTTTGATTCGGCCGGACCGGGCTTTCGACCCGATGCCGCCGCACGGCGAGCCGCGTTCAGAGCAAGCGGCCGCAACAATACCGGTCTACGCAAGCACCACAGGCGGCATCCGTGTGCTTGAGGGCGATGCGGCATTTCCAGCATGGGTCGAGAATCTAACGACGTACATCGGTGTGGTCGACAAGGATCGCAACATGGTGTCGATTACATCGTCGCTTGCCGGTGACTTCGGTAGCGGAATGTATGTCGACGGAGCCGGGTTCTTCATCAATGATGTGATGGGACGTTTTCATATCGACAAGGGACATCCGAACGAAGTCGCGCCGCGCAAGCGTCCAAGGCAAACACTCAATCCGGTTCTCGTGATGAAGGACGGCAAGCCTCTGATGGTTTTCGGAACGCCGGGGGGCGATACGCAGGGGCAATCCCAGTTGCAGTTCTTCCTCAACGTCACGCAGTTTGGGATGAACGTACAGCAGGCGGTCGAGCAGCCTTACGTCGTGACCAATGCGTATTCGAACTCGATGGTTCCGCACGCAGCGAGCGATAAGCTAACGGTTTCCGATCGCATCCCTGAGAACGTGCGTCAGGAGCTAGCCAAGCGCGGGCATAATGTGGTGACGCATTCGGCCAAAGGACTAGGTGGTATCAACGCTGTGATGGTTGACTCGGATCAAAGCGTCATCATGGGCGGAGCCGCCCCGGCAACGGACGGCTATGTAATCGGTTGGTGACAAGAGCACACGTGAAAGGAAGAAGGATGACGTATTCAGTTCGACTGGTGGTTGCGGTGTTGGTGCTGCTTGGTTTGCTTCCGGCAGAGGATGCGCGTGCCGCTCAATTGCGTGCCGGAGTAGCGAAGGCGGACATTACGGACCGCGCCGCTGGGCCGGTGAATGATCCGCTGTACGTGAAGGCGCTCGTGCTGAAGGACGACGCGACGACACTTGTGATCGTGACGGTCGACGCGGTATCGCTGGGCGAAATCGGCACCATCTCGAACGACTACCTTCCCGCGGTCCGGCGCCGGATTCAGGCCGAACTCGGCATTCCGCCCTCAAACGTCGTGATCAACACCAGCCACTGCCATGGTGTCGTCCGCTCAGACATTGATGAGTTAACGGTGCGCGCGGTGACCGAGGCCTTCCGGAGCATGGTCCCCGTGACAGCCGGGGCCGGCACCGGGCACGAAGACCGCATCATGGAGAACCGCCGGCTGAAGCTCAAGAGCGGCAAAGTGGTGGACGTCCGTCGGGCTTATTCGATGCCGCCGGATGACGAGGTTGCGGACGTGGGACCGGTGGATCCGGAGATCGGCCTGCTCAGGTTCGACCGCGAAGACGGGCGAATCTTGGCCGTTGTATACACGTTTTCAGTCCATCCGATCCACGGCGTTCCGAGCCTAGGGAACACGGCGGATATCACCGGGTTCTCGTCGAAGGCCATCGAAGAGAGCTTGGACGAAGGCACGATGGCGCTGTTCTTGCAGGGCACCGCGGGCGATATCAACCCGGTTCTCTACAAACACACTGACCATGCACTTGATGCGGAGCCACTAGGGAACATGCTGGGGCTGAGCGCGTTGCGGGCGGTAAAGAAGATTCGTACTCGCGAGGTCGGGCCGTTGAAAGTAATCAACGAGAAGCTTGACCTGCCGAGGGCCAACTCCGAGAAGCGGATTGCCGAGTTGGAAGCCGAAAGAATGAGACTCGTCGAGTCAATGACAGGAACGACGTTGAGCCTGAAAACGTTTGTTCCGCTCATCGTGAAGTACAGGCTGTGGAGTGAGTTTCCGTCCTACTATTCCCATGGCTATCTGCACGAAGAGATGCTGAAGCGTGGGGACTTGAAGACGCTTGACACGACGAATCGAGACGCGATCAAGCAATACATCGGCAACATTCAAACGATGGAAGAAGTAACGCGCATCAATACGAACCTAGCGTTGTTGCGGAAACACCTTGCCACCTTCCAAGCTGCCGGCGGACGGCCTCTTCAGGTGGAACTCGTGGGAGCGCGAATCGGTGATTTCGTTCTAACGACGTTTCCCGGCGAACTGACCGTCCCGATTGGGTTGAATATCAAACGCGATTCGCCACACGACCTGACGTTTGTCGCCGGCTATACGAACGGCTACATCTACTACGCACCCACGACGGAGCAACTCCTCAACCCAGGAGCGGCCCAGGAAGATAGCGATACGCTCGTAGCGCCCGGTTGGCAGGCGATCTACGAGAAGAAGGCAGCCGAGATTCTGAGCAGGTTGTAGTAAGCAGAGCCTACACGCCGGTTTCCAGGGCTTGCAGAATTCCTTTGATATAGCCGAACCCAAAAGCGAACGCTTGCCTCCCGAAGTCAGGGTCGTCGGGATGACGCGGCATATGGTCGGGCATGACCATGTAGGGGTAATCGACTTCGTACAACGTGCGGGCGACCTCGACCATATTCATGTCGCCTTCGTCGGGCCAGACTTCCATGAAGTCGTCGCGACGGCCTTTGATATTGCGGAAGTGGATATTGAAGAGCTTCTGCCGCTCACCGAAGTAGCGGATGACGTCGTGGATCTCGCGGTTGGGGTCTTGCAGCATTTCGGCCGTCGTGCCTAGGCAAAGATTCAACCCGTGATAAGGACTCTCGTGCATCCCGATAAACTTCTTCAGCCCGTCCACCGTGCCGAGAACGCGATCAACCCCGCGATAGCCTTCCGGTGGGACGCCGGGGTCGTGGGGATGACACGCAATGCGCACCTTAGTCTCGTTGGCGGCCGGCACAACGCGGGCCAGGAAGGTGTCGATGCGTTCCCAGAAGATTTCGGCGTCGATGCGCCCGGCCTCGGTCAACTCGCCGGTCTTCTGCTTGGCGTCACTCCAGCGCCAAGTGCTATAGCTTGATCCGCCGCGGCCGGGCGTCGATCCCGTGCGTTGCATGCTGAGAAACGACAGGTTGTATTTCACCGCCGGGATGCCCGCTTCGGCACAGTCGGCGACAAGCTGTTGCATACCTTCGACGGCACGGTCGTGGGCATCGCCTTCCGCCACGAGGTCGCGGCTGCGGATGCCGCTCGGTACAACGAAGTCGAGAGTCACGCCGTGCTGCTCGCACATCTCGCGGGTTTGCTTGAGAGTCTCAACAGTCCACGGCTCTCTTGAGGGTGCGTATCCCGCGATGTGCTCGACGCCGTGACGCTTGAAGTAATCCAGCATCTCGGGCGTAGTGGGGTTTCTCTGCGTGCCGACATACATCCGGACCGGCTTGCGTGCAGGTGCCGCTGAACCAGGTGTAGGCGACTGACCCGTTGAGCAGGCAGCAAAGGAAACGGCGGCGGTGGCGGCGAAATCTCGGCGGGTCATTCCAGCTATTCTCGCTCTATCTGCGGATGAATGAAGCAATGGCTCCACTAGTCAGGCAAGCGACGGTAACGACCAGGAAGACAATTCCGGTGTTGTCAACCAACACACCATCGGCATTCGCTACCGGGTTGCTCTCAATCAACTTGCCGATGACCGGCTCGCCCACGCCGGCAAACAGATAGGCAAAGCAGTTCATGATGCCTGTGCCCGTACCTGCTCGTTTTGGTCCCAACAAGTCCGGACATAAGGCCCAAAAAGCAGCCTGCGGCCCATACGCGAAGAACCCACATAGAAACAGCACCACGATGCCTAACCCGTGACTCGAACGCGGGATGAAATACATCGACAGCGCGCACATAGCGGCGAGAACCATGAACAGAGAAATGAGCGGCGACCGCCGGCCGCGAAAAACTCGATCGGAAAGCCAGCCGCTCGTCAAAGCGCCCAGTGCCATACCGATCGGGAGGGCGAGGCTGACCCACTTGTCCGCGGAGTTCTTCCAATCCGCGCCGAGAAAATGTACGGGCACCCAAAAGAGCAGTCCGTAGCGGGCAAGATTCTGAAATCCGATGGCGACGCTCGCGATCATGAATCGACTGTTCCTCAGCACCTGCAGGTACCGATCTCGCGAGCTTTCATCGGACGAGGCGTCTTTGTGTTGGCTTGTTGCGTCGGATAGTTTGGCGGATGCGTCGTTGTCGTCGATCGGGTCCCAACCCAAGTCCTCAGGGCGATCGCGCACGATGACGTAGTAGGCGCATCCTCCAACGAGCAGCAATAGCACCGGCAAGCGAAAAATCCAACGCCAATCGAGTTGAAACGTATCGATGACAAGTAACGAGGTGACGTAGGAAAGAACTGACGACATGCCCGCCGCGAAGACGTAGAGGCCGTAGACTTTGCCTCTTTCAGCTTGCCCCCACCAGTTTGAGAGAACCCGGCTACCAGGCGCCCAACCCATCGCTTGGAAATAGCCGTTGAGGGTCCACGGGACGAGCAACGAGCCGACGGATGTGCCGAAGCTCACGGCCCAATTGAGCCCGCACGATGTGACAGCCCCCATCGTCATCATGCGCCGCCCGCCGTACTTGTCACCGAGGTTGCCGTTGATCGATTGACCCAACGCGTAAGCCCACAACAGACAGGTTCCGGCCCACCCCAGGGTGGTCTTGCTGAGCCCCAACTCTTGCTCAATGCCGGGAATTGCGAATCCGAACGTTTGCCGACCCGTGTAGAAGAACAGATAGCAGAACATCGTGGCGAACAGAATTCGCCACTGTGCCGCTCGGAACGAAGGACTGTCCGTGCTCATCAAGGAGACCCTAGGTTAGCTGGGGCTGGCGGCGGCGGGATCCCTCAAGCAGATCAATTTGAGTTCCGAGGGCATGCGCGCGCACCCGATACCGGCCGCTATGTGAGCCCGACCGACAATTTCGCCCGAAAGTCCTTTGAGGTTTCGAATTCACAGATGTGAGGGATGATAGGGCTAGTCGTATGGGTGTTCGGACGTCTGCTGGGTGGCCGGGATGTCTCCGGGTTCCGAGTCGACGCGACCCACCCGGCCTCGGCGCCAAATGAAGACCGACGTTACGCTGTAGTTCCACACCGAGCTGACGACTGTCCCGAGAACGCCGGCAAGGTACCACGGGATGCCACTCGTATAGAGAAACTTGGCGAGCGCAAGACTGGTCAAAGCGCCAATCGAACAAGCCAGGTAGAAACTCGCCAGGCCTTTCAGAATGCTCCAACCCCGCAAACGTCGGTCCTGGAAGGTGAGCCAATTGTTCAGCAGGAAATTGACCGTCATTGCTGCCAGTGTTGCGATCGCTTGGGAGGGAAGGAAGTCCACTGCGTGGCGTAGATGAAGCACCCCGAGAACAGTGAGGTGAAGCGCCAAGCCGCCGAGACCTGCCGCGGCGAAGAGCACGAAGCGGAACGGAACATAGTCCCCAAGAAACTTGTCGGCGATCAAGCAGAGGTACTCGATCAGTACCGTCGACCCCAGTTTGCTCTCGCCGTGCTCGCGCTGCCGGAACTTGTACGGAACCTCCGCGAACCGGACGCTACGCGGCGAAGACGCCAACAAGTCCACCAAGATCTTAAAGCCCGTCCCGGAAAGGCGACGAACCACAAGATCGAGGAACCTCCGATCGAGCATGAAGAATCCGCTCATCGGATCACGCACACCGCAGCGGCAAACGAGTTGGCTGAGCTTGCGGCCTGCATCGCTCAGCCATTGCCGGTGTGCTTCAAACTCACCCATCCCCCCCCCGGCGACGTTGCGGCTACCGACAACAATATCGAGGTCCTCGGTGCGAAGTTTGTCCAGCATCTGTGGCAGGATGGACTCGTCGTGCTGAAGGTCGCCGTCCATCACGGCTACGTAGGGGGAAGAGCTTGCGAGCATGCCCTCGATACAGGCTGATCCGAGGCCTTGCCTACCAATGCGTTGGATGACGTGAACGTGGGGTTTCTGCTGTGCGAAACGTCGCGCGAGACGCGATGTACCGTCCGGGCTATCGTCATCAACGAAGATCACATCCCAATCGATATCCCGCAGAACATGTTCCAGGCGCGAGATCAGCAACGCGACGTTCGAGGCCTCGTTGAAAGTCGGAACAACAACCGTCAGCAACGCCATGCCAGTGCCTCCGCCTCTCGCGCAACGGTTCGCGTCGTAGGGGTTCCGCCTGAATGTGGGATTTCAGACGCCGTGATAGACTGGCCCTCGACCGACTGGGGACTTTCCTGTTCTGCCTTCCACTGCCACATCCGCCGTGTCTGTGCCGGCTTCCACCGCACCGCTCGCGGAGTGTCTCGTGTGCCACGAACGATCCTTCCATGTCGGCGACAAAGGGCAGTATCCGTTCTACAGATGCCAGGCCTGTAGTCTGCTGTTCGTGTGGCCCCTTCCCTCGGACAATCTCGATATCTATTCGCAAAGCTACTTCGCCGGAGCGGAGCAAGGGTTTGGGTACATCGACTACGACCAAGACAAGGCGCCGATGACCAGTACGTTTGAGAAGTATCTCGACCTGCTGGCACAGCGGCACCCCAGCCAAGGGAGCCTCCTCGACGTGGGTGCCGCGACAGGCTTCTTCCTGGAGCTCGCACGGCGGCGTCAATGGAAGACATGTGGAGTTGAGCCATCTGATTACGCAACGCACGTCGCGACGGATAAGGGATTGGACGTCCGCTGCGGCGTCCTGGAAGACCTATCGCTGCCGGAGGGTAGCTTCGATGTCATCACGATGTGGGACGTCATCGAGCATGTTACCGACCCACGCGAATCGCTCGCCAAGGCTTTCGCGTTGCTCACCCCTGGCGGAACGCTCGCCTTGAACACCCCGGACTCAGCAAGCCTGCTCGCGCGGCTGCTCGGACTCCGCTGGCACCTCGTCGTCCCGCCGGAGCACTTAATCTTGTTCTCGCGCAAATCTCTGGAACTGCTGCTTAGAGAAGCCGGGTTCGAGGTCACTTTGTCACGGTGTATCGGCAAGCGGTTCACAGTCCAATACGTACTGGAAACGCTCGCGCGCTGGCAGGGTCTGGGACTGTGGCACACTACGCTGCGTCTGGTGCGGCGATTGGGCATCGGCGACTGGGGTGTATCGATTAACTTGCGGGACAACATGTTCATTCTTGCTCAGAAGAAATCGTAGTCGGCATCACGCCGGCCATTTTTCCTGAGCCGCTTGCGCAACAACGAAACATCTGGAAAACCCCGTCTTCTTCAACCAAAGTAAGCCCCGCTTGGCTGTCCCGGAGCTTGCCCGCGATCCAATCGAATCGCGCATTCGAATAGGTCACGACACAGAAGTTCGCGCTGGCGGACCGAAATTCAGCGTAGGACGGTACGTTGAGGTCGGCCCAAGGTGCCAGCTTCAGCAGACTCACGTCGGGGCTGTCGGTCTCGGTGGCCTCGCGTGCCGATTGGGGGTCCGCCGGGTAGACGAGACGCTCTCGTAGCCCCGTCGGCGCGTAGTGCGCAAGGGCGAGAAACTTCAGCGGGGACGACACGACAATCGGCCCGGCCGAGCACTCTTCCTTCGCCGCAATTGTGCGAAGCGTGGAGTTGATCTCATCGAGCGGCGTTGGCGGCATCGTCGCCGCGACAGCCGGCCCAAGGCGCATCACGAAGAAGCTCAAGGCCAATACAGCCGCCGCCGACCAGACGGGCGTATACCGGTTCCCTAGCCAGGAATGCAGCACGGCGGCGAATAGAACGCTCACGCCGAAGAGCGCGGCGAGGGGATACCGATAGACAAAGGCTCCGGTAAGAGCCATCGTGACCAGCACGTAGAGCATCGGCGTCGCCGCAAGTGCGCAAACAGCAGCCCACTCGTGCGCCGGGAAAAGTCGTTCGTCGACGGGTGAGGCCTCGCCTCCACTTTTGCGAGACACGACTCCCGCAACAATGAGCGCCACGCACAAAGGCAATGCCGCGGGAGCCAGCAGCACCAGGTAGAAGCCGTAGATGTCGTAATACTCGACGGGGCTCCAGAAACCCTGTGTGTACTCCGTGCCGACCCCCAGAGCGAGGGGAAGGTATATCAGTAGGCAAAGAGGAGTTGTGAGCAGCACGGCCCAAACAGGCCAGTCGATCGCCTTCCGTCGCAACGTCCGGCTCAGCTCGCCGACGCCCAACGGCACAAAGAGTAGTAGCGCGTAGTAATGACTAGATAGCAAGGCCATCAGGCTAAAAGCCAAACCCGCAAGTGCCCACTTACGATGTTCTCCTTCGATGGCCGCGCGCCAACACAGAAACGACAGAGTGCAAAACCCCATCAGTAAGGCGTAAGGTCGAGCCTCGTAGGAATACTCGTATCCCCAAGTCAACCAGGCAAAGAGCGTGGCGGTGACTCCATACGCTTTTCCCATTCTGCGGGCGACAAATACATAGATGCCCCAGCTCATAACGCCGAAGAGCAGGGCTGCGGGAAAACGCGTCCCCAGCTCCTCGGGGCCGAAAACCAGATGAGAGATCCGCATCAATAGATGCGATAGCGGCGGCTGGCCGTCAGCCGTGTGACTCAAGGCACGCCAGATCTCCGCCGTTGTCGGAAGTCGGGCTACGTAGTATGAAATGAGTTCGTCGAACCAAAGCGGCCGCGCAGTGGCGCGGAGAAGCACGTCCAAGGCATATATCGAGAGCAGTAGAGGGGCCGCCGCCCGTTCCACCACACCGACCCAACCGCCCTCTTTCGGGGGGCCCCCAACGGTCGAGGCAAGGGATTTCGCGCCAACAACTGCCTGGCTCGTTTTCATCTTCAGCGACTCGTCAATCCTTCCCAAGAAAGCGAATGGATGAACGTCTCCTACGAACCAACCCTAACAGTGTAACGAGACATCTAATACTCGGAATTCACTAGTTTTTCCTACGTGACCTCCCCTATGCGTATAACCAGAAACCCTTACGGCCACAGCAAACCTGCGGCTCAACGTCGGTCATCAGCCTGAATCTGTCCCGGGCAAGACACAGAAGGACAGTCGTGACGTACAGGGCCCGAGCCAAGCGTGCGTCGAGGCGGCCTACTGACGGCTCTTTGAAGTTGAGGTCCGTGTGAGGGACAGGTTCGGCAGATCCAGACCTATAGACTCTTCAGGTACGCCAGCAGGTCGGCCATGCCCTGCACGCTGATACTCTGCTCCAGGTCTTCGGGCATCGGTGACACGCTGAGCGAACGCAGCGATGCGATGTTCGACCGCCGGATCGTGTCTTGCTCGCCCTTGGCCCGCCGCAGCGTGACGGTTTCGGGTGTCTCGGCGGCGATGACGCCCGTGACGGATTGGCCGTCATCGGTTTCGAGCAGATACTCCTCGTATCCGGCCTCAATACTTTCGTTGGGCATCAAGATGTCCGTCATGAGCGTTTCTTTGTTGCGGATCACGACGCTGAGCAAGTCTGGACCGACCTCGGAGCCAACGTTGCCGACCTTGTGGCAGTCCGCGCAGACCCCGGCGAAGACTTCCTTGCCGCTTCCGGGGTTGCCATCGAGCGCCAGCGCTGGCCGGTACTCTTCGTAGACGGCCTGCCGCGCGTTGGGAGCTGATTCCCCAAGAAGCTCTTCGGCGCGTGCGCGAATCGCGGCATCCTCGTGCCGTAGGAACTGACGCCTCCGCCCGCGGCTAAGTGACCATGGCTGGACGGTTTCGTTCGCGACGGCATCGAGCAGCGCTGACATGCCCTTGGTGTGACCGACAAGCTCGCTGAGGATCGCATCGCGCACCGGCCCCGTATGCGATCGCCAGTCCTGAAGTAATGTATCGGTCGCTTCGGGTCCCTTTACAGCGGAGAGCGCTCGAACCGCCGGGACCTGCAATCCTTCGGAGTTGGCGGGACCGAGCAGCGATTCCAGATCGGCGGCGTATTGCCCGGAAGGGTCGAGCCCCAACGTACGGACCGCGAAGATACGCGCCTCCATCGGGGTACCCACATTTGTCGCGGTCGAGACTGCCTTCGATAAGACCGATTCCAGTTTGGGTGTCGCTCTCACATCGAGCCGAAGTAGTGCGTTGAGGGCGCCTTCGCTGCGGTTGTCCAGCAGTGCGAGCAGGCCCTGTTGAGTCGTTGCGAGGTGGGGCCGCTCGTTCTCGCCCTGCCCAACACCTTCGCCGATGCCGTCAAGGACGGCCTCCCTCCACCATTCGCTGTTCGCCCCCGACGCGCGGCGCACCGCCGCGACAAACTTCGCGAGTTGCACGTCCTGCTGTCGCGCGCCTGCGATGGAAGCGAGCCCACGGAGCAACGCGCGTTTGCCTTCCGATTCTTGATCGAGAAATCCGGTGCGGCGAGAAAGTTTGGCGAGCCAGGCATCCGCGTCGTCCGTGACGGCGCTCAGGGCGGCTGTTCGGAACCACGGGCTTTCGATGTTCTGTACCAACAAACCCTCGACAGCTTGCCGGGCTTGCTGTGCGGGAAATCCTCCGAGAATACTCGCCGCCAGTAGCTGCACTTTCTGGCTCGCGTCAGCGGAGCGAGCGAGGGCTTGCTGTTGCAACTCGTCTCTTGAAAAGTGTTTCTGTGCCAGCCGGAGGGCGTGCTCACGAACGTTGGCATCAGCGTCATCGAGAGCCTTATACACGAGGTCAGCGGAGAGCGCACTGAGACCATCAAGGGTCCACAAAGCATGTAACCGCGCAACGGCGGAATCGCCTTGCGCCAAGTCCCTCAAAGCCGATGCGACTGATTGGTCACCGCGCTCGACCAGCAAGCGCTGTGCGGTTGTTCGCCGCCAGGCGTTCGGGTGGCTGAGGGCGGCAACGAGTGTCTCGGCGGAAGCGTCTTGTAGATCAACTTTCTCGTAGGACTTTGCCCCGTCGTAAACGACGCGGTAGATCCGCCCCGCTTGGGCCGGGGGCTCGAACTGAATGTGATCAACGATCTCCTTAGGAGCGTATTCGGGGTGCTCGACAACAGGGCGGTGATAATCGACGACATAGAACGCGCCGTCCGGTCCTGTCGCCGTGAACACCGGCCGGAACCAACTATCCGTCGACCCAATGAACTCGCGGCCCTCGTGCGCGCGTTTCGCCGTGAACGTCGGACCGTCGGGAACAAGGATGTCGCGATGGACGATGTTGTGGACCGGATCACAGGTAAACGAGGTGTGCTCGTAGCCAGCGGGGAACAGCCCGCCCGTGTAGATCGAGATGCCCGACGCCGATGTGAAGCGCCCGTGCTGCGAGTCATGAATGTACTCGGGCTTCGTCGTGATCTGAAACAGCGCGGCAGCCTTCTCGTGGTCGGACAGCGACTTCATCGCCTCCGGGTTCGCGAGATACGAGTTCCGCGCAAGGTATTCCTCCTGGACGACCACGTGGCGGATATGGTCGTTGTTCCAAACCGTGAAGCGATTGCCCCAAGCATCGAATGCGTTACCGAACTGCGAGTTGCCGGCGATGCGCTCGACGAGCTTATCGTCGGGTCGAAAACGGATATCCTGCGACCGGGCTTCGACGGACTTTGCTGCAGGAGTATCGGGGAAGCGGATCGGCCCGCCACGGTCGCCGAATTCCTTGGCGAAGCGGATCGGGAAGGGTACGCGTGTGTAGGCGACGTAGATCCAGTTGTCGATTCCATAGAGCGGACCGTTCACGCGTAGCTGTGGATTCGTGGCGGCGAAACCCGTCAGGACGACCGTGCGCTCATCCACCTTACCGTCGTCATCGGTGTCGGCCAGATAGAGGATGTCGGGGGCGGATGTAACCAGAACGCCGTCCTTCCACGCCGTCACGCCGTTTGGCAGCGAAAGCCCTTCGGCGAAGATCGTCGAGTGCTCAAAGCGTCCGTCGCCGTCGCGGTCCTCAAGCCTCTTGACGCGACCCTGCGCTTCGGGCTGGTAGGGGTAGTCGCGCATCTCGACGACATAAAGGCGTCCCCGCGCATCGAATGCCATCGCGACCGGGTCGACCACGTCGGGTTCCGACGCGGCCAGTTCGATTCGGAAGCCTTCCGGCAACTGAAACGTTGATACGGCTTCTTCCGGCGGATGGGGTGGATTCGGTTCGCTGCCGCAGCCGATCACAAAGAGCGTCAACGACAAGCAGGCGGATAATGCAATGTGGGGTCGATTCATGGCAACGGATGAAATGGTATCCCATTATAGGAAGGCCGCCGCGTAGGCCTTCTCTAGCATCGTGAGCCTAGAACACCTAACCTATCGACGACTCGTGTCCACGAGCCGTATTCTTGACCGAGCCTTCTTTCTGCGGCCCACGCTCGACGTGGCTCCCGACCTGCTTGGAAAGGTGATCGTTCATAAGGTGGACGGCCACGTCCTGGCGGCCCGTATCGTTGAAACCGAAGCCTATCTGGGCAACGGCGATCGTGCGGCGCACAGTGCCCGCGGGCTTACGAAGTCAACACAAGTGATCTTCGGCCCTCCCGGACACGCCTACGTCTACCTCTGCTACGGCGTGTACGAATGCATGAACCTGGTCGCGGAACCCGATGGTCAAGCAGGCTGCGTGCTGATACGCGCGGTCGAGCCGCTGCTCGGGATGGAAGAGATCCAACGCCGGCGACCCAAGGCAAAACGCCTGCGTGATCTGGCTTCCGGGCCGGGGAAACTCACCCGGGCGCTGGGTGTAACGCGTGGGCGCAACGGCGTGGACGTGACGCGTGGCGAGCTAACGGTGCGTGCAATGCGCCGTCCCGAACCGTTTGAGATTGTCACCACGACCCGCATCGGCATCTCGGTCAGCCAAGACCTTCCGTACCGCTTCTACATCAAGGACAATGAGCACGTCAGCAAACCGTAGGACGACGACAGGCGGAGGTAGCAGAGCAGCAACACCATGCAGGCGCGGACCATTTTCCATGTCGATATGGATGCCTTCTTCGTCTCGGTCGAAGAACTCTTCGATCCAAGCCTGAAGGGCAAGCCCGTCGTGGTCGGCGGACGCGCCAACGAACGCGGCGTCGTTTCGGCTGCGTCGTATGCCGTCAGGAAGTTCGGTGTACACTCGGCGATGCCGCTGCGGCGTGCCTATCAGTTGTGTCCCAAGGCTGTGTTCCTGCCCGGACACCCGACCCGTTATCGCGAGTATTCCGGCAAGGTCCACCAGGTGTTGAAGAAGTTCTCGCCGCGTGTCGAGATGGCGTCGATCGACGAAGCCTACCTCGAAATGACCGGGACCGACCGCCTCTTGGGTCCGCCCCTCCAAGCCGGAGATCGACTACACCAAGCCATCGCCGACGAAACCGGCCTATCGTGTTCGATCGGCATCGGGACATCGCGTCTTGTCGCCAAGATCTGTTCAGCGATGGCTAAGCCGAACGGCATGTTGAGCGTGATGCCCGGCGCGGAGGCAAACTTCCTCGCGCCACTCGATATCCGAAAGGTTCCGGGTGTCGGCAAGGTCACCGAAAAGGGTTTCCGCAAGCGGGGCATTCACAAGATCGGGCAACTCAGCGAACTCGGCGAAGAGTATCTCGAGAAGACTTGGGGCAAGATCGGGCTCGCGTTGGCCGGGAAAGCACGCGGCCTCGATGCCGGCGCCTGGTTCCAAGGGGAGATTGGAGCTTCGGAGTACCCCAAGTCCATCAGCCACGAGACAACGTTCTCGCGCGACACCGCCGACATCAAACTCCTCGATTCGACGCTTGCAAAGCTGTCACAAATGGTCGGACGCCGCCTCCGCGAGCACGGGCTCTTTGGCCGCACGATCCAGATCAAGCTTCGGTACTCCGATTTCTCGACCTACACACGCGCTCATTCCCTCGAAGAAGCGACACAGCTTGATAATGTCATTCTCGAAACGACGAAGTCGCTCTTCCATCGCAACTGGAAACGCCCGCGGCCGATCCGGTTGCTCGGTGTGCATGTTTCCGGGTTGGAAGAGAGCGAAGGCCAGCTCGACCTGATCGACGAGGGCAGCAAGCGTAAGTGGGGCCAGGCGTTGCAGGCCGTGGACAACCTGCGTGACCGATTCGGGGAGGGTAGCGTCGGGTTGGCGTCCGCCATGGGCCATGGCCGCCAGGAGCGTGTCCACGAGAACCCGGCGAGCTTGCCGGGCAAGAGCGGACGTAGCGACGAAGAAGAGTAGACAGACGCCGCTGATGCCCGGCGCGCGCCTACCTTAGAAACGATGCTTCGACACCAGTTGCGCGACAGATAGATTCCGCCGCACGGTAGCCGCTGCGCACCGCGCCTTCCATGGTGGGCGGCCAGCCCGTGTTGGTCCAGTCGCCGGCCAAAAACACATTACGGTACTTGGTCTCCGCGTCAGGGCGATGGGCCTGCAAGCCCGGCTTAGACGAATACGTCGCCCGCACTTCTTTGATGACGTGCGACCGCATCAGCTTGGCCTCCCGCGCCGCCGGAAAGAACTCGCGGATTTCATTGCAGGCAAGTTCGACGATCTCGCCACGGGAAAGCTCGGTTAACGAACGAGAAGCGCTAACAACGGCTTGCACGTAGGTCTCGGACTTGCGGAAAAGCCATTGCAGGGTTCGGTCCAATAGGACCGCGTGGGGTAGTTCGGTAATGGGCTGGTCGTACCACAGGTGAATGCCGGTGATGGGCGAATGCTCAAAGCTGTCGAGCTGCAGGTCGAGTTGGGGCAGTACGTTTTCTACGCGCTCGAAGGGCAGGGCGCAAACGTAGAAATCCGCCTCGTCGCTTTCCGAATCAATGCGCTCGACCACCGAACGCGTATGCACCTGCACGTTCGGCCCCAGCCGACCCTCGCCGGAATAGAGCTCAGCCAGCGGGACGGCGGGCACACCCATTTCGTAGCTCGTGCGGTCCGCCATCATGCCGTCCAGAAAGACCTGGAAACCCCAGCGTGCCGCCGCTCGGTCAAGCTCCTCGTTGAGGGCACTGACGAGGATCGGTCGCCAGAAGCGCTCAAGGGCAGCGTCGGTCGTGCTCTTCGACCGCAGCCAATCGTCCATCGAGATTGCTTCGAGGTCGGGCCGCTTAGCGTCGCGTTCAAGGGCCCGCAGCCCGCGAATGACGCTCCACTTGTCACTTATGTTGAGTGCCCCGAAACGCAGCAACGATCCCGCCAGGTGCATCGGGGCGGGCAACAGCCCTCGCTTCAGTACATCGACCTCACCACCGGGGCGGACGTAGTAGAAGCGGTCGTAGAAAGTGATCTTGTCGGCGACGCCGACGCGCTCGTAGAAGTCCAGCAGATTCGTAAAGCACCGCAGTAGCACGTGCTGACAGTTGTCGATCCGCTCCGAATCAGGGTCCGATGGATCAAGCGGAAAAGACGTAGCGCGACCGCCGAGAAACGGTCGCGACTCGTGGAGGTCGACCTGAAACCCGGCGGAACCCAGCGCCGTGGCGGCGGCCAATCCAGCCAATCCCCCGCCGACGACCTTTACGCGGGAAATGGCGGCGCTCCTCCGAGGTAACGCAGCTTGCATGCACGCAGCACGATCCACAACTTCTCAAAATCGCTCAAGCGAGCGCGCTGATCGAAGACATTGAAGTCAGCCGCCTCGATACGCCGCAACAAGCGGTGATAGATCGAAATCATCGTCCACAGAGCGGCCCGACACGGTGGCCGGACCATCCGCAGAATCGGCGCGGCCTCCTGGTAGTAGTCATTGGCGCGATGGCACTGGAACTCCATGAACTCACGAAAATGATCACCTTGCCGGCCCGCCAGTAGATCGTCGGAGGTGAGGTCAAAGCGCGCCAGTTCTTCCTCGGGCAGATAGACCCGCCCCAACTCGGCGTCTTCACGAATGTCCCGCAAAATATTCGTGAGCTGAAACGCGATGCCGCATTTTTCCGCAAGCCCGAGCGCATCGTCCGACTCATAACCGAAGACGTGCATCGTCGTCATGCCCACGACGGACGCCACCCGGTAGCAGTAACCGTAGAGTTCATCGAACGTCCGGTAGCGCGTGGTATCGAGGTCGCTCGTGACACCCTGTATTAGGTCGAAAAAGTACTGTGGCGGAATCTCGTAGCGCTCCACGGTGTGGTGAAAGGCAGGCAGGATCGGGTCGTCGCCGTAGCGTCCTTCAAGGGCTTGCTCAAGAGCACTCTTCCAATTCTGCAAGCCCACAAGACGATCTTCCGGCTTCAGCGCAGTCTCGTCACTGAGATCGTCGGCGCGGCGCATGAATGCATAGATCGCGCACATCGCCTCCTTCTCTGCCGGCGGCAGCAGTAGGAACGAATAAAAGAAATTGCGTGCACGGGCTCGGGCAAGATGCTTGCAGTGAACAAACGACTCCTTAACGGAAAGCATGCTGCGCCTCCCGATGGGGCTTGCTTCGGCGGAAGAGGAACCCCGCCATGGCCCGCATCAGCAGACCCGCGCGATCGAGCTTCCCGACCTTCGGCCGGCGCTGAATCGTGTCGAAGTCCTGATCCTTGATCTTCTTCAAGACAGCGAGGCCGCCACGCGTGAATAGGTCGAGATCAACCGAAAGCCGGCGTTCAACCATCCCAAGCAACGGCTTGCCTTCGTCAAAAAGTGTGTGCGTGCTTCGAACAAGATCACGGACCACCGCTCGACAACCAGCACGCGCCTGCCCTTCGCGTATGTCTTCGTCAAGTGCATCGAGCGAATAGCCGTGCCGTTGCATGACATCGAGCGGCATGTAGACCCGCCCGATTTGATAGTCGCACGCGATATCCTGCCAAAAATTGGCGAGTTGCAGAGCGGTGCAAGTGCCATCGGAAAGCCGGTCGCGCTCCGCATCGGCATAGCCCCAAAGCCGCAGCACGAGCCGCCCGACCGGGTTAGCCGAATAGCGGCAATAACCGAGTAGTTCGTCCCAAGTCTTGTAGCGCGTGATCTTCTGGTCTTGCTCGAAGGCCTGGATCAGATCAAGAAAGAGCTCCTTCGGCAGATCGTGCTCCAAGACAGTTTGGGCCAACGCGACGAAAACAGGGTGACGGCACTCGCCTGCATACAACTCTTCCACTCCACCACGCCACCACGTAAGCAACTCAAGGCTCCGCGCCGTGTCGTCGAACTCGTCGCCGAGGTCATCGGCCCAGCGGCAGAACGCATAGACGTTAAAAAAGTGTTGCTGAAGCTTCTTCGGAAGCAGAAAGCTGGCGACGTGGAAATTCTCGTAGTGATGTGTCGCAAGCCACCGGGTGTAGGCCAGCGATTCATCAAGTGTCCACGCCGAACCGTCGGTCCCAAACTGCTTGATGAACTCGACTGGTGGCAGGAAGCGCTTCACGACATGCCTTGATCGCGTACGGAGTTCGGCGCGACAGAGATGTTGTCCGGACCCTAAGCTTTTGTCGGCGTTGAATCAGCCCAGGGCAAGATCGCGGTCTTGAGATGCCCGTTGTGACTCATCATGTGACGGAAGACCGAGAGTAGGTCCGCCAGCGGCGCTTCGTTAATTACGAACTCCGAGGCGTCGACCTCACCACGGGAAACGATCTCCAAGGCTCGGCGAATGTACTCCGGCGTGTGGTGAAAACTCGATTTAAGTGTGATCTCCGAATAGTGGATACGGGAGGTATCGAGGCAAACGTGGCTGCCGCTCGGGCAACCACCGAAGAAGTTCACCGTGCCGCCACTGCGAACCATTTCGACCGCACCCTTCCAGGTGTGTGGTGACCCGACCGCCTCGATTACGACGTCGCATCCCCTCTTGCCGTCGGTGAGGTCGCGCACCTCTTCGACCGGTAACTCCGATCGCGCGGTGAGCATCAACTCCGTCGCACCCATTTTCTTGGCGCGATCCAACTGTGTTTGCCGCCGACCGACGGCGATCACGCGGGCTCCCGCCAAGCTGGCAAGCTTAACGAACATCAGCCCGATCGGCCCGAGGCCTATTACCGTGACTGTGTCGCCGGCACGCAGGTTCGTATCGCCCAAGCCCTTGAGAACGCAGGCAAGGGGCTCGACCATGGCGGCTTCTCGGTAACCAATGTGATCGGGAATCTCGTAGGTGTTGCGCTCAACGATGCGGCCCGGAATGCGCACGTACTCGGCGTATGCTCCGTTGTTGAACAGCAGATCCTCGCAGAGGTTCTCGCTGTCGCGGCGGCAGTGGAAGCAATCGCCACAAGGAGCGGAGTTGGCCGCAACCACACGCTGTCCCGGTTCGAACTTGGTCACGTCCGATCCGACGCTGACGATATCGCCCGCCAACTCGTGGCCCAATATCGCCGGCGGACGGATCATTCGGGCGTGGTAGCCGCGGCGGAAGACCTTGAGGTCCGTCCCGCACGTCAGCGCGACTTGCACCTTGACGAGGATTTCGTCCGGACCCACTTCTGGAACCGCCACCGGCTCAAGACGAAGTTGCTCCTTGCCATAGAGCACAGCGGCGAGCATTGTCTGTTTCACGATGCCATTTACCTCTGCGGGTACACCATCATCTTGAGCGATCCGGCAGTCGGCCTGCGGGCAAGCTCGATGCCTTCATTCAACTCTTCGAGCGGAAGCCGATGCGAGATGAGATCATCAACCGGGAAATCGTCAGACCAAACCGCCTTGGCCGAATCCTCTTGGAGATCGACGGACGCGCTGTAAGAGCCCAGTAGCGTCCTATCCGCGGCGCATAAGTCCGCTCCCCTTAACTCGAAGGTTTCGTCCGGCGATGTTTGAGCAAACAACATGATGCGAGCGCCGGGGCGTGACGCGGCAATCGCCTCCCCGACAATCCCAGGAGCCGAGGCGGCAACAATCACCACATCCGCCCCGCGACCCTCTGTTAATCTTCGCATCTCGCCGGGCAAGTCGGCCTGGGTTCCGTCCCAAACATTGTCCGCACCGAGCCGGTCCGCAATGGCAAGCCGCGATTCCAAAATGTCGGTGGCACAGACACGGCCAACGCCCACTCGCCGCAGCAATGTCGTAAAGAGCAATCCGATCGGCCCCTGCCCAAGAACAAGAACGGTTTCGTCGCCGCGTAGATTCAGCTTATCGAGCGCCTTGAGGCACGTATTGACCGGTTCGACGAAGCTTGCACGCTCGAACGAGAGCCCGTCAGGAATCCGAACCACGCCGCGCCGCACGATCCAATCCATCACACGTACATACTGCGCGAACCCACCGCCGGCCGGCTCGAACCCAGCCGTGATCCCGACTTTCTTGTACCCAGGGCACTGCGCATAGTCTTGATGATCACAATAGAAGCAATCGAGACAGGGGATGTGATGGAACAGGCAGACGCGGTCACCCACCTTGAACTGCTCAACGCCGTCGCCGATTCGCGCGACGGTACCCGCCGTCTCATGCCCATAGACGCGTGGCGGCGGTAGCAGGTCGTGCTCGATCTTTTTGAGGTCGGTGTGGCAGATACCGCAAGTTTCCACGCGCACAAGGATCTCGCACGCTCCCAGTTCGGGGACAGCGATCTCCTCAAGGGCCACTTGTCGTTGACCCTTGTAGACAGCAGCACGCATCGAATGGCTCACGCCCATATCGTGCCTGTCGGTTGGCTTCGTCGCTAAGCCGGCAGCGCCCAAAAAAAACTCCTAATGCGTCGAAAGCCTCTTCCGCATCCCGACGCAAGGCCTTCAAATGTGCCCATCTCCGCCGGCTCAGGCCCGCCTGCCCCAAGATACGCCAACCGGAGAAGGTACCGTTCCCGCGCCTTGCGCGATTAAAGTCAATCTCGAACCTCGTTTCCACTGTGTCGCTGACCGCGCGAATACAGAAGAAAGGCAGTCCCCGCCTGTCAGCCTCCGCCGCTACAGCGGCGGCTTCCATATCGACGGCTCTGGCCCCTGTCTTTCTCAACTCCGCCTTTTCCGCGGGGTTCTGCACCACACGATCCACCGTGAGAAGCTTCCCGATAGCTACATCAGGGAGCCCCTCGAGGGACGCGCACAACGGTAACCTTACAGGATACTCTACCCGGCTTTCGAGTTCTATGATGCGTTGGGCCCAGACGAGCTCACCGACTCTGAGCGCTGGGTCGAGGGCGCCGGCAAGGCCTGTCGATACAACCGTTTCAATGGGATACCGCTCGCAGGCCCAGCGTGTCGCAAAGCCGGCGTTTTCCCTGCCCGGGCCATGAGTCGCCAAGCAAGCATATTCGCCCTGGATTTGAGCGTGGGCGCTCCAGCGTACGTCAGAGGCAACACGAGTTGGGCTTGAGCCAGCGCGGCAAACAGCTTCGAGTTCTCGCCGGTCGGCCGCCACCACGAGGAGCGTGGGCTCTTTCGAAGACAAACGAACCTAGGCGTTGGCGATCGTGAGAAGGGACTGGTGACCGGCCAACTCCGCGGGAAGCGGGAAAACAACGTCTTCCTTCACCGCTTCGACCTCTTCCACGCGGGTGAAACCCCGCTGCGCCAGATACGCCAGCACGCGCTGCACGAGCACCTCCGGCGCCGACGCTCCGGCAGTGACCGCGACGGACCGGGCGTTCGCAAGCCAGTGGTCTTCGATTCCACGCTCGTCATCAACCAGATAGCCCGACATGCGGGCATTCCCACCGACTTCCACGAGCCGTTTCGAGTTGGAGCTGTTCTCCGAGCCAATAACCAGCAGAAGATCGCAGTCCGGAGCGACACGTTTCACGGCCTGCTGCCGGTTCTCGGTGGCGTAGCAAATATCCTGTGCCGGCGGACCCTCAATGCTCGGGAAGCGCCTTTTCAGCACTGAGATCACCTGCTCAGCCTCATCAAGACTCAGTGTCGTCTGTGTCAGGTAGAAGACGTTTTCGGGATCGGGAACATCGACGGATTCGGCCTCTTCCCTTGACGACACGACGATCGTATGGCGCGGGGCTTCGCCCTTGGTGCCGACCACTTCTTCGTGGTCTCGATGGCCGATTAACAGGATGGTTCCCTCGCTGGCGGCGAACCGAACCGCTTCGAGATGGACCTTGGTCACCAACGGGCAGGTTGCGTCGATCACCTGCAAGTTCCTGCGCTTTGCGTCCTCGCGTACCGATGGCGCAACGCCATGGGCGCTGTAGACGACTCGAGCGTTGGCGGGAACTTCGTCGAGCTCTTCAACAAAGATAGCGCCGCGGCTCGCCAAGTCCTCGACCACATGCCGGTTGTGAACGATCTCGCGTCGCACGTAGATCGGCGGTCCGTAGACCTTCAGGGCCAGTTCGACGATATCGATCGCGCGGACGACACCCGCACAGAAGCCGCGCGGCTTCAGTAGATAGACGGTCTTTTCGTCTGAGGCAATCTCGCTCATAAAGGGCTCAATCTAGGCAAACATCGCCGAGAACCGCAGTATACCAGTGGCTTTTTTCGGCGTTTTCGCCGTCGCGGCGCTAGTCGTCGCTGCCGAACATGTTGGTGAGAGCCCCGAGCCCTCGGGCCTCGCCTCCGCCGGACTTGGAGCCCATACCACCGCCCAACTGACGCCGCAGCTTGGAAAGCGTCATCGTCTGGACCCAAGCTCGGCCTGGCCCGGTAAGAGTCGCAAGGAAGAGTCCCTCGCCTCCAAACAAACTAGCGGAAATCCCGCCGGCCATTTGCACGTCGTACTTGACCGACTCATCAAAGGCGACGATACACCCGGTATCGACTTGCAGGACCTCGCCCGCCTTCAGATCGAACTCGATGAAGTCGCCGCCGCCGTGGATAAACGCTACTCCCGGCCCAGTGAGTTTCTGAAGGATAAAGCCCTCTCCACCAAACAGCCCGGCCCCGATCTTCTTGGTGAACGCGATGTCCAGCTTGACCGTACGCTCGGCGACGATGAATCCATCGCGCTGCACCAGCACGGACTGCCCCGCTGCCAACTCGAATGCCTGGATGCGCCCCGGGAAATCGCCGGCAAAGCCTACTTCCCCTTCGCCCTGATCCGACTTGAAGTGAGTCATGAAGAGCGACTCTCCGGTCAGCTTGCGCTTCAGGGCACCCATGAGCTTCTCGCCAATGCCGCTACCGGACATCTGCGTTTCCCAGTTCACGTTGGCCGTCTTATAGACCATCTTCCCGGCTTCGGCGTAAACTTCCTGGCCCGGCTTGAGCTTTACCCGGACGACTTCGAGGTTATCTCCCTCGACTTTGTATGACACCGGGTCCATGGGTGCGGCGACTGCTGCCGCCGCGACAGGCACCGGGGCGCCGCCGCCCATCTTCCCGCCACAACCAGGACAAAATCCGGCGCCGTCCGCCACTTGGGTTCCACAACTTGTACAAAAAGGCATAGCAAGCGTAGAATATCACGCCTTCTGTTTCATCGTAGTAACGCCGGGAAGCAGGAGCTTGAGCGCATCTGGCCGGACCTGTTTATTGCCGGTCCGGTCGGTTCCCGGGAGTCCGCTTACACTAAGCGAAGCCTGTGCTCACATTGCTCAATCGCTATGCTGCGGTCGTTCTGGTAATCCTGCTCGCCGCACCCGTCGCAGCCCAGCAAGACCCCTCCGACATCGTCGCGGACCGCATTCTCAACGCGGTAACGCGTTCGTCCTCGCTCGAAAAGAACCTTCGCGTTCTGTGTGACGAGATCGGTCCACGAATGCCCGGCACGCGTGGCATGAAGCGAGCCGTCGCTTGGGCGGAAGCAGCCTTTCGGAAAGCGGGCGCTGACACGGTACGAACAGAGCCCTTCGAGATTCCCGCTTCGTGGCAAGAGGGAGATACACGGATCGAGGTCACCTCGCCGGTCCGCTTCAAAGTGCGCGGTGTCTCCTCGGCATGGGTTCCGGCAACTCGCCGTGGCGGCCTGCGCGCCGAAGTGATCGACGGGGGCACGGGGTCGGAAGGATTCATCCGGCGTCTTGGCCAAAAAGCAAAAGGCAAGATCCTGCTCATCCGGACTGAGACTGTGCGCACGTTCCTCGATCTTGCGCACGAACAAAGGGACACCACCATCGCGCTACGGGAGGCGGATGAAGTCGGTGCCGCCGCCGTACTGTTCATGTCGACGCGGCCGCACGGCTTGCTCTATCGCCATGTGAATGTCGTCGACGGCCGGCTCGATGTCCTTCCGACCGCGCTGCTCGCCCGCGAAGACGCCGAGCGTATTCGCCGCATCCTGGAAAGCGGCCAACGAGTCCACATGCACTTGCGGCTGCCGAACAAGACCGGCGGGCCGTTCAAGGCACGCAACGTCGTCGCTGAGGTACGAGGCCGTGAAGAGTCCGATGAGTTTCTGCTCGTCGGCGCCCATCTCGACTCGTGGGATCTCGGCACGGGCTGCCTGGACAACGCCGCTAACGTGGCGCTTCTTCTCGAAGCGGCGCGCGCCCTGACTTCCGCCGAACACCGCCCGCGACGCACCGTCCGCTTTGTCCTGTTTAGCGGCGAGGAGCAGGGATTACTAGGCTCCAAAGCATACGCGCAGGCGCACCGGGACGAACTCGATCGCATCACGGCCGTCATCGTTCACGACATGGGCATCGGGAGCATCAAAGGTTACTCATTGGGTGGGCGCCGGGATATCGAAACCGGCCTTGTGCAGGCGATGGAGCCAGTCGCGGGACGTGGTGCGAATGCACATAGCTTCGAGGCGTTTTTTGGGAGCGACCACTTCGACTTTCTGCTCGAAGGCGTGCCCACACTGATCGCCATCCAGGACACCACCGACTACGTTCCGGTCTATCACTCCAGCGCCGACACCTTTGACAAAGTCAGCCTCTACGACCTGCGCCGCCAGACCGGCACCGCGGCCGTCACAATCTACAATCTCGCGGACCGCGCCGAACCACTCGGTAAACGGCTCACAAGGCCGGAGGTCGAGAAACTTCTCAACGAAACCGACCTCGACGAGCAGATGAAGTTCCTCGGCCTATGGGAAGAGTGGGAGCAGGGCCGACGAGGTCGCCAACTGCCGCGTTAGAACGGCCGCAAGCATCGTCAAAGAAAGAATTGGTCGGGCCGCCGAGATTTGAACTCGGGACCTCTTCCACCCCAAGGAAGCGCGCTACCAGGCTGCGCTACGGCCCGACTCGAAGGAAGGTATATCCATTCTACCGTGCGCTCCTCGGGCGTGCCCGCCTAGACTAGATCAAGCGTGACGACGACTCCAACGTTCTCGAAACCCGAGTCGCCCATTCGAGTGGGCGTCATCTCGGACACCCACGGTCTGATGCGCCCCGAGGCCCTGACCGCTCTAGAGGGTAGCGATCTCATCATTCACGCGGGAGACATCGGTTCACCCGACATCCTGCCAGCTCTGAATCGTATCGCCCCCGTCCACGCGATCCGTGGCAACGTCGATCGAGATTCATGGACCGACGAGTATCCCGAGACATTGGCCGTCGTCGTTGGCGAGGCTACCTTCTGGGTGCTGCATGACCGCAACGAACTCGACCTTGACCCCGCGGCGGCTGACTTCGCGGCGGTTATCTTCGGCCACTCCCATCAGCCATCGATCGAAATGAAGAACGGCGTGCTCTACCTAAATCCGGGCAGCGCAGGACCGCGCCGATTCAAACTCCCGATCTCCGTAGCTACGGTCGAAGTTCGCGGCCGCGCCCTTCGGTCCAAACTGGTTGAACTTTTCATTTGACCGAAGCTACAGCGGGATGTTCCCGTGCTTCTTCCGCGGCATCGTTTCGGCTTTGTTCTCAAGCATGCGGAGCGCGGCGATCAGCTTGGGCCTGGTGTCGCGTGGTTGGATCACTTCGTCGACCCAGCCTTTCTCCGCTGCCGTGTAGGGGTTCGCGAAACGATCGCGGAACTCCTCGGTCTTCGCCTTCCGGAACTCGGCGGCCTTGTCGCCGGCCTCGACAATCTCACGCCGATACAGGATGTTCACCGCACCCTCGGGCCCCATCACGGCAATCTCGGCCGTGGGGTAGGCGTAGTTAATATCGGTGCGCAAATGCTTTGAGCCCATCACGCAGTACGCGCCACCATAAGCCTTGCGTGTAATCACCGTCACCTTCGGAACTGTCGCCTCCGCGTAGGCGTAGAGTAGCTTCGCGCCGTGCTTGATGATCCCGCCGTACTCCTGGGCCGTCCCCGGTAGAAAACCAGGCACGTCCTCGAACGTCACAATCGGGATGTTAAACGCGTCGCAGAAACGCACAAACCGGGCCCCCTTCAACGAGCCGTTGATATCCAAACAACCCGCGAGCACCTCCGGTTGATTGGCTACGATACCCGTCGTTTTCTCGTCGAGCCGCGCGAATCCGACGACCATGTTCTTCGCGAAGTGCTCTTGCACCTCAAAGAAGTACCCGTCGTCGACGACGCCTCGGATGATGCGCTTGATGTCGTAGGGCTTGTCTGATTCCGTTGGAACCACCGAATCCAACTCCGCCTCGGTCCGGTCAGCAGGGTCGTTGCTCGGGCGGACCGGCGCATCATCGCGGTTGTTGGACGGCAGGAAGCTGAGCAACTCGCGGATCATCCGCAAACACTCTGCATCCTCCGACGCAATGAACTGCGCGACTCCGCTGGTCTCGTTATGCGTATGAGCGCCGCCAAGCTCGTCCTTCGTCACATCCTCGTGCGTGACCGTCTTGATGACATCGGGGCCGGTGACGAACATATAACTTGTCTGGTCGACCATGAAAATGAAATCAGTGATCGCGGGCGAATAGACCGCCCCTCCGGCACAGGGGCCCATGATGGCGGAGATCTGCGGCACCACGCCGCTCGCCAAGGTATTGCGCAGAAAGATGTCGGCGTAGCCGGCGAGCGACGCGACGCCTTCTTGGATGCGCGCCCCCCCCGAGTCGTTCAGCCCGATAATGGGAGCTCCCACCTTCATGGCGAGATCCATTACCTTACAGACTTTCGCCGCGTTCTCAAGCGATAAAGAGCCGCCGAACACCGTAAAGTCGTGCGCGAAGACGTAGACGAGCCGACCTTCGATCCGCCCGTAGCCCGTGACAAAACCATCACCCGGGATGAGCTTCCGCTCCATTTCAAAGTCACGGCAGGAATGCGTTACAAGCTTGTCGAGTTCCTCGAAGCTGCCTTCGTCGAGCAGTAGATGGATTCGCTCACGCGCCGACATCTTGCCGGCTTGGTGCTGCCGCTCGGTGCGTTCCGGCCCACCACCGGCTTCGGCCGCCCGATTCCGTTCATCCAGTTCTGCAAGCTTCTGTTTGAGGTCCATGGCTCGCGCCGAGCTACCCAGCGTAACAGAGGGTTTGGCGCTACTGTTTGGCTTCGGCAACCGTTCTGCGGCGGCGGCCTATGTTTGATGTCCTATTGGTCTTACTGTATCCACCTGATGCCCAAGAGTACTTTCGTTTGCGGCGTATTCGGTACGGCCAGTCTATGGATGTTCGCGATACGACCTAGGAAAATAGAAGTCGGTTCTTGGTGTGCCTTCCCGTGGCCCTGGGGGGCGTGCCTCCGATTCGCCGATGCAGTCGACTGACTTAGCTCCCATTCGCAACACCTATTTGGTGGCCGTCTATCTGATCGCCGCCGCCGCGACGGCATGGATGGCGGTGCAATCCGTCGAGCCGGACTGGGTACCATTCACCATCCTGTTGGTGATGGCCTTCGCCACGAACCCGCTCCAGGTGGGTCTCCCTCGGGTCGATCGCTCGGTTTCGCTGTCGTTTCTGTTCACCTTCGCGGCAATTACCGAGTTGCCCCCAGCGTCGGCGCTTTATATCGCCGCTGTTGCTGAGACCAGTAGTTTCTTGGTCCGCCGCGACGTGGACATCGCCTGGTCGAAGATCACCTTCCGCTTCGCAAGCGTGGCGATCTGTGTGTTGGTCACTTCACTGTGCTACCAGTATTTCGATGTCTGGCTGGAAGGGCCGTTCCGCGCGGCCGCGGCCGGAGTCAGCTACTACGCAGTCAGTAGCCTGCTCGACACGGTCCTCATCGCACTGGAGGAGGAACAAGCCCCCTGGACTGTCTGGAACGAGCGTTTCTTCTGGAGCGGTCCGGTATACCTGTTTGCTTCGGTTGGGCTTGGTCTGACGCATCGTCTCACCGCGTCGGTTACCACGGCTGAGAGTCTGCTGGCGCTTGGCCTGATCTTCGCCATCTACTTCTACTTGCGGACCTACTGGTCTCGTCTCCACGACCACGAGGACCACGTCCGCGAGGTCGCTACGATCCGGCATCGCGCCATCGAAACACTCGCGGCGGCAATTGAATCGAAAGACGGCGGCTCGGCCGGCCACCTGCGCCGAGTGCGTCGGACAGCCATTCAGCTTGCCGAGTTAGCGAGTTGTTCCAAGGCCGAGGTCGAAGCGATTGAGCAAGCGGCCCTGTTGCACGACATCGGCAAAGTTGGCGTACCGGACTACATCTTGATGAAACCCGGCCGATTGACCGACCACGAGTTCAGCCAGATTGCGGCTCACTCTAGTGTCGGCGCGGCGATCGTCGATTCGGCACAGTTTCCCGCTTCTGTTGCTGACACTGTCCGCTGCCATCACGAGCATTGGGATGGATCCGGCTACCCGAACGGTCTGAAAGGAGAAGAGATCCCTCACTTGGCGCGCATCCTCTCGGTCGCTGATTGTTTCGACGCTCTCTTGAGTGACCGGCCCTATCGCCCGGCGCTCTCGCTAGACGATGCTGTCGACATCATGAAGCAGCAGCGCGATAAGATCTTCGACCCGCGCATCCTCGACTTGTTTCTTGACGCCCTGCCTGAACTCATGGCTGGACGCGATCCGGACTCCGACCCCGAGCCGGAGCAAGAGATTTCCAAGAACCTTACCCGCGTTCATGTGAAGCAAACCTGGACCGCCGATGCGTCCACGCATACCGCCGCCCTACGCTACCAGAGTCTCGCGCTTCTATCGCACACCCCGGACCAGCTCTGGGCGTTCTACGAGATCCTCGATATGTTGGGCGCTGACCTTGAGTACGAAAAAGGGCTCACCGAGTGTCTCCGCATCCTCTACCGTCCGATCCCGTTTGAGAAGGCCGGTATCTTTGTACTCGAAAACGATGAGTTCGTTCTCCTTGCCGCCCAGGGCTTCCCGGATCACTGTGTTTCCCGATTTGCTCTTTCGCGGGACCATGGGCTGATCGCTCAGGCCGTCGTCTCACGCACTTCGATCGCCGGTAACGCCCCACCATCCGAACTGCCCGACGGGGCCGCCCTGCGCTACCTGGCCGACATAAAGAGCAGCTTGGTGGCGCCGCTGATTGTGGAGGAGCGGGTCGTGGGGCTGATCGCTCTTTGCGCAGGCGAGCCCGACGCATTCAGTCCCGAGCAGGCACGTGCGCTACGACTGATTACGCCCAAGCTGGCCCGAACGCTGCTCGCTTCGCGCAAAGTGCAACGAATCTCGGTCGAGGCGGAGACGGATACGGTAACGGGCCTGCCGAACGGGCGGGCCGCCTTCCGCCGTCTGGAAATCGAGATGAACCGCGCTCAACGGGAACGAACCACCGTGGGCATCCTGTTCATGGATGTTGACGGCTTGAAGCCCGTCAATGACAGCTTTGGCCACCGCGCCGGTGACGAGCTACTCGTTGAAGTCGCCGCCCGGCTCAAAGGCCGACTTCGCGCCTACGATTTCGCGGCCCGTGTCGGAGGAGACGAGTTCATTGCCATTCTGCCGGGTGTCTCGCGAGAGGACTTGGTTGCGGCCGCTGACTCGATGCGATCGGCGGTCGCGGATGCCCCGATCGAAGTCGCCAAGGACACGACCACCCACGTGACGATCAGCATCGGCTCGGCAATGTATCCGTACGACGGGCTCGACGCCGATGACCTCGTCGCCTTCAGCGACCGGCGAATGTACGAAGCGAAGATGAAGAGCCGTAACTCATCGCGCGTCAACCAGGAGATCGCCGCGGTCTCCTAGCTCACCGGTTGTCGGCCGACGAGAACACGTGAAGTCCTTCAGTTCACCGCCACGCCGGCTCCCGTCTCCACCGGCTTATAGGCGGCGTGGACCTTATCGATCGCTCGTGCGACATCTTTTGCGTCATCTTCGCTTCCCATCAAGCTCACCAGCGGTAACCAGAACGATGTACCGCACACCTCTTCCGCCGCCGGACAGGGCTCGGTGCGGTGGGCGACATGCTCGTACATCGGGTTCTTGTACAACGGCTTCGCGTAGAACGGGGAGCACGGAATCCCCTCGGCCTTCATCGCTTCGATAAAGGCGTCACGCCCGACGCCGAACTCCGCCTCGTCGATTGCTCCCGGGATGATGTAGCACGACTGAACATTGGCACCGCCGGGAACCTTCTGGAATCGCACGCCCGGCGCGCTTACGGCCTTGATGAGCGCCTCGGCGTTCTGCTGGCGGAGACGAATCTGATCTGTCAGTTTTTCGAGCTGGGCCGTGAGCACCGCGGCCTGGAAGCCCGTCATTCTCACGTTTGGCGCCAGGATATAGTGGTCGAACCATCCCTCGCCCTCGCGCCGGCCGCAGTTTGCGTAGGAACGCGCCCGGGCGGCGAGATCGGCGTCTTTCGTGGTGACGATGCCCCCTTCGCCCGATGTCATGACCTTCGAATTCTGAAAACTGAAAGTACTGACAGTGCCAAAACTCCCGGCGCGTCTTCCATGCCACTCCGCTCCATGGGCGTGCGCGGCGTCTTCGATCACGGTGAGCTTGGTTTCCTTGGTAACCTCCTCAAGGCGGTCCATGTCGACCATCGCTCCACCGAAGTGCACGATGATGACCGCTTTGGTCTTCTCGCTCATAGCCTCGCGGATGGCATCCAGCGAGATGTTGTACGTCTCAGGATCGATGTCGACGAACACCGGGACGGCCCCGGCCCGTGAGACCGCCGAAGAGGTTGCGATGAAGCTGTGCGCCGGCACAATGACTTCGTCCCCGGGACCAATGCCGGCGGCATACAAAGCCATCTCCAAGGCAACGGTCCCGTTGGCGCACGTGACGGCATGTTCGCAGTCGTGCATTTGCGCGAACAGTGCTTCAAACTCACCGACTAGCTTGTGATACCCGCCCCACTGCTGTGAGCGAATCACTTCCAAGAGCAATTCTTCCTCACGCGCGCCCGCCATGGGCCAAGTCGGGTACGGCTTGGTGCGAACCGGTTCCCCACCGTGGATCGCCAGTTTTTCCTTCATGTTCGTAGGATACGGCATGGCTGCTGCCCCACTACCCTTCGCGCGCGTAACGCTAGACCACCCTCAGTTGGGACGAAAAGAGAGTTGTGGGCATTCGCCGCCATCAACTCTCAGCGTTCTTGCAGACAAGCTGTGCCTTCGTGTGCATCGCTGCCGCGCTTGGGCAGCCACGCATCAACTACGACCGCTACGACCGACGGACCGCCGCGCGGTCGAGCTCACCCGAGACTCAGGGCGAGAAGGTAGCCGACATACTTGCGCCGCCCCGCCGCGCAATCTACGACCTGACGTCGCCACTTTCAGGGCCTCAAAGCGCTGACGCGGAATCGATCGGCCGCGACTATCTATTGGCTCTCGAAGTCACAGACTCAAAGTCCGCACTACAAACAAACTGGGAAACCGTTGCCCGCTACGAAACGCCCAAGGCCAACCTCACGCATCTCGTATTCGAGCGAAGCCGCGCCGGTGTCCGGTTCTTCGACTCGCAGGCATCCGTTCACGTTGACGGTAACGGGCGCATATGGCGGGCAAATCCGTCCCGACTCACACCGCCGCCCGGATACCTCACCGCCACCGTTTCCCAACGGCAGGCCGTGATGTCGGCGATAGCGACTCTTGCGCCCGACGCGGAGTTCGATCTCCAAGCGACGACACCCGAACACGGTGCGGACCGCTCTATGGTGTTCTCCGACCCGGCGGTCAAGAGCGAGGTCCCAGTCCGCTTGGTCTGGTTCGCTCTTTCGGACGAGGCCATTCCGGCGTGGGAACTATTCCTTGACGTTCCGTCTCGGGGCGCGTACCTGGTGGTGGTTGACGGGAACACCGCAGAGATTCTCTTCAGCCGCAACCTGACCCGTCGCGCTGAACCGTGGGGACAAGTCTTCCGCGCATCCGATAGTCCCAACCCAAGCACCGGAACCCAAACCCAGGAACCGCTCTCCGGGTGGCCCACCACCGAGGGACTCTGCCCGGCCGCCATCTACCCCGGTCAGTATCGTACCGGTGTACTGGAAGGCCGCTGCTGGGTCGACGACGACGAGACCAGCGGGAACAACGTCGACGCCTGCCGCGATGCGACCGGGAACAATCTCTGCGATGCACGCGCAACCGCCACCGGCGATGCTTTCGACTTCGCATTCACTGACAGTTATGCAACGACCGGCAACCCGGCAACCGATCGCGATGCGGCATTGACGAACGCATTCTATTGGAGCAACGTGGCCCACGACTGGTTCTACACACTCGGGTTCGACGAGCCTGCCGGCAATTTTCAAGTCGACAACTTCGGGCTCGGTGGCGCTGGGGCCGATCCGGTTCGACTCGACATCGAAGATCCATCGGTCGTGAACAACGCAACGTTCATCACTCCTCCCGACGGCATCTCGCCCCGCATGCAGCTTGGTCTTTTCACCTGGAGCCAACGGGACAGTGCCTTCGACGCGGACCTGATGATTCACGAGTACGCCCACGGTCTCACAACGCGTTTGATCGGCGGACCCAATGACGTAACCGGCCTCTTCCTCTGGCAGAGCGGAGCGCTGAGTGAAGGCTGGAGCGACGCCTACGCCGCCTCCTTCACGGGTGATCCCACCTTTGGCGAGTACGTCACCGGCAACCCCACCTCCGGATTGCGGACGGTTTCCTACGACGACAGCCCCTATACCTACGGTGACGTCGGCACCCTCTTCCTGAAAGTGATTACCGGCACGGAACGGCTCCTTCGCGTGCCGCAGGTACACCGCGACGGCGAAGTCTGGGCCGGCGGCCTATGGGATCTCCGGACCGCTCTTGGTCAATCCGATTTTGAGCAGACCATCACGACCGGACTCAAGCTCACGCCGAGTCGTCCGTCCATGCTCGACGCCCGTGATGCGATCCTCCAGGCGGCGCAATTACTGGATATCGGTGGCACGAGCGGTTGCCCGCTTTGGAACGCTTTCGCCGCGCGAGGCTTTGGCGCGTCGGCGACTCTCAACCCCATCGAAGCCGGCCAACCCAACGACACCGCGCTCAGCATCTACGAAGCGTTCGACTTGCCGACTGCTTGCGGCGGCCAGATGCCGGCGTTCGACGCCACGTCGCTCATCGAAGACGCCGAGTCAGATGGCTTCGGATGGGAAGCGACGGGCTTGTGGCATATTTCGACCCGACGCTCCGCTGACGGTGACAAGTCCTGGTGGTACGGACAGGAGGCAACCGGGGACTACAACACCGGTGACCGCACGTTCGGTTCGCTGACTTCACCCACCATAGATCTGACGGCATCCACCGGAGCGATCGTCGAATGGGATCAATACTTCGACGGCGAGGGGTTCGGATCAGCCATCGACTTGGGTGGCAACAGCGGCGCCTATCTCAACGCGGATTCCGGACGCTTGATGATCAGCACCGACAATGGCGCCTCATGGCGCACGATCAGCCACCTCGCGCACAACAGCGCGACAGCCGCTTTCGACGTGCACAAAGTGAACCTCCCGGCCTACACGGGACAGACGATTCGCCTGCGCTTCGACTTCGATACGTTCGACGCCGATTCGAACGACCACGAAGGTTGGTTCATCGACAACATCCGCGTCTCGCAACTCGGAACCGTCGCCCCCCCGGTGACAACGCTCGCCGAGTGGAACTTCAACGAGCCCGGCTCAGGAAGCGGCGTCACTGTCGGCGACGTTTCCGGCGGCGGCCACGATGGGTTAACGCAGAGCTTTGGGACGATCGCCGTCCCCGGAGTGGCCGGCAGCGCCCGCCTGCTGAACGGCTCGACGGACTCCATCGATTTCGGGTCGGCGGCGGCGCTCACTCCCGCGAGCTTCACCATTAGGACCTGGGTGCGGCTTCGCTTCTACCCGGCGAGTCTCGGCATGATTCTCTCCGCCTACGGCGGCAACTATCGCGGCTGGTGGCTTGGCGTGAACTCGCAAGGCCGATTGCTGTTTCTCGCCGCCCGCTCACCCTCGTCAGCCACTTGGCTCTCGACCGCCGCGCCGCTGGTAATCGAGCACTGGTAGAGCGTCACCCTCACGTACGACCATGTGACACAGCAGGCGTCGCTGTACGTCGACGGCGCTCTTCAGTCACAAGCCACCGTTGCCGGGATCGATCCGGAAACCGCGCTGCCCCTGCTTGCCGGCAAGGCGTCGTAGTTTCCCGGATACTACCTCGACTTCGCAATCGACGAGACCCGCATCGATAGCGGTGTCTGGAGTGCGCCCGAAGTGGCGACGGACTTCGCGCTCTATAGTCCGCCTGCCGCTGCCGCTAATCCTTCCGTGATCGCGCGGTGGTCGTTCGAGAACGGAGCTGAGGATGATTCCGGCAACCAACACCACGGTACGTCGCAAGGCCCGACCGTCGAAGCCGACGTCAGCGGCGATGCCCTTCGATTCGACGGCATGAACGATTCCGTCACGGTCCCGTGGTCGCCTCGCTTGACTCCCTCGCAACTCACGCTCCGGGCCTGGGTCAAGTTGTCCAACTATCCCGCCGGCCTGGGCATCGTCGTGGCGAACTACGGTGGCAACTACCAAGGGTGGTACCTCGCCGTGCAATCCGACGGGCGGCTCGTGCTCGCGGTCAACCGCCTCCCGGCGACGGCGCGGGGTCTGCAATCGGCGTCGGTGCTCGGCCTCGACCAGTGGTATCACGTCACAGCTACCTACGACGGTAATACACAGCAGATGCGGCTCTATCTCGACGGCGTCCTCGACGCGCAAGGCTACGCCGCGGGACTTACACCGCGCGACTCGGGCTCGGTAACGATCGGGTCGGCGAGTTGGTACAGCGGCTCGTTCCTGGCATTCGCGATTGATGAGCTCGAACTGGTTCCGGAGGTCTGGTCACCCGCACAAGTGCAGGCTGACTTCACCGCCTTTCCGGACCCGTCGCCTCTCTATCCGGTTGCTGCTTGGGGCTTCGACGATCCCGGCGTGGGCCCCGGCGTCAGTCTCGCCGATTCCTCCGCAGGCGGGCATCACGCACTGACGGCGGGCTCGGGGACAACATCCGTACCAGGAACAGCCGGGCAAGCACGACGCTTCAACGGATCGAGCGATTACGCCAGACTCGCACCTCATTCCGACCTGAGCACAGCCGACTTCAGCTTCACCACATGGATCAAACTCGAACAGCACCCGCTTGGTTGGGGTGTGATCTTCTCGAACTACGGCGGCGATTATCGGGGCTGGTTCTGTGGAGTCAACGCAACCGGGAATCTCATGTTCTCGGTCGCGGGACTACCAACCCATTCCGGCTGGCTCGTCTCGAACCGATCGCTCGAGACCGGCCGCTGGTACCACGCCGCATTCACCTTCAACAAGGTATCCCGCCGTGGCGCGATCTACGTTGACGGCGCGCTTGATCGCACGGCGGTTTTCAACGCCTACACACCGCAGACCACGGTGGAACCGCGCTTCGGACGAGCCTCCTGGTACAACGGCGCATACCTCGGCATGACGCTCGACACGGCGAGGCTCTATCCCGGGGAGCTATCGGCGCTTGAAGTGGCAGCCGACCATGGCTCTCCGTAGCTTCTCGCAAGAGCCGCTCGGTGAGGCGGCTACGAACCTGCGTGTCCCGCGCTCGGCTGGTCACGGGCGCCAAGCTTCCGCAGAATGGTCATCATCGGGCACCAGTTCGTGAATGCCGACTGGAACAGATTCAGCCCCACAAAGCCCGTGAAGAGATACCAGTACGGGTTCACGTAGTAACCCAACCCGAGACTGAGCATCACGATGAATCCGGCGATCAAACGAAGATAACGGTCAACTGTCATGCGGTCCTCCTTCTCTCAGACAAGTAGTAAACGATCGGCACCGTCATCCTCGACAGCAACAGCGATGCCACTTCTCCGGCCATCAACGAAATAGCCAGACCTTGGAAGATCGGGTCGAACAACATTACCGCCGCCCCTACGATCAGCGATGACGCCGTCAGCATCATCGGCCGAAAGCGGATGGCTCCGGCGTCGATCACGGCTTCGTCGAGCGCCATGCCCTGCCGGCGGCGGAGTTCGACAAAGTCCACCAGGATGATCGAATTGCGAATCACGATGCCGGCGCCGGCGATGAAGCCGATCATCGATGTGGCGGTAAAGAACGCCCCTAGCAGTCCGTGCGCCGGCAGGATTCCGATCAAGGAGAACGGAATCGCGGACATGATCACCAACGGCGTAGCGAACGAGTGAAACCAACCGACCAACAGCACATAGATGAGCACCATCACAGCGGCAAAGGCTAACCCGAGATCGCGAAACACCTCGTAGGTGATGTGCCATTCGCCATCCCACTTGAGCGCAAACCGCTCGTCGCTCGTCGGCAACGAGGCCGTGAGTTGCTCCATCTCATAACCGCCTCCGGTATCGATCTCAGCGACCCGCGGCTGCAGTTGCGACATGGCGTAAACCGGGCTCTCAATCGCGCCCGCCACATCGGCGGTCACGTAGGTCACCGGCATGAGATTCTTGTGATAGATGCTCTTGTCTTCGACAGTCCGTTCCATGTGGACCAGCTCGGATAGCGGTATCAACGAGCCGTCTTTGGCCGCGACACGAAGCTGCGACAGCCGCTCAGGCGAGGAACGCGCCGGACGTTCGAGGCGCAGCGTGAGCGGCACGTCCTCCTTCTCGTTCGGATCGTGAATCAGACCCGTTCGCCGGCCGTCCGACGAAATAGCAAGCAACTCGACGATATCGTTCACGCTCACGCCGTGTAAGGCCGCTTTCTCCTCATTCACAATGAGCCGTAGCTTTGGTTGTGGGTCCTCGACGTACCAATCGACATCGACCACACCGTCAGTCCGTTCGAAGGTTTCGCGGACTTCCTTCGCCACGCGCTCGCGCCCTTCGGCGGTAGGCCCATAGACCTCTGCAACCAGAGTTTGCAGGACCGGCGGTCCGGGAGGTACTTCCGCTACCTTGATCCGTGCTCCCAACTCCAGCGCAACCGGGGCAATCGTGTCGCGGACGCGTTTCGCGATGTCGTGGCTTTGCAAATCACGATCTTCTTTCGACGTTAGATTGACTTGAATATCGGCTTCGTGCGGTAGCCCACGAAGGAAGTAGTGTCGGACGAGTCCATTGAAATTGTAGGGCGAGGCGGTGCCGACGTAGGTCTGTACGTTCAGCACATCAGGGTCACTAAGCACTCCATCGGCCAGCCGGCGCGTCACACGCGCCGTCTCCTCAAGCGGTGTCCCTTCCGGCATGTCCACAATCACTTGAAACTCGCTCTTGTTGTCGAAGGGCAGCATCTTCACCTTCACCCACCCGATCCCCACGAGCGCCATCGAGCCAACCAACAGAACCACAACCAGCAACAGGAACCCGTACCGATACAACGGTTGATGCAGCACGGGACCCATGAACCGGCGATAGAGGCGGGTCGTCCAGTCCTCTTTCTCCTCGGGTTCGTTCTCTCCTCGCGGCTTCAAGAAACGGATCGCGGCCCAGGGGGTAACGATAAACGCCACCAGCGTTGAGATCATCACCGCCGACGCCGACCCGACCGGGATCGGCTCCATGTAGGGGCCCATCAATCCGCCGACGAACGCCATCGGCAGAACAGCCGCGATGATCGTGAACGTCGCCAAGATCGATGGATTGCCGACCTCGCTCACCGCTTCGACAGCGATCCGAGCCGCGGAGCGCCCTCGGTTCGACGTCATCCGCATATGTCGCGCGATGTTCTCAACGACGACGATCGCGTCATCGACGAGAATGCCAATCGAGAAAATCAGGGCGAACAGCGTGATGCGATTAAGCGTGTAGCCATAGAGATAGAAGGCCGCCAGTGTTGGGAACAACGTTGTCGGAATTGCGAGGAAGACGATCCAAGACTCCCGGAAACCCAAGGTCAGCCAGATCAAGACCGAGACCGCGACGATCGCCGTCATCATGTGGCTCAGCAGTTCGTTCGATTTATCCTCGGCGGTCTTGCCGTAGTGCCGTGTGATGGCGACTTCCAAGTCCGAAGGCGCCAACTCGCTACGCAGCCGCTCGAACTTCGCCAGAACGCGCGTGGCGACGTCGATCGCATTCGCCCCTCTACGCTTCGAAATAGCAAGCGTCACCGCCGGCTCAAACGACGGGGCCTGCTTCGAGGCATACCGCACATACCGTTGCGGCTCCTCGCCGCCATCCCGCACCTGCGCGACATCGCGAACATAGACCGGACGTCCGTCCGCGGCGGCGACCACCACAGCCTCCACGTCTCCGGCACTGGTAAGGAACTGTCCCGTCTCCAACAGAACCCTCTGGTTGGCCGCGTTAAACGATCCCACGCGGACCGACCGATTGGCGGCGCCGAGACGCTGGGCCACTTGCAGAGCCGAAAGCCCATATGCAGCCAAGCGGGATTCGTTGAACTCGACGAGAATCTCCCTGCGTTGGCCGCCGATGATCTCAACGACCGAGACATCCGGCGTCTGCTTGATGCCATCGTGGATCTGCGCGGCGATCCGCCGAAGCTCGTACTCGCCATAGCGGTCGGAGTGGAGGGTAAGCGCGAGGATCGGCACGTCGTCGATCGAACGCGGCTTGACCAACGGTCTTGAAGCGCCCGGCGGAATCAGATCGAAGTTCGCGAACAGCTTTTGGTTCAATCGCACGATGGCGTCTTCTTCGTCCTCACCGACGTAGAAGCGGACGATAGCCATTGCCATCCCAGGACTCGACGTCGAGTAGATGTACTCGACACCCGGTATCTCCCACAACAACTTTTCCATCGGCTTGGTGACGCGCTCTTCGATCTCGCGCGGGGACGCGCCGGGCATCTCGACGAAGATGTCGACCAGCGGAACAATGATCTGCGGCTCCTCTTCGCGGGGAAGAGCGTAGACAGCGAATAGACCCACCAGAATCGAAAAGGCGATGATCAGCGGCGTGAGCTTCGAATTGATGAAGTACTCCGCCATCGAGCCCGCGATGCCGCGGTGAACGGGAGTGTCTTGGGAAGGCTTGTCCTCGGACGTCACTACTGCGGCCCTCCTGCTACCCGTACCGCGGCGGCGTCCGGTATCGACGAAGGATTCAAGACAACCGATTCTCCTTGCGCCAACCCTGACAAGATTTCAACGCGATCGCCGTCGGTTTCGCCCAACGTCACAAGCCGCCGTTTTGCAACACCGTCTTCAACGACAAGCACCGACTTAAGTTGACCTCGCTCAACCACTGCATGGGCGGGAATCATGAGAACGGACCGAGTCTCACCCGGCAGCAACGCGGAGCCGTACAGACCCGACTTGATCACCGAGTGCGAAGGCAACATCAGTTTCACCGTGAATGTCCGCGACGCCGCCTCGACGAAAGGGACGATCTCGGTGACGCGGGCTTCGAGCCGTCCTTCGTCGCCCAGCGCATCAAGTTGAATGCTCAGCGTTTGCCCGCGTTTCACCGCGCCGAGATGCGTTTCCGGAACGTCCACTTCGAGCTGGTACCGACCGGCGGGCTCGATCTTCAGCAGCGGCGCGCCCGGGTTCGCAAGGCTTCCGGGATCAACCAAGCGCTCAGTCACAACTCCAGTCACGGGTGCCGCAATGCGTGCGTAGCTCAGACGGGTTTGCGCCATCGTGATCGCTGCCTCGGCCTGCTCGCGTTTGCGCTGGGCTTGTTCCTTTTGCGACGCGGCGGCCTGCAGTGCGGACTCGGCCAGACGCACACGGGCGGTCGACTCGTCATACTCCTGTTGCGAAACAGATTCCTTCTTGAGGAGATCCTCGAATCGCTTGTGGGTGACATTCGCCAGATCGAGTTGGGCACGAGCGGCGGCAATGGCTTGCTCTGTCCCGGCGATGGCGCTGTCCGCCTCGGCCCGAGCCGCTTCCGCTGCCGTCACGGCAGCAGACAGTTCACGGTCATCCAACTCGATCAGTATTTGCCCCTTGCTGACACGGTCGCCGATTCGCGCATGCAGAGCTAGAATCGACGCCATCAGGCGACTCGACACAACGGTGGTCTGTTGTGCGCGCACGGTCCCCAAGACGCGGACCGATTCAGTACGCTCGGTCATCGCGGCGGGTTCGACCTGAACCGACACCGGTTCGCGCGCGGTCGCCGACTCGGGCTGCTGCTCGGCGGGCGTGCCGCAAGCGCCAAGCAGTGCCATGAGCGGGATGATCAAAACGATGGCTGATTGCTTCATCGCAGCGCCTCCGAGTTCGCAGTCAGAATCCCGGCCGCTTCGTCAAGCCCGGCGCGGGCCACACGCAGGTCATAGAGCGCGGCTAATCGACGGAACGACGTAGCCATCGACGTGGTCTCGCCGCGGATGAGTTCTGTGACGTCGGCGAGTCCATTGTCATAGCGGTTCTGGATTATGCGATGGCTCTCTTCCGCGTCGCTGACTGCCGCCTCCGCGACACCGACCCGTGCACGCGCCGCATTCCATTCCGAGTACGCCTGCCGCACGCGAAGCTGCACCGCTGATTCCACACGTCGCCGCAGTGCCTCTGTCCGGTCCGCCGCGTACCGCGCGGCCGCTACGCGCGCTCGATGCTCCGAGCCCTTCCAGACCTGCCATTCGAGCGAGACACCGGCCAACCAGTTGCCACCCGCCTGTGAGGCGAACCGGCCGCGATCCGCCTCGGCCATGGCCTGGGCCGTAACGGTCGGCCAGAGCGCGGTCTTGGCAATCTTTGTCTCGGCCGCGGCGACTTCCGTTGCGAGCGCGGCGCCCCGCACACCGGGGTGCCCCTCGGCGGAACGAACGAACGTCTCCAGCCCGTCGGAACCAAGCGCCATCGGCTCGAGAGTCGTGACCAACGAATGGGCGCGATCGAGTTCCAGCCCAAGCGCGTCGTTCAGCGCGGCGCGTGCTATCTCCGCCTGCGACGTTGCTCGAATCCGTTCTTCCTCCACCGCCGCCAGGTGAACCTTTACGGACAGGACATCGGACTTGGTTGTCATGCCCGCTTCAAACAGGGCCTGCGCCCGCGCCAGGTCTGCCTCTATCGTCGTCTTGGTCTGCTCGGCGACGCGAAGACTCTCGTCGGCGAGGGCGACGCCGAAGTAGGTCCGCACGACGGCCAGGATCGCCGCGGCCTCGTCGGCGCGGCGCTGTTCCGCGGATAGTTCGCGGCGCAACCGAGCTGCTTGGATCGCGTGTTTAGCCCGGTTGGCGTCAAAGAGCACCTGCTCGACGCGGACAACAGACTGAAACAGGTTCAGGGCATCCGGGTTGTTCAACCGCTCAATCTCAAAGTTCGACGGACCGAAACGACGCTGGTTTAGCAGCGACCCAAACGCGAAGACAGGATTGTTGCTTCGAGTGAACGACTCGATCACCGTGACGCTGGGAAGCCGCCCCGCGCTGGCGATGCGAACCCCCGCTTCGGCCTGATGCTCGCCCGCTACCGCCGCCTCGATTACCGGGTTCGACGTCAGGGCGACGTTAACCGCCTCTTTCAGGCTGAGCCCGTTCTGTGCCGCGAGCGGCGTGAGACAACAGACCACCGGCACCACAATTCCCAGCACCGCAATTCGTTCGGTGATGCGTTTCCTCATGAACCCGCTCCGTCCCTATCGATGGATCGCGTTGAGGCGATCGATAGTCCGCAGAAAAACAATTCGCTGCCTCTCAGCCGAAACGATGCTCGACACACGCCATGATTCCTTCCAGATGCGGCTCGACGACTTGGTAATACGTCCGGCGACCATCACGTTCGCTCTTCAACAAGCCACAAAGCTTCATCAGCTTGAGATGCTCCGACGCCATGTGGCTTTGAATCCCGCACGCATCGGCCAGTTCGCCAACCGTGTAACGTCCGCTCAACAGCATCTGGATCATCCGCAACCTCTGCGGATGCGCAATCGTACGCAGGCACTCGGCGGCGCGACCCAGCGAGTCAAGACTCATCAGTTTCGCCTTCTTTCGTACGGTCACATTAGTCATTATATCTAGATGTCTCGATATGTCAATATAATAATCTCAGATCTCCCTAGGCGGCTCTGAAGCCCCGCAGGGGAGGGCCCTCCGAGATCCTCGAAACGATTCTGGCGCGGCAAGCGTCCTGTGGTAAGGTGACAAATATGTTGAGAAGACTGGCCCTCGGCCTCTTGGTTTTTTCGTTCGCAACGACGGCTTGGGCGGCCAACGAGCTCTCGAACCGCCGCGCGCCGGGGTTTTCGCTGTCCGCCCCCAATCTCAAGCAATATGATTTGGCGGACTTCCGTGGAAAGGTCGTCCTGCTCAATTTCATGAAGACGGACTGCCCCAATTGCTCCGCCTTCTCGAAGATCCTGGCCGAGGCGCAGGAGAAGTACAAGGGCCGCCTCCAGGTTCTGTCGATCGCTCCATCCCCACCCGAAACGCAGAACAGCGTGCGCGGGTATCTGAACCGCAACGGGATCAATCAGGTGGTGCTTTTCGACTGCCGACAGGTAGCGATTTCGTACTTCAGGCTGAGCCCCGCCAATCCCACTTTTGATGTTCCGCACGTCTTCGTGATCGACCAGCGTGGACAGATCCGCGAAGACTACGGGTACAATGCCCTCAACCGCGGTATTTTCGAAGAGGGCGACTTGTTCCCGGTTATCGAGCGCTATGTGTCGAAATCGGGTTCGTCAACTGCGGAGTAGCACTGCTTTCCGGTTCTCGATAGCCGGAAAGATTATTCGGGGGATGTGCGCTTTCCACACCTACCGCCTCGGCTGTAGGCTCTTTCGAGACCGGCCATGTTGCAGCGATTGGTGAGCTTTCCCAGAGTGGCCTGCTTGGCGGCCCTGCTGGTCCCGGCGCTCGCGCTCGCGCAACTGCCTTCACCTGAGTCGCATTTCGGCCATCCGATGGGGCGGGCGAAGACCCTCGTCGAGTGGAACAACGTTGTTCGCTACTTCCAGCGTTTGGCGGCTGCCACTGACCGTGTCCGTGTCGATGAGTTGGGGCGTTCGACCGAAGGCCGGCCCTTCGTCTTGGTCACCATCGCCGACGCCGAGACAATAGCGGACCTTCCGCGCTACCAGCGAATCCAAGCGCAACTGGCCGACCCCCGCGGCACGAGTGCGCGGCAGGCCGAAACCCTCATCGCTGAGGGCAAGACCGTTGTTCTCATCACCTGCTCCATCCATTCCAACGAAGTCGCCTCGACGCACACGGCGATCGAGTTTGTCCACAAACTACTCACCGAGGATACGCCGCGGCACCGTGCAATCCTCAAGAACACCATCTTCCTGCTAGCCCCGTCGCTCAATCCCGACGGTGTGGACAAAGTTGCTCAATGGTACAAGCGCTACGTCGGAACGCCCCATGAGGGCGCGCCGATGGTCGAGCTTTACCAGAAGTACGTTGGACACGACAACAACCGCGATTGGTACATCTTCAGCCAGCAGGAAACGCGCTTGATGGTCGAGAAGGTGCACAACGTTTGGCGGCCGCAAGTGGTCTACGACGTGCATCAAATGGGTACGAACGGAGCACGGATGTTCGTGCCGCCGTGGAGCGACCCGATCGACCCGAACATCGACCCACTCATCGTTCAGCAAGTGAACCAGATCGGTATGGGCATGGCCACGGATTTAACCGCCGCAGGCAAGACCGGAGTCGTCGTCAACGCCATCTACGACTATTTCACACCCGCCCGACACTACCAGAGCTATCACAGCGGATTGCGGCTGTTGAGCGAATCAGCGAGCGTCCGTTACGCGACGCCCATCGAGGTCTCACCCTCTTCTCTGACGACCAACGGACGCGGCTACAATGCCCAGGCGCGCAGTTGGAACTTCGTCGAACCATGGCCGGGCGGCAAATGGACACTGCGTGACATCATCGACTACCAACTGATCACGTTCGAGTCCTGCCTCTATCAAGCAGCAGTAGGTAGGCAGGAACTGCTCAGAAACTTTCGAAGAATTTCCCAACGCGTCATCAAGAGGAATCGCGGCCGGTCGTTCGTTCTGCCGCGTGACCAGCACGACCCGACGGCGCTCCGTCGCTTGCTGGATACGCTGGACTTCGGCATGGTGGAGATCCATCAAGCCCGCGGCCGGTTCCGAGCATCCGACCGTTCATTCGACACCGGGGACTTCGTGATTCCGCTTGATCAGCCCTATGGCGCCTTCGCCCGCACCTTGCTCGAAGACCAAGAGTACCCGGAATTGCGTCAGTACCCGGGCGGCCCACCCGTCCGGCCCTACGATGTGACAGCGCACAGCCTACCCTTGCTCATGGGCGTCCAGGCGTACGAATCAACAGAGCCTCTCAAAACAGAGTTGCAGCGAGTGACGCAACTACGAGTACGCGGCGGCCGAGTCGGGACGAGTTCGATGGTTGCCTTGTCCCCGGATGACACCCGCTCGTGGACGGCAGTGAATCGCTTTCTCAAAGCCGGTGCCGATGTCTTTCGGGATACCACCAACGGCACGTTCTATATTCCAAAACGCGAGTCGCTCACCGGGATGTTCGACAAACTCGCGAATGAATTCGGACTGAACTTCCGTCCGGCGAGCCCGACATCGACCCGCCGCCGCCGGCTCTCACCAACCCGCGTCGGTCTCTACCAAGGCTTTGTCCCCGTCATGGATGAAGGCTGGACCCGCTGGGTGCTCGAACATTACGAGTTCCCCTATGAATCCGTGGGTAACGCCAGACTGCAAGCGGGTGACCTGAACAGCGACTTCGACGTGATCGTTCTGCCCGATGCACGGCCGCGCACTTTGCACGGTGGCTATCTGCCGGGTGCTCTCTACCAAGGGGCGACAGCACCGCCGGAGTTCACAGGAGGCATCGGCGCCGAAGGGGCTACAGCGCTAAGAGAGTTCGTCGTTCGCGGCGGCACGCTACTCGCATTCAACCGCGCCTCACAATACGCCGTCGACCGCCTGCGCATGCCCGTTCGGAATGTTCTGGCGGGATTGGACTCGTCGCGCTTCTATGCCCCGGGGACGTTGCTGAACACCACAGTGGATACGTCTCACCCCTTGGGGTTCGGTCTGCGTTCGCAAGAGGCTGTTTGGTTCGAGTCCGGACCTGCTTTCGAGATTTCTGAGATGCCGACCGAAGACGCCGTCGCGGTGATGCGATATCCGCGGAAAGATCTATTGGCGTCGGGCTGGCTTCTTGGCGAGGGTTACCTGGCCGGGCAAGCGGCGGTGCTCGATGTCCCAACCGGCGACGGGCATCTCGTGCTCTTCGGTATTCGCCCGCAGTACCGCGCCCAATCCAACGCAACCTTCAAGATGCTGTTCAACGGCCTCTACTACACGGCGCCGTAATTAGTTTTCTTCCCAGCGTTCCCCACAAACCATGAACCGGCCGGATGCTCAGCGCCGCGGCAGGAGCCCGGTTTGCAGTCTGCCAAGGCCTCATGGCGTCGTCAAGACAGCAGATAGGTAGACGGAACGCGATATCCCGACACCTATCTTCAAATGGGCTCTATCTAGTTCACTTTTTGTGACTTAGAGCTTCAGTCCTGCTCGCGGTCGCGGAACTCTTCGTGCCAGTCTTAGACAACCCGAATCATCGGCTTGGAGCCGCCCCGAAATGGAATCAGCGGCCGGAGGGTCGCAAGACCCAGTTCAGAGAAAGCTAACCATCACTGGATTGGCTACGGCTCCATCGATCGTCAAGTTGATTTCCCCGTTGACTGAGGCGCTCAGAACGTTGGTCATCTTGGAGTTTCAGAAATCTTGGGCGGGTTTGCGACGCCTCCTACCACAGGCTTTCTCGGGTACCGACCACTAGCCAGCCCCTACGCATCAGCGGTTTTCCGAATCTGCTGGTTTTGAGCTATGGCGTCCCGTTCGCCGGTATTGTCCACAAGTAGATCGTGCCGCTCATGACGCCGACCTTCTTTTCGGGCGGCCAGTCACCCATGTTGAAGTTGTAGGAGACGATGCGCGTGCCGGGCTTTAGCTCCCTCCACAGCTTGGGGCGGAGCTTCAGGTTCAGCGAATGCAACAGGTACAGGGTAACCACCGTTGCTTCGCTGATGTCCGCCTGGAACAGGTCCTCGTTGCGGAAGGAGACGCGGTCTTCCACTCCGGCCTTATGGGCGTTTTCCATTGACTGATTGATCCGTTCCGGATCGATGTCGATGCCCACGGCACGGACCCCGTATTGCTTTGCTGCTGTGATGACCACGCGTCCGTCACCACAGCCGAGATCGTAAACCACGTCTCCCGGTTTGACGCTGGCTAGCTCCAACATCTGCTTAACGATGCTCTGCGGGGTGGGTAAAAAACACACATCCGGCTGGCGCAACGTTGTCTGTTGTGCAACGGCCAGGGTGAGGTTCAGCCCGAGCAGTAAAAGCAATAAGCAGAACTTCTTGGCCGATTGCACTACAGTTCCCACTTTCTGTTCTTGCGCCTTCCTAGGGCCAGACGTACGCATATTGCGGATACCTGGTGATAACAACTGCGAGTTCAACCGATCGATGCAACACAAGCGCTAAACCGTTCTGCGGGCGTTTCGAACTCTAGCGTCTGACGTGGTCGTTCGTTAAGTTGCCGAGCGACCGCGTCGAGATGCTGTTGTGAGTGTACGGACAAATTAGTTTTCTTGGGGAAGTACTGTCGCAGCAGCCCATTGGTGTTTTCATTCGATCCGCGTTGCCAAGGGCTCTTGGGATCGCAGAAGTGGACAGC
>Ga0302123_10000055_pt1 | contig 82126 bp, 66 predicted proteins | sample CB21_321_MG_FD_203109 | JGI IMG/M metagenome (GOLD analysis project Ga0302123, IMG submission 203109) | Marine microbial communities from Western Arctic Ocean, Canada - CB21_32.1 | ecosystem: Environmental > Aquatic > Marine > Oceanic | place: Canada: Western Arctic Ocean | collected 2017-09-28 | reverse complement strand
CGGTCCATCCGCTTCCATGCGAATTTCCATCGAGACTCCTTTCCCGGTCCGACTTCAACCATCAACCGGAAGGGAGTCTCGATATTTTCCCGATTCCCCAACACCCACGTTTTGGGATCACGCCCCGAGACTGCTGAGTTGAGTTGAGTGGTCAGTCAAATTCGATCCTGCGGAGTGCTTATAGAGAGCCTTCCAGCAACATCTGAGTGATCCGTCTGGACCGAATAAATCGGGGCGTCCGGAAGTCTTTGCGAAGCGGTATTTGTGCGGCAGCGGCGGTTGTCCGTGACGCTCCGATGGCTGACCCAGACACGATCTTGAAAAATGCGGCTTTGTGGCTCCAGTCCAGAGCCGCTGCTGGCAACCTCAAACGGCCGCAGCTCTCTGAATTGCACAAAGCCGTACTCCCGGAAAAGCTATAAGCGGCGGCGGCAGACACACCGTTGCGTCGTGCTGCCGCCGCTTCGCGGCTGAAGGATGTACGATTAATTTCTCCGCCGCCCCTAATCCGCGCGCGACAGTCGTCACGCGAATCATTAGCGTCAATTAGTGCGAATTAGTGTTCCTTGCTTTCGTCGTCCGCTTTCGGTCTGAGGCACAGCCTCGGTAGAGTCGTTCCAGGAACAGGTCGCGGCCGTAGCCGACCTGCACGCCCGGACCACGCAGTGATCCTGCCAGCCCCACAACCGTGACGAACTCACGCTTCAAACAACTGCTGTACCTGATCTGCGGCCTGACCGACTTTTCCGGTTTTGTCGTCGTGTTCGCCGTGTCGCGCGGCATGGCGGAACAGCACGCTGAGCCGTGGTATCTGGGAGTCGCGGGGGGTGGTCTGTCATTCAGCATGGCCGTGGCCAGCCTGCTGTCCGGCTGGCTGTCGCATCGGTTTGACAGTCGCGCGGTGATCGTTGCCGGAACGATCATGATGGGAGTGAGCGCCGCCGCCTGTGCATCCGGAGATCCAGCCAGTGTCTGGTTTCTACCACGATACTGGTTGCTGGGCGCCGGGCTGGGTTGCGTTTACCCGACGCTGATTGGCTGGCTGAATCGGGGCGATGATGCGCACGCCAACCGTCGTGGAGTGAGCCGCACGTTGATCCTCTTCTGCGTTTCATGGAACGCTGGGATGATGTGTGGCCAACTGACAGCCGGCTCGCTGTTCGCTCTCGGACCAGAGTGGACATTCGGGGCCGCGCTGGCTGTCGCGGCGATCAATGTCATCCTGGTGATCATTGCCACTCGACATGTCCCCGGCGCACACAAAGTCGTCGCGGATCAGCCCGACGACGATTCCGTCGAAGGGGCCACCCGGAACGCGCCTGGTACGAGTTCGCAGTACGCGGCCATCGCAGTCAATTTCAAACGGTTGAGCTGGATTGCCAATCTGGGAGGCATGTTTGGCGGCAGTCTGGTCTTTCATCTACTCCCGGATCTTGCCGTCACGATCGGAATCGCAGCCGACAACCACGGAAGTCTGCTGGCATGCTGGCGAGCCGTCATTGTCGCAGTCTACCTGCTGATGCATATTTCCGGGTTCTGGCATTTTCGATTCAGCACGTCGCTGGCATCCCAGATTCTCGGTGCCATCGGCCTCGTCTTAATCGCGCAGGCAACATCCGCCGTGTCGCTGTTTGTCGGTCTGACGCTGCTGGGACAGCTTGTGGGCTACAACTACTTTTCCGGATTGTTCTACAGCACAGCGGGAAGCTCGCAGGAACATCGCACGCTGGCTGCCGGGATTCACGAAGCAACGCTCGCCGCCGGAATGGCCATCGGCACCATTGCCGGTGGGCTGATCGGAACGATGGTTGGCCACCGTCAGCCGTATCTACTCGCGGCCGTCGCGATCCTTGTGCTCGCCGGCGTGCAGTTCGTGTGCTGGTGGAAATGGATGTCGCCGATACGACAGAAACAACTGGCGACCGTCACCGACGGCTGACATTGAGGTGGCAGAACCAAACAGGACGACATCGTCACATGTCGTTGGCGTTGCCTGGTATCCGCACCAGTTTCCAGCCTTCCGTCCCGAAACGAATATCACGCTCGACGAATTGCCAGATGACCAGCTTTTTGCCCTTGAGCACTTCAGGTCGCCGAGCCAGTTGTTGCCGCACAAGCGTGGACGCTCCACCATCGTTGACAATTGAAGATAACGGCATCTTCAATTCGTAAGCCAATTGCGCAACCAGGCCGGCTGACAGCGGCTCGTCCCGTTGGTAAATCCGGGAAAAACTGTCGCCAAGCAATAGAACCGGCGAGTCCGAATCGTCACGGTACACCAACGAATCGTCTTGCAGAACGACTTGCTGGCAGAGTGTCTTTTCTGGCCCGTAAACCTGTTGATCGCCAGGCAGTCGCATCATTTGCACGATGTCTCCCGTACGTTGAATCTCAACCGCCTTACGTTGGTACGCCACATCACCAGCCACCAACCAGCCGGCCTGTTGAACGTGAACCGCAATCGCCTCTGCCGCAATGCGAACGCCACGAGGCGACCAGTGTGTATCATGCGCAAGGTAGATCGACTCACCGGATTCCTCCCCGACTGACTGGCGATGTCTTCGAAAGACCGAAAACAAGTCAATCGTCTCAACGCCCTTCCTGCGCAGCGTGTCAATGACATCCGCTGTGGGGGATCGCAGCGACAAATCACCACTCGCGACACGCTGCGTCAGCCGGTCGGGATACACAGTTGCCTTGCCCGGAACGGAAACGACCAGCAACTCGATTCCGCGACGCCGCAACTGATCACGAAAATCAACGATCGCCGCGATGGCCGCCGTGGACCCAATGTCGCCTGAAGAGTCCTGCACGTCAGTCTGAACGAGATAGTCGACGCCCGGCTTGTAAAACAACCACCCATCACACCCCCGCAACACAGTATTCACTGGGTCGCGAAGTACGCCGAAGTGCAACTGGCGCAAATGTGGTCGCACTGCCTGAACGGCCCACGAACTCACTTCCACATCGCACTCAATCGCGCGCAGGTTCTTTTTCGTAGGAGGCCGCGTCAGGACCTCCAACACTTGCGGGCGCTGGCCCTGCGCCAATTCAACCACCGCTTGACTGACGGGAATCGCAAACAGAATCGTCAGAAACGAAATCGTAAATAGCAGTTCACCGTTGCGAGTACTCATATCATTCAAAACTGAAAATAGAGGAACGGATTGAAGGCCTGCGTAAACATCTCGCCAATGGCAAACAGGAACACCAGCAGCAACAGCAAGCCCTTGAGCCACGACGTCTGGCCGAGCCAATCAAAAGACTGCACCGGCTGAACCGTCAGCCCTGCGCAGATCGCCATCACCACAAAGTGTAACGGGGTGTAGAGTTCAGCCGAGATCAGCGCCGATGCGGTTGTGACGTTAGCGCGTCCCAGCAGCGAGACGAAATAGCTACCGGCATCGCCAATCGTAGGTGACCGAAACAAGACCCACGAAAACAGGATCAGCACAAACGTAACAAGCACACGCAGTGGCCGAGGAACCCTGTTGTAAACACTGCGGCGACCAAGAGATCGCTCCAGGCCGAGCAGCAGTCCGTGGTAGAAACCCCACGCCACGAATACCCAGTTGGCGCCGTGCCACAGTCCGCCCAACAGCATCACAACAGCAAGATTCACGTAAGTCCGCGTTGGCCCACGGCGATTTCCGCCCAACGGAACGTATAGGTAATCACGCAGAAAAGTGGACAACGAAATGTGCCACCGACGCCAGAAGTCGGTAATGCTGTCTGCCAGATACGGAGCGTTGAAATTCTTTGGCAATTCGAATCCCAGCAGACGCCCCAGTCCGATCGCCATATCTGAATAACCAGAGAAATCGAAATAGATCTGAAACGCATAGGCCACAATTCCAAACCAGGCGTCGACCATCATCAGAGAATCGGCGGCGAATGCAGCATCGGCAACTTCGCCCATGGGATTGGCCAGCAGGGTCTTTTTCGAAAACCCCAGGATGAACAACCCGGCGCCGGATGAAAACTTCGCCAGCGTGTGATCTCGAGTGGTGAGTTGGATGGCCACGGTGTTATAGCGAACAATCGGTCCGGCAATCAGTTGTGGAAACAGACTGACGAAGCAGGAAAAGTCGCTGAACGAGTTGACCGGCGGCGCGACACGTCGGTACACGTCGATCGAGTAGCTCATCGTTTGAAACGTATAAAACGAGATACCGATCGGCAGAGCGATCTGCAGCACACGAAACTCGTTGACTCCCATAAACTCGCATAACTGGTTGAGATTCTCCGCGGCAAACATGTAGTACTTGAAGAAACCCAGCAGGCTCAGGTTGACGACGATCGACGTAGTCAATGCCGCCATGCGGTGTATTCGACTCGCCCCCTGCGCCGAGATGACCCGCGCGCAGACATAGTCCACGACCGTGGATGTCATCATCAACAGGACAAACCACGGCATCCACCAGCCGTAAAACAGATAGCTGGCCAGCGTCAGGAAACCGTTACGCGAGCGAATCGGCAGGACGTAATAGACGAATAGTACGAACGGAAGGAAGTAAAAAAGAAAGATATGCGAGGTGAAGACCATTGCTTTGGTGGGGAGAGGGGAGACTGGGAGCCAAAGCGAACGACTGATCCGGCCTGGTTCGTTTCCTTGATTCCGTCACTTCACCTGGTTCGTCCACAGGCCCCAATAGATCGGGCCCTTCTGCTCCTGGAAATATCGGTCGATGATGCCGCCGATGTAGTAATCGTCGAGCGGCACTTCCAGAGCCATACGATGTGTATCGCCATCCCGGAACGCCTTCAGCTTGCCGCCAACGTCTGGATAGAACTCGTCGGCCACTGTGGGACGTGGTTTCAACGGGTTGTAGTGCGCTACGGCGATTTCGCTTGCGTCCAACTCACCGCGATGAACTTCGAGCACTTCGTATTTCATGACGAAGGCATAGTTGTACAGATTGTCATTCGGGAGAAACTCACCGCGAATTTCAATCAGTCGCCCGGTCACCTCGACGCTTCCGACCGTCGTGACGATTTCGTCAATGCCAGGATCGCTCACTCCGTCGCGCCGATTCATCATGAAGACAACAGCGACCGCGGAAGCGATCAGCATGGCGACGATGACCACCGCCGCACGAAGTCTGTCATTACCATCCGCCGCTTGTGTCGATCGAACATTGATATCGTGTGCACCGCCCGAATTGGAATCCGGGTGTGACGACGGAGATTCGGTCAATTCACGACTCCGATGTCGGCGAAGGTCCAATGGGGCTCCCAGCAGTCGGGCAGAGTCAGGACGGGGCCGTCTTTCGCATCGGGATGCATCCTGCGCAGCGTTTTGCTTTCTCCAGCAATTGTCGGAGCGTCACTCAGGCGCATCAACCCGCCCGGCGCGCCGCCGCGTTCCGATCCGCCACCGTCCTGGGGACAGCGGGTGAACAACACATATTTACCGTCCGGTGATAGCGCGCCACCGTAGATATGCCGTCCGTCTTCGCCGTAGATCAGCTCACGATTCGTTCCTGCCGCGTCGGCCATCCAGAGTTGTGTCCAGCCATACCCACCCTGGCCGGCCGGTCGGTTTGAGAAAATCATGCGTTTGGAATCGGGAAACCAATCGGGAGTGCAGTTCTGGTACTTGCTGACCACATTCATTTTTCCGCTCGTCGCATCGATCCGCACAATGGTCCATTTCTCACCACCGACATTGGCCGTGCCGCAAAACCACTTGCCATCCGGCGACCCGAACAACTGCTGAAATACTCCTTCTCGCGGTAGCTTGCGAACGACCTGCTTCGTCACTCGGTCGACAATCTCGATCCCGCGCAACGACAGGCACGAAAGCTCCTGACCGTCCCCGCTCCACGCCGCCCAGGTGAATTCACCGGGTTTGCCAAATTCAACGGGGTGACTGCCATCTGAATCGGCAATCATCAACTGTCCCTGAAACCCCCAACGATCGTGGCTGATCGTTCGACCTTTTTCGAGACGTCGGTAGAGGATGTTTTTCGCATCTGGCGAGAAGCGAGGTGCCGCCTCACTCCATTCTGACGTGTTGGTGATGTTTCGAATCCGCGAACCATCCGGGCGCATCACGAACAGATCCCAGTCGCCTTTGCTGGTCTTCGCACTGAAGATGATCCATCCCTTGTCGCGCACTTCTTTGGCAAGCGTCGTCCGACGTGAATCCTGGTCGACCGCACGAGCGACGGCCGTAAACGCCGAGGCCACAATCAGGACCGCTGTCAATACGCACACGCAGAGACGTTGACTCGACATTGTCCATCGACTCCGTACGCGAGGCCTGGAATTACAGCGTGTACTCCCACGCGCAACATATTGGGAGTCAACGACGATGTCCAACTCGTACTGCAGCGCTGCCAATGCCTCGGCGTCAATTCACATTCACGGTCGATCGCCGACACTGGCAAACGTCCAGTGAGGGTTCCAGCCGGCAGAAAGTCTCAGCACGGGGCCTGCCTGATCGCGAGGTGATCTCTTACGTAAGGCAGGGCTTTTGCCAGCGATGGTGGGAGCGTCACTCAGACGCATGACAACCAGAGGCGATCCATTCTTGTCCGTGCCAGCTCCATCCCTGGGAGAATCCGTGAAGACGACATATTTCAGGTCGGGCGAAACTGTTCCGTAGTACATATGCCGATCGTCGGAGCCGTAGATCAATTGCCGATTGGTGCCGTCGCCGCTGGCCATCCAGAGTTCTGTTTCCCCGTAACGACCCGGTGTCTTCGCTCGATACGAATAGATAACTCGGTTGGAATCTGAAAACCACGACGGCGTGCAACAGTGGCTCTGGTGAATCTTGTTAACTTCGCCAGTAGCCGCATTCATTCGGACGACCGTCCACTTGTCACCAAAGCCATTGGCAGTACCCACAAACCACTTGCCATCGGTTGACCAGAAGAATCGTTGGAAGATCCCCTTCCGAGGGACTCTTCGGACGACTTTCTTCGTGGCAATGTCGACGACTTCGATTCCTTTCACCGTCAAACAGGCGAGCTGTTTTCCGTCTGGCCCCCACGAGGCCCACGGATACTGTCCCGCGCTGCCAAACACAGTCGGACTGGAACCGTCGGAGTTCGCCAGCACCAGGCTTCCCTGCCGACCGTGGAAACAATGATCGATGGTCGAGTTTCGTGGCAACCGACGAAACAGAAGCCTGCGCCCATCGTGCGAAAACCGAGCCGCAGCTTCGTTGGCGTCGGGCGTGCTGGTGATGTTTCGTCGTTGGGATCCGTCCGGTCGCATCAGAAACAGGTCCCAGTCGCCGCTCCTGGTTCGAGCACTGTAGACAATCCAGCCCTTCGAACGGACTTCGCTGGCCAGTTCACTCGTCGCCTCATTTGGATGCGCTTCGGCAAGAACAGGGCCGTGTGCAATTATGGTGATACTGGCCAGCGTCACCAGCAGGACCGAGAGAGCAAGGTTGACGGCCGGTCCCGACGAACTGGATAACCTGGCCGTCAAGTCCGAGCACGGAGCGACGCTGAAGCGACTACGAGCTGCCGCGGTGGCCGAATTGCGTCGGACCAATGCGCGGTTTGTTGACGGCATGCCGGCAGTGCGCAAAGGCGCGTGAGTGAGCTGGATTTCTGGGCGTCTCTTCACACCAGAGCCAGGCCCTCGCGGATGGCATACCTTGCCAGCTCAACGCGATCGTGAATGCCCAGCTTGTGCATGATCCGGTATTTGTGCGAATCGATCGACTTCTCGGAACGACCGAACTGATGGGCGATCGATTTCACGCTCTCACCTCGAGCCAGATGCCGAAGGATCGACAGTTGCTGCAATGTGAGTCCGCAAAGAACGCTTTCCGTACACACCGAGTAACGTCCGGTCTGCGAATCTCGGACCAGCCGGTTGCGAACCGGTTCAGAGAATGCGTAATCACCGGAGTGAACCTTTTTGATCGCACTGACAACGGCAAGCGCGGGTTCACCCTTCAGTAGATAGCCGCTGGCTCCCATGCTGACCGCCTGGTGAACGAACACGTCCGAAATATGGCCAGTCAGGAACATGATTCTGGTTTTCGGACACGATCGAATGAGGTCCGGGACCACATCGAACGAATCGCGTCCCGGGAAATCGATGTCGAAAACAGCGATGTCCGGCTGCAGCGATTTTACCAGTTCAACTCCGCGTTCGGCCGTGTTCGCCGTGCCGACGACTTCGCATCCACGCTCAAGATTGAGCAGCAGGGAGAAGGATTCGACCACCATCATGTGGTCATCCGCCAGGACGACTCGAATTGGCCGCGCGCCTGACGTCTCCAGGGCGTCAGTCTGTGGCGGTTGAGCCGTCTGATCCAATGCACTCATCGTCTGATGTCTCCAATGTGATGGTCCCGGCCCGCAATGGGTCCCACGAGTTCCACGGTTGCACATGCCAGACCTACTGCACGTGCATCACCTCCTACACATGTGGGGATGTGTAGTGCCAGGTCGCATGGAGAACAAGGCGGATTGCCGCAGCAAATGGGTCCTCATTCTCGTTGACATTGACCTCAGACGCGCATATGAGCAAGTGCGTCAGACGGCGAAAGGATATAGCCCACGTAGAACTCTCCGAATTCCGCGTAACGGGCGGACGCTTCGTCGAATCTCATTGTGTAGACAATCTCTTTCAGGTGTTCAGGGGCCCGACTCCATAGTGTCACGCCCCATTCCCAATCATCGAAGCCAGTCGAAGCCGTAATCAGTTGACTGACACGGCCTGCAAATTTGATCCCACTGGTTGCGTGTTCGGCCATCAGGGCAGAGCGGCTGCTGAACGGTTCCATGAACCAGTTGGCCTGGGGATGTCGGATCTTGTTCATGGGATAGAAGCAGGTCATCGGAAACGCCGGAAAATCCGGGTACAGCCGCTGCTTGTTCATCATCGGAAGCCGTTGCCCGTAGGCGTTGAGCTTCGCCTCGAACGACGGGTCCGACGGATCAGAGCCCTCCCGTTTCAGTCGTTCCGCGTACTGCTCAAGGGTGGGCACGTATTCCGAGACTTCGCTGATCGAGACGAAGGAATAGGTGGGTTTGAATGCCGGGCCCAGGCGGCTGGCTCGAATGGCCTGTGACACGCTGTCGATCACCAGCGGGTCCGCGTCCATGATCATCAGGCCCAGGTCGGCGCGTCCGCCAGACACGACCGAGGTTTGCAGACGGGCCGGGGCGCCATCTCGTTCAGGATTCAGGATTTCGATCAACTGTTCTCGCCCCTCGGCCAACTGATGTTCGTGGACCTGATTTAAAGCGGACTGATCGATCTGGTAGTACAGGTGCAGGCAATGCCAGCCCTCAGACATACGGTTGGTCGGTTCGGGAAGGTCCTGAGCACCATGAGTATGAGCCGGTCGATTCACAGTTACGTGTCCTAAGTTTGCATTGGCAAGTGGCGGGCGAGTTTCCTGAAACGGGCATGCATCCTAACTTAGTGCTCCTTAAGAGGACACGAACCAGAATCCCAAGGCCTTTACCGATGACAAACGTCGAGCGATTGCGTGCAGCCCTGGCAGAAAAAGACCTTCCGGCGGTCGTGATCAGCGGCATGCCCGCGATCTACTGGCTGACGGGATTTACAGGATCATTCGGCATGGCGATCGTCACTGCGACTGGCGGCGTCTTTCTGACAGACAGCCGCTACACGCTGCAGGCCCGCGAACAATGCACGGACCTGCCGACGGATTCGTTCCGAAATCCGACCAAAGCCGAGGAATTTCTCAAAGAGCACGTCGAGAAACTCGGACTGCAGAAGCTGGCCTACGATCACAACAGCGTGACGGTGGGTCTGCTTGCGAAGTGGTCGAAACAGATGACCGATGTCGAACTGGTGCCTGTCGATGACCCGATTGACGACCTGCGGATGATCAAGTCGCCGCAGGAAGTCGAAAAGCTTCGCACGGTTTGCCGCCTGGCGGATGCGTCCATCGAGCATCTGCTCGCTCGCGTGAAGCCGGGCGTTTCCGAACGCGAACTGCTGTGGGCGCTCGAGGACTTTCTTCGCCCGCACGGAGCGACGCTGGCGTTCGCTCCGATCATTGCCAGCGGCCCGAACAGCGCCCGTCCGCACGGAAGTCCCGGCGAACGCTGCATTGAGCTGGGCGACTTCATCACGTTCGATCTGGGAGCCCGCATCGACGGCTACAACAGTGACATCACGCGAACCGTCGTCGTGGGCAAGGCGTCCGAACGGCAGCGTGAGGTTTACGAGCATCTACTCAAGGCGCAGCTCGCGTGCATCGCAGCCATGAAGCCGGGAGCGAAAGGCACTGAAGTCGATGCGCTGGCACGCCAGATTCTCGACGAAAAAGAACTGGGCCAGTATTTCGGGCATGGCCTTGGCCACGGACTCGGGGCACTCGTCCACGACACCGGCCGGCTGTCGCCCGTCATCGATTTCGAGATCAAAGCGGGGCAGGTGTGGACAATCGAACCGGGCGTTTACATCGAAGGTTTCGGAGGAATGCGGATCGAAGACGACATCCTGATCACCGACAGCGGCTGCGAAGTCCTGACGTCGTTTCCGAAAGAGCTGATTGAAATCCCGTGCTGAAAACGCCGCACGACTTGAAGACGTAATCAACCATTTGAATTCGACCGGGCGATAGCCCCTGCAGGTAATCCGCCATGCCGCAACTCGGCGTCAATATTGACCACGTCGCCACCATCCGCCAGGCCCGCCGTACGATTGAACCGGACCCCGTCTGGGCAGCGTCACTGGCGGAACTCGCCGGAGCCGACGGAATTACGATTCACCTGCGCGAAGACCGTCGACATATTCAGGATCGCGATCTTCGCGTGCTTCGGGATACCGTGCAGGTGAAGCTCAATCTTGAAATGGCGGTTGCCGAGGAGATTGTGGGCATCGCGATCGACGCCCGTCCGGAACAGGTCACGCTTGTCCCGGAAAAACGCGAAGAAGTGACGACGGAAGGCGGATTGGACGTCATCGGCCAGCGGGACCGCATTGTTGAGGTCACGCAGCGTCTGCAGGCAGCGGGAATCGAAGTCAGCCTGTTCATCGACCCTGAAGACGATCAGATCGCTGCATCTCGCGAGGTCGGTGCCTCGGCGGTTGAACTGCACACAGGCTGCTATGCGGATGCGACCTCAGCCGATGCCCAGGCGGCAGAACTCGTGAAACTGACGGCGGCGGGAGCACTTGTGGTCGAGCAGGGACTGACACTGCACATGGGCCACGGATTGACGTATCGCAACGTCGTTCCGGTCGCAGAGATACCGCACGTGTCGGAATTGAACATCGGTCACAGCATCATCGCTCGCGCTGTGCTGGTCGGCCTGGATTCGGCTGTCCGAGAGATGAAGACGCTGATCAGTCGGTAATGCGCCAGGCGGACTCGTCCCGCCTGGGATCAATCCGCTGACGGCGCAGACCCACCCCGCAGGCGGGCTCGATGCCTGTCGCGCTGACTGCTGTAAGCATCGACCAGCGCCCACGAGTCGCCCTCGCGACAGGCGGCAATCAGCTCCTCTGGACCGTAGTCGTGTGCCAGAAATCGCACCGCAGCTCGCGGCGACTCGTTTCTCGCGACTGCAGTTCCTGCGTCCGACGAATCAGGCCTCGGACCAAATATCCCCAGCAAAGCCGCCGCCACAAACGCGACGGCCACGGGCAACTGGCGACGTCGTTTACGTCGCCGATCGACGCGGGTCAGTTCCAGCAGAAACTCATCGCGCAGTCCGACACGCGGCACGGGCACGTCGTCCGCCAGACGTAACAGCTCATCTTCTGCCGACTGGTCACTTTCTGCCGACACAGGGGCGTCGGCACAAAAATCGATGTCCCAGGCGGTTGGCCATTCGCAGTCTGACGGCCGCAGCATGAACGAGTCGGATTCGTGGAACGCGTCAAACGGGACGTCCGGTCGGAAGTCAGACATGGTCCACCTCCTTAGTGCAGGTCTGCATTGTGGAGAACTCGGCGATCCCGGTCAGTGTCACCGCAATCTCGGGCGTGGCCAGCCGCTGCAACGATCGAGACAGTTTTTCCAAGGCGTATCGATATCGACTCGCCGCGGTGTTGGGAGACTCACCAATCAGCTCTGCAATTTCCGCGAATGTAAACCCTTCCCAGATCTTCAGAACAACAACTTCGGCCTGTTCTGGTGGTAGCTGTCGGACCGCCAACTGCACCTGTTCGCGAGTTTCGGCGAGTTCGAGCTGACATTCCAGGGGCCGCCACGCCTGGAGAATGCCGGCCAGCGAAATCCCGTTACGGCGTCGCTGAACGATTTTCAGGGCCTCATTCCGAATGACGCGAACCAGATAGGCCCACGGCTTATCGGCATCTGCCAGCCGTTCGGGTTTCCTGGCGATTTTGACCAGTCCGGACTGCAAAGCGTCTTCTGCGTCGGCTCGATTGCGGGTGAGCGACTCGGCAAATCGCAGCAGTCTGGGAGCGGAGACGTCATACAGGCGAGTCAGCGCACGCCGATCACCCTGACCAAGACCCGTTGCGATCGCAGCCACTTCTGCCCAGATCGAGATGCTGTCGTTTGTGTGATTCACGTGTTTGCGTCCTGACTCGTTCCTATTGAGCCATGTTGGACCTTGGTTTGTCTACTGACATTGCAGAATTGATCAGATTTCCGCAGGTGCCATGCGGCCAGGTTTTTCACTCCGTCGCATCATTGGTGGGCACAACGAAGCTCATATGCAGCTCCGAGTGCCGCAGATGCAGCGCGAGCCACTCTTCGCGAGCCAGTTTTCCAAAGACCGGGTGCGGTGCGTTGGGTGTCTCAACTTCCAGACGTTCGATTCCGTTGACCAGACGTGTCAGCGCGTCTTCGACTGAAGTATCGACCGACGGAAGATACGCGTCTGCGGACTTGGGCAGCTTAAAGCCTGGTTTCATGCGCTTCGTCAGGACCGAGTTCTTGACCAGTGGAGCGGCCAACCGCATGTACCATGGAGCCCCGAAAGGGAATCCGTCGATCGACGCGTGCATCGCCTGCGCAAGGTGCTGCAGTATCTGCCCGTAGGTCCAATTGCCGACCGTGGTATACGGGCCGGCGGCCAGAGCTTCTGCGTCGAGACGCAGCTCTTCGAGTGTGGAGTAATCAACTGTGCGGCGGGACTTCGTAGTCATCGGGAAACCGTTCGTAGTGGCCGGATTCATCCGGCTTGATGGTGGATCGCAATGTCCGATCCGCCGCGGAATGGCGGACCGGGGAGGGCAACTCGGAACCGTTCACACAACCGCATAAATGCGGTTACTACGAACAGTGGTCCGGAACGTCTTTTTAGCGATTTCGGCAGGTGTTGAGGAGGGCAGGGGCGGCTTGCAGTGACTCGCGAACCAGGTGGCCCATGTGTGGATGCGACGGCTCACAATCGACCGGCAGGCCGCACTCGCGCAGTCGCTCACTTGCTGTCGGGCCGATCGATGCGATCACGCTCCGGCTGGCGGCCGCGACCCACTCATCCGTACATCCGACGCACTCCGCGACCTGCAGGACGTGAACGATATGCTGAGCCGTGGTGAACAGGATTACGTCGAATTCACCGCGAATCGTTGCTTCGATCGCCGATTCGATGGGGCCCGTGTCATCGGGCAGGTCCCAGCGGTAGACCGGTACCGGCTCAACGGACGCTCCGAGCTGCTCCAGACCGGCGTAGAGTTCGGTTGATGGCTTGCCATACTCCTGAACGGCCACAGTGACTCCGGCGAGCGGCGTCGGCTGCTCGTCGTAGATGCTTTTCACGGACTCGATGACCTCGACCCAGGTGTTCGGCTCCGGAGCCTTCGCGTCAATTCGCACACCCCACTTGCGCAGAGCAGCAAACGGTTTCGGTCCGCGGACAACGACGCGCGATCGTTCCAGCGCGCCGAAGAATTCCTCGCGTGTGTGCTCTGTCTCGATCGCACTCAGCAGGGCCTCGGCACCAACACCCGTCAGGAAGATGACCAGGCCGTAGCGTCCATCAATCAAACCTGAATGAAACGACCGAATTGCATCGGTCATGCCCAGCGGAATCTCGCGCATGGCGGGGGCGACCGTGGGGATTCCCTCGCTACGTTCAATCAGCGAGCTGATTTCTTTGGATTTGCGGGACTCGAAACTAAGAACGCGGAGCTGATCGCTCATGAGGACTTTCAAATAAAAACGCTATCGGACAACGTGCAGGCGAGTGTCATTGCCGCGACTGACACGAGTCATCACGACACTGACTCGCGGACAGTTCCCGAGTTTCGTTTTCATCACCGACAGACACAATCGACCGGTCGCACAAGATTGCTCTTCGAGCGAACAATCAAGTGGCCGTGCGAGGCTCACTGGCGACTTCTTCGCCGGATGCCTCAGTCGCACGCGCCGTCTTCACGGGCTTCTCGGCCGACTCTTCTTCTGTCTGACCTTCCGGTACCGATTCGTCGCCTTCGTTGATCGACACGCGTTTCGGTTCCTTTCGGTCTGACTCCTCAGAAGCCGTGTTCGAGTCATCCGGTTGATCATCCGGTTGCCCGGTGGCCTGTTCGGTCTCCGCAGCCTGCTCCGTTGTTGCCTGCAGCAGATCACTCATCAGCTCAATCGCGCTCGACGAAAACTGGAAAATCGACTGTGCGACGCTCCGCCAGGTGCGATCAACCGGATCAGCCTCCTGGGCATTGGCTTCCTCCGATTCGTCGCCGTCGAGCCAGCCCAGAAGCGAGCCGATGAGATCGTCCAGTGAAGCCGCTGCGTCGTGGTCGCTTGTCGCTTCGCTGGAAGACGATCGTCGTTCATCGGAACCGTCCGCGATCGAAGCACTCAGGTCTTCTACCAGAGCGGCGAACTCGTCTGTAGACAAACCGACCGGATCAGTGGCCTGGTTACTTGAACCGTCCAGACGTGGCACCTGCTCCGACCGACCATCACCGATGTCGTCAGAGATGCTTGCCAGGAAGTTTCCCACCTGAATGGTCTCAGTCGACTGCGTCTGTTGCGGAGTCGATGTTGACGACTCGGTGTTACTGAAATCGAGTGCGATTTCCAGGTTGCCCTTTGTCAGCGTCCCATCGAATGTCGTTGTCTGAATTCCGTCGCTGGTGATGTAGGCCGCACCGCCACGGAAATCTGTTCCAACACCCACCAGGTCGAGTTGAAACAGGTCAGCGGTCGGATTGCGGACAATCAGAAGCTCGGCAACCCCGTCGCCCGAATTAAAGACGTTGCTGCCGACTTCGTTGATCTCGCCGTCAGTTGCCGTGAATCCTGCCTGACGCCCGGACACGTCGGTGACGACGTAGTCGACGGGATCGAGACCCAGAATCAGGATCACTTCGTCCGTGCCCAACTTGTCGCCGATGAACGCTGCGGTCTCTTCGAGAGTAGCGGCAAACACGTCCAGCGAAGAATCGTCGGATTCGCCCACCAGGATTGATGCCAGACCCAGGCGGAACAGGTCAGCAGCGTCACCCGCGACATCCTCATCGATCTTTGACTCGTCCTCGGCCGTCGTGTCTGTTGTCACGCTCAGGTCAGTCAGCCCGCTGCCCTGCGCCACTTCGACGTAATACGTTGTGCCGTTGGTCACAGAGAACGAAACCAGCCCGTCATTGTCCTGATCTCGAGCCACCCGGATGCGACTCCGTTCGGTGTCCGACGCGTCATCCGTTTGCTCAAACACGAAAATGCGTCCCGGTGCGGTCCCGTCGGTCTGGCCGATCTGCACTGCGGCACTGCCCGACACAGTGGCCGTGAACTGAAACACATCGACATCGGACTGACCGTTCAATTGGAACTGGCTGCTTCCAGTACCCAATTCATCAAGGACAAACTGTCGGGCATCCGAAAACGTGTTTCCCACGTCGTCCAGCTCGAAACTGCTGGACAACCGAAGCTGATAGGCCCCGGTCGTTCCGCCAAATGATGTCGCTCGAACGTAGTATGTCTCTCCGGATTTGGCATCGAAGGTTGCTCGGCTGTTCAGTCCTTCTCCACCATCATCGTCGACCAGAATCAACTCTTCACTGCTGCTGAGAATCTGTAGAAATGGATCGACGGACCCGGCCGCACCCGCCGTCAGATTGATGGTCACCACCGAGTCACTCGCCGGCGTAAAACGGAAGACATCGGCATCAGCGTCGAAGTTGATGACTCCACTTCGTGTGCCGCTGCCCTCACTTGATAATTCGATTGTGGTCGTCGAGTCGTTCAGCACATCGGTGAAGTCGTCGGCACCGCTGGCGAGCGTGACGATGTATCGACCGGTGCTGGTGCTGAACGCGCCTGATTCCACATAGATTGTGTCGCCCGCGGTGACTGAAACCGTTGCCACACTGTTCAGGCTGAAGCGGTCGTCGTCGTTCACGGCCAGCACCTGGCCGGCGCTGTCGAGGATCCGCAGGAAACTGTCAATCGAGCTGCCGCGAGTTGCTCGCTGACGGATTGTCAGCAACCCGGTTTCGGTTGCCTGCACCTGAAAGACATCGACGTCCCCGGCCAACTCAATTTCGCCTCGAAGTTCGACACCGCCGGCTGTCGTATGCGCAGACGCGATGTCGTTGCCGAAGTCGTCGGACACACCAGCCTGCGATGCGATCTCCAGCACATATCCTCCGGCCGATTGTCCGAAAGCCCCCGCTTCGATGAAGAGAGCCTCTCCGCCTGTCGCAAGTACGGAAACTCGGCTGTTCAGACTGAAACCGTCATCATCATTGGCAGCCAGTTGCTGACCATTGGCATCGAGAACTCGCACGAACGTGTCGAGGGGATTGCCGCCTTCAGCTCGCTGCCGAATCGTCAGAAGCCCTGACGTCGCAGGGACGATACGAAACACATCGTGGTCGCCGGGTCGATCGATATTGCCGCGACGGATTGTCGTCCTGGTCGCATTCAGATTCAGAGAGACGGCTGTGGCCACGGTGTCGCCTGCGTCGTCGGTCACGGGATCACCGGCCGAGACGATCAGCTCATACCGACCGCGACTGCTGCCGAAGGCGCCGGCTTCGATGAACAATGTCTGATTCTGCACGACTGGTATCTGCAGCAGGCTATTCAGACTGGCTCCGTCATCGTCGTTGAATGCCAGCTCAGCACCGTTCTCGTCTCGAACTCGCAGAAGGCTATCCAGTCCGCTTCCGGGGACTGCCCGCTGTCGAATGCTCAGAAGTCCTGCCTGGCGGGTCGTCACCTGGAAGACATCCCGGTCACCGGAAAACTCGATATTGCCTGGGCGCTGAACGCGTCCCATAGGGTCCAGCGAAAGGGGCGATGCGTCCGTGGTCGTGTTTCCGAAGTCGTCGAAGACCGCGTTACCCGGATCGATGTCGATTCGATACGCACCCGTGCTGCCCCGAATGCGCCAGCTTCCACAAACAACACAGTTCCGTTCGAGACAGGGAACTGCACCAGGCTGTTCAGGCTGACTCCGTCATCGTCGTTTTGAGCGATGACATTTCCCTCGGAGTTCAGAACTCGCACAAACGTGTCGAGCGGACTCCCGGGCGTAGCTGTCTGGGTGATTCGCAGCAGACCATTCTGGGCGGCTTCAATACGAAAGACGTCCCGGTCACCGGGTGCCTCGATGTCACCATCGACAAAGCCTGCGCCAGTGTTATCCAGTTCGAGAGTGACGGCGTCTTCGAGGGAGTTGCCAACGACGTCCGTGATGATCAGCGGTTCCTCGAAGATCTCTGGCAGCTCGGAGTGGAATGAGACGACGACCTGATAGTCACCCGCGCTTCCAGCGAAACCTCCCGCTTCGATCACAACAGTGTTGCCGCTTTGTACGGGAATCTCGATCAGGCTGTTCAGGCTCACGGCATCGTTATTGTTGGTCGCGATCACGTCGCCAGTGGGAGTCAGTAATCGCAGGAACGGATCCAGGCTGCTTCCGAAATCTGCGATCTGACGAACGTGCAGCAGACCATCTTCGAAGACAGGGATCTCGAATGTGTCGACGGAGCCGGGTGACTCTATGAACCCATTGAAAACGTCGATGATGATGCCTTCTCCAGGCATATCGAATGGTGGTGGCGGGTCGAACGGTTCGTTACCGGGCTCGCCAGGTCCATCGAACAGTTCAATGAACACGTCATAGCTGCCGGTGCTGCCTGGTGTTCCGCTGCCGGGAACAAACGGGCTGTAGCCGAAGTTGCCAAAGCCGCTGATGCCCACGAAGAACGTCCCGGTATGTGGAGCAACGAAGTCGATCCAGGCATCCGGTGAAGGAGACTCGCCAGGCAGCGCGTTATCGTCACTGAAGGCCCGCTCAATGCCCGCCCCGTCGAAGACCCGCAGAACGCTGTCGAACACAAACTCCCCGGCAGGTGTGTCGATGTCGATTGACACTCGGTCGCCGACGATGAGTTCGACACGGTACAGGTCGACGTCTGTGTCGGGCGATGGGCTGTCGCCGATGATCGCCGAGTCGAAATAGAATCGGTTCTCTGGACTGATATTCGTCGGCACGGCGTTTTCAACAACGTCGTTTGGTTCCAGCAACGCGGTGGCCGTCAGCAGTGTTCGGCATTCCAGACTCTCGGCGTTTGCCGCCGTCTTCTTGTTCTTTCGTCGACGCACTCCTGTCGTGCGGGCAGCTTGAGTGCTTGCTCGTCGGCTGGTTGCTTTGTGACTGCATTTCTTCCGCCAGACGTTTCCGTTAATCAACATTGTTCGCTCCACGCCGCAATTCATGGTGTGATTCTTGAGTTGCAGGAGTTCGACATGCGGACGCATTCACCGGTCGACACTCGCCGCGCAACCCTAGGACCGAACAATGAGGTGGTCGGGAACTTTCGTGACGGAAACACTCGGTGTGACGCAGATGCGAGAGGAACCCTCCGCCAGCGTCATGCGATACGAGTTTGTCCGTTGAAGCAGGAACGCATGGACGCGCACAGCGATGTTCGCGTTCGAGAATTCAATCCCGGCTGTGCCAGTCGACCTTCAAGCCTGTGACTGCGACCACAGAAAGCTGTACAGGCCGCCGGCTTCGAGCAATTCAGCGTGCGTGCCCTGCTCGGCAATGACACCGCCGTCGAGCACGACAACTCGGTCCGCCAGGGCCGCAGCCTTCAGGCGGTGCGGGATGAGAATCACCGTCCGCTCCGCGAGCACGGCGTGCAGATCATTCCACAGCCGGTTCTCCTGCTCGTCGTCGAGTTCGTCAGTCGCTTCGTCGAAGATCAGGATGGGGGGTTGATTGAACAAGGCGCGTGCGATCCCGATGCGCTGCCTTTGAGAACCGGAGAGCTCGACGCCCAGTGTGCCGACCATCGTGTCCAGACCCTGCGGCAGTCGACTGATAAAGCCGTCTGCACCGGCCAGGCGTGCGACTTCCTGAACTGCTTCTGTTGGCGCCGTCGGATCCGAAGCAGAGATATTCTGACGGACGGTGCCCGTCATGAGTTGCGTCTCACGCGTTGAAACTCCCAGGCATTCCCGCCATGAAGTTGGATCGAATTCGGACAGGTCGTGACCATCGACGCGAATCTGTCCGGAAGTTGGCATGTAAAGCCCCTGTATCAGGCGGGCCAATGCCGATCGCCCGCTGCCGTCGCGTCCGACAATCGCGATTGTCTGACCGGCCGGAATCTGCAGATTGATCGCGGTCAGTACCGGCTCCTCGGCTGAGTTGTACTGAAACGAGACATTGTCCAGTTCCAGATGACCTTTGATCGTCGTCGGTGAAACTACGGGTCGCGGCGTGCTGGAAGCCGCTTCCAGAAGTTCCTCAATCCGGTTCAGCGCGAGCCGGGCGTGCGCCCGTTCCTCAATCTGTCCGACGAAGCGAATCAACGGAGTCGCCGCGGCCGCCAGCAGAGCCTGCACTGCGATCATCTGGCTGGATTCGATTGTCAGTCGATTGCCAACCCAGATGGTCATTCCTGCCAGCAAGCTCCAAACAACGAGCAGCGTTTGATAGGCGGCCACAAGATTTGCAACCCGCTCGGCTGGAGCGGCCACGTGATCGGTCGCTGTCATAAGCGTTTGACGCATCGAGGCCTGCGAACCGCGAGTCCCTGAATCATCACCAGCGAATTCCTGGATGAGGCACGCCGCGTGCGTTTGTCGAGAGTGTTGTCTGCGAGTCTCCCGGCCAATGAAGACGGTAGCGATCGCCACGAACACAACGCTGCTGGCCAGCCACGCGACGGCCACCATGCCCGTCGCGGGGACAAACCAGAAGATCATCGCAATCGCAGCGATGATGGCCAGCGTCCCGTATTCTGTACGTAGCGTTGAAATCACCAGCCGTGCCACGGCGTGCGTGTCCGTCGACCTGTTTCGGGCCTGAGTGGTACTTCGTGTGTAAAAATACGATGCAGGAGCATGCTGCAATGCGAACGTCACCTTGCCCATGATGTGCTGCCGGAACCGACGAATGCCCCGAGCAACACTCCACTCGCTGGCGAGGTACACAGCGCCGCAAATGAGTAGCGGCCTTACGATCGTCCAGAGGCTTAAATCGTTGGACGAGGCAATAGCGAACAGACTCGAAAGTAGAAACGCGTGAAATCCAACGAGAAACAGGCTGACCTGGCCGACCGACTTCTCAGAGACTGACGAGCGCGTTGCACCGTCCTCCGGCTCACGTCCATTCAATGATCGTTGCTGGTAGACACCCAGAAGGCGTCGGAGGCGGAAGTGTGTCGATGGCGGTGTTTCGTGTGTTGTCAGTGTCCTTGCCGGCGTCAGTAGCAGCAGGCGGCCCGTCCAGCCGGATTCGAATTCGGCACGCGGGATTTTCAACACGCCGCGAGCTGGGTCTCCAATGGTCACGCGATCATCGGCGACCTCAAAGACAACCATGTAGTGAAATCCCTGCCAGTGGGCGATCGCGGGCAACGTCGCGGCTACGAGGTGGTCCATGTCCGTTTCGACGCCCTGAACGCGGAAACCGACTTCCTCAGCCGCGGCCGCCAGGCTGAACAAACTGGCGCCTTCACGACCGACGTTAGCCATGTCACGCAGTTTGTTTATCGACAGGTAGGCACCGTAGCAGCGGGCGACCATCGCCAGAGACGCGGGACCGCAGTCGGACTGATTATCCTGCGGGACCCATGGCCAGCGGCCAAACCAACCGGGTTTCGGCTTCTGGTTGGTGACATCTGCTAAAGAACCCGGGGCCGGGTCGCTGGATTGATCAGCAGGCACTGCCGTGTTCGCGTCGAACGTCAGTGGCTGCAGCGTAAGCTGCTTTTTTTGTCTCGGACGGTCTTCACGCTGGGCGTTTGTGGGCGCCACGGAGGATTGTGGTTCGTCGACTGACGCAGACGGCCCCGTCGTCTGGTACATGGCCAGCCGCCGTGCAAAGCGATCCCGCAGCCGAGGCGAGGACTGGAACAGACTTTCGAAATCGTCCCGGCAGAGTGTGAAGCAGCGTGTCGGTATCTCGGCGATGACAGTTGCCGTGCGTGTCCGGTCTTCGATCAGTGCCCACTCGCCAAAACTTTCGCCTTCGCCGAGCGTGCGCAGTAGCTGTTCCTGCCCATTCACCAGTTGCACAACGCGAACCCGACCCGATCGAATAATGAACAGTGCGTCCGCCTGTTCGCCTTCGCGAATCAGTGTCGCTCCGGCCGGAAACTCACGTCGTTCAAGACGGTCCAGCAATCGCGTCACGTCATTTGACTTGAGAGTTTCCAGCACGGTGGCCGTACGCAGGAAATCACGCACTGCGCGCTCCTGCATGAACTCCTCGAAGTACCGAAGGACCTGCGGAACTTCAGCCACGATGCGTTCAAACTCGGACCGTTCAATGCGGAACAACACTGAGTCTTCAGCCGCTCGCACTGTCGCACTGCGCGGGACGTCGTTGAGGATCGCCTGTTCGCCGAAGAGTTCGCCGACACTCTGGGTGGCCAGAGTCACGTGCTGCCCCGACTCACTGCGCTTCAGGACTCGTACACGTCCCGAGAAAACCAGCCACGCGTCGTGGCCGACGTCGCCCTCACTGAAAACGGTCTCGCCAATCGAGAAGCGGCGCAGCTCCATGCCTTCGGCCAGGCGTCTAAGAGACTCATCATCCAACGGCGAAAAGAGCGATTCACTTCGCAGGAACGGAACCAGTTGCTCTGCAGCGAAGTCGGACATGGGGCTCTGCGAGGCGTCAGTTCTAAAGCACTCTTAGGATGCGTTTGCAGGAGCCGTGAGCCGTAGGCGCTAGCCTCGGGCCCGAGGCTAGCGCCTACGGCTCACGGAAATGCAATGCTGAGAATGTTCTAATTGGACAGCGCTACTTTGGTACGAATCGGCGAGAATACAAGCCCGAAGCGCAAGCGAGTGAATCGAGCCGTAAATGATTCACTCGCTTGCGCTTCGGGCTTGTATGGTCGTCCAAAGTGGCGCTGTCCAACTAAATATCGTCGTGAATTGTCACTGTGATCTGATCTTCTGTAATCAGGTGCTCGCCATTCTTCGATGCGTTTGCCGAGGTCGACTTCGGACAGTCCCCGCAACCACCAACGCCCGTTCCGCATACGAACTGCCTGAGACGCAGCAGAATATAGATGGCTGCGGCGAGGACGCATACCAACGTTGCGGCAGATTGCGAGTTGACATCCGGCATATTGATCCCGGGGTATGAAAGAAGGGCAGATAGATCAGGAGTTGATTCTATCTGCCCTTTGTCGATCCCGCTCCCGTCAGCCAGAACCTATTTCCCGGAAGCGGTCCTGCCGGACTTCCCGCGGATTTCCCGGTCGGTCTGGCGGCCGATCAGAACGTCGCTGAACTTTGACAGGTCCGTCCAGAAAGTGCCCTCGCCGGCGTACAGCATGTTGAGCTGAATGTCATCCGGCAGTCCGGTCGCGAACACCCACTGGTTGTAGGCCTGTCCCGATCCGAAGGAAGACACGGCAAGCTGAAACTTCTCAGCCTTTGCTTCTTCTGCCATCTGGCGGGCTCCCGCTTGAGCCTGGCCAAGCAATCGAGTGGCTTCGGCTTCGATCTCGGCAGTCTCTTTGTCGATGGCGGCGATCTTCTGCTGCGTTCCGGCTTCAATCTCTTTCGCTTCCTTGCTGCCTTCCGCCAGTTTGGCCGCGACCAGCTTGTCGGTTTCGACAAGCACCTCTTCTGTCGCCAGTTCAACCCTGGCTTCGGCCTCACGCAACAGAGCTTCCGTCTGAGCCGTGATTTGATCCTGTTCGCGAGTCAGCTTCAGTTCTTTCGCGATGTTCGACTGCTGAATTGGCTCGCGGACTTGCTGAGGGATGTAAATATGGCGGACGAGTCCATTCAAAACGGTGATCCCTTTTTCTTCCAGCACTTCATGAAACTGCGCGGACGTGTCCTGCTGAAACTGAGTTCGCGATTCACCGACAAGAAGTTCCACCGCGCCCAGGCTCGAGCCCATGTTGCGGCAGATACTCTGAATCTGCGGGTCGACGACTTTCTGCTCGACCGCATCGACGTTGCCGAACTTACGAATCACATCCGGAGCCTGCTCGGGCATGATGCCCCAGATCGCGGTGAAATCCATGCGGATGTCGAAGCCGTCGTTGGATGGAAACTCGATGCCGCTGTCGCCGTCCGCGATGATCGGTTCGCCGCTGCTTTCGTGCATCGCGAAGCCATCCGGGCCAGTCTGCAGGTCCGCAATGATGCTCAACTCGCGGTAACCAATGTTGACGATGTCGATTTGCTGCTCACGACTGTTGATCGGGTAAATGCCTGGCGGCAGCACATTCGTCTGGATACCGGCGGGTTGTCTGGTGATTGGATTCGCAGCCAGATTTGTCACGACACCGACATAGCCGGTCGGGATGTCGACCCAGCCAGCGTGCTTGACCTGCTTGCCGTCCCTGCTGGCGATTGTCTCCTGCTTGACGGTTTCGACGTCATAGGCGTAAGGATTGATTCGATAGCGACCGGCTGGCAGGACCTTCCGAATAATGCCTTTGAATTGCGTGCTGTCCAAGTCGCCATCGACAAGGTACTCGCCAGCCGGCAGGTCAGCGCCCATCTTGCTGACGACAACGCCAACTTCCCCCGGCTTGATGACAGTGTCCTCAAGGATGCGACATTCCCACCACAGCGGGCAGTAGAAGTGCCGACCTGGCCCGACCATCTGCTTGACCACGCCAAGTTCCTTTGGCGTGCGTTTTCCGTCTTCAATAGTCGCAAACTTGCCGTTCTCGGCCGGGGGGCGGACACCGAGACCGGGAATCGGCAGGGGCGGGCCCTTGTATCGCAGCAGCATGCTGTGGCCCTCGGGGACCCAGTGATAATTCACGGTCCATTCGAACGTCTGCCAGCCGCCCAGGCTGATGAAGACAATTCCCACGGCCAACAGGGACCACGGTCCACCGGGGATGCGTTGTTTGAGTGACATGTCCGTTATCTCCGAATGATGTGTTGGTGTCTGATTTGAACCTGTTGCCAGGATGAAAGCGGCATCGAGTGCTACTCAGGCGTGCCTGGAATTCTGGCGCTGGCAGGTGTTGTGATAGCCGCGGCTTCCGTGCTGACAGCCCGCTGATCAAGCTTGCGAACCGGTGCCTCGGGCTTTTGCCCCATCACCTCGAACATCCGCATGATCGGGCTGTCCGCGGTATTGGTCATGATGCTGCGATAGGCCGGCGCCAGCTTCTGGTAGAAGACGAATCGGGCGTACTCGAGTCCGTCGCCGTCGAATGCCTCAACAGCTCGCCTCCAGCCGGCTGCATCGGCCATGTTTTCGTAACCAATCACATCAGCGGTCGCACGGCCTCGAGCCAGAATCGCTTCGGCCTGATCCTTCGCCGCTTCGAGTTTCAGTTTGGCGACCTCCAGGTGTTCGTTCGCTTTTGTGACTGCAACGTCCTGTTCCTGTTGAGCCTCAGTCACCAGACGGACGATTTTGCGTTCGACATCAATCAGAGCCGGCGCCTGTTTGACCAGTGCATTCTGTTCGGCGAGTGACTGTTCGACTTCCTGCTGTGCAATCTGCGACTGGTACTTCTGCTCGTCAAGCCGGGCATTCTCGCGTTCCATGATCGGCTGCGCGATCTGCTCTGGTGGGCGAATCTGCGTGATGAGTGCCTCCTGGATTTCAATTCCCAGCGGCTCACAGGCAGTCACCATCGCCTGCTGAAAGTTCTTCTCGAAGACCATACGCGTTTCGCCTTCGATGAAGTCTTTGCCGAGTTTGTTCGAGCCCTCCAGACGACAGAAGCTGCGTGCGTTGGGCATGATCACCTTGCGGATGATCTCTTCATCGATCTCGTCGCCGTTTACGGATTCGTTGTAGATTACGTAGACCTCGGCGGCCTTCTCCGGGTTGACGCGGAACTGAATGCGACCGTCCAGCGAGACCCAGAACCCGTCCTTCGACGGGAAGCCCATGTCCTTCTTGATTGCCAGGTTGAATCGCTGACTGCGGCAGTCCACTTTGCTGACACGGCGCACGTAGGGATTCACATAGTGAGTTCCCTCGCTAAGCAGTGCTTCCTGGACGCCGCGCTGCCCTTCCACGGCCAGCAATCGATTGGGGTCCTCGGGGACGGGACCTGAGAGATTCGTGACAACGCCCCGGAAGCCCGCTTCGATCGTGACCGGTTCGTAAATCTGCACGGCAAATAGATAGGGGTTGATCGCGTAACGGCCGGGGTTGAGGACGGCGGGAATGATGCCTTTCTTGAGCGGCGTGCCATGGGCGTCGACCTCACCCAGGAACTGACCGTAATCGAGGTCATCGCCAGTCAGGGCGACCAGAACTCCCATCTTGCCCTGCGGGATGACCGTCTGCGGAATGACGTCCCAGTCCCAGTCGTAGGGATTGAAGAACCGCGGGCCTTCCTCAAACGGATTCTGGAAGTAACGACCCTCAGTAAGCACGACGCTCTGCACGCCCTTGTATCGGAGCGACATTGCAATCTCGTCTGTGTTACTCAGATCGATGCCTGTCTTCCGAGTGAGAACTGCCATCTCACCGGTGCCAACGTCGATTCGGCAGTTGTGGTAGATGACCATGCAGAGCACGATCAGTCCGAAGATGCCGAAGACTGACCAGCCAGCGTTGCGGCCGCGGTTCCGTCTGAAGTGACGGCGGCGAGGTGCGGAATGTAGACCCGAGTCGGATTCAAAGAAGGGGGGTTCGTCTGCCATTTCTCGTATCCCGTCTCAAAAAAGGGAGTCGTGACGACCGACCGTTGTGTGAACGTCAATGCGGTCTTGCCGGAGCTGCAGTGTTCTGTGTCCGTGAAGAAGTAACGTCGCCTACAGCGACTCGCGGCGGCTTTCGGTCAACCTGAGCTGTGAGGTGGTCCAGGGTCTCGGGAAACGGGACGGCGGATCTTCCGGATCTCCTGCCTGCGGCTGGTCCGCCCCCGATTCCTGGATTCGAGGCGGCCTGCTGCCATCCGCGGTGTTTCCCCCCGCAGCTGCGTTAAATGTCCGCCCCCAAACGCGTCGAGGAATCACAATCGTCAGACTCTGCGACTCGTTCCCAATTTCAGGAATCGTCAGGTCAGGTCTGAACGTCACGACGCGCCGGCGCTGGCAGTCTGTGGGGAGATTCAACTCTCCTGTTCAGAGCCATCGACCATGCAATACGACCTCGTTGTCATCGGAAGCGGGCCGGCCGGCCAGAAAGGTGCCATCGCGGCATCGAAGCTGAATAAGCGCGTGGCCATCGTTGAGCGACGTTCCAGCCAGATCGGTGGAAACTGCCTGCACACCGGGACGATCCCGTCCAAAACGATGCGTGAAGCCATCATGCATCTGTCCGGGTACCGACACCGGGATGTCTACGGCGAGCGCTATCGACAAAAACGGCACGTTCGAATGAAAGACCTGCAGCGCAAGGTTGAATCTGTCGCGTTGCATGAAATGGGCGTCATCGAAGATCAGCTCGACCGCAACGGAATCGACATGTTCTCTGGTCAGGCGAAATTTCTCGGGCCAAATTCCATCGAGGTCATCGGCGAATCAGGGCGTAACGTGCTTGAAACGGATCGAGTCTTGATTGCCGCCGGAACTCGACCCGAGCACCCGGAAGGAATCCCCTTCGACGGGCAACACGTTTTCGATTCGGATCAAATACTGCAGATTGACCGCGTGCCCAGGTCAATGATCGTTGTGGGAGGCGGCGTGATTGGCCTCGAGTACGGGATCATGTTTGCCACGCTGGGAGTACGGGTCACCGTGGTCGATGGCCGTGAGCGTCTGCTCTCGTTCTGCGACCGGGAGATCATCGATACGTTGCTGTATCACGGCCGTTCGATCGGCATGGTCTTCCGGCTCGGTGAGGACGTCGTGAATATCAACACGATGTCGAATGACCGGACAGCCATAGAACTGGAAAGCGGCAAGCGACTGATTGCTGAGACTGTTCTGATGGCCGTCGGTCGACGTGGCGATACCGATGATCTGGACCTGCCGGCTGCGGGTCTTGAACCCGATTCCAGAGGCCGCATCGGCTGCAGCGAGCAGTTTCAGACCGACGTGCCCCACATCTACGCAGTGGGCGACGTTGTCGGGTTTCCGGCTCTGGCGAGTGCGTCGAAAGTTCAGGGCCGCCAGGCGGTCGCGCACGCGTTTGGTCAACCCGAGGCAGAGTTCGGCTTGATGCCGTACGGCCTGTTCACGATCCCGGAAATCTCGATGGTCGGGGACAGCGAAGAAACGCTTACGAAGAACAAGGTTCCGTACGAAGTCGGTGTGGCGCGATTCCGGGAACTGGCCCGCGGACAGATCTCCGGCGAATTGATGGGAATGCTGAAGCTGTTGTTCCACAGACACACGCATCGCATTCTGGGCATCCACTGCATTGGCGAATCAGCCACCGAGATCATCCACATCGGCCAGGCCGTGATGCACTTCGACGGAACGATGGAGTACTTCCGGGACGCCGTCTTCAACTACCCGACGATGGCCGAGTGCTACAAGATCGCCGCGTTTAACGGTCTCAATAAGCTGGACCTGGACAGGCAGGACGTCGACGCCAGTGTCGATCCCAGCGAAGCTGCACTCCTGGACGAGGTACACGAACTCGTGGAAGCGACTCAGGCCGTCGCCGCATCCTGAATGTCGTCTCCGTTCCGGGATACAGCGCTTCGAGATCAGCAGGCGGAGATTTCGGGTTCACATGGGTTACTCCATCCATGAAAGCAAAAACGCCCCCGCCAGAAAGTCTCTGGCGAGGGCGTCTTGAACGAATCGAATTCAGACTATTCTTTGCTGTCCTGGATTGAGTACTTCGCCGGTGAGATGACAAACATCTCAAGCGTGTCCTTCGAGCTGAAGAGATACAGCCGATCCTTGAACCACACGGCATTGCCCAGTGTGCCTTCAGCGTCGTTCTTTTCGTCGCTGGAGAGGACAACGTCCCTGCCACCGGCCGCCGGAGCGTAGGCCGCTGGGTTTGCCTCAAACTTCTTGCGGGCTTCGTCCGACGAGAAGTTGTATTTCTGCCCCTCAAACTCGCTGTTGAACATCGGGGACGCGTCACGCAGGTCTCGCTCGTCCCGCAGCACGACCGGGCAGAACCCCTTCAGACCCATCAGCTCGGTCCGCTCAGCAATCTTGTTCAGCTTGTCTTCATGCTCATCTTTCGGAGCGGGTTTTTCGGCCGCCTTGATCTCCGGAAGCTGATCCGATGCCGGTTTCGCATCGGCCGCTCCCGAGAACTCCTTCGGTTCCGGCAGCAGCGGAGCTTCGTCGGGAGCCACTTCTGGTGCGACCGTCGCTTCAGGTACTTCTGCCGCTTCCGCCTGCGGCTCTTCCTGCGGCTTCAGCTCCGTGAACGGGGCGTCTGCCGGCATTGGCGCCGGGGCGTCTGCTTCAGTTTCCGACACTTCGGGGAATGCCTTATTAAGAGCATCCTCGAAAGGATCCTGACCGGCCGCTGCCGGAGCTGCTATTGGGGCATCTGGGGAATCAGCCGGCACTTCCGTTGGGGCCACCGCAGGAGCGTCAGTCAGTTTCGGGGCACTCTCTTTTGGCAGCTCAACGGCCGGTGAGAATTCCGGCAGTTTCGGTGAAGCAAGTTCAGGATTCGGTTGAGCAACTTCAGGATTCGGTGGAGCAAGTTCAGGAACGGCCTCGGCCGGAGCAACTTCTGGAACAGCCTCGGCCGGAGCAAGTTCTGGAACAGCCTTCGCCGGAATGGCATCGGGCGTTTCCGAAATCAGGGTCGGCGGTTTTTTGATCTCGGGTTTGTTGAGGACCGGTGCCACTGGTTCCACGGCGGCTGCCGGTGCTGGCGGGATGATCCCGATTGGCGCGATCGGTTCCGGATTCCGGGGCAGGTACTCCCGCTCCGGAGTCTGGCCCTGATGCAACCGCTGCTGAGCGGCGCGATCCGCTGGCGACATCCGCTCGACGTGCTTCGGACGTTCGTCATTGGGGTTCCGGCTGCCACGCAGCCGACCAAAGAACCGCGACAGCGGCCCGGCGACCTGGCGAATCGTTGAGTCTTTCTTCGCTTCAGCGCCTTCCGAAGTTGTCGTCGAAATTTGAGACGCCTTGTTGGTCTCACCTTTCGCCGCGACCTGTTGCGTTTTTTGCTGGGCCTGCGGCTGCGTGATCGGAGGAGCTGAGTTGGATTTTGCGTCTGCAACTTCAACGGTCGACTTCACCGGGGCGGATGGCGCCTTCTTCCGGGGCGACGGGTCGGCGACCTTGTTTGCTCCGTCCAGGAAGGAAGGCATCTGCCGACCGTTGCGACGGTACATTTCTTCAAGTTGCCGTTGCACTTCGCTCTTGCCATCAGTTGGCTTCGACGAGGCTTGAGACTTCGGGGGACTCGACGCGACCGTTCTCTTCGGGCGGCTGGCCGGAGTCTTCTTTGTGATCTGCTTTCCAAACGTCTTTTTCGTCCTCGCTGCCTTTGCAGCGGTCTGGCCGGCCGCAGGCTGACTCTTTGTCTTCGAACTGAACAGCCGCGACAGGAAGTTCTGCCGAGCCGGCTTCGACTGACTGATCGCGTCTCCCGTGGTCGCTTGTGCTGACAGTCGACCGGGTTCGCTGTTCGTCGAGTGGGCTGCCGTCTTAACGCTGCCTTTCGCTGTGCTATTCGTCGAGTTGCCAGCCGATACGTGTTTGACCTGACCCGTCTGTGCGACTTTCTTGTTCGGGGCGGATGCCGGCCCGACTGTGACAGACACCTCAAGCGGATCGTACGGCTTCGCCTTAGTCACCGCAGGTTCTGTGCGATTGAAGATACGTGACAGGAAGGAGCCCGGGCGCTTGCTCGTGGCCTTCTTTGGTGTGGCTGCCTCTTCGGCGTGGGCCGTAATCACAGCCTTGGTTTCAGCGGCGGTCGGCCATGCCTCGGCCTCCAGTGTTGGCACACATGCCAGACCAGTCGCCACGCTCAGCATCCACGCTTTTGCAGAGAATTCGATTCTCACTGCTATCCCCCTGACAGTCCGTTGAATGTGGCTGGTGGGTCTGTGGCCGGATCTTCGTCGAAAACGTCGTGACGAAGGCGGGTTCGCATCGAACCAACCGATGCAATACCACCGTTGAGTCAAACTGTTCTGAACCGGCCGACCGTCGTACTCTGTACGGATGGCACAACCGAATCACGCAGAACCTCTTATCGTCCGAGTGGGGGGCAGGTTTTGACGCCTGGATCGGTGCTGCTGCCAATTCCGTAAACGACGAAACTACAATCGATACAACCCGGACAGCTTTTCCGCTCTTCCCAGTGTGACAAGAGGCGTGTCGCATGCGGACGAATGTGATTCGGCCTCGACAAATGGCAGGCAGGTAGAGTCAAGGGCCGATGCGGATTCCGAGACCCACTCGGAAGCCAATGTCTGGCGGCACGAATTTCGAATTTCGAACATGGAATGTCGAAGTCCGAAGTGAAGCACTTCATTATTCGAAATTCCTTGTTCGACATTCGATATTCACTGCGAAACGCCAGCGACAATATGTCGGTCGAATTCCGGTTCGAGGGTCCTACGGACTCGGAATCCTGCAGTGCTGCACGACGGCATGTTCCGTTGGCGGAACAATCAGCCGATCGCGAATCGCGACAAACAGGCTGGCGGTGATCAGATCGGCCGTTGTGCCAGGATTTCGCTGACTGCCGAGTTCCCGCAGCCAGGCATCGAACTCCGAAAATCTCTGCAGGCTGTCGACGTTTGCGGGATAACCCGCGTCCAGCACTTCCCGTGCACGATCTGCCGATTCAACGGCTTCAGCCAGCCCGCATTTCCGTGAGATATCCGTGTCCGGGTGTCTGGACATCAGCTCGAGCTGTAATTGCACAATGGCTGACTCCCAGGAATCCGGAAACAGAGTCAGACGCGCCAATCGTGATGCCGACTCAATCACCAGGGAGAAGCGCGTCGCATATTGAGCCGCGATCAGGTCGCGGTCGGCTGCCAGCGTCATGACTTCGACCAGATTACCGGTCGGTACGACGTTGACGTCTCCAACCTCGGCATCGCCCAGCCCGCGGGGCGCTGCAACACGGATAGCTTCGTACACGGCATCGGCATCAGCGCAGGTCAAATTCTTGAGAACGTTCTCGATGCCATCCGCTATGCGACAGTTCACGGGCACAGCAGCAAGTGGTGCCAGTAGAAGTACGATTCCCAGATTCGTGTTGTACGCGCAGACACTTCGCGTGGCGTGAACTGCTTCCAGAATCGTCGAGCCAACCCCTCGACTTGCGGCCAGCGAAAGAACGGGGGCCACCGCCTGCCCCGATCTGACGAAGTCATCGTACGTCAGGTGCTCGAAGCGAGCCTCGGGATGCACGTTACCGGCTTTTCGGGCCGATGCTTCCAGCAGGCAGCTCAACCGGACAGCAGACGTCAGGTCCATCGAAGTGCTGCCTTAAGATAGCCATCAGACCGCACAAGCCGGTTGCGTTAAGCGTCGCGGCTGAAGGTCATGATGGTGATGTCGTCGTTCTGCGGACGACCGTTGGCGTGTCGACGCACGTCTGCCAGCAATGTTTCGCCCATATCCTTGGCGACCGACGGTCCATTCTTGATGAACTCACGCATCCGCTCCAGCGTGTACAGATCGCCTGCCGGGTTCATGGCTTCGTCGACCCCGTCGGTAAACAGAACAAACAACTCACCAGGGTTGACGTCACGTTCATACAACTCGTACGGGTAATCTTCCATGACACCGACCGGCAGGCCGATTGGATCGTCGTCGAATTCCTCAATGGAACCGTCCGGCATTCGGATCATTGGCGACATATGTCCCGCATTGACCATCCGCATCTTGTGCAGTTTGGTGTCGATCGTGATCAGCAGGTAGGTCACAAACCGGCCTTCGACCATGCTCGAACACATGTGCTTGTTGATCTGCACGATCGCCTCGGCGGGGTCGTGCAGGAATGGCATCACGTTCTGCACACAGCTTGAAATACGGGACATGATCAGAGCGCCGGGCACACCCTTGCCGGCCACATCTCCGAACGACAGACAGATCAGATCGTCGGTCAGCGGGAAGGCGTCGTAGTAGTCGCCACCGACGGCCTGCGCCGAATCGTACGACGCGAAAAAACTGTAGCCGTCGACCTTGGGGGGCTCGGCCGGCAGCAGAGCACGCTGAACAGCCATGGCAATTGCCATTTCCCCGTCCTGCTTCTGCTTCTCGAGATACGTCTTCATCAGACGTGCATTCTCGTACGTCAGAGACGCCTGACCGGCGATCGTCAGAAGCAGATCAAGGTCCTCGGCGGTGAACTGTGCGACGGGGTTTTGCGTGTCAATGTTAATGACACCAATGGGCTCGCCTTCCTTGTTGAGCATCGGGACGATCATCATCGAGCGAATTGACAGGCTCGAGATCGACTCGGCAGCGTTGAACTGCGCATCACTTGCCGCGTCAGCCGACAGAATGCCCGTCTTCTCGGTCAGCACTTTGTGGAGAATCGTTCGGCTCAGACGAACGGTCGCGTCTTCGTCGTCACGACTGTGCTTGAACGACCGCGGGATCATTTCTCCGCTTTCTTCATCCTTTAACAGGACGCAGCCGCGATCCGCGTGCGGGAATACCTTGAACAGCGTGTCGAGAATCGCCGGCAGCATCTTGTCGAGGTCGGTTTCACCACACAGTCTTTGAGTGATGTCGATCACCGCCTTGAGCTTGACGTCCGGCTGCACTTCCAGCGAGCCGAAGCTGCCGCCACCAGCAGCGGTCGTGCCCATGATGGTGGCTTCGTCGTCGCCTTCCGCCGAGAAATGGACCGTCGATCCAAGCTCATCGACATCGACATCGCCGGCTCGGGGCGGTGCTGCGGGTGCTGCGACCGGAGGAGAAGTTTTCTCGCTGCCTTTGGGTGCCGCGTCGTTCTCGAATCGCAGTAGCAGTGGGCCGAGCTTCACACGGTCCTGATCAACGACGGCTGCCGGGCTGTCTTTGGGAATCTGCTGTCCGTTTACGAACGTACCGTTGCCGCTTCCCATGTCCTCAATGAAGTACTCGTCGCCCGTGCGAGTGACACGTGCATGAAAGCGGGACACGGTGTTTGACTGGAGCTGTACGCCACATTCCGGGTGCCGACCAATGACCGTCTCATCCTCCGTGATCGGGTACGGAATGGCTTTGCCTTCGTGCAGCAGAACGATCCTGGGCATTGATACTCTTCCGAAAAATTGTAGTGACTCGATGTGCCACTCAGATGTTGAAGACCCGCTCCACGTTCCCACGCAGATTCAGTGTCCCAAGTTCCACGGCCCGTTCTTCGTTCCATCCTCTGTCTATCACGAAGTCTTCGGCAAGGACTTTCGCCAGAATCCGTCGGTACATGCCGAACTTCGGCAACGCGAATTCCAGCTTGTACATGTCGCTGTAATACCCGACCTGCTTCGTCTTTGGAACAGCCTGCAGCCGACTGCGGCAATCCTGTTCGATGTACGCCGGGATGTTCGAGTACCACCAGTGCCCGTTGGTTACCACGTTCGGGAAGATCCAGGCATAGCTGACCAGCTCCTGGTTACTCGTTTGAGCCAGGACGGATATCGGGAACGTGACCTGCGGAAATGCGTTGAACAGTTTTCCATACTGAATGAGTGACACTCTCTGGTCAAACAGGTCCTGTCCCTGAAAGACGCCGTCCTCGTACACGCGACGGTTTACGCCGATCATCAGGTCGAACGGCAGCTTAAATTCCGCGCAGAAACCGGCCAGCGTCCAGAAGTTAAACTGGCTCAGCGTGACGGCTTCATCCCTGGTCAATTCCCGACCCGACAGCACGGCCTGCAGTACGGGTTCGACGGTCGCATCATCCACGGCAGCCGGCGAGAAGTCCGGTGGCAGAGAAATTGCACAAGCCCGCGCTCCATTGCGAGTGAAATGCTCGAACAGGACTCCGATCGCTGATCGCAGTGATGCGGCGGTCGTCACTTCAGTTCCAGATGACTTCGCCAGTCGCTCGCGTGTCTCACGTTTCGCAAAGTGAAACACCAGATCGTCTGTCCGCAGGCACGGGATGTACAACGACGTGTCGAACCCGGTCAGCGGATCGTCGAAGTCGTTTGTCAGAAAGACTTTTTCGAGCTTGCTTTGCCGCAGAACCTGCTGCTCCCAATCCGGCTCAGCCATCTTCGCGGCGGCCGCGTCGTACACCGACTCCCAGTTGTCCGGAGTGATCGCGTCACCGTCGAAACCGAAAAACTCGCGACACATCTCCAGCAACCAGCTCACCTGCACCGTGTTTTCCAGGTCGTCAAGCTTTGTGACGAGTCGCCCGACCTTCTCTTTGGGATCAAGTCCCGGCTCTTCGATCTGCTCGCGCGGCAGCCCGGCCGAGTGCGCCAGCTCGGTGTAGTAGTGGTACCCCATGATGTCTGCGAGTGTCGTAGACGCGGCGGCGTGCGGATTGATATGCGTGTGCGGATCAATCAGCGCAAGCGACTCAAGTTCGCCGAGAATCCGCTGCACGAGCTGTTCAGACACTGACCATCCCCACGGTTTGTAAGCAAGCGTTGCCGGACGGAGAAGTCGCGGAGTGTGGCGTCTGAAACTCGGTGATTCAAGGATCACCGGACGCATACGGACAACCGGTCTATGGCGTGTGCTGAGGCATCACAGTTGGTGGATTCAGACCGTGCCGTATTCCTGGCGTTTCCTCGCCCGAGTTGTCCCGCTTCGCCCCCGCAACCCGACGTCAGGTTTGAGGCACCGCCCTCCAGTAACGCTCGTCCAGTTGCCCCTCGCCCGGATTAACAGCCAGCCCGTTGTATCACTCCTCATCGCTACGACCAGCCTGTTGCGAGTTCGTCGTTGTCTGGCGATGCGTGTTTGACCGATTCGGACGCTGGCTGCGTGCTACTTTCAGGCCATGCAGTCACCTCAAACTACCGCTATAAGAAACATACTGAAGTATTATGAAAGAATATGACTCATTCTGAGTTGCAGTGATGAGGAATGAGGGGCACAATTGGTTCTGTTCACACCATGGACTGAGCTGAGAACAGTGCAATGCTGCTCGATGAACGCCGGACAAGGGTTCTGAATTTCATAGAAAAACAAGGGTTTGCATCTCTAGGACAGATCGTTGATCACTTTGGTGTCAGCGAATCAACCGCCCGCAGGGATGTGGAGTTTCTTGACGGAATAAGCAAGATTCAGAAAACGCGTGGCGGAGCCGCGTACATCGGCGAGTCAATTACGACGTTCGAGGAGCGGACGGTCACGGCTCTGAAGCAGAAGGAGCAGATCGCGAAAGCGGTCGCGGAGATGGTTCAGACGGGTGAGGTCGTTCTGCTGGACGGTGGAACGACAACACTCGAGGTGGCAAAGCAACTGATCGGACGCTCGCTGACGGTCGTCACGAATTCGATTCCGACGATCAACCTGCTGTTCAATCAGCCGGGGATCGAGCTGATCACGATCGGTGGTTACGTCTACCCGAAAACAGGAGTCGCACTCGGGCCGGTGGCCCAGGCGGCTCTGAAAAGTGTGCATGCCCGGCGGCTGATCATGAGTATCGGCGGCATCACGGAGGCCGGGATGTTCAACAGTAATTCGCTGCTCGTGGAGACCGAGCGGCAGATGATGGAGTCTTCGGACGAGGTCTGGGTGGTGACTGACAGCACCAAGCTGGGTCGGTCGGCACTCGCTCACCTTGCTCCACTCGACGCGATGGACCGCCTGATTACGGACACCGGAATCACTCCCGAGTGGCGGGAGCGACTGGAATCGTCCGGTGTAGAGGTCGTCATAGTCGGCGGGGAAACGTCTCAATGAGTGCGCTTGCTTCAGGCATCAGTCGCAGCGATATCGAACAACTGGTCCGTCAGGTCCTGCTCCAGCAGACCGGCGGAGCCACTGCTGCACCGTCTAAGCCAAACCCGCTCGTGGTCAATATCTCAGCACGTCACGTGCATCTTTCGCAGGAGCACGTTGAAGTGCTGTTTGGCAAAGGTGCCGAACTCGAAGTCCACAAGTCGCTTTATCAGGACGGCTACTTCGCCTCGAAACAGACAGTCGCGGTCGTTGGCCCGCGTCGTCGCATGCTGCCGGAAGTTCGAGTCCTGGGCCCGGTTCGTCCGACTCAGGTGGAGCTCGCTTTCACCGACGGCATCTCGCTGGGCCTGGATTTGCCGGTCCGTATCAGCGGCGATCATCACGACACAATCGGCTGCACGCTCATTGGTCCGGCCGGAGTACTGGAACTCGAATCCGGGGTCATCCGAGCCATGCGGCACGTCCACATGGGACCCGCTGACCTCAAGCACTACGGCGTCGAGAATGGAGACATGATGGACCTGAGGATCGTCTCCGAAGGCTGCACGACAACACTGGAAGACCTGGTCGTGCGGGCGGCTGACGACATCAAGCTCGAAGTCCATGTCGATACGGACGAAGGCAACGCGGTCAGTCTTGACCGTGCCACAAGTGTGGAACTGTTGAAGAAGAAATCCGGTTGCGGCTGCAAACGGTAAGACAACTCGTAACAAACGCGGCAGCCGTTTGCCGCACTCCAGAAAAGGGGGAACATCAAAATGGCAAAGTCAACGGAAGCTCTGGGCATGATCGAGACCAAGGGTCTGGTCTGCCTCGTCGAAGCAGTCGACGCGATGCTCAAGTCAGCGAACGTCGAAATGAATGGCTGGGAAAAAGTCGGCAGCGGACTGGTGACGGCATTCGTCTCTGGCGATGTTGCTGCCGTCAAAGCGGCTCTCGACGCCGGCGCCAGCGCCGCCAGTAAGATCGGCGAAGTCGTCAGCGTGCAGGTCATTCCACGACCACACGAAGAACTCGCGAGCGTCCTGCCCGCGACGAAAAAGGCAGCCAAGTAAACCCACCCGGCAATCATCAGCCCATTGAGGGAATAGATCACTATGAAGAGTGAAGCAATCGGTCTCGTCGAGACCAAAGGCCTGGTGGCGACGATCGAAGCGTCGGATGCCATGCTCAAATCAGCCAGCGTTACGCTGGTCAAGCAGGTTCAGATCGGTGGGGCGTTCGTCACAACGATCATCGCCGGCGATGTCGGTTCCGTCCGAGCTGCGGTCGACGCCGGAGCCGCTGCGGCATCGCAGATCGGCGAACTGGTTTCCGCGCATGTTATCGCGCGGCCGGACGCCAACACGCTGTCGGCATTCGTTTAAGAGTTCTTGAAGGCGGTTCATGGAGGCCGACCAATGAAAGTGCTCGTGGCGAATCTGGGTTCAACCAGCTTCAAGTACCGGCTCTTCGACATGTCCACGGAAAAGCAACTTGCTCGTGGCGGTATTGATCGGATCGGACTTGAGGACAGCAACTGCTCTGTGGAAATCGGTGATTATCGTGACGACCGAGTCACGAACATCCTCGACCACGCAGCCGCGGTGAATGTCTGCCTTGAGCAGTTGTCACACCCGGAACATGGATGTCTCAAAGACGCGTCCGAGCTGAAAGGCATCGGTTTCAAAGCCGTGTTTGCCGGAAAGCTCAGCGGAGTGCGTGTCGTCGATGACGAGTTACTGACACGGATGGAAGAGCTGGCCGACGTGGCTCCGGCTCACAACCCGCCGTATGCCCGAGCGATGCGACAGCTTCGCAAGGCATTCCCGAGCATCCCGCTCGTGGCGGCTTTGGAAACGGCGTTCCACGAAACCATCCCGCCAGAGATTCGGGCCTATGCAGTCCCGTTCGAATGGCAGGACAAGTACGAAACCAAACGCTGGGGATTTCATGGTGCAAGTCACCGATTTATCGGCGGTCGCATCGGCGAGATTCTCGGCAACGATGACTTGAAGGTGATTTCGTGTCACCTGGGTGGCAGCAACTCGCTGTGTGCTCAACGAGCCAACCGGTCAATGGCCAACAGTCTCGGCATGAGTCCACAAACGGGCCTGCTACACAACAATCGAGTCGGCGATTTTGATCCCTATGCTCTGCCGTTGTTAATGCGGCTGAGTGGAAAGTCGATGCAGGAACTGCTTGACGAGATGTCGTCCAACGGCGGCCTTCTCGGTTTGAGTGGTCTCAGTAGCGACGTTCGGGATCTCGAAGAAGCAGCGGCCGAAGGACACGAACGAGCGGACTTCGCTCTGAAAGTGTTTGTCGCATCAATTCGTCAGTACCTGGGTTCCTACCTGGTGGTGCTTGGCGGAGCAGACGCGATCGTCTTCACGGGCGGCATTGGCGAGAACAGCGAACGGATTCGCCGAGACGTCTGTTCCAACCTGGAGTGGGCCGGCATCGTCCTGGACGAAGAAAAGAACAGCAGCGTTGCACGAGGCAGCGAAGCATGCGTATCGAGCGACAGCTCAAAAACGCAAATCTGGGTCGTACCCACCAACGAAGAGATCGTGGTGGCACGGCAAACAGTCGAGGCAATCGAAAAGTAGGCCGGAACAAGCGCAGCGCAGTTCCGGCAGCGAATCTCTCACGGACGTCCGGACGTCGGAACGGCACTTTGCTTGTTCCGGCCTACACAGGAGCTGCCATGTTTCTGGCAAAAGTCACAGGCAGCGTGGTCTCCACGCAAAAGGCAGAAGCGATGATCGGGCAAAGACTGCTCGTCGTCGAACCTCTGCGTGTTGACGAGAAGGACAAAAAAAGTCTCAAGGGAACAGGTCGAACCTTTATCTGTGTCGACACGGTCGGCAGCGGCGAAGGCGAAACCGTTCTGATCGTGCAGGGATCGAGTGCACGATTCACTGAGGAGACAAAGAAGCTGCCCGTTGATGCCGCCATCGTCGGCATCGTCGACAGCGTGCAGGTGCAGGGCAGCACCGTCTTCAAGGCCACGGAGGATTAGGCATGGCAGACTCAGGAAATCGTTTAGATCAGCCTGGAGGGCCAAATCAGTTCAGGGGTCTGAATCAGGCTGTGCGCGTGATGCAGATCATTGCTGGTGCCCTGATCGCTGGAGTAGATCGGCCTGGAGGGCCAAATCAGTTCCGGGATCTGAATCAGGCTGTGCGCGTGATGCAGATCATCACAGGTGCCCTGCTGGCCGGAGTTGTCTTTTTTGTCTTAGTCGCCGTACTGCCAGCGCTGATAGGTGTAGGGCCAGCACCTCGAAAGCCGGAAAACACTCCTGTCCTCACGTATGTGGCAATGGGATTCGCGTTATTGCAACTCGGAGTACGGGCAGTGGTTCCCGGCGTGGTCGCGAGGCAGAAACTTGCAACTATGCAAGACCAGCTGGATGACTCGGATGAGTCGCGACTCCGCCTGGCGAGCGTTTACATGACGCAAATGATCATCGGAATGGCGCTGTGTGAAGGAGCGGCCTTCTTTGCCCTGATTGCATGGATGAGCGAAGGCAATGTGTTCGCTATCGGAACGGCTGGTTTTCTGATGCTGGTCATGCTTACTGCTTTCCCGACGCGGGATCGTGTGGAGAGCTGGATCAGACAACAACTCGAACTGAGAAACTTTAGCTGACTGACTCAATAACAACGGTTGGTTGAATCCGACCTGTAATTTCCCCTGCGAGGCTGACCATGACTGCAGTTGCGACCGAACAGACAATTCGAGCCGTCGTGCAGGAAGTACTGGCGCAGATTGGTAAGACGAACGGAGTCGCGACAAACAACGGACATGACAAAGGTGACTGGGGCGTCTTCGACTCAGTCGATGATGCCGTCGCCGCCGCGAATGCGGCTTATGAACAGCTCAAGCGCACTTCGCTCGAAGATCGCGACAAGGCGGTTCAGATCGTCAAGGACATGTGTTTCGACCGTGCTGAAGAATGGGGCCGCAAGGAACTTGAGGAGACCGAGATCGGCAGGCTCGATCACAAGATCGAGAAACTGCAGATTATCCGTCTGGTGCCCGGTCGCGAATTCATGAAATGCGACGCTGTCAGTGGAGACCACGGCCTGACGGTGACCGAGTACGCTCCGTTCGGAGTCCTCGGTGCGATCACCCCCGTGACGCACTCGTTGCCCACGCTGGCCTGCAACTTCGTCAATATGGTGGCAGCCGGTAATACGCTGGTGGTCAACCCGCACCCGAGCGGTGCCCGCATCGCATGTGAAGGCGTTCGAGCGTTTAACAAAGCGATTTACGAGGCGATTGGGATCAACAACCTGGTCACGATCATCGGCAAACCGACGATCGAATCGGCCGACGAAATCTTCAAGCACCGTGGCGTGAAGGTGTTGGTTGTTACTGGCGGTCCGGCGGTCGCCCGCGCTGCTCTGTCTTCCAACAAGCGAGCAATCGTTGCTGGCCCCGGAAACCCACCCGTCGTCGTCGACGTGTGCGCCAACCTCGAGAAAGCCGCCAAGTCGATCATCGCCGGAGCGGCCTACGACAACAATCTGCTCTGCATTGGTGAAAAAGAAGTCTTCGCCGTTGAATCGATCTTCGACGAACTGTTGGATCATGTTGGAAGGAACGGCGGCTATCGCCTGAACGCCAGCCAGATTGATGCACTCACAAAAGCGGCCTTCTCGCCACCGAAAGAACCCGGTGGCCACTGGATGCTGAATCGCGATCTTGTGGGCAAAGACCCAGCAGTTCTTGCGAAGCAGATCGGCCTGAACGTGCCGGCGGACACGCAGATTCTGTTCGGTGAAACCGACGAGTCGAATCCGTTCGTTCCTGAAGAACAGATGATGCCGTTCGTCCCGTTCGTTCGATCACGGAGTATCGATCACGCCATTGAACAGGCTCTGGAGCACGAACACGGCTTCAAGCACACCAGCATTATTCACACACGCAACGTCAACAACATGACGAAGATGGGCAGGATCATGGAGACAACCCTGTTCATTAAGAACGGTCCATGCGGTGCAGGCCTTGGGCTTGGTGGCGAAGGTTATCTGAGCTTCAGCATCGCGACACCGACCGGCGAAGGAGTCACGAATCCGCTGACATTTACTCGTCAGCGTCGCTGCACGCTAGTGGATGACCTTCGGATCATTTGAGAGAGGATTCGTGGTCATGTTCGCAGCAGCACTGAAAGTCAAATGGCTGAATGAACTTGTCGACTCGATCGCAGGGAACTTCCTTGCCGAGATCGGGTTCGCGGAAATCGACAATCGCGGTCTGTATATGGTCTTTGGACTGTTTGCTGCTGTGTTCTACGCACTTACCGCAGTGGCGCTAGTCAAACATTGGCGGATGAAACGACGCGGGACGACGCCCGATCAGGCTCACAAAGAGCACCTCGGTTACGTCGGTGGGACGTCACTGACAATCAGCGTTGTTGGTGCAGTCGTGGGAATCAGCACATATCTGGGCTACTGACATGCAACTGGCTGAGGTTATCGGACGAGCTACCTCAACGGTGAAACACCCTTCCATGGAGGGGTGGCGGATGCTCGTCGTACAGCCATTGCGAGCGGACGGCGGAGATGACGGCGATCCGGTGATCGCCATTGATGAAATTGGCGGCGGTCGCGGGGACCGGGTCATTATCACGAGCGACGGAAAGCACGTGAGGGAAATGATGGGAGCGAACAACTCACCGGTGCGGTGGGCTGTTCTGGGAATCGCGGATGACTGAGCAGGCCTTGATCGAGACGATCGTTGCGCAGGTTATGAGTCGCCTCATGACGAGTGCTTCGCCTGCGCCAGCGAATTCGGTTGCGAAGTCGGCGATTCGACTCGATGTGAAAGTCGTCACAGAAGACACACTGGATGCGAGTGTCAACGGGCACTCCGTCGTGGAAGTTGGCAAACGGACAATCGTTACTCCAACAGGGCGTGACTGGCTGCGGCGGCGGAATGTCGAACTGATTCGCGGGAAGAGTTCGACATCCACAGCGGCAACTGGGCCAGCAACGTCTGACGGTGTGGCGATTATTCAGTCGTCGAGCGAGGCGGTCGAAAAAGTGCTCGACCAGTTCAATTCGACAGCCGGCTGGCAGCCGGAACGGGTCGCTGGTCGAGACGATTCAGTACGGTCGGCAGTGAACGCTGTGAATCGAGACGCGTCTCCAGTCATCGTGTTCTCGTCTGAGCCGGAAGCGGTGGTTTGTGAGGCCAATCGCAATCCAAAAGTGAGGGCAGCCGTCGTTGACGATGTGGCGGCCGTTGGTCGAGTGAAGGATTCAATGCAGGGCAACCTGTTTGTGATATCGCCAGCAAATCGCAGTTTCTTCGAATTGCGATACCTGTTGCACAGTCTTGTTTAGCGAAAGAGCACCGTTGTGAGAGTTGCCGAAGTCATCGGACGAGTGACGCTGAACAGGTGCCATCCGTCTCTACTGGGAGCCACGTGGCGAGTCGTTACGGCCCTCGACCGCAAAGGACTGCAGGGAGACAAAGGCGGTCGTGGGGAACCATTCATAGTGTTTGACGAAAACGGCGCCGGGGAAGGGTCATTGATCGGAGTTAGTGAAGGCGCCGAGGCGTCGGCTCCGTTTCATCCAAATTCGAAACCAATCGACGGCTACGCGGCCGCGATTCTGGATCATGTTGAAGTTGGCTGAGGGCTGAGGGCTGAGGGACACGGGGAAAAGTCTTCCCGCCCTTAGCTCTTGCCTCTCAGCCCTTAGCCAGGAAGTAGCAATGAGTAACAACCGTTGGAACAGTGGCATTCACGACCGAAATCTCAAAGAAGAAATCTGCGAGATCGGTCGTCGCGTTTACAACAAAGGCTTTGCGGCCGCGAACGATGGCAACATCTCGATTCGCGTGGGTGAGAACGAAGTGCTCTGCTCACCGACGATGATCTGCAAGGGCTTTATGAAGCCCGAAGACATCTGTGCGGTCGACATGAACGGCGATCAGATCGCTGGCGTCCGCAAACGAACCAGTGAAGTTCTGCTGCATCTGGAAATCATGCGGAACCGACCGGACGTGAAAGCCGTCGTGCATTGCCATCCGCCTCACGCCACAGCATTTGCCGTGACCGGTGAAGCGATTCCGCAGTGCATTCTGCCGGAGATCGAAGTCTTCATGGGTGAAGTGCCCGTGGCCCCGTATGAAACTCCCGGTGGTCAAGACTTTGCCGCCACGGTCACACCGTTCCTGAAGGCAACGAACACGATCATCCTTAAGAATCACGGCACGGTCAGCTTCGGCAAGTCACTCGAGGATGCCTACTGGAAGACCGAGATTCTCGACGCGTACTGCCGGATTCTGATGCTCTCGCAGCAGATTGGTGGAGTCGACTATCTGAACGAACAGAAGTCTCGGGAGCTGCTCGACCTGAAGAAGAAGCTCGGGTTCGACGACCCGCGGTTTCATAACGAAGACTGCGACCTGTGCGGTAACAGTTCATTTCGCGATGGCTACCGCGAGGACGAAGCTCCCGAGCAATGCGCATTCGAGGCCGCACCGTCTTACCCCGGCTACCTTCAGACACCAACCGACGACGGCAGTTCAACCGCAGTTGCGGGAGTAGACACCGAAGAGCTGGTAAAAATGATCACCAACCAGGTCATGGCTGCATTGGGCAAGTAAGACGCTGCACTCTGCGGGCATCGACGGTTGCGGTATGCTGGTGAATTGCACATCACCCACATTCCGATCGAGGAGGTCAGCCGTGTCGATTCATGATTGGAGCCGGATTTTCTCTGGCGGGTTTCATCACTTTCATCAGATGTGGACCCCTGAGTTGGCGAAGTCGCTCAACAGTGGCGTGCTACCACTTGGATTTTACGCAGCGATTGAACAAGTAACCGGTGGCCCGGAACCGGATGTGGTCACTCTGGAGTCGACGCATGATCGCCTGCGGCAGACGGATTTTCCGTCAGGCGATGGGGCAGCGCTGGCTGTTGCGGAATGTCCACCACAAGTTCAGTACTCCGTTGAAGCTGACGAATTCAAGTACGCACGAAAAGCGGACAGGGTCGTTGTCCGGCACAAAAGCGATGATGAACCGGTCGCAGTCATTGAGATCGTTTCACCAGGCAACAAACACAGCGAATGGGAGTTTCAGCGATTTCGCTCGAAACTCGAATCACTTATGCAGAATGGAGTCCATCTTCTGGTAGTGGATTTGATTCACCCGACTCCACGGGATCCCGTGGGGTTTCCGGTTGCGTTCTGGGGTGAATGTCAGGGGCGTGTGCCGGAGACGACAAAGGAAGAGCCGTTCACGCTTACGGCCTGTCGCTCGGATGCGTCTCCGACGGGATACTTCGAACGGCTCGGCGTTGGAGCAGAATTGCCCCAGATGCCTCTGTTCCTGACACCGGACCGGTACGTCAACGTCCCTCTGGCGGTAACTTATGAAGCGGCATGGGACGGGGTTCCTGCCGAGTGGAAACAAATCGTGGAAGGTAAAACTTCCTGACATAGTGAGTCTCTGGAGCAACAATGAAAGTCAGCATTATTGGTGGTGGTGGACTCGTTGGATCATGTGCCGCGAGTGCCCTGCAGTTTGGTGGCATCGTGCGAGACATCGCTCTCGTCGATGTGAATCTCGAACTGGCTGAGGGACAGGCGCTCGATCTGTTGCACGGTTCGTCGCTGACGAGCGACCAGCGCATATTTGCGTCTGGCACCGAGGCGGTGACCGACAGCGATATCATCTGTATCACAGCCGGCCTGCGTCGTAAGCCAGACGAGAGCCGTCTCGATCTCATCAACCGGAATGTTGCCCTGTTCAACAACATCCTCACGGATGTGAAACAGCATGGCGTGAAGAAAGACGCGATCGTGTTCGTTGTGTCGAACCCGGTTGACGTACTGACTTATCTCGCCATGCAGGGGCTCGGATTGCCGGCGAACCAGGTGATTGGGCTGGGCACTGTGCTCGATACAACCCGGCTGCGGAGCATGCTCGCACTGCGACTGGACGTGCCACCAACACAGGTGCAGGCACTGATTCTGGGCGAACATGGTGACAGCATGGTGCCTGTCTGGTCGGCCGCTCAGATCGCCGGCCTGCCGCTCGACAAGTATCCTGGTGTTACGCAGTCAATCATCGGTGAGGTCGAAAAGAAGACACGCGGCAGCGGAGCCGAGGTTATTAAGAAGAAGGGCGGAGCTGGTTTCGCCGTCGGTATCTCGATCGCCGACGTGATCCACTCGATCGCTCTCGATCAACGACGCATTCTGCCTGTTTCATCGCTGCAGAACGGGCTATATGGAATCCGCGACGTGTGCCTGTCCGTGCCGACCGTGGTCGGACGCAGCGGTGTGGTCGACACTTACGAGATCGAGCTGTGGCCGAAGGAACGCATGGCTCTCCAGAAGTCCGGCAACGTGTTGCGGGAAACGGTAGAAAAGGTCCTTCGTGGCTAGATCGCCTCTCGCCCTGCGGCGCCATGATGCCCGACGATGGACTTCGACTGCAATCTGAGGTCCGGCGCAATCGTGATGCGCGAGACCACATCAGGGGCAGGGGCTTGTGGATTCTGGAAACAGCGGCTGGCGTCCGAGCATGGTCTGATACGTCTTGTTCAGCGGCTGCCAGCCGGGGCGTCGTAGCTGGTGTTGGTGCGGGCCAACGTGGCAAGTTCACGCACAGCCTTTTCGAGTTATTCGCCGCGTTTTGTACCCGTCATGAGCTGTGCGTATGCCATGCGACATTCCGCAATGCGCCGTCGCGACTGCAGGAACCGGTCACGGTAATCGTCGCGCGTCTCATCTTTGGCCAGTAGCCGCTGCATTGTTCCAGACAGTTTCGCCATGCCCCACAGGTGAGGCTGTTTATGGCTGATGCCAGATTCCGACCTGTGTGTCTGTTGCGAATCCCACGTCCTTCGTAGTTGTAGACGTGACGCGCCTCCTTTCGACGCAATGTTCAGATTCAGGTGGATGATTTGCGTGGGTAGAATCGAGTTCGTCAGGGAAACCGGGATTTGCTGCCGACGAAACTGGGACGGCCGGCGCGGTACGGCGACGAACTCAATTGAGCAAATGCCTGGACGGCCCGGTTGGATCTGAAGTTCCTTAGCGAGGTTCGTTGCTGCGGGCATAGCGCACGGCGACGAAGTCGTGGGGTGGCTCGATTTCGTAGCGAACGGCCTTCTGTTTTACAGAAGGCGGCGGGCCGAAACCCGTCGCATTACCGGCGCTGCGAGGAGCCGCGCCCTCGGCGAGCGGAGCACAGTGTGCAAACTGCACCTGAATGACCCCCACCTGACCGCGCGACGTGACGCCTGCTTTGGTCACAGCGCCTTCGCCATAACCTGTCACTTTGAAGGACAGATAGTTGTCGGGCGGAGCCAGCTTCTGGAACCAGCCGACAAGAGTGGCCGTGCCGTCATGTTCTGTGCCATCGGGACCGCGATGACCTTTGGGGTGCACAATGAAGTGTGTGAATCGCGACAGACCCTTCTTGTCACAATGGTCGGAATGTGTGAAATGAAACACGTCCAGCCCGTCGACCGTCAGGGAGACAGCGACTGGCACGTTTGACCGATTCTGCACTTTGACCTGGTACAACTCATTCCGCTGGATGTTGACCCACGGGCGTCCGGACTGCAGCCGCACCTGGCGAGGCGCCAGCGGGCCATAGTCTGTCGCTGTGTCCTGCGGAGACTGAGCCAGAATCCGCATCGCGTACGGACTCTTTCTGGCACTCGAGACGTACGTCGGATCTGACGGATCGATCCAGGCGGTCGGCTTCTCGTGCTGCATCTGGACCTGGTGATTGCGTGTTTCTTTCGAAACAGGTTTGCCTTCCGGCGTCCGGTCTGACACGTGTCCCGTCAGTTGCAGCACCTGGGCCACGGTGCGTGTGTGATGCAGGGCACATTGCAGCGGCACGGTGAGCAGGTCCTCCGAAAACTCCTTGTCGATGATCCGCACGCGGATTTTGATGACACGCAGATTCTCCAGTTCGGTATCACGGCTGCGGGCGAATGCGTAATCGCCTTTGACTTCATACTGCGCCGTCGGCTTCACAACGCCCGGAGCAATCCGGTTCAGCTCATCAGTCAGAATCTCTTCCAGGCCCGGTCCGGAGTTCGTTTCCGGCAGTCCGGTGGGTGAGAAAACTCCGACAGAGACGGATTGCTGTTTTGTGGTTTCCAGAATGCGGACCGCCAGTTCGGCGAACCGTGACCGGATTTCGGGGGCCGCGTTAGTGGAACTGACGGAAATCAGGCTGACCGCAACGGTCAGCAACGCAATTGAATATCGAAACATGGCATATTCCATTGGAGTTGAGTGTGAATCAGAGTGGCCGTACGGGCGTGTACCGCAGTTCGCGGGCGAGGAGTTGCATGAGGGAAGGCCCGGCGAATGCTTCCCATTCCGCGCGACTGATGGTGCCGTCTCGCAGAAGCGAATCCAGCCCGAGTTTTTTCAGCGTCTTTCCGCCAACGCTTGTGACCAGTTCCTGCGGATCGGCAACGTCAAGTTCGCATGCGATAGTCTGCAGGTCGAGTTGAACGAGCCGGTGCAACCGTGCGACTTCGCCGACTGGTTCTGGAAAGCTGTCGATTGGCTCAGACGTCGCTGAGTCGGAATGCAGGAACGGGCCGGTCGCTTTTTCAAGAGCCGCCAGAAAACGTTCCTGGTCCTCATTGATCAGACGCTTCATCTGGCTGCGTTCGGGGTAAAGCTGCTTCACGTGATACTCGGCGTCGCCGAAGACGGCGCTCCCGTCACGGACGGTGTCCTGAAAGTCGATGATGCCGCGCTGATGGCAGGCCATGCATGAGAGGCCGTTGACAATGATGGGTGTTCCCGATGTTCGCAGCGCGTCGCTGACAACATCGACCGGGGCCTCCGGGATGCGCATCCCGTGACCGTCTGTCAGCATGTAGCCCTGCAGGCCGTTGGGCAGACTGAAGGCAATCTCGCCACCATCATGTTCGAAGGCCTGCGCCGGCCAGGGATGCTGTCCCGTCGGAAACAGGTTCAGGGGGCCGAGCGGAAACCGTGTCAGACGCGCACGGCCGGTGTCCGGCTTGAAGTCGTAGCTCTTCCAGTAGGCTCCATATGAGGCGTCACTGCGTTCGACCAGGCGGTTCTGACTTGAAACGCCGCTCCGCGAGAACCCCGCTCGGGAAATTCGCTCCGGCACGGGCTTGCGAAATGCCGCCGCCAGATCGACGCCCAGTTTTTTTTCCAGTTCCAGGGCCGTTTTCGGCAGACCGAGTAACTGGTCGTAGAGAGGCGCCCGAGACGCCGTCGCCACAAACCAGTCGGCACGAATGATCGGCAGCTGTGTGCCTGTCAGCTCCCACAGTTCTTCGTTGAGCTTCCACAGGCGGCTGTCCGGCCGGGAGCGGAAGCCGAGTCCGTACGGATACCGTTTCAGGAGCGTCCCCCACTGGGAACCGCTGTCCCAGTTGATGTCGCGCAGGTCGATGGCAAAGACCGTCGCGTGCAGTTCGCCCGTGCGACCGGACAGGACGGGGTCCAGGGCGATCGGCAGAATGATCCTCGGCCGCCAGCTCAGACTGTTGAGTGACTTGGACAGGGCAGCCCGATAGACCGGCAGATCTTCGTCCAGCACATTGGAATTGTTGTAGAGATGATGCAGCGTGAAGAACCGCATGTACCGGCGGTCGACCGGGTCCTGTTCACGCAGACGCGCGCGCGCGCTCCATGACTGTCCAGAGTGAGATTCGTTCGCGGTCCTCTGCGCGAGGGAAGTCGCCGGCACCGGCTGTAATCCACTGACGCAGAATCTCGGCTTCCCTGGCGGTCACCGGTTGCTGGCGGCGAACGGCGATGGGCGGCATCTGTTCGTGCTCGATCCGCGTCAGCAGTTCTGACTCGGCAGGATCGCCCGGAACGACCAGGCCCTTGTCCCTCAGTTGCGTGGCGCTCAGGACGTTAATGTCGCCGCCCTGGGACCCCGATCCACTATGACATCGCCAGCAATGCCGCCGCAAAACGTTCCTCGCCTGCCCTTCAACGCCGACGCCCGGTATGCCGGCCTCGGCGGGCAGACCGGTCAAGGCCGCCAGAGACAGCAGAATCGCGCCTGTGATCCAACGCATCATGAATGTGCTCCCAGATTGAATTGCCCCGGTGATCGGAGGCAGAAGAAGTGTGTGCTTTAAGGTTTTCGCTTCGCCGCATGCATGGCCGTCGGTTCACACACGATGCGGAAACCGAGATCGTCTTCACGAAAATCCGGCAGGCTGCGACCGCGATTGGCCGACCGGCAGTGCTGAGCCACCGTGCCCCAGCTTCCACCACGATGAACTCGCTTGCCTCGGGGGCCTTCTACCATCGGGTTGCGATCGCCCGGCAGGCGTTCCACGAACGTGTCGCGGCACCACTCCCAGGCGTTGCCGTGCATGTCGTACAGGCCCCAGGCGTTCTTCTGCAGCCGCCCGACACGATGGACTCGCGGCTCCTCCGCGGCGCTGCCTGATCCATCGAAACCGCCGTACCAGGCACCCTTTTCTAAATCGGGGGCAGTTGTTCCCGAGCAGAACCGAGTCGTTGTTCCAGCCCGGCATGCATATTCCCACTGGGCTTCGGTGGGCAGGGCGTAACGCCAGTCCTGCGGCAAGCGTGCCGCCTGACGCTCACGTTCCGTCAGTCGCTGGCAAAACCGGCTGGCAGCGTTCCAGTCGATCAACGTCGCCGGAAAGTCGTCTGGGGTCTGAGACGATTCTTCCCAGGGGGCCGGGCTGTCGTGCATCAGCGTCTTCCATTGTCCTCGCGTGACCTCGCAGCGGCCCATCCAGAATCCTGATGACAGTGTGACGGATACCTGAGTCTCCTCGTCGCCGAAGCGTCCGACCTCGTCATCGGGGCTGCCCATCGCGAACTGACCGGACGGAATCCAGACCAGCGCCATCTGCAGCATGTTGCCGCTTCGCTGTTCGCCCGCGGCACGACCGGTCATGCCGGTTGACTGGCCGGTTCGGGCCAGAACCGGGTTGACGTCGGATGTCATGTTTCGCAGTTCGTGCGGCGTCTGCAGTCGACCGCCGGGAGCCCGCGCCGCCAGCACAGGAAACCATTCCATTGCACGTCGATTTGTGTGATCGCCGATGTACTCCATCAGCGACCCCCACGTGACATCGCCATTCTGTTTTGCCGCTGCGCCTTTCAGGCCAGCGATCACGTGATAGAAGAACACGCCGTGTCCGTCGCCGGCGTCGCGCGTTTCGAGAGCCTGTTGTCCGGCGGCGCAACTGAAAACGATTGCTGTTCTGGCCGGCAGGACGCCATGCAGTTCGTTGCCGGTGATCGACCTTACAGCGCGACCAGGATCCGGATCGTCACGACAGGCGTCAACGAGGATCAGATTCACGCCACCGCGGCGTCCGAGTGTTGACGTCAACCGGGTGAGACTGAGCATGGTCGACTGGTCTCCCTGCACAGTATCGACCGGGCAGAAGAACGCGTCTTCCCGCACACGACCTTCGTCGTCCTTCACTGGCCGCCCGTCTGCGTCGAGCAGTGCGATCTGCTGACCGTGACCGGCGAGTCCGACAACCACGACGTCACGGGCATTGAGGCCGTCCAGTACGCGCTCCAATCCCGCGTGGATACCCTTCAGAGTCGCACGCCGAACCCCGCTGCCACGGCCCGTAAGCACCTGCACTTCAAACCCCTGCTGTTTGAGTACAGACGCCGTCTGCGTGACATCGCGTTCCGCAAACTGCAACGGCCGTTCGGCCAGTCCGCGTTTGTCGTACTGGTTGATTCCGACCAGCAGTGCCACTTTGCGCACGGGCGGCTGTCCCCGTACGACCGTCCCGTCCGAGAACAGGACGGTCGCACAGAACGCAGTGATCAACAGTTGCAGCTCACGTCGCGTCATGGGAATCCCGTCTCATTCCTGCGGCGTCGCAGTGGATGCAGCCGTTTCCCACGGAAGAGCCGTCAACCGCACAGGTTGATCTTCCGGAAGTACGATTTCTCTGGCATCAATCAGTTCGGCCAGACGTCGATTGCGCTCGACCGCGGCGTTGTAGCCCGCGGTCGCGGCGCCCCAGCGTTCCCGGAACTTCCGTTCGCGCACTGCAGCAACAATTCCCTTGGCAAAGCCGACCCAGCCAGCCGCTCCGCCCAGCCCGCCCAGTGCGAGTCCACCCTGAACCGCCGACAGGACTTCAATGGCCTTATTCGCGCCCTGGTACCGGGCGACGGCGTCGTTGAAAGCGTCTGAGACCGCGACTCCTGGCCGGTAAAGCTCGGCCATTTCAGGGAACCAGTCCACCTGGCTTTCGTGAATCCAGCCGCCGTCGTCCTCTCCGAATTTCTGGAATTTCTCGCCTGCACCATCCAGTTCTTTGAATGCCAGGTCGTTGATTTTCACGATCAGTAGCCATTCGCCGTCCTGTCGACGAACAACAGCTTTCACCATCAGGTTGGCACCGGGTTTAACGTGGTGCAGTGGTGCCGCGGCCGAGTTGGCTTCTGCGAGTAACGCGATTGTCGCTTCGGTTGTGGGAGTCGCTGCAGGGGCAGGGGCAGTGCGCGTGGGAGCAGGAGTCCGTCGGCCCAGACCGCCCAGGCCCGGGATGCCGAGTCCGCCCAGTCCGGGAATGCCCACTCGTCCGCCACCGGGCGTTCCACCTGACTGCAGGCTGACATTGGTCGGGACGAGTCTTTCAGTCTTCGCAAAAACGTCCATGTCCGAGGACGCATTCCCGAAGTGTTCGAGAGCGCGACCGTATTCACGACACGCCCGATACGTTGTGCCTCGCACGATGTGAGCTTTCCGCGAATCTGGATCGAGTTCGAGTGCCGGGTCGACATAACCCGCCAGGATGTACCGCAACTGAGCTGTGCGATCCTGCAGGAGTTCCGTGCCGGAGTCGCCCGGTTCCTTGACGATTTTTTCAAACCGTTCCATGAATCGGCGGTCCGCACGCCCGATTCGTTCCGACGCCTGTCGTGCCAGGACGCCTGCTGTGCGGACGCGTTCAATTCGCGGATCGCCGGTGGTCGTACCGAGTTCCGGCAGATACTGATCCAGCTCGACGATGTCGAAGCCGACATCCGTGCCGGACGACCACAGAGTCGGTGTCTGTTCCAACTTCTCCAACTTCAGATATTCCTTAACGTGACGTGACGTCTTGCGTGCAACGTATGTCGACAGTTCACGCACGCCCAGACGGCTGCCTCCGAAGTTCTGCAGCTTGCTCTCGCCCTCCAGCGCCTTCACGAGGTAGTGATTAAAGATGAACCGGTTGCTCTCGATCCCGCCCTTCCCGTAAGGATCGTTCAATGCTTTCTCTCCAACACCGCAGCTCGAAAGAATGTTGATATCCGGAAGTGACGCCTTGAGTTCTTCAGCGTAGTTCTTGGCGACGCCGTCGGTGTCGCGGCAGGCATCGACGATCAGCAGTCGGCCGCGGGCCTTCACCTTGGACAGGTCGGCCGCGAACTTTGCTGTGGCCAGCATGACCTGACCGGCAACATTCGGGTCACTTTTTGCGGCCTCCGTTGTGTCCAATGTGCAGAGGAAACTGGTCTTCCCGACGACGACCCCGTGAGTCATCGACACGACCAGCAGGATGTCCTTGTCGGTCGAGCGACTCTTCAGCACTTTGACCTGGTTCAGAACGTTCTGCCGTGTCGGTCTGAGAGCCGGCTGCTCGGCAGCGTCGGTCATCAGGATGATGTTGTCTTTCGGATACCCACCACTTTCCAGGGCGTCCCTGACAGCGATGGCGTCGTTTCGTGTGCCATACAGGCTGGGCAGTCCGGCGGCGGCCGGGTAATCCTCGATGGCAATGATCAGCGCACGTCGCGTGCCCTGCGCGAACACGGACGCGGCCTGAGACACGGACAGTGTCAGGCAGGCCAGACATAACAGTAGAGATCGACGGGTCATGGAATCCTCGATGTAAATGGTTGTGTGATGTTGGAGCAGTGAATCACTCGCGTGCGTCACGCACGACTTCGTGTTTCAGGACGGTACGTTGGTTTCGTACTCAGTTCCTGCATCTGGACAGGGACTTTATTTGCTCGGCGGGTAGATCTTTTTGAGAACGTCGGTCAGGGCGTCCTGTGATGCGGACGCCGTCTGTGCTTCCTGGCCAGCGGTCAGAAATGTCCCCTGAGTCCAGGCCTCGGGAGCGTCAATTTTCGAGAGGCGGACGACTCCGCTGTCGTAGTCCTGCTGGAAGCGGGCTGAGACTTTCGCCCATGTCACGCCGTCGTTGTCAGCCACTCTGGCGATCTGCAGAACAGTTCCCGCCTTGAGCTGGGCGGTTTCTCCATAAAGAGCCATGTCGCGCGGGACGACCACGAACAGAGGACGTTCCCCGGCCGACGCCAGGTCCCACGCGTCCTGAAGCCTGCCCCGCAACGCCATTGTCATCCACAGCAGTGAATCTGCCCGGCTGCGGAGTGCTCCCGCCGGATTCAGTGGCGCCAGACGCGCCAGAGCATCCCGGGACGCTGCCGCGTCGCGCTCGATCAACAGAGCCCGCTCGGCGAGTTGAATCATGTGCTGGCTCATGGCCGCCTTGAACTCGGGCGTTACCTGAGCCGGCTGCAGGTCATCGGCGGTCACCAGAGTGAAGTCACTGCCGGAAGACACGGCCGACTGCGGATTCTGGTGGCCGTTGACTTTTCCCTCAGTCCGCACAACGTCCGCGTGATCGCCCAGATACTTCTGGAACTCAAGCACGGTGACGCCATCGGCCCGATCTTCGTCGCCCAGTTGCGACAGCCCGTCGAGCACCGATTGCAGAAACCATGTCCGTGGCGCGGCATCGCCTTCCGGCGCACATCGCGCGGCCGAACGACTGAGGACCACCGCCTGATTTGCGGATGGCGTGGGCGGAGTCGCACCGAAGTTCGCGGCGCGCTTCGCCACAACATCGGATTCGTGCCAGCCCGCTCCGTCGGTAATCACCAGGTCGAGCGCTCCCGAATTAGCAGACAGTTCTTTGAGGATTTCTGAGACGGCGATCAGAGATTCGACCGCCGTGTCTGCACTGAGGTCGTCCGCAGTGGCATCCGCCGAGCAGATGTAGTCGACCTTGCCAATCCGCACGCCATAGGAGCAGGTGGCAACCAGAATGACATCCGACTTGACCGCCTGGCTCGTCAGTTCATTGAGCGTCTTGAACAACTCGGCGCGAGTGGCCGGCCCATTGTCTCCCTCTGCACCGGACAACACGCGAATGTGGTCTGCGGCAAAGCCGGACGCTGCCAGTCGAGTCTTCAGTTCTTTTGCTCCAGCAGTGTGCACGGGACTGGCGGGCAGTCCGGCGTATTCGGTTGGTGCAAAAATGACAGCCCAGCGCTGCGGCTTGACCTCGCCCGCCCTCGCTTCCGGCGTTGCCGCAAGGCAGGCGAACGACAGACTCAGTAATACAAGTTTCCAATACTTCATCGGCAGTCTCCTCAGGATGCGTGGCCCGGACCGGACCGGAAACAGATGAGTTAGGTGCAGAACTACGGAGCGATTCCGTAGCGGATGTGAATAACGCCCAGCAGACCGCCGGGCACCTGATTGCCTCGATAGGCTTCGACTTTCGTGGTCGCTTTTTCGCCGAGCTTCGTGCCGACGTCGGCCGAGACTCCCTTGTGTGCAGGTCGGGTCATCGGTGCGTAGAACGCTGCCGTGACAACGCCGACGTTCTCGTGGTAGCCGCTGCGATAAGCCTCGGACTCGGCCGCATCGACGACTTCGAACTTCCGCAGTTCGCCCTGGCCGGCCGTGAATCTGGTGAAGAACCCGGCCACGACCGACTGGCCAGGATCGCAATTCCATGGCCGCGCGCGGGTCAGACTGACGGCCTGGGCCGGCAGCAGTTTCTGACTGGACCGTTCGTACGATGGCAGCCCTGCCGGATAGTCGGGCAGGGTGTTCAGCCCGTCGACGAGCAGACGCAGGAAAACGTCAGAGTCGCTCTGGTTGTCGATCCAGACGGCATATGTGTCGCACTTGTTTAGCCGCACGTACATGTGACGCCGGTCGGGTGACCACTGCGGCTCCGGGGACTGACCTTCGACCTTCAGACTGATCCGGAAAGGAAAAGGTGGACGCGCATCCGGATGCAGCGGATGAATTGTCTGAGCGTTGGCGTGCAGCCGCTCGATCTCCGTCAGGGCCCGTTCCCGGTCCTCCTCACGGAAGTAATCGAGATCGCCGTCAGCTTTCGGTGGCAACAACTGCAACGTCGTCCCGCCCGAGTCCGAAGTCGTGTCAATCTTCAGGAACTGATTGACGACCAGTTGATTGACGGCACTGTCTCCGGTGAGCGCCCATTCGGACGGCGTCAGAAAGACCTTGCCCATGACCTTTTCCCAGGGCACGAGCTTCTGCGAATCCCAGGGCGTGCACGTCAGCGACAGCCGTTGTTTTCCGCGATGGCGGACACGTCCCAGCAGCATGGCCACTCGATCCACTCCGAACTCATCCGCCAGCGTCCGGCCCAGCGTCTGCATGTGTTCCGACTGGATCGAGTCGGGACCAACGTCGTGGGCCTTGAGCAGCCTCATCAGTTCACGCCGAGGAACCAGTTCGTATCTGGCCTGCGACCGCCGCGCAATCGCTGACCGCAATTGCTCAGTACACAGCCGCGCCAGCGGACCTCCGGAGCTTCCCGGTACCGCAGCGTCTTCCACATCGTCTCGCAGAAAGTCAAGGTCCGGCAGCGCCACCAGTTCGACACCCTGGTCATGCAGCTGAGCGGCGATGGCATTGGCCAGATCATCGATCGCTTCTTCGAGCTTGACGTCCCGTTCACGCGACAGCTCCGCACCGGCGACACCCGGCCGCGACGTGAAGACCTGGACATCCGCGTATTCTGCAAGATGCTTCGTCATCCAGGCCCCGGTCTCGCCAAACGACACGCGTCTGTCGAAGTCCGCATCGGCCGGACCTGTCAGACCACGATTCAGCCAGTGCACGACCGGCGACTCACCATTCCGGACAAGCTGCGCCGACGGCAGACACGTCGCCAGGATTCCGACCGAGGTCTCCACTTTGGACAACCGTGCGATGGCCGCCGCAAGAATCGGTCGCAGTGTTGCCGGACCGGACGGGCAACTGACATCGAGTACCAGGAACGCATTCCCGACAGTGCCACAATTCGCCAGTTGCTGAACAACACCCGCGACCGATACAACGTCCGTCTGCGGAGTCTGCGGATCACATTCGGCGGCTGCGAGGTACGCCTCAGTTCCGTCGACATAGACGTGACCGCGATAGTAGAGGAGCACCTGCTGCGCGGATTTCGCCGAGTTCGTCCACTGACGAATCCGGAACCACGTGTCACGTCCGCGAGTGGCTTCGAACTTCTCGACGTCATAACTGCACCGCTCGTCGAGCTGCCGGGCGATCTCCTGCCGATCATGTCTTGCCGACGCGATATCGGGGCAGAGGCGGAAGTCATCAACACCGAGTACCAGCGCCTGTCGCTGTTCGCGAAACTCGTCTGTCTGCAGCCACCGTTGACGCGCAGGCCAGCATACTCAGAAGTAAAGGCGTCATCACGAAGCAGACCCTGCCTCGCACATGGGACGAGACTCGTCCCGCGAACGGTCGCAACATGGTCCGCACCTTTCCGTGGGTTGTTCGCTCCTGTTGACAAACCCCGACCGGCGTTGGTCCCTCACGGCCAGTAGGTGAACGACCGCTAGGTCTCGGATCTGTCCTGCAGTTGTCAATCAACCCACAGAAGTGCCTGGTTGAGACTCGTCAATCTGGCGATTCGCGCCCAGGGCAATCTTTCTGCGGTCGCTGCCGTGCCGGCGCAGCCCTGTCGCCCGGAAGCCACGATTTGACCGTACCGGACAGCCAGTTCCCGGTAGACACATGGGTCACAGCAAAGGCGCATGTCGCCGCTCTGGCTGCGGATGTGCCAGATGCATCCGCTGCGCGATTCTGCCTTTCGTGACGTCCTGAGGGGCCGGGCAGGACTCACGTGATCGAGCTATCGACCCGTCCGGCAAGCCGATCCTGAGCGCGATCAAGGTCACAAACTGATCGACCCGATCCCGCGCCTGGACATCCGGGCATGCCGCGAGTTTCCGATCTATGGGTGTTACACCAGCGATTCCGCATCCCACACGGTGATTGTGCGGTCGAAGCTGGCGGCGGCGAGTAGCTTTCCGTCTGGCGAGAATCGCACGCTGTAAATCGTGTTGCGGTGGCCCCGCAACTGGCCGATTTGTCGACGCTCGGTGATCGACCAGAAGCGAATGATTCTGTCCTGGCCGCCGGACGCGAGAACTGGTTGCGTCGGATGAAAGCCAAGACAACGAACCGGTCCTTCGTGTCCTGTCAGCGTCCCTGCCGTTGCTTCCGACTTGAGCCCATAGAGTCGAATTGTTCGATCGCGACTGCCCGATGCGAGTAACTCTCCGTCGGGCGAGAATGCGACCGATTCCACTGGCTCGGCGTGCTCTGTCAGAGTTTTGAGCAGTGCCCCGGACTCGACGTTCCACAACCGGACTGTGTTGTCGTGGCTCGCACTTGCGAGTTGCAGACCGTCGGGCGAAAAGTGCACAGCGTTCACAACCTGAGTGTGTCCCTTCAGAACCGGGCCATTCGCCGCTGGCGAGACGTTCCACAAGCGGGCGTCATTGTCGAAGGCACCCGATGCCATCTGGCTTCCGTCCGGAGACAGTGCCATGCACGTCGGGTAATTCTGATGCCCCTGCAGTTGTGAAATCTGCGCCCCGGTTTCCGCGTTCCAGATGCGCACCGACTTGTCGAGGCTGCAGGTGTGAAGCAATTTTCCATCCGGCGAGAATTCGACGGTGCAAACTCCGTCGCCGTGGCCCTTCAGAGTGAGCGTGTGCTCGCCCGTTGGGATCGACCAGACTTTGACTTTGTTGTCCAGACTGGCCGTGGCAAGCCGCTTCCCGTCCGCTGAGAATGCGGCCCAGTACACGGCATTGTTGTGTGTCAGCGTGAGTAGCGGTGCTGGTGAGGCCATGGCAAAGTAGCCATCTCGCTCCGCGAGATGATGCCTGATGCGAGAACGTGTGGGATGAACGATACCGGCCGTCTTCGTTGGAGCGGGCCACATCACGCAGAGCGTGATGGCTACTTTAGACGAGTTCCGGTAGCGGGTCGGCAAATTCATGGTCGATCAGGTACTGCGGCCGACCGGTCAGATCGGGGATCGTTGCCAGGTGCGGGTCGATTCCCAGGTTGTGATACAGCGTCGCAAAGACCTCCTGAAAATTGACTGGGCGTTCGGTCGCGTATTCGGCGCGACTGTTAGTGGCGCCAATGATCTGCCCCGTCCGCATTCCGCCACCAGCGAGCAATGCGCACGCGACGCGCGGCCAGTGGTCGCGGCCACCTTTGGGATTGATCTTCGGCGTCCGTCCGAATTCACCCCACACGACGACCGACACGTCTTTGTCCATACCCCGTTCTCGCAGGTCTTCCAGCAGGGTGGTCAGGCCGGTGTCGAGTGCCGGGATGTGGTCGCGGGCGTTCTCGAAGTTGGTGCCGTGAGGTCGGCCATGCCAGTCCCAGCGCCCGTACGCCATCGTGACGACCCGCACGCCTGCTTCGATTAGACGCCGCGCCACCATGAAGTAGTCGTTGTGCAGATCACCAGCGTCGCCATAGCCCGCCAATTCATGCGTGCCGCCGCCGTATCGCTGACGCAGCGCCGGATCTTCTTTTTCGACGTCCAGCGCCTCTGCCAGACGGCCAGACGTCAGAATGTCGAATGCCTGCTGGTAATAAGCATCAAGTCCATCGAGCACACGGTTCTTTTCGACCTGGTCCTTCAGACCATCGATCTGATTGATCAACGCCTGGCGGTTGCGGAGCTTTTCGAGACTGATGCCGTCCAGACTCAGACTAGCCGTCCCCGACTGGTTGGGAGTGAACGGCGCGTGAGCTAATCCCGCGAAACCCGCCTGGCCAGGGTCGGACCAGAACTTGCCACGCATGTTTGGATTGAGGCTGACAAACGCCGGGGAATGCCGATTGACCGGTCCCTGCAACCGGGAAACCGCCGATCCAAACGCAGGCCAACCGCCGGACGGCTGATTGCGGCTGCTGTGTCCGGTCAGACACTGAAACGCCGCATGCCGACCCTCTGATCCGACCAGCGAACGGATAACGGCCAGCCGATCGGCCATCTGCGACATCTTCGGCATCAGCTCGCCAAAGTCGATTCCCGGGACGTTCGTGTGGATTGGCTGGAATTCGCCGCGGTATTCAGCAGGCGCTTCCGGCTTCAAATCCACCATATCCTGATGCGGCGGCCCGCCGGACAGGAAGACCATGATCACGGACTTGTGTGAACTGCCAGTGCCAGCAGCGGCTTCGGCCCGCAGTAATTGGGGCAACGACAGCCCACCCATTCCCAGACCGCCGATGGTCAGGAAGGAACGTCGTGAGATGCCGTCACAATGCCGGTATTTCTGGCCGGGAATCGAAAGCATGAGTGAACTCCAGGGACATGATTCAAGCGGCTTCGATTATCTTCCAATCGACCCGCAACAAACAGACAGAACACCCGAAGTCACGCTACGTATCAGATGATTGCGCAGGCTCACCACACGGTCTCGCAAGTGTATCGCTGAATCTTTTCGTCTTTGGTCACCAGCGTCAGGCCCTCAAACAAAGCCTGAGCAATGAGCAGTCGATCAAACGGATCGCGGTGGTGGTCGGGCAGCTTCGCCAGCCCGAAGACATGATTCAGATCAGTGGGCAGAATCTGAAGACCGTCACTGGCGCTCAGGGTGATCGCATCTTCGATGGGCTGACTCAGGGACAGCTTGCCGAGTCCCGTCTTGATCTGAATCTCCCACACGGAGACTACGCTGAGAAAGCAGGCATTCGCCGGGTCAGCCAGGGCAGTTCGGACTGGCGTGCTCAGCTTGTCCGGATTGTCGAAGAACCACAGAAACGCATGCGTGTCCAGCAACAATTTCACGGCTCGTCCTCGTCACCGGACCAGAAACTGTCGGGTAGTTCATCGTCAAAGTCCGCGGCCATATCGGTCACCAGACCGCGCAGCAGGCCCGGCGTCAGTCCGGTCGTTGCGATTGGCTGGCCCGTTGACAGGTCGGACGATGGCACAAATCCAACCTGCCCAAGCACCTCCCGCAATTCTGGTGGCGGCAGACTTTTCAGTTTTTCAAGGAGTTCTTCCCGACTCATCCTGCTTCTCCGCGTTGAAATCGGTGAGCGGGGTGTTCTGAGACACCCAACACGGTCGAATATTACGGCACCTGTGAAATCTGAGTGTAGACCAGACTGACCACCCAATTCACGGTGCGTGACGTCGAATCTGCGACGACCGGCCTGGGTGTCGTCGAGTGTTCCTCGTTCGGGGTGAGTTGGACCGGGACAGACTCGGCGTGCGACGTCTGGCGTGTCCCGATGTCCGGATGAGCTTCGCGTGCTTCCGGCGCGACCGATGCGGGTCAACTCTGCCGAGCGAGTCCTTCAAGCTGCAGCCACACCTTCACCGTGTTGTCATCGCTGGGTGGCCCGACCACTTGTGGTTGGGTGCCGCAGGCACAGGTCGCCTTTCCTTCAATGATCAATACATCAAACGACGTTGGACTCATCATCGATCACCACGGCTTTCCAGAGTCGTTCCCGCCTACAGCATTGATCATTGAAGGTGAGGCTTCTTGTCGCTCCGCGACCCGGCCACAAGAGTGCCCGGGCTACCCTGCTGGCCGGGGATCGAAAGCATGGGGAAACTCCGTAAGGCATTTCTGGATCGAGTCGATTATCACGCAATCGTCCCGTGTCGAGTAGAGAGATCAGGCTTCGAATTCACTTGAGTCTCTGGTCGGCCAGCACGAGGGGCTCTGAGGACGGAACTTACAGCTCCACGTTGGCCGGTACGAACACGACTCGAAATCCCCAGGTGTCTGCCCGACTGGACTTCGAGTGTGTGTATCCCCAGTAGTCCTGTCGCGGAGATCCATCACGATCGGCGAAATGAGGGCCCAGCCACTGAGTGATTATGGGGTCGCGAAAATCCTCAATCTTTCCCCCATACCCGTTACTGTCGGTCAGCACGAGCTCGGATACGTTGCCCCACATCCACAGCAATCCGTCTGGAGTGGCGAGTGCCAGCTCTGAATCGACTGTGGCTGTTGTGGCCGACGCGAAGTCGAGAGGGTCGTTTCCCCACGGATAGTTCCGGTCCAGGCCATAGGCCGCAGCGAGCCACTCGCGATCAGTCGGCAGCCGGAATTCGCCCGCGATGTCGTATCGACGGTTCAACCACTCACAGAAGGCGATAGCGTCACCAACGGTGATGAACGAGACCGGATGGTTATCAAGACCTTCCGGAAATATCCCTTTCCGCCAAAGTGCATCCGGATTCCGAATCCAGACGAGAGGAGCACCCGTTGAGGACACACCACTCTTGTCGAGTCTTCTGACGAAATCCTGCAGCCGCGTGTCGTCTCTCATCTGCGATGTTTCCACCAGGTACGCGGCAAACATGGCGTTCGACGTCTCTGTCGCCGCCACGAACAACGACGTCCGGCCATTGACAGGCCGATCAAATGCGACCTTCCTGAGGACGAGGTTCAAATCGACGAGTTCGATCTGATCCAGTCCGACACGGCCTTCCGGCTGTCTGGCATCCGGCACCCTCCGCGAATCGGTCGGATAGAGATTCGCGGGCGGCTCGTAAATCCACTGGTCCTCGTCGAATTCCGGGTCCTGAACGGTCGCATCGCGCTGCTGGCACCCACATGCCGCCAACAACACAACGGCCGAGATTACGGCGGATGGCCAGATCAACAGCCGTGTGAAAGCACGACGGCTCGGACTGGTATCTACACAGAAAGAGAATCGCATCACGTGAGTTGCGCCTGGCTGATTACTGTTCCGAGAGAACACGACCCCAATTCCGCGTCGTTCGCGAGAGCTGATCTCGCGTGACTGGTTCGTTCCCCGCAATCGTAGCCAGTGCCTGCAGCGACTGCGGACTTAACGTCCCTGGCACACGCCATGCACTGATCCCGTCCGCGAAGACAACTGCCGGCCCGCGCGTGTGCGGACTGGAGAAACGCGGCCGACCGCTGACATTCGAACCGGCCATCAACTGGTCCACATGCAGGTCGCGGGGCTCCATCCAGTGGATGTCGGAATCGGCGATTTCGACAAGCAGAAGGGTGTTTTCCGGGCCGTCCGTGATGTCCGTCCTCGACGTGGTTTGACCGTCGGGGAACACAGTGCCAGGGCCAGTCACGAGCACGTAGTCTGTGATTGGGGAGTTGCCCATGTGCGGACCGCTGTCACAGTGCCACATGTTGTGATAAATGCTGTCCGCGAGCTTCCGATTGTTCGGTCCGTTCCACGGTTCGGTGAGGTCGTATTTCGCGTAGACATTGGCACCGTCAATGAATGGCAGGACCAGTACACGCCAACTGTGTATCGGTTTTCCCGATGCGTCGGTGACATGTGCTGGAGGAAAGCATCCATGAATGTCGTGGTAGCAGTGCAGCGCAAACGCCAATTGCCCCAATTGACCACAGCATCCACTCGCCCGGGCCGCTTCACGTGCTGTGCCGATCGCATGCACAATCCAGCCTGCAAGACCGATCGCGAGCACCACGGCGATCAGGCAGCCGATTCTGTGCGGTCGAACCATTTCAGACTCCCACAGCCGAGACGGCCTAAAGACAACCACAGTATGATCGTTCAGCCTGCGACTCTAGACAAGCAGTCGATTCCAATCACGGCGTCCTTATGCGGCTGCCGACAGACCGGTGCGGAAGCTCATTGAGCACACACGACCTGTCTGCTGACGATTCGTACGGAGGTTGCCAGGATGTCGTGACAGCCTCACCGATCCTGTGGAGCCATCATGAAGATTACCTCACTGAAACTGCATCCGGTCGCGACGCCTCGACAATATGGAACGGTGATCGCCAAAGCCGGTGGCCAGGCGCGAGACGTTGTGCAGAAGTCGTTCTTCTTCCTGCTGGAACTGCAGACCGACACGGGACTCACGGGCTGGGGGGAAGTCTCAGACATTCCGGTTGACGAGCTGCCCGAAGACACGGCGGAATTCGCCGACCTGATACGGGTTTTTACGATGGACCGCAGCCCGTACGACGTTCAACGCCTACATCATGAATTCACGGAGCACTTCGAAACGGGTGAGGGTGCTCTGGCCCGCTACACGCGGTGTGCCCTTGATGCCGCGTTCTACGATCTGCAGGGACAGGCGGCCAAACGACCTGTCTATGACCTCATCGGCGGCGCGGTGCGTCGTAAGATCGACATCTCGTGGGTCGCCTATATTCGTGAGGAAGAGGAGTTGCTTGCGGAGGAAATCCGCGAAAAGGTTGCCCAGGGGTTTCACGCGTTCAAACTGAAAGTCGGAGTCGACATTGAACTCGATGAACGGCGTGTTGCTCTGACACGTGAGATTGGAGGCAAATCGGTCAGCATCAAAGTGGATGCGAATGAAGGTTGGTCGGTCGAAGACGCTCCGACGTACATCGAGCGGCTCAACAAGTACCGCCTCGATGGCGTGGAAACTCCTGTACCGCGTGAGAACCCGGAAGACATCGCGGCGGTCCGCGAACAATCCGACGTCCTCATACTGGAACACGTCAGCAGCCCGGAATTCGGGCTGGCCCTGCTTCAGGCCAATGCGGTCGACGTCTTTAATATTTCGGTTCCGGGATGCGGTGGAATCTGGCCAGCACGGCAAATCGTCTCACTGGCGGAAGGCGCGGGTCTTGGCATTCTGATCGGCAGCACAGTCGAACTGGGACCTGGGTCACTCGGTCAACTGCATCTGGCATCGACCGTTCGCAACCTGACACTGCCAAGCGATCTGATCGGCCCGGGGATGTATGTCGACGATGTGCTCAAGACACGACTGACTTACGACAAAGGTCAGTTGGCCGTGCCTTCGGCGCCGGGACTCGGCTGTGAGGTCGATCCGGCCAAACTACGCCGACTGGCGTTCTAACGTGCGGGAACCGCCTTGCCTTCTGATGACGTACAGAAGGACGCAAAGGCCGCGAAGTTCAATGAGGCTACAGCCGGGAGTTGCTCACGATGAAGTTCGTCATGATTCTGCTGACGCTGTGTCTGGTTTCTGCGACCGTGGTGCACGCTCAACACGACCCGCATCGCAACGCAGTCCGGCACGTGGCGGCGGGCAAATTTGAGCAGGCGGCACAGGAACTGAAAAAGGCTGATGCCGAGGATCCGGAGACTCAGTTCGTCCTGATGCTCAATGCACTGGGTCAGGACAACACGGACGCGGCGGTTCAGCATGCAAAGGCGGCGCTCGATGCCGGTCTGCCTTTCGGCCGCTTGGTTGCGGGGCCTCGCAAGGAACTTCAGAAGCTGTATCAGACGGACGAGTTTCAGAAGTGGTCCGACGCACACGCTTCATTGAAACTCGTGCATGGTCCGATGGTTGGTGCAGTGACACATGATGAGGCGAGTTTCTGGGTTCGCACGGCTCGCACGGCGTTTGTTCAGGTGCAGCTGTTCAACAAGGACGGCAAACGGGTTGCAGCGTCCAACGAAGTTCTTGCCGATGCCGGGACTGACTTCACAGCGGTTGCGCGTGTCTGGCAGCTCAAGCCCGCGACGACTTATCACTACGAAGTCCTGATCGACGGCGAATCCGCCTCTGATCGCAAGAGCTTCACAACTCATCCCGAAGCAGGCAAGTCGGCGAAGTTTCAAATCGCATTCGGTGGTGGAGCCGGGTTCGTTCCCAAATGGGAGCACATGTGGGACACGATTGTGAAAGAGCAGCCCTCAGCAGTTCTCATGCTGGGAGACAACGTTTACATCGATGATCCACAGCATCTGCTGACACAGCACTATTGTTACTACCGTCGGCAATCGCGCCCGGAGTGGCGCCGACTCGTGTCATCGACGGCGATGTATTCCATCTGGGACGACCACGACTTTGGCACCAACGATTGCGTGCCCGGTTCTGAAATTGAGAGCCCTCCGTGGAAGCGGACGGTGTGGGAGAAGTTCAAACAGAACTGGGTGAATCCGAGGTATGGTGGCAGCTTTGATCAACCCGGTTGCTGGTATGACTACACCATTGGAGACGTTCATTTCCTCATGCTGGACGGACGGTACTACCGCTCGCGGGAAGGAACACCCAGCATGCTTGGCCCCGCTCAGAAGGAATGGTTGTTCGGCAAACTGAAGTCATCAACAGGTCGTATCAAAGTGCTGGCCTCACCGGTTCCCTGGTCGCAGGGCGTCAAGCCGGGCAGTCGCGATCCCTGGGATGGCTTCCAGGAAGAGCGAGAGGAGGTCTTCTCGTTCATCGAGAAGAACCGGATCGAGGGCGTCATGCTGATCTCGGCTGATCGACACCGATCGGACCTGCGAGTCACGACTCGTCCGAACGGATACGACCTGTACGAATTCGAGAGTTCCCGCCTGACCAACCGACACACTCACAAAGTTGTCGACACGCCCGGCCTGATCTGGGGCTACAACAAGACGTGTTCATTCGGGCTGATCAGTTTCGACACCACGAAAGCAGATCCCTCGATACGCTTTGAGGTCGTAACGATCGATGGCGAGCACGTGCTGTCACATGACCTGAGCCTGAGCCAACTGACGTTGAAGGAGAAATGGTAATGGAGACAGCATCGAGCAAATCGCGAAGGAACAGCCTGGGACTCAGCATTGCAGCCGCAAAGCGGCGAAATGTGATAGCCTGGGGCGCGAGCCCCAGGAGATTGCCAGAGGCGAGTCCCGAGCCGCAAAGCGGCGGCAGATGTTCGACTGGGATGGCCCACTCCTTCCGCCGCTTCGCGGCTGGCACAATGCATTCGCGCATACTGTCCTGGGGCTTGCGCCCCAGGCTATTGCATGCCGCCGCCTCGCGGCTGATGTCGCTTACGATGACACTATCGATCTTGCTCGTGGCGACCTGTCGGGCGGATGACGTCACTCCAGTCGTGACAATCAATACGCCGATGTCACCTCCGACATGGGCTTTGCTTGAACGGCAACTGCTGGACGCCAACTCGGCCGCGTGCGAAGAATTCTACAACCGGTATTTCGATGAACGCGGATTTCTCCTGTGCGTCGAACGATGGGGCGGAGACGATGGCCCCGACGACGCAATTGAGAATTGTCTGCACTGGCCCGTTCTGCACGCCATGGGCGGAGATAACCGCGTACTGGAACTGTACAAGCAGGCGTGGGAGGGACATCTGCGGCAGTACACACTCGCGAAAACGACGGAAGTGCCGTTCGCACGTGACGGGATGTATTACCGCGAGTTTCCCGTCATGTTCGATTGGCTCCACAATGCGGAGGGGCTTGTCGTGTTTTGCCTGCAGGGACTCTCTGACCCGACGAATCGCGCGATGCTGCATCGCACGCGGCGATACGCGGGCTTCTACATGAACGAATACCCGCAGGCTCCCAATTATGACCCCGAGCGGCGTCTGATTCGCAGCATGTTTAATGGCAGTCGTGGTCCACTGCTACGCCGGGCGACCGGACTCGACTGGGCCGGCGATCCGATCGAAATTGAGCATCGCTTTGAGCTTGGACATGGCGAACGCAACTACTCCGAAATGATTGCTCACTTCAAAGATTACAACGACATCGTCGGGGACCATCCGCAGAACATGCTGAGTTCAGCACTCACGCTCAACGCTTTCATGTTGACCGGTGAGCAGCGATATCGCGACTGGGTGCTTGAATACATCGGCGCCTGGCGTGACCGCATGATCGAGAACGGCAACATCGTTCCGACGAAAATTGGTCTGGATGGAAAGATTGGTGGGCCAGACGGCAAATGGTACGGCGGGGTGTATGGCTGGGCATTCAGCGTGGTTGTTCCTCAAACCGGCGACCTGGCTCACCGTAACACGCATTATCTGGGCTTACCTGGATTCATGAATGCGTATTTGTTGACCGGCGACGACGGCTATCTTGATCCCTGGCGAAAGCAAATAGGGATCATCAACTCGAAAGCGAAGATGGTTGATGGAAAGCTGCAGTACCCGCACATGTATGGCGACGACGGCTGGTATCAGTTCACGCCCGAGCCGTACTCGATTGGCGTAGAGGAACTCGCGTTTCTGACAATGAAAGCAGAGGACCGAGATCGCCTGGCGAAGGGTGGCTGGTGGGGATTTCTGAATGGGAAGAACGCCAGTTTTCCTGAGCAGGCTCTGCGATCCGACCTGGACCGGGTTCGCCAGCAGGTCACGGCGATAAGGACAGACACGACAACCCCCGACACGCGTCTCGCCGATGATTCCATGCACAAGAACCCTGCGAGTGTCGGGTCACTGGTCCAGCTCATGGGTGGTGGTCTGCCGACGAATAGACAGGGCCTGATCTGGCATACGCGATTGCGGTATTTCGACCCAGTGTCACGTCGAGCAGGCATTCCCGCCGATTGTGCGGCGCTGGTCGAATCACTCGATGATGAATCCGCGACGGTCGTCCTGGTCAATACAAATCAACTGGATTCCCGAACGGTGACGATCCAGGCAGGCGGATATGGCGAGCATCGCTTCGCAGGAGTGACGCACGCGGAAGGCAATGCCAAACTCCAAGCGCGGACTGTCACGCTTACCTTACAGCCGGGCTGCGGCACAAAACTGAAACTGTCGATGCAGCGTTACGCGAATGCTCCGACGCTTCAGTTTCCGTGGGACCGCCCCTGAAAACGGAATTGGCAGGCCGGAACAAGCGAAGCGCAGTTCCGGCAAGTGAGTAATCCGCGTGAAATAGACTGCCGGAACATCGTCGCTATCGCTCCTTGTTGCCGGCCTACGAGTCTTTCAACGGACGGTAGGGAGCCGCTACTCATTGCTGACATGCTCGTGATCTCGAATGTGGTTTTCGCAATAGCAGGCGTTGTCACCACACTGGCTGCAGTAGCGGAATTCCAGTTGCGACTCGTCCTGGTCCGTGACGCCGCAGGTTCGACACTGATGGAATGGTTTCCCCCGCCCGCCAACGGTAGCAACGGACTCGACTTTGCGTTTGATGCGGTGCTGTCGTGTCCTGATCTTCTCGTAAATATCACGGCCGAAGAACAGCAGAAAATTTGCCACGCCCGCCGCAATCATGAGCCGGGCGAGGTTGGGTCCTTTGATGAAACTGTAGATATAGATCGCCCAGGTAAGCCACGCGAGCCATTTCACTTTCACAGGCAGGATGAACATGATGTGAAAAACGAAGTTAGGATACAGCCACGCAAATGCCAGGAAGACTGTCCCATAAAGATAGCTGTTCGCGACCTCGTGCCCTCGGAATTCAGGCACCACGAAAGAGACTCCGACCGTGACGACATATCCAACAAAAAGGTAGACGTTGTAGCGGAATGCTCCCCATGTCTGTTCCAGTGACGTACCCATGAGATGAAAGATGAGCATGTAGAAGAAAAAGAAAAAGATCGTCACATCCGGTGGGTTGAAAAGAAAGGTCAGGAGACGCCAGTACTCGCCGTCGAGAACCTTGTCAGGGACTAGTTTGAGCCCGACCAGAAACTCTCGGTCGTTTTGACCCAGGAACCAGGCGACACCCTGACCGACCATGATCAGCAGTGTCAAACGTTGAATTGCAAATCGTCCGAAACGGTGTTCCAGGCGGTTCAGCAGTCGCATGTGGTGACCTCCGTGCCGGTCTGATGAATCTTGGCGTCAGTTGTTGCAGTAATTGCAACTAGAGCAACTTACCGTTTTTTGTAGCTGTCGGGGCCGCCAGATGGGAGGGCGAGGCCCTCGGAAATGTTGACGCCGAAACCGCATGAATGCGGTTACTACGAACGCCTTGCGTCTTAGTCGACCGTCTGAAGACGGAGTTCGCGGGGGAGAGGGAAACTCACGTGCTCTTCTCTGACGGTCACCACTTCGACTTCCGCGTCAAACCGCTCGACCAGTTGATCGATACACTCCTGGACAACGACTTCAGGAGCGCTGGCACCGGCGGTAATGAGGATTGTCTCGTCGCCGGTGAAAGAGTCGACGGGCAGTTCGCTCATACCATCCACCAGAAACGCTTTCGGTCCGAATGACGCTCCCATTTCCATCAGCCGGCGACTGTTGGAACTGTTCTGGCTGCCAAGGACGATGACGACATCTGCGTCCTGGGCGAGCTGGGACACGGCTTCCTGTCGATTCGTCGTCGCGTAGCAAATGTCTTCCTTCGCTGGGGCGTCGATTCCAGGGTAACGCGTTTTGAGACGTTCAATGACGACATTGGCTTCCGCGACGCTGAGTGTCGTTTGAGTCAGGTACGCGATCTTTGAATCAGCCGGGAAATCCAGTGCATCGACGTCGGCCGCCGTTTCGACCAGCGTGATGCTTTCCGGGGCTTCGCCCATCGTGCCGATGACCTCGTCATGTCCTTCGTGGCCGATCAGGACGATGTGGTATCCGTCGCGAGCAAAGCGAATTGCCTCAAGATGGACTTTGGTGACCAGCGGACACGTCGCGTCGATTGTGTGCAACTTGCGTTCGCGCGCGCGATCACGAATCTCAGGGGAAACTCCGTGCGCGCTGTAGAGCAGTAGAGAGCCTTCGGGGACTTCGCTGACGTCATCGACAAAATTCACGCCCTGTTTCGTGAAACGATCGACGACATACCGGTTGTGGACGATTTCGTGGTAGACGTAGATGTTGGAACCGAAACGACGGATAGCCTCATCGAGGCATTCAATCGCCATGTTGACGCCGGCGCAGAAACCGCGGGGATTGGCGAGCAGGATTTTCATAAAATCGTGGACCAGGCTCGAAAAGGACCAAAGGCATCAAAGTTTATTTGGGCGAATCTGACGCAGGCGTCTTGGATTCCGGCTCGGTCTTGATCTCGACCCGTGTGGCGTAGAAGCCCAGTTTTCGTTCGGACATCGTGATTGTTCCGGCCATCGCCGATTTGTCCTTCGTCCATAGATAGGCGTCAACAGTTTGTTCAGCGTTGACGAGGGCGATGTCCAGCTTCGCGTTGTGTGGCCGAGCCGCGATTCGACCGCTTATCTCATAAACGCTCTGAGTTTCGGCAGAGATGAATCTTCCGAAGATTTGCCGACCGTCGACGTCCAGTTCCCAGCGGCCTTCCCAGCGACCATCAATGCGCACATGCCACGAACCAGCGAAGTCCGTGGGGATGACTCCGGGATGCGATTTGGGATCGGGCCGGTCTCGCGGTTGTGGCTCGGGAGTGGCCGGGCCGTGCAGGCCGAACAGTTCCGCCCCGTCAGCCGAACTGAGAACTCCCTCAGCGCCGCACAGGATGTCCTCGCCTTGACCCTCGGGAACAACCTGACCGATGTCGAAGTTGAAACCGAACCCCGGAAACAGCATGACGTCCTTCCCCGAACTCGTTGTGAGATTCTGCCGGTCGCCGCGATAGGTGACGAATCGTTCGATCAACACAACCGGGATGCGTCCTCCATCGCCGCTCTTTCGAAAGCCCCAGGCGACAAGTGCCTTACCCCAGTTGTCTTCGTCGGTCTTGATGACGACACAGGGGGCATCGATTCCTCGACCAATTCGTTTCAGGGAAAGCCCCTGCCGCATACTCATCGATTCAACTGGTTTCGTGTCGGCAATGCCGCGACGCAACCAGAAGGCCGTGTGATCGTCGAATCCATCGGCAAACGCAGGGGTTTGCGACACAGCCGTCAGTACCAGCGCGAGCGTCATCGCCGAGGCAACTCGCAAAGCGTGTGAATTCATCATTGGACTCCGGAGACAGGTCATTTGCCGGGGATGTTATCAGACCGCGTCACAGCGTACGACGTGGGCTCGAGCAGGGATTCTTCGACCGCACTCGCCAGAGTGGCCCGGATCAAGTGAAATCATGACGTGTCCGTCGACTGGTGTTCGAAGCCACTCATCTGCAGGAGAACTCAAATGGCCGTTTCACGAAGTGATTTGACGACCGGAGATCGCAGCCACCGGCGGAATTTTCTGAAACTGCCGTTGGCCGCCGGTGCCACGGGCGCGTTGCTTTACGCCGCGTCGCGAAACGGTGAGTCGGTCGAGGCCGACACTCCGAAGGCCAATCAGCGGAGCGCCGGTCCCGTGATTGACGAGTTCGACCCGGGCAACATCAAGCTGGCCCATCGGCTGTCGTCTCAGATGAGCGACGAAGATCTGCTGTTTCTCAAGCAGATTGGAATGCGCTGGGCTCGGGTGAACTTTCCGACGGACCGCGCGTCGCTCGATCAGATGCACGCGACTCAGAAGCGATTCGACAAATTCGGTCTGAAGATCTACTCGGCCGTCCATTACTCGTATCGCAACCTGAAGGTGCAGCTTGGTCAGGCGGGGCGCGACGAGTTCATCGATCAATACCGCGTATTTCTGCGCAACTGCGGGACGCTTGGTATCCCCGTGGCCTGTTACGACTTTCACCCCGGGAACACATACACGACAGGACACGTTGAGCGACGCGGCTATGTCGCGCGGGAATTCAATCTCGACGACTTTCGCAAGCGAGTCGAGAAGCAACGATTCGATCGTGAGTACGCAGCCGAAGAGATCTGGGACTGTTACACGTACTTCATGCGAGCCGTGTTGCCGGTTGCCGAAGAATCGAATGTGAAAATGGCACTCCATCCGGACGATCCGCCGGTCGCGAAAATGAATGGTGTCGCCAAGCTGTTTACTCACGCCGACGGGTACCGCCGAGCCGAGAAAATCGCGGGTGCCAGTCGTCACTGGGGTCTGACCTTCTGCGTAGGTACGTGGGCAGAAGGCGGAGACAAAATGGGTCTCGACGTGTTCGAGATGATCAAAGAGTTCGGTTCTCGCGGCAGGATCTTCGGCGTGCACTTTCGAAATGTCAGCGCTCCCCTACCGCATTTTGTCGAAACATTTCTCGATGACGGTTACCTGGACATGTACCAGGTGATGAAGGCGTTGCGCGAAGTCCGTTACGACGGAACGATTGTGCCGGACCACATTCCGCAATTGAAAGGTGATACCGGCATGCGACACGCCGGCACGGCGTACTGTCTGGCGTACATGCGGGCTCTGCTGCGGCGAGCCAACGAAGAGGTGGGGTGATCAACGCGTCGGGTTGCGATTCTGCGCCCCATTGAAATCACCGGGTCTGGGCCGCGGGTGAGGCGTGCGTGGTCGTTGGGGCAGACGCCGCCTGTAGTCGTCCGATGCCAGGCGAGCGTTGATCACACCGTCGGCGTCTTCCAGAGCATCGCAGGTTCGAGACAGGTCGAGATACAGCGTGGCAAGCTGCGCGATCGCTGCGTCCGGCAGGTCGTTTGCGGAGGCAGAGGCTTCCAGTTGCTCGATCGCGTCCTCCAGGACGTCGCGAGATTCCTTGTCGCGGTATTGTTCGCGCAGCGATCGCCCCAGTCTCTGCTGAAAACGTGCAAGCCATAGCCGCCACGCCAGTGCATCTGGCATGCGACGCACCAGCGACCGCTGCAAATCGATCGCCTCGCGCAGATTTCGTTCCGACTCGCGCAGGACGCTGGTCCTTTCTGCCGGTGTCACGAAATCCCGTGCGACCTGTTCCTGCACATGCGACAGCCGGCCGTGAATGTGAATCAGCGTGCTCGTGTAGGCGGGCACGGTCGGGTAATCGGCGACCAGAGCATGGGCATACTCACGAGCCCGCGTCAGGCAGTCTTCCATCAGAACCGGTTCAAGCGAACGCGACGCCAGTTGAAAGGTATTCACACGCGACCATGTCACAGCCAGAGCATGCCGGTACTCGGGGACTTTTGGGAATTCGTCAACCAGTGAATCGAGCAACTTCTCGGGAGTCATCTCGTTTCCTGGATCTTCCCCGGGCCGCCGCGCGGGATTCGATTCGCGCAGGCACACGGCCAGCAGATATCGATAACGAGGAGCATCGGGGAAATCAGTGTTCAATTGCCTGAGGATTTTGTTTGCCCGCGCAAACAGAGCGCGGTCTTCACTGTTGAGTTCGTGCGGATCAACACGTGGAGCGTTCTGCGGTCCGTTTGGACGACGCGGTGGAGGAAAGCCATCTCTGCCTGGACGGTCGCGTATGTCTCGATCGCGGGGTGGTGGTCCACCTGGACGGTCGAACGAGGTGTCCGAAAAGATCTCTTCAAGGTCAGACAACGGGCTGTCACCTGGTTGCGGTCTCGATGCGAGCAGGTAGCACGATCTCGCCAGTTCGTACTGGGCATCCGGCTGCTGGCGAATATCGGTGGGCAGTTCCTCGAGAGTGGAAATCGCCTGACGATGCGAAGCGCGAGCGGATTCGTCCTGGCCATTGAGTCGCTGCGCCAGACCGATCTCATTCATGACACCAACCCGAGTGATCAACAACTCCGTTGCTCTGTCACCACCACTGTTCTCGATCTGTTGATACAGCGCGACCGCCTGCTCATACGAATCGATCGATTCGTCGTACTGGCCGAGCCGCTGATGAATGTCGCCCACCCGACGTAGAGCGCTCGCACACTTAAGTGTCAGATCCGGATTGTCTCCAGCGGCATCGGCCAGGCGGTCATAGAACTTCAACAGGTTCTCGAGTAGCGCTGCGGATTCAGGCGAGACGACAGCAGGCACCTGGACATCGCCACCCTGTTCGCCAAGCGACACACTCGCCGGAGATGTCGGACGGTCCGGTGCGAACTGTTCGAAGATTTCGTCGAGCGCCAGGAGTGCGTCGTTAGATGTGTTTTCTGCTCGCTGTCGCTGCTGTCGCTCGGCTTCGTAGCCGACGGAAGCAACCACCGCGACAAGCAACAACAGAGCCACCGAGATACCGCTGAGCGACGACACGACGGGATTCCGCCGACTCCACCGCCATAACTTCTCCGCAGGACTGACACGCCGAGCCGCGATGGGACGGTCTTCGAGGATGTTCTGCAGATCGCGTGAGAACTCCCGAGCCGTCTGATACCGATGCTGCACCTCACGAGCGGTCGCCTTCAGAACTACGGTTTCCAGATCGCGGGGGATTGACGAATCAAGTTTCCGCAGCGGCGTCAGGCCTGCGTTGAGAATCTGTTCGATCAGATTCGTGCGATCTGTGGGTCCCCAGGCTCGGCGGCGAACGAGCAACTCGTAAAGTGTGACTCCCAGGCTGTAAACGTCACCGCGCGGATCGGCCTGTCCCTGAAGTGCTTCAGGCGCCATGTAACGAACTGTGCCAACAACGTGGCCGCTGGCAGTGATGTCGTCAGTCTCGATGGCCTTTGCGAGGCCAAAATCGGCGACCCACAGCGATCCTTGTTGATCCAGAAGCAGGTTTCCAGGCTTAATGTCACGGTGCAGAATTCCGTTGTCGTGCGCGTACTGCAGCGCATCGGCCGTCTGAATGCCGATCTGGATTGTCGCAGACAGCGTCAACTCGATGGGGGCTCTAACGACGCCTTCGACGGGAATCAGTCGGCCGTCCGGTGATTCGGATGAATTCGATGGCTCTGTCACATCAGCGAGTGAATCACGCGACGTGAGGGGCCCGGTGTCATCCTGGCTACGTTCGACCGTCGGCGGTGAGGATGCAAACCGGGACTCGGCGGCGGTCATGTCCTGCGAAGGGCGGCGTACCGCGTCCGATTCATTTTCCTCAAGTGTGCGACGGGCGTCCGGCATGCTGACCGTTGAACTTCGTTCGTCGATCAGTGTGTCCAGACCCACTCCGTCGATCATCTGCATGACGTAATAGTGAAAGCCATGCGACTCACCGACACCGAACACAGGCACGATATTTGAATGATGCAGCCGACCGGCGGTCCGCGCCTCACGCTGAAATCGACGGATCAATTCGGGATTCAGCATCGACAGCAGCGGCAGCACCTTTAGAGCGACTCGGCGGCCGAGTGACGATTGCTCGGCTTCGTACACGACGCCCATTCCGCCGCGCCCGATTTCGCGAATGATGCGAAAGTCGCCCAGCTCAGTCAGTTGCATACGCCCGCGTGGCGGAAGAGATCCTGGGTCTGCCACTGTTGGTCGTTCCAGCTCGACCTTCAGACCCTCCATCTGTCCGATGGTTGGAAACAGGTCGCGAATGTCTTCGGCCAGTTCCGGGTACCGCTCGGCATACTCGGCCACAAAGGGACGTTCACCCTGGCGGTAGCGATCGAGGAATTCTGTTGCGAGGCTGTCCAGCAGCTCGGCCTGCGCGTCCTCGTCAGTGGACGCACCGGACAATCCGTCTGCCCCGACATCGGTAATGCCTGGGGAGCCTTCAAAGCCGGGAAACTCTTCGGGTGACGGCATTATTCGAACCCCGGCAACCTCTCGAGCACTCCGCGAAGTCGACGAATGGCCCGAAAGTAACGGACGCTCGCCGTCTTCGCTTCGATGCCCAGTATCTCGGCCGACTCCGCGTTCGTCAGTTCTTCGAAGTGACGCAGTGCCAGAATCTCCCGGTCCAGTTCGGCCAGTCCCTCAAGTGCATCGGTCAGTTGCTGAGACTGCTCTTCCCGAATCGCCGCCTGGCTCGGTGAAGTCAGATGACCCGTCAGGAATCCCGTGATGGACGCGACCGTCGACTCATTCACACCCTGATGTCGTTTCGGAGCTTCCAGACTCGCGTCGCGCATCTTCGTTCCCAGATGCCGCCGATGCACATTCGTCATAGTCTGAAGAACAATCATGCGGAACCAGACAAAGATCGTCGTCACCGGATTGCCGATGAAATACCCGATCCGTTGCACGGCATCGAGATAGGCCTCCTGCAGAATGTCATCGGAATCGACACGCCCCTTCAAACGCGAGTCGAGTCGAAAGGCGACCATTCGCAACAGCCGTTCGCGATGCTGAGAAAACAGTTCAGCTACGGCGTTCTCGTCGCCGTCACCCAGGCGACGGAGAACTTCTGACTCACTGAGGATTTCGCTCATTAATCGACCGCACCAAATGAAACGTGCATGGGACGCATTGATTACACCACTTCCGGCACTAATCGCAAAGTCAGGTTCACGATCCACAGTCCGCCCTGGCTCATCGCGTGCTTGCACTATTTTTCTGATTTCCTGATGCGACGCGCCGTCTGGCCAGGGACTCCGAGTCTCGCAGTAGCGTGGATTTCTGAAATTGCCCTGTAGTCAGTCGCGACGAATCGCGTTTATCAGACAGAGGGCGGGCACACAGCCGGCTCAGGACAGTTACGAAGAGGTGACCCAGTGGTTCTGAACATCCTCGGCTTGCTTCTGGCCAGCATGATTGTGGTTTCCGCAGCCCTTTGGATCGTTCAGTTTCTGCGTCTGCGAGCAAGTGCTCGGATCGAGACGGACCTGGCTCTCGAGTTGCTGCGGCAGGAATTCGCGGCAGCCGCTCGTGTGCGAGCTGCTCAGGAAGTCGATCAACCGGCCTGGCTGGGCTATCGAAACTTTCTTGTCGAGCGAAAAATCAAAGATGGCCCTTCGTCAGACTCGTTTTACCTGATCCCGCAGGACGGACGCCCACTGCCGGACTTTAAGCCGGGTCAATACGTCACCGTGCGAATCAGGGTGTACGGCCAGGACCTGGATCAGAAAGAAAGCATCGAACGCCGCTACCCGATCACCAGCGAACCGAACGAGTATTCCTACTGCATCTCGGTGGATCGTGTGCCGGATGTCATCCTCTCGGGATGCCTGCACGAGGGAATTGCTGCCGGAACGGTGGTTGATGTTCTGGCTCCCCGTGGCGAGCTGTGCCTCACCGAACAACGGCACCGACCGGTGGTGCTGGTCGCTGACGGCGTTGGCATCGAGCCGTGCATCAGCATGCTGGAAACAGCCGCCGTGTCGCACCCCGATCGAGTAGTCACGGTCATTTACGGGGTCCGAAACGGACGCGACCACGGCACCAAAGAACGTCTGCAGCAGCTCGCGACGCGTTTTCGGAATCTGAGGCATTCCGCTGTCGAAAGTAACAGCAATCCGGAGGACCGTCCGAACAGCTGCTGCTTGGATTTTGCTGGCAACATCTCGATTCATGACGTCAAAAAAGTGCTGCCATCCAACAACTTTGACTTCCAGCTGTGGGGGCCCTCGTTAATGGTCGAAGCACTGAAGGAGGCTCTGACCGATTGGGGCGTTCCCGGGCGTCGAGTGCGGTCGGAAACCTTTGGTGCGCCGCTCGCGCCAGCAATCGCAGCGATCAACGGTGAGGAAATTCGGCGACCAATCACAATCTCCACGGCACGCACGTTGACGTGGAAACCTACTGTTCCCGTCACGGAAGAAGAATGGCCCGTCGAGCACACTCGCGTGTTAAAGAACCCGGCCTATCGAAGCAGCAACCACGACGTCACTCGACGAGCCCAGCTCCGAGGAGCGTCGGCCGCCATCGGTTGAGTCATCGATCGGAATCACTTCCGCCGGTCGAGCCATGGCAACGCGGCACCACGCTCGGGCAACTGCACGGGTTCGACACCTGTCACATTTTCATGCCCGGCGATTTCCTCGCAGACCGCTGCACTCGGCTGAGAATCCAGATTCAAAACGGCAACAGCTTCTCCGCCGCTGCTTTCTCGCCCCAGAGCCATGTCCGAGATGTTGACGCCGTGCGATCCGCAGACCGTGCCGATAAACCCAATGAGTCCCGGCTTGTCGAGATGGCGGTAAATCAGCAGGTGCCCGTCGAGATACGCCTCGATCGGGAAGCCGTCAATCCTGACCAGTCGCAGATACTGGTTGCCAAAGATGGTCCCGGCGACATCGAATTCACCGTTGTCCGTGATGAGTTTCGTACTGACAAGTGACGCGAAGTCGCCCGACTCACGAGAGGATGATTCGGTGATCTTGATTCCCCGCTCGCGCGCGATCGTCTCGGCGTTGATGATGTTCGCCGGCTCGTCGAGGCCCGAACTCATCAGGCCGGCGACATACGCAGCAGTAATCAGGCGAGTCTTTTTCTCAGCTACCTCGCCACGGTAGCGGATGACGGCTTCCTGCAGTCCGGCGGACTTGAAACGCTGCGACAACAGTTGCGACTGCAGCAGGCCCAGTCGGTAACCAAGTGCCAGGTATGCCCTCGACTCTTCAAGTTCCGGACCGGAAATCGGAGCCATGTTGATCGCGTGCCGCACTTCATTGTTTACAAGAAACGCGGTGATGATGTCCGCGGCTTCAATGGCAACGGCCTCCTGTGCTTCCGCGGTTGACGCTCCCAGATGCGGCGTCAGCACGATCGACTCACAACTCCTGAGCGGGCTGTCTGCCGCGAGTGGTTCCTCGACAAACACATCCAGTGCCGCACCGGCGACTTTGCCGGATTGCACACCAGCAACAAGGTCGGCTTCGTCCACGATGCCGCCACGGGCGCAGTTGATAATCCGAACGCCCGGCCGCATGCGTTCGATTCGTTCCGCGTTGATCAGACCGCGTGTCTCGTCCGTCAACGGCGTATGCACCGTAATGAAGTCGCACTTGTCGATCAGCTCGTCGACTTCGCGATAAAGCGTGATTCCGAATTCCCGCGCCCGCTCTTCCGAAAGAAACGGGTCATAGCCGATGACCTTCATCTCGAACGCCAGCGCCCGCTTTGCGAGTGTTATCCCGATTCGGCCGAGTCCGATCACTGCCAGCGTTTTCCCGGCAAGTTGCGAACCATTGAATAGTTTCTTGTCCCAGCCGCCGTCGTGCATACGAGCCGACGCCTGCGGAATGTTGCGAGACAGCGACATCATCATGGCAAACGCGTGCTCGGCAGTACTCGTCGTATTACCGGCTGGCGTATTCATCACAACGATGCCGTTGCGTGTCGCCGCATCCAGATCGACATTGTCGACGCCGACCCCGGCTCGCACGATGACCTTCAGTCGTTCCTGTCCGTCGAGGATCTCCGCAGTCAGTCGCGTACCACTGCGAATGACGATTCCGTCAACTTCCCGCAGTGCCTCGCGAACTTCCTCGGCCGACAGGCCACTGCGATTGACGACTTCGATGCCGGGCGTGTCCTGCAGAATCTGCAGTCCGGCAGCGGACAGCTTGTCAGTAATGAGCACGCGTTGATCTGGAGCGGTCATGATGCGATCGGCGGAATTTAAGAGTTGCCGGCACCAGCCCGATGCGGCAGCAAGGAATTTGGCGTCCCTCCTCGCTGCCGCATCGGGCCAGAGTGAAACAGAGTCGTCATCTCCGCCGATCACCGAAACCTGGTCCGATCGGGAGAGTCGAGAGAGTCGAGAGAGTCGAGAGAGTCGAGAGAGTCGAGAGAGTCGAGAGAGTCGAGAGAGTCGAGAGAGTCGAGAGAGTCGAGAGAGTCGAGAGAGTCGAGAGAGTCGAGAGAGTCGAGATTTCAAGGGACAATTGGGGTGTCAGCGGCCCGGCGCGCAGTGATAGCCCGCAGCTCATAGGAACGGAAGAGTCCAACGCAGGAATCCCGGCAATTCACTCAAGCTGTCCTGTACGCGGCCAGCCGCTCTGCGGCGGTGTCCCCATGGCGCTCAATTTGCCACATCAGGTGACCGGGTCATCGGCGACGTGTTGGTGCTAACCCGACCGAAAAACTCCGTTGGACGGCGACGTGTTCACGCGGCCCGGCTGTCGGGCATATCGAATGAGTACGTGACTGGACCAGTTGCCTTCTCGCGTCCCAGGGCGACAGCGATTCCGTGGACGACTCGCTCCTGATGCGACAATGGCAGCTCGGCGTAAATCGGAAGCGCCAGGACCTCGGCGGCGGCCTTTTCGGATTCCGGAAACTGGCCGGCCTGACCGCCCAGCCCGGCGAAGCATGCCTGCAGATGCAGGGGCTGCGGGTAGTAGATCGTGCAGCCAATCTGATCGGCTCGCAGCGACTGCAGCACTTCGTCCCGTCGATTGTCGTGCACCCGGACCGAGAACTGATTGTAGATGTGCCGCAACTCGGGCACTTCCTGGGGAAGCGTGATGACGTCTTCCAGCTCGTACTGAGAGAACAGCCCCCGATAATGTGCCGCATTCTCGCGGCGTGCATCGGACCACTCGTCCAGGAAAGCCAGTTTGACGCGTAACACAGCCGCCTGCAGGGAATCGAGCCGACTGTTGAATCCGACCTCGTGATGCGAGTACCCGCCCGAATCGCCATGCACGCGAAGTCGGGCCATGCGCGACGCCAGCTCGCGATCATCTGTCGTGATGAAACCGGCATCGCCGGCGGCCCCAAGATTCTTGGTCGGGAAGCAACTGAAACAGCCGACGCGTCCGAGCACACCGGCCATTCGCCCATGATACGTCGCGCCTATCGCCTGACAGGCGTCTTCGATGATGGTCACGCCGTGCTGAGTCGCTGTTCGCCAGATGGGATCCATGTCGGCACACTGACCGAATAGATGCACCGGCATAAGCGCGCGGGTCTTTGGCGTCACCGCGTTCTCAATCGCCTGCGGATCGATGTTGAAAGTGTCGGGCAGGATGTCGGCGAATATCGGAGTTGCCCCCGCACGGCAAATCGCCCCGGCGGTTGCAAAGAATGTGAACGGGGACGTGATCACCTCGTCGCCGGGACCAAGATCGAGTCCGAGCAGCGCAAGTAACAAGGCGTCCGATCCCGAGGCGCATCCAACTGCTGCGAGTGAGTCGCAGTATCGAGCGGTTTCGGTCTCAAAACCTGAAACTTCGTCACCAAGGATGAAACCTTGAGATTCGAAGACACGATGCACGGCCTGATCGATCTCATCCCGGATCGTCTGGTACTGGGCCTTCAGGTCAATGAATGGGACAGGTTCGGCAGAATTGGCTTCTGAGGTAAGAACCTCGGTCATCAGCGACTCCATTCGCTCACAGAGGCAAGAGCCTGATCAGAATCAAGCCTGGATAATTTACGGGCACTCGTGAAAGTGTGTCAATACGATTGAATTTGACTTAACCTGTGTCACAGTCACACGTTTCAGTGATCCCCCCTGCAACTTTTTGCAAAGTTTGCGTGGCGCATTCCCTAACATCGGCATTTCCCTTTCATCTTCCGCAGTCAGTTAGAAATGTGAGCCCGGATCAGCAGAAATGCCGTCATCTCCCGCACTGCAAGCCTGGCAGTCGGCCCGATCGGTCAGAACTCAGAATTGCGGCTCGTGGCGTTGCCAATCACATATTGCCGCGACTGAAAGGATTGCCCTATAAGCCCGCCGCCGCAAATGGAACCGAATCCCGGGGGGGGTTATGCTGGGGTTTCGAAAGTCGCCGCTTGAACAACTGAATCCACGGCGTGTGTTGCTCATTAAGCCCAGTGCGCTCGGGGACGTTGTACAGACGCTGCCACTCCTGACCGCGTTACGCGAACGCTGGCCGGAAGCCCACATCTCGTGGGTTATCAAGGAATCTCTCGCTGATCTGCTGGTCGGCCATCCGCACTTAAACGAAATCGTCACGTACGATGACGGGACTCGCGGAACACGGTACGCGTTGACACTCGCCGGGCTTTGGCTACGCCTCAGACGCACGCCATACGACCTTGCCATCGACATGCAGGGGTTACTTCGCAGCGGTGGGATGGCTGTTGCGAGTCGCGCGTCCAGACGAGTTGGATATTCGATTGCGCGCGAAGGTGCTCGGTACGCGTATACGGACTCGATTGAAGTTCCGACACTGCAAATGCCGGCTATGTCGAGATACTGGCTGGTCGCTCAGGCGTTGGGGATTGATTCCGGCGTCGCGCCGGCAGAGTTGGGCCTGACCGCTGAACAGAGGCATTGGGCGACCGACCAGCTTCGTCACCTGCCGCGACCGATTCTCGCCGTCCATCCTGGAGCAAAGTGGCAGACGAAACGCTGGCCAGCGGAGCATTTCGCGGAATTGTGCAGCCGAGCGGTGCAGACGCATAACGCGAGCGTCGTATTATTGGGCGGTCCTGAAACAGCACCGGAGTGTGACAGGATCGAGTCGTCTCTGGGCAACCGCGTCGTCAATCTCGCTGGCCGCACGACGCTACGTGAACTCGCGTCATTGAGTGCCGTCGCTGATGCTTTTCTATCCTGCGACAGCGGTCCGATGCACCTGGCCGCGGCGGTCGGGACTCCTGTTGTCAGCGTGTTTACATGTACCAGCACGCTACGAGCCGCACCGCACGGAAATTCGCATCGTGCAGTGGCGACCAGCGTCGATTGTGCCGCCAGCTACCTCCGGACGTGTCCGCATCTCAAATGCATGAGCGAGTTGACTCCGGATCGCGTGTGGCCGGCGCTGGACAGCATGTTGAAGGAAGCCATGCCGTCGCTAACCG
>Ga0302123_10000054_pt1 | contig 82156 bp, 82 predicted proteins | sample CB21_321_MG_FD_203109 | JGI IMG/M metagenome (GOLD analysis project Ga0302123, IMG submission 203109) | Marine microbial communities from Western Arctic Ocean, Canada - CB21_32.1 | ecosystem: Environmental > Aquatic > Marine > Oceanic | place: Canada: Western Arctic Ocean | collected 2017-09-28 | reverse complement strand
CGGTCGCGCTGCCGGGTCGCATGCCACCATTGAACTGAACCCGCGGCCCGGTCCGGGACCTGGACGGCGGCGGCACGGTGTAGGTGTGGGTGGACGTCACTTCGATGTTCTCGGGGAACGACGCCACCTTCTCGACGAAGGACCGGTCCCGCGCGAACCCGCTCGCCTGCAAACGCGAACGCGCGCTGAACTCAGGCACCTCCGTGTTGAATAGGGATGTCACATCGATGACCGGCGCACCCGCCTCCGATAGCGCTTCGATATCGAACGCCTTAATGATCGTGTCGTTGTTCGCGGCAACGACCGCCCTGTGAATTGGTTCGTCTTCGTCGGCCACGACCGCATAGGACACGCTCTTGAGCAGGACCTTATCGCCGTGCCGCTCCCACAGCACTACCCGGTTACCGAGCGACTGACCGCCGTAGCCTACGCCCTGGGTGGTGCGCTCGATCTGACTAACCCAGAGAAACTCCTTCCCGAGCTCAGCCTCCGAAATCTCGTAGAACACTTTGTCGTCGAGCTGGTGCACCGTGAAGACGCCCTCGTCGGTCTCCGCTTCATCGGTGATGACCTCGTCATACGGTTGGATGCCGTCGTCGTCGTCGTCCTCGTCAGCATCGCCACCCTCCGCCGTCTGGTCCTGGTCGTCGTCCGGCGGCTGGTTCTGTGCAGCGGCGACTCCGGGAGACGCCAGACCGAGCAGGAGCAGGAGGATACCGGTCGGCACGAGTCGAATGGGCGTCATTGAGGCACATCCTCCAGATGAAGGCAAACTGATGACTTGTAACTGAAGCACCACGATACACCACACCTCGAATGAGAGACTCGAGAAGGCAGGACAGAGGACCGTGGAGGAAGCAGGGGCGCTTCAGTCCTCGAAGTCGTGGGCGCCAGGACTGCTAGCAGCCCGTGGTGAATCCCCGCGTAGCACAGAGACTGGTGCTGGGCCTGGCTGGCAAGGCGCGCCGAGGGAGAATACGGGCAGTATTTGACCGAGAAGGAACGCCGCCAGACGGGATTCTGCGCCAGTTGAATGCAGCGGGGCTTTCACCACGGGCTGCTAGGCGGTGGGCACTTGCAGGTCAGGCATCGGCTTGGCCGCGAATAACTTCTGAAGCACGGAGAAACCGACCGAGCCCAACTGGGTAGACCGAGAGGCCCGCGCACTGTCGGTCGACAGGCCGGTGTTGCCAAACGCGTGCAGCATCACCTTCGAGGCCACCACGAACGCGAGACGGTTTCTGTACGCCTTCAGAATACCCGACCGTTTCCAGGACGCCTTGAGGCTGTAGAAATCGTTCCAGACACCCTGGGTCCCTAGCCGAATTTCCTCGCCCGACATCACCGGGTGCGGCGTTAACAGCTTTGGTCGCTTCGCCTGCGGGATCAGCCAATGACGCGACACCGGGATACCATCGACCTCCGCCATGTCGTCGCCCTGCTCGCGCTCCCACTTTTCAAAATCCAATGTTCCTGGAAACGGCGTCAGCGTGACGAACTGCGCGAACGCAATGTCTGCGCGCTTGGCCAACTCGGCCGTGGCGTCGAAGGTGTCTGGACGGTCGCTCGGCAGACCAAAGATGAACGAGCCGAGCACGTAGACGCCGCTCTTCCTGAACGCCTGGAGCCGTTCCACCAGCTCATCACCCGCGAGGTTGAAGTCCTTATAGACGTCCTTCAACCCTTCCGGGGTGACGGCCTCGATGCCGACAAGAGCACCCCGAATTCGCGCCTTCTTCATCGCCTGCAGGAACTCCGGGTCCTCGGCGGACTCCATCGTGATCTGCGTAAAAAAACTCAGATCGCTCGGCAATTCAGCCATCAGAGCCATGAGTTCGAACCGCTCGTCGCGGAGCGCCTTTAGCTCGTTGTATCTCGTCTTATCCTCGCGACGATCAGCTGCCTTGAGATCGTCGAGGGTCACCGGGTAGAAGTTATCGTCGGCCAACGCGATGAACCGGAACCCCAACCGTCGCAGCTCGACGATTTCCTCGATGACCGGGTTGACCTCACGCTGGCGAGGCTCCTGTCCGTCGGTGCGCCACACCGAACAGAACGAGCAGTGCTTGGGACACCCGCGCACCGTCTGCACCGACGCCCAGCAGTACTTGTCACGCTGCAACAGGTCCCACCGCGCCTTACGGAACTTACCGGCGTCGAGCTGCCCCCCGTCGTAGAGCCGTTTCGGCGTTCCACTGACGCAATCCGCGATCGCCAGGCCCCACGCGACATCGCCGTCGCCCTTCACCACGGCATGGGCGCCCCCGCGCTCGTGTGCCTCTTCCGGAAACAACGTGGGGTGGCTGCCGCCGTAGATCACCCAGGCACCACGCGCGCGGGCACGCTGCCCGAGCGCGTAGCCAACCAGGGCATTGCCCGTATGGAGCCCGATGCCGATGACGTCACCCTTCTCGATCTGCGTATCGTCGAACGGTTCGAGCCCCTCGTCGCTCAGGATGGGGTCGCCCCACTTGGCGGGTGTCGCCGCGGCGAGCACATACATCCATCGCGGGGTGATGAAGCCCGTTCCGAAAGAAAAATGGCTCGGGTTGACGATGTGTACGCGCACGCAACCTCTTTCTTGAAACGAATCGACAGAGTGCCGGTCGCTGGAATCCAGGACAGAGCGATAGATTATATCGGCTTCACGTCGCTGTCTACAACAAATGGCCGGTACCGGCCCCGTCAAGAAGAGGTCAGAGAGCTGCGGACCACGCCGAACGGGTTGATGTCGGCGACCCGGACCGGCGTGATCAGCCCGGTCGGCAGCGATGCGCTCATCGTCTGAACTTCGGCACCACAGGGCGCGAGGGCTGTGCCCGCGACGCCACCGCCCCCGCCACACCCCAGCAACGCGACCAGCACGGCAAAGGGAAGAAAGCGCCACGTCACGGGGTCCCTTGTATCATTAGTCAGGAGACGGGCCAGCGACTGATCCCTGATCCCTGCGGGCGGTGAGCCGCCCAACACCCATGCGGCACCAGATGAACTGGACGATCCGAGCGCGGCACCCGCTGGTCATCGCGATCGCCTGTCTCGCTGGAGGGTTCATGGCACACCCCGGCACCCACGCACAGATCCACCGCGGACTGACCGCCGTGGACGGAATCAAGGTCGGTCATCATACCCTGAAGGCACGACCGACCGGCTGCACGGTGATGCTCGTCGAGGCGGGCGCCGTGGCCGGGGTTGACGTCCGGGGCGGGGCGCCCGGAACACGCGAGACCGACCTGCTCGATCCTGCCAAGACGGTCCAGCAGGTCCATGCGGTGGTGCTGTCGGGAGGCAGCGCGTTCGGTCTCGACGCCGCGAGCGGCGTTATGCGCTATCTGTCCGAACGAGACATCGGTTACGACACAGGCATCGCGAAGGTGCCGATCGTCCCAGCGGCCATCCTCTACGATCTCGGCATCGGCGATGATCCGACGATCCGACCAACCGCCGAATGCGGTTATCAGGCGGCCGAATCGGCCACGACCGATCCCGTCGCCGAAGGCAACGTTGGCGCCGGCGCCGGCGCGACGATCGGAAAGACGGGTGGCCCGGGACGGGCGATGAAGGGAGGGATCGGCTCGGCGGCGGTAACGGGACCGGGCGGGCTGGTCGTGGCAGCGCTGGTCGCGGTCAATGCCGTCGGCGACGTCATCGACCCGACCACCGGGCAGGTCGTGGCCGGGGTCCGCACCGAGGATGGCCAGCGTCTGGCCGACGCCCGCGTACTGCTGCGGGCCGGGTCGGACGCTCGTGCCCGGCCAGGCGAGAACACGACGATCGGCGTGGTGGCGACCAACGCCCGGCTGACACAGGCCCAGGCCACCGTCATGGCCCAGATGGCGCACGACGGCTTAGCGCGGGCGATCGCACCCTCGCACACCCCGAACGATGGTGACGCCATCTTCGCACTCGCGACCGGTCTCCACGGCGAGCCCCCCAATCTCACCACCATCGGTGCGCTGGCGGCCGATGTCATGGCAGAGGCGATCGTGCGCGCGGTACGCGCCGCGACCAGCATCCCAGGATATCCGGCCGCACGGGACCTCCGGCCTGGTCAGTGAGTCTCCACCTCGCCGTCTTGCTGGTCTACGCCGGGCTCCTGATGACCCTTGGGCTGTGGATTGGGCGCCGAGTCCGGCAATCCAGCGATTTCTTCGTCGCCGGCCGGCGTCTCGGGCCGGGGCTAATCTTCGCAACGCTGCTGGCAGCCAACATCGGGGCCGGCTCGACCGTCGGCGCCGCCGGTCTCGGGTATCGAGACGGGTTGAGCGCGTGGTGGTGGGTGGGGTCGGCCGGGATCGGGTCGATCGTACTCGCGTTCTGGGTCGGGCCGCGGCTCCGTCGTGTGGCAGCGGCGCACAACCTGCAGACCGTCGGCGACTTCCTGGAACACCGGTACGGCCCGGAAGTGCGTGCGACGATCGCGATCCTGCTCTGGATCGGCACCCTCGCCATCCTCGCCGCGCAGCTGATGGCGATGGGCTACGTCCTCAACGCCGTGGCCGGGCTCGACCCATGGGTGGGTGCCCTCATCGGCGGTATCGTGGTGACCGTCTACTTCACGGCCGGTGGCTTGCTGACGTCGGTGTGGGTGAATACGGTCCAACTCGTCGTCCTGCTGCTCGGGTTCACGGTAGCGTTCCCGATGATCATTGCGTCAGCGGGCGGATGGACGCAGGTGTTCGAGGCCAGCCGTGAGATCGACGGGTACTGGAACCCCTGGCGCGGCGGCGAGTCCGGCTGGTTCTACCTGGCGATGCTGGGCCCCTCGTTCATCGTGTCCCCGGGGATCGTCCAGCGAGTCTACGGCGCCCGAGATGACCGGGCGGTCCGGCTGGGTGTCGGCCTGAACGGTGTGGCGCTGCTGGTGTTCGCCGCAGCGCCGGTGTTGCTCGGTATGATCGCCCGCTCGATCGCACCGGACCTTCCCGACCAGGACCTGGCGCTGCCCACGTTGCTCCTCGAGTCGCTGCCACCGCTGATCGGCGCGCTCGGGCTCGCCGCCGTCTTCTCCGCCGAGGTCAGCTCGGCGGACGCAATCCTGTTCATGCTCGCCACGTCACTGTCCCGCGATCTCTACCATCGCTTCGTCCGCCCCGACGCCAGCGACGCCCAGCTCCTGAGCGTCGCCCGGAGAGCCGCGCTGGCCGGCGGGGTTGGTGGCACAGCGCTGGCGCTGGTTCTGGGGTCGATCGTCGACGCGCTGGCGATGTTCTACACGCTGCTCGCGGTCAGCCTGTTCGTGCCACTGATCGTAGGTCTCTATGTGCGGCGCGTTCGGACACCCGAGGCGATCGTATCGATCGGCGCCGGCGTGGCGGTGGTCGTGATGGTCCAGGTCGCCGCCGGCGGCGGCAGCATCGCGGGGCTCACGCCGGCGATGCTGGGGCTCGGCGCGGCGCTGACCATGACGCTCGCGTGCATGGCGTTGCGCACTTTGATGGCGAAGTGGCGATCGGACAGCGCCTCGTAGACCGTGTCCGGGCAGGCAGGGAATGGAAACACTACCATTCGACATCCCACGTCTCGCCTGCGCGCGCGTCGGTCACAGACGAATACCGTGGGCATCAACGGGTGGCTATGTCATAGCTGCTCCGCGATGACAGATGGCCGGCCGATCTCAGGTGGGGTCACACCTGCGATCGGCACAAGACCGGTTACAGTGGCCCGGACGTCTGAGATCACGCGGCTGCCAAGAAATACGGCCACGCACCGAGGACGTCGAAATCGACGCCGCGACAGCCCCGCAAGGCGCGAGGACGGAGCATAGCGGCAGTATTCGCCGACGAGCAACACAGCGGGGCGGGATGCATCGGCCGCCGAATGGGACCGTTCTTGTAGCCGGGGCCAACCAGCCATGCTCACGACACGTTTCACCGAGATCTTCGGCATCGAGCACCCGATCGTGCAAGGCGGCATGCAGGGCGTTGGTGTCGCCGAGCTGGTATCGGCGGTGGCCAATACCGGGGCGCTCGGATTCCTGACGGCGTTGACACAGCCGACACCGGAGGCATTGACACAAGAGATCGCCCGCACGCGCGAGATGACCGACAGGCCGTTCGGCGTGAACCTGACGATCTTGCCGACCCTGAAGCCAGTGCCCTACGAGGAGTACGCGCGGGCAATCGTCGAATCGGGCGTGAGGATCGTCGAGACCGCCGGAAACAACCCGCAACCGTTCATCCCCGGGTTCAAGGCGGCTGGCATCAAGATCATCCACAAGTGCACCTCGGTGCGGCACGCGATCAAGGCAGAGACGATCGGGTGCGACGCGATCAGCATCGACGGGTTCGAGTGCGCGGGACACCCAGGCGAAGACGACATCCCAGGACTGATCCTGATCCCCTGCGCCGCCGATCTGGTGCGCATTCCGATCATCGCCTCTGGCGGATTCGGTGACGCGCGTGGACTGGTCGCGGCGCTGGCGCTCGGCGCCGACGGCATGAACATGGGCACGCGCTTCATGGCGACCCGCGAAGCTCCGATCCACGACAACATCAAGCAGCGGCTGGTGGAGGCGACCGAGCGCGATACTGCGCTGATCTTCCGCACGATGCGAAATACGGCGCGCGTCTTCAAGAACCAGGTGGCGGCTGACGTGCGCGCGATCGAAGGGCAGGGCAACGCGACGATCGACGACATCAGGCACCTGGTGGCTGGCGAGCGTGGCCTGAGGGCCATGCAGGAAGGCGACAGCGAGGGCGGGATCTGGTCGGCCGGGATGGTGGCTGGGCTGATCCACGACATCCCGACTTGCCAGGACCTCGTCGATCGGATCATGACTGGGGCGGAAACGATCCTCGACGGCCGCCTGGCGACGATGCGGGGCGCGGCTGCTGAGGTGACGACCTAGCAACTCGTCGCGAAAGCCACGCAGTGCCAGGGCCCTACCACCGGGCACACCGAGATTGGTAGAATGTCCACTGCCATCGTGCGGCACTGACGGAGACCTAGTAGATGAATCCGATCCTCTTGTTCCTCATCACCGGCGTCGGCGCCTTTGTCCTCCACATCCTGATGGTGTTCGTGCTGGTCAGCAAGAAGAGGTAGCCCCGTGTGACGTGCTGCCTGGAAGGAGCGTCAACAGTATGAACCCCCAGCATCCGACCTCGACCCGCTTCGCATTGATGGCAGCGCTGACCTGTCTGTTCGCGCTCGTCGGCACCACCGCGTCGGCCCAGGACATCAAGGCCACGGTGCAGATCGAGGCCGGCGACCAGCAGGCGATGACGATGGACTACTGGATGAGCGACGAGAGCGTTCGGATCGACATCGCCCAGCCGCTGCCGCTGTCGATCGTCTGGAATTCCGGCGACGTGCCGGGCATGCTGATGATCCAACATGGCGAGCGGCGCTACATCGAATGGGACGAGCAGCAGTTCCAGATGATGCGTCAGATGATGCAGCAGATGGCGGGCCCCGGTGGCGGCGATGATAACGGTTCCAGCGCCAACATCGACAGCGTGAGCTTCGAGCCGATAGGCCAGACCGAGACCATTGGCCCCTGGATCGCGACCGGGGTCAGGATGACCGGATTGGAGTCGGGTCAGGAGGGCACCCTCTGGGTCGCCTCAGAGCTCGACAGCGGGCTGTTCGAACTGTTCGCAAGCATGGGCGGCGCGCTCGAGGCAATGCAAATGCCGATGCTCGGGGGTGGCGCGGGCGGCCCCCAGCAGCAGATCTTGCGCTACCAGCAGATGAGCAATGCGGCCGGTCTGCCGGAAGGTGGGGTCGTCCGACTGGACGCGAACGACCCGAACGGCGCCACGACCATCACCCTGCAGTCGCTCGACGAAGGCCCGTTCGCGGACGACCCGTTCGCGCCACCGGCCGGCTACGAGAAGATGCAAATGCCCAACATTCCGGGGTGACCTCGAGGCCGCCAAGGCCGAGTCCGGAGCAAGGGCGCGGTTTCGATCTCGAGCCGCGCGACTACACGAACACGTTCGACGGTTTCAGATCCCGATGCACGATCCCACGCGCATGCAGCGCCGCAAGCGCCTCGAGCACGGGATGCAACAGGGAAAGCGCGTCGTGCGGTGACATGGCCCCGCCTTGGATCTTCTCGGACAGCGGTCGCCCTTCGAGCAGCTCCATCACCAGGAACAGCTGGTCCCCTGCCTCGGCGATCTCGTAGAGCTGACAGATATTCGGGTGGCTGACGGCCGCAGCGGCGCACGCCTCGCGCCAGAAGCGCTCTCGGGTTGCCGTGTCGGCGCCGACGTCACGGATGGTCTTGACCGCGACCGCGCGATTCAGCTTCTCGTCCACTGCCGCGTAGACCACCCCATCCCGCCCTCTCCGAGTTTGCGGGTCACCCGATAGGGTCCGATTCGCGCGGGCAGGTCCGGCATGAGCCTTACCGGCGCTTCACGCGGGACTTGCGTGTCGTCTTTCGCGCGGAGCGGCGCGCTGGTGAGGGAGCCGCGGCCTCGTTGATAGCACCAAGCGCGACGCTGCGCTGGTAGGCGGCCCGCACCGCCTTCGACAGGACCGTCCGGAACCCCCCTTTGTCGAGCTGATAGATGGCATCGGCGCTGGTCCCGCCAGGTGACGTCACCATGTTCCGCATCTCGGCCGGATGCACCAGTGACCGCTCGGCGAACATCGCCGATCCCTTCACCGTCTGGATGACCAGCTCCCGGGCGTCGGCGCGCGACCACCCCAGATGCACAGCCGCGTCAATCAACGCCTCCATCAACAGAAAGACATAGGCCGGCCCGCTGCCGCTGACAGCGGTCGCCTTGTCGAGGAATTCCTCGTCTTGCACGTAGAGCTGCTTCCCGAGCGCACTCAGCATCGCGCCCGCCTGCTCCCGCTGGGTATCCGACACCGTGTCGGTCGCGGTCCAGACCGTCATCCCCTCGCCGACCTGGGCGGGGGTGTTTGGCATCGTCCGCACGATCGCCTGGTGACTCAGACCCGCGGCGATCGACGCGATGCGGGCGCCCGCCACAATCGATACCACCAAGGTCGACGGCCGAAGTACGCCATCGAGGTCAGCACAGACCGCGGCAAGTACCTGCGGCTTGACCGACAGCACGACGATATGGGCCTTGCGCGCGGCGATGCGATTGTCCCGTGTCGTGTGGACGTGAAAGAGATCGCGCACCTCCTTCAGCCGCACCGGGTGCCGATCGGCGGCGGTGATGGCGCCAGGCTCGACGAGCTCGTGCCCCAAGAGGCCGCCGATCAGCGCCTCGCCCATCGCCCCCGCGCCGATGAACGCAATCGACACGTCATGCAGTATCGTGGACCGTTTCAAACGTCACTCCTTTCCGAAACCGAATCCATTATGTTACGGCCGCACCGCACCATCAGTAAACTCGTCTGTAGATGGATCCGCTGACCCACACGCTCGTCGGCGCCAGCCTGGCCGAGACCCGGATCGGCCGCGTGGGGCTCGGGACGGCGACGTGCGTCATCGGCGCCAACCTGCCGGACATCGACGCCGCCACCTACTTCCTAGGCGGCGACCTGGCGCTCGGGTTCCGCCGGGGATGGACCCATGGCGTGCTGGCGATGGCGATGCTGCCGCCGTTGCTCGCGTGGGTAATGTACCAGGTCGATCAGATCCGTTGCAGACGGACGCCGGCGGCGAGACCAACCCCGTTCGACCGCCTCGTGATACTTGCCTACATCGCGGTGCTGTCCCACCCGGCGCTCGACTGGCTCAATACGTACGGCATCCGTTTGCTGATGCCGTTCGACGAACGCTGGTTCTATGGCGATGCGCTGTTCATCGTCGACCCGTGGGTCTGGCTGCTCCTGGGAAACGTCGCCATGCTGGCACACAGCGGCTCGCGGCTCCGTGCTGCCGGGTGGATCGCACTGGGTGTGATCGTCACTGCCTTGGTGACCGGGTTTCCCGGCGTGCCGCTGCCAATGCGCGTGCTCTGGTGCCTTGGTCTGGGGGTGGTCGCTGGGCTGCGGGTCTGGGGCGGTCTTCAACCCCGGTTGCAGCGGGTCGCGTCCGTGTGCCTCGTACTCGTCGCGCTCTACATCGCCTCGATGGTCGGCGCCGGGCAGATCGCGCGGCTGGAGGTGGCGCAGTGGGTCAGGGACCGGGGATTCGAACCAAACCGGATCATGGTGAGCCCGATGCCGGCCGACCCATTCCGTCGTGACGTGCTGGTCGCAGACGACCTTCACTATCATCGTCTGACGTTCGACTGGTTCGCTCCGGATCGCGTGCGCCCACGTGGACCGGGAACGGCGATCGGCGACGGCCACCAGGCGGCCGCTGCGGCGCTGGCGGCACCGAGCCTGAAGGGGTTCGCCATCTGGACCCGGTTCCCCACTTTCAGAGTCGAACCGCAGGATGACGGCTTCCGCGTCACCGTCACCGACGTGCGGTTCGGTGACACCGTGGTCGAGATGGACGAAAATCTGGCACTGCGCCAGCCACGACGACCCTGAAGGCCTGCGCTGAACCTGTCGACGGTTTGACGCCGCTCACGTCGCCCTTGAGCCCGTCGAAGGGTCGAAGAAGCCTTAACACCGTTCAGGTGAGCGCCTGTTGCAAGTTCAAGCGCCGACAAGCGCGCCGAGCACGCGTGCGCCGAGGCCATCCCAACGGGTCGGGTCGTACACTTATTATTGATAAGATGACAGGTCATCGATACCTTCACTACGACGTATTTACGCGGCGCCCGCTCGCGGGCAACCAGCTAGCGGTCTTTTCCAAGACCGCCGGGATCGACCCGTCGGTGATCCAGCGGATCGCCCTCGAGATGGCGTTCCCAGAGACCACCTTCATTCTGCCACCAGAGACCGACGACACCGATGTCCGGATGCGCATCTTCACACCACGGCACGAGCTGTCGATGGCCGGTCACCCAACGATCGGTTCCACCTTCGCCCTGGCGAATGACGGCGTGATCGAACCGGACCGCGACCGGCTTGTCTTCGGACTCGGCATCGGTCCGACGTCGGTGTCGTTGGAGTGGGCCGGCGACGAGCTGGCGTTCGCCTGAATGCGTCAACCGCTGCCTGAATTCGGTGCCCTCATCGAAAAGGACGACCGCGGCGGGGTTGCGACTGCGCTGGGTCTCGACCCGGGCGACGTCGCCCCGGGTCTGCCTATCCAGGTGGTGTCCTCGGGGCTACCGGTGCTGCTTGTCCCGATCGCGACCAGCCGGGCCGTGGACGGGGTCACATTCGAGCTGGCCGGTCTTCATCTTCTCGCTGGAAACGGGCAACGACGACGGAACTGCCTATAGCCGGATGTTCGCGCCGGCGTTCGGCATTCCGGAGGATCCGGCAACCGGCTGGGCCAGCGGACCGCTCGGTGCGTACCTCGTGCACCACGGGGCGGTATTGCCGGAGGACACCGCGCAGATGGTCAGCCTGCAGAGGGGCAAGATGGGGCGACCCAGCCGCGTGCACATCTCGATCTCATCTTCACCCAGGCGCCGGGACATCACGTCCGTGCAGGTCGGCGGCGCGGCGGTGAAAGTGGCCGAGGGCGCGCTGTATCTGTAGGGCGAACCGCGGAACCACACCCTCTCAGACTATGGCTATTGGAGGCTCAGAGTGAGCCACATAGTACAGCGCCGAATTCACAGGCGTGGGCCACACCCGGCTTGAGTGGGCTGGCGCTGCCGTTAGACTTCTTTAGGTGAGTGCTCGAGGCTCGCGACCGGTAGATCTGCTGACGCCTGAATCCGATCCCGGGTATGCTCAGCGTTATGAGAGACCCCATCGTTCTCGACGGAAAGTCGCTCGCCAAGGCGACCGAATCTGAACTTTCGCGCCGCGTCGAAGCCATCAAACAGCGCAACGGCGATCGCACCCCGATCCTCGCGACGATCCTAGTCGGCAGCGATCCGGCCTCGGCGACGTACGTGCGCATGAAGGGCAACGCCTGCCGGCGGATCGGGATGGACTCGCTGAAGGTCGAGATGGCCGAACAGACGACGACCGAGGAACTGCTCGCGACAATCGACGAGCTGAACGTCAACCCGGACGTGCACGGCATCCTGCTGCAGCACCCGGTCCCAGCGCAGATTGACGAGCGACGCGCCTTCGACCGAATCGCGATCGCCAAGGACGTCGACGGCGTGACCGCACTGGGATTTGGTCTCATGTCGATGGGCGCGTCGGCCTACGGCAGCGCGACGCCAGCTGGCATCGTCTGCCTGCTCGACCACCACAACATCGCGATCGAAGGCACGCACGCCGTCGTCATCGGCCGCAGCCCGATTCTCGGCAAGCCCATGGCGATGATGTTGCTGAATCGGAACGCGACGGTGACGATCTGCCACTCTCGGACACGCGACCTGCCCGAGATCGTCCGCTCGGCCGACATCCTCGTCGCCGCGGTCGCGCGACCGCGGTTCGTCAAAGGTGATTGGGTCAAGCCCGGTGCGGTGATCGTCGACGCCGGTTACCATCCGGAAAAGTGCGGAGACGTCGACCTCGACGCGGCCGCGCCGCGCTCGATCGCCTATACTCCGGTGCCGGGCGGCGTCGGGCCGATGACCATCTCGATGCTCATCCAACAGACCGTCCGAGCCGCGGAACGCACCGCCGGAATCGACTGACGACGCACCGGGAGGCAGGCCGGGGACAACGATAAAGACGAGAACCGTCCAGATAACGCCATGATCCTGAGACAGATCATCGACCTCTACTCACTGATTGTGTTTGTCGCGGTTGTCATGTCGTGGATGCAGCTGACGCCCTCGAACCCGATCGCGCAGGTCGTCCACGCCCTCACCGAACCGGTGCTGGGCCCACTCCGTCGCGCCCTGCCCTCGATGGGCGGTCTCGACTTCTCTCCGATGGTCCTGCTAGTCGGACTGCAAATGCTGAGGGGCTTTCTGTTCTGACTCCCGGCAGGACGCGGAAGAGCAGGTGTCGGCACCCGCACCAGGACCCGTAGTCCACAAGTGCCGCAAGTGCGGCCGGACGATCGACGAGGCGACCTTCGCGGCCGAGTTGCGCGTGTGCGGCGGCTGCGGGCACCACACCGCCCTGACCGCCCTGGAGTGGATTGACCATCTGACGGACTCCGGCACGTTCCGCGAGATCGGCAAGCGCCTCTTCTCGACCGATCCACTGCAAATCGGCGTCGCCACTCCGTATCGAGAGCGGCTGCGAAAGGTGGAGCGGTGGACCGGCATGCACGAGGCTGCGCTGGCCGGTGGTTTTGATCTCGCTCGAGTTCAACTTTCTGGGTAGCACCATGGGATCGGTGGTCGGCGAGAAGGTAACATGCGCCTTCGCGTTCGCGACCCGGCGGCGGCTGCCGGTCGTCTCGATTCTGGCCAGCGGCGGCGCACGGGTTCAGGAAGGCATGCTCGCGCTGATGCAGATGGCGAAGACTGCTATCGCAGTCGCCGAGCATCGGGCGGTTCGAGCGTAGCATCGTCCACCGGGCGCATGATATCGTCGCGCGCATCAGCGGAGAGCAATGATTACCGGCTATGATGTGCGGTACCGCGATAGCAGTGGCAACCTGGAAATCGACCTTCGTGGAGAGCAACATGCATGTGCGTAGCCTGTGGGCGATCGTGGCGCCTGTCTTTCTGGCGTCCGTGTATCTCGCGACGACCCCGGCGGTCCCACACGCCCAAGAAACGACGGAGAACCCGTTCACAACCAGGCTCGATGTCCAAATGGGCGGACGGCTATTCCGGCAACAATGTGGACGGTGCCACGGCCGCGACGCGACGGGTGGCGAGTCGGGTCCCGATCTCACGAGCGGGTTGCGGAGCGCGAGCAGCGACGCGGGGTTGTTCACAGTCGTCCGGGAGGGCATACCCAACACCCAGATGATCGGCATCAGCCGCAGCTCCACCGACCAGTCGGTATGGATGGTGGTCAGCTACCTGAAATCGCTGAACGACACGGCCGAGGTGGACCTGCCCGGCAGCGCCGCGGCCGGGAGACAGGTGTTCAACGGCAAGGGGAACTGCGCTAGTTGTCACATGGTGAGCGGTCAGGGCGGCCGACGCGGGCCGGAGTTGACCCACGTAGGCAACCGACGCGACCCTGACGAGCTGGTCAGCGATCTGGCAACGCCGGAGGAGGACGTTGCGCCGCGCTGGTGGACCATGCGGGTCACTCGGGAGGACGGGTCCATCATCGAGGGGCTGCGGATGAACGAAGACACCTTCACCTTGCGGCTGATGGATGAGGACGAAAACCTGTGGTCGTTCTCGAAAGGCCGCGTCCGGTCATACGAGCGGATCGAGACCTCGATCATGCCGAGCGTCGTCGGCACGTTGACGACGAGTGAGATGGACGACCTGGTCGCCTACCTCTTCTCGCTCCGTCGAGCGGAGAACTGACTGTGACACGGTGGGCCATCGCTGTCGCCCTGCTGGTCGGCACCCATCCCGCATTCGGGCAACAGTCCGAGCCACGGTCCGGCACGGCACCGTCATTCTCGGCGGTCACCTGGGAACGCTTGGTCAACGCGGCCGACGAGCCGGAAAACTGGCTGATGTACTCGGGCACGCTGGATAGCCAGCACTTCAGCAGGCTCGACCAGATCCACAACCGGAATGTCGGCGAGATCGAGCTCAAGTGGGCCTACCAGATTCCGCAGCTCGACCGGGCCGAAACGGTGCCACTCGTGGTGGACGGGGTGATGTTCATCACCGAGGCGCCGAGCAACGTGATCGCGGTCGACGCCGCCACGGGCCGGCAGTACTGGCGCTACGACCACGAGCTACCGGACGATCTGCGAATCTGCTGCGGTCGTAACAACCGAGGCGTGGCGATCCTGGGCGAGACGCTCTATATGAGCACACTCGACGCCCAACTGGTCGCGATCGACGCCCGGACCGGCAACCTCATCTGGAACAAGGCGGTGGCCGACTACCGGTCCGGCTACAGCAAGACCGCGGCGCCTCTCATTGTCAAGGACCAGGTCGTCACCGGCATGGCCGGCGGTGAATTCGGGGTCCGTGGGTTCATCGACGCCTACAACGCAATAACCGGAGATCTCGAGTGGCGCGCGAACACGATTCCGGGCCCTGACCACCCGGACAATCAGACCTGGGCCGGTGACTCGTGGCGCACCGGCGGCTCGGCCACCTGGATTACCGGCGCGTATGACCCTGATCTCGACCTGGTCTACTGGGGCACCGGCAACCCGGGGCCCGATTGGAACGGCGACGTGCGGATGGGAGACAACCTGTACTCCGACTCGGTGCTGGCGCTCAACACCGATGGCGAGATGGAGTGGTACTTCCAGTTCACACCCCACGATGTGCACGACTGGGACGCCATCCAGGTACCGATTCTCGCTGACCTCCAGATGAACGGGGAGACACGCAAGGTGATGATGTGGGCGAACCGCAACGCCTTTTTCTATACTCTCGACCGGGAAACTGGCGAGTTTCTCATCGGCAAGCCGTTCGCCAAGCAGACCTGGGCAGAGGGGCTGGACTCGAACGGGCGTCCTATCCGTGTGCCAGACACCTTCCCCACTCGGGAGGGCACGCTCGTGTCCCCGTCGGTCAGTGGAGGTACGAACTGGTTCTCCCCGGCCTACAGCCCGCGAACGGAGCTCTACTACGTCCAGGCATTCGACGGCGAGGCAATCTACTTCAAGCGTGACGAACAGTACAGCGAGGGCGACCGCTTCACCGGCGGTGGCATGCAATACCCCCAGCCAATGGACAGCTATCAGAGCGCCATCCGCGCAATCGACCCGAGGACTGGCGACATCCGTTGGGAGTATCAGATACAGCCGCGATCGACCGCCGGGGTGATGGCGACCGCCGGCGACCTCGTTTTCAGCGGGAGCGTCGACGGCTACTTCTACGCACTCGACGCGGTCAACGGCCAGGAACTCTGGCACATGAACGTCGGCGGGAGGGTGCACTCCGCCCCAATGAGCTTCGCGGTCAACGGGACGCAATATGTCACGATCGCCGCCGGCAATGTTGTCTACACCTTTGGCTTGAGGGACTGAATCGATGACGTTCCTGTCTCCGACCGATCTGGCGCGCAAGGAACCGATCCCAGGCTTTGTCGGCCTGTTCGGGCATGGCGTGACGATGACCGTAGTCCAGTGGACCATCGCGGCCGGTGCCCAGCTGCCGGAGCACGCACATCCGCACGAACAGGTGTCCCACGTGCTCGAGGGCGAGTTCGAGATGACGATTGACGGACGGACCGAGCGTCTGGGTCCGGGCGCCCTCGCCATCGTGCCACCAAACGTCACCCATTCTGGTCACGCCATAACGGAATGTCGGATCTGCGACGTCTTCCACCCCGTGAGGGACGACTATCGATAGTGTCCCGTGTCAGAAGTTGGTTGCCCCGACCAGAAGATCACTTGGGGTGCCGATGTGGCGCAGACCTTCAGGCCTGCGAGGCAAGGCTGTCCGCCTATGCTGAAGCTACGGCGAGATCTCGCCGTAGGTCGCATTCGAGGCGGGCAACCGGAAACGGAAAGCCTTACCCCACAGATGTCTAGCACAAGGGCGCTCAGGTCTATGCTCGCGGCCGCTGGACTGGCGGTCTGCGCCGGCCTCTGGCTGACGCCCGTCGGCGCGGCCCGGCAGCCGCAGACGCCGGTCACGAACGCGCCGCCCGCCGCCGGCGATGCCGTCTCAGACAATGCTCGCTCGCTACGAAACGCCAACTACTCCATCGACGTCCGGCTCGACCCGGACACCAGAACCCTAACCGGGCGGGCGGTGCTGACCTGGCGCAACATCACCACCGTCGCCGCACCCGATCTCAGATTCCACCTGTACTACAACGCCTGGAGAAACAGTCGCTCGACCTGGATGCGGGAACGCGAGCTCGGCCGCGGCCCCGGCGGTCTGGCCACCAGGCCGGAAGCCGACTGGGGCTGGATAGAGGTCACGGCCGTCCGGCTGCTCGGCGACGCGGGGGCCCAGGATCTCACAGACAGCCTGCGCTTCATCTCACCGGACGACGACAACCCCGACGACCGCACCGTGATCTCGGTGCCGATGCCGACCGTGGTCGCGCCGGGCGACACGATCAATGTCGAGATCGAGTGGCGTTCGCGGGTACCGCGAACGTTTCGCCGAACCGGCACCATCGGAGATTTCTTCTTTATCGCACAGTGGTTCCCGAAGATCGGCGTGCTCGAGCAGACCGGCTGGAACTGCCATCAGTTCCACTTCAGCACCGAGTTCTTCTCCGACTACGGCGTCTACGACGTACGGATCACCATTCCCACCGGGTGGGTCCTCGGTGCGACCGGCACCGCTCAGAGTGCGCAAGAAAACTCCGACGGCACCACGACACACCGCTACGTTCAGGAGGACGTCCACGACTTCGCCTGGACCACCAGCCCAGACTTCCTCGATCTGCGTGAGCGGTTCGAGGTCGCCGGGTTACCCCCGGTCGACATGCGCTTGCTGCTCCAGTCGGAGCACAGGGGACAGGCCGCGCGCCACTTCGAGGCAACGCGGGCCACCCTGCAACACTACGGGCAGTGGTTCGGTCCCTACCCCTACGAGCAGATCACGATCGTCGACCCTGCTTGGCAAAGCGGGGCCGGTGGTATGGAGTACCCGACCCTGTTCACGGCCGGCGCGCGCTGGCTCGCCCCATCCGACGTCTCCCAGCCGGAGAGCGTGACGATTCATGAGGCGGGACACCAGTTCTGGTATGGCGTCGTCGGAAACAACGAGTTCGAGCACGCCTGGCTCGACGAAGGACTGAACACATTCTTGACGGCGCGGGTGCTCGAAGCCTCGTTCGCGCCCCACCACATCGCCGGGCGGTATTTCGGCGGCTTCGTACCGTTCGTGTTTCGCGACATCGCGTGGTCGCGGGCCACCGACGGCAACCGGCTGGCCAGCTATCGCACAGCCGCGCGGGCGGATGCGCAGCAGACGGCGACCTATCAGTACTGGCCAGGCACCGCCGGCGCCATCACCTACGACAAGACGGCACTGTGGCTGCACACGCTCGAGCGGCATCTGGGCTGGGAGCAAGTCCGCGAAATCCTGTCGGTGTTCTACGAGCGCTGGCAGTTCCGTCACCCGCGTCCGGACGACTTCTTCGCAGTGGCACACGAGGTCAGCGGGCGCGACCTGTCCTGGTATTTCGACCAGGTGCATGGTGGCACCCAGACATTCGACTATGCCGTGCAACAGGTCACCGGCCGTCCACTAGAGGACCGCGGGTTCGTAGACGTCGACCGCGACCCGACCTTCCGGGACCCGATCGACAACCGCGGATTGACACGCACGACGGTGACCGTACGCCGGCAGAGTGACGGCATCTTCCCGGTCGACGTGCTTGTTGTCTTCGACGATGGGGAGACGGTGCGGGAACGCTGGGATGGGCGCGCGGCGTGGCGGGTGTTTACCTACGAGCGGTCGGCGCGTGCTACCAGTGTGCACGTCGACCCAGACCGGGTACTGCTGCTCGACGTCGACTACGCGAACAACAGCTGGACCGCGGCTCCGCGAGCCGGAGCCGCTGCCACGAAATGGGCGCTGCGCTGGATGATCTGGCTGCAGGATCTGATGCTGACCTACGCGTTTCTCGTCTAATCTAGTGTGGGGTTCCGCCCCACTCCCAGGCTCAGTCGCTCGCAAGGAGCCCTAAATGCCAATCGTCACCTCCCTGCTCGACGGTGTGCGCCGCGTCGTTCAGGCACCGGTCATCCTGGCTGGCGCCGCCATGCTGACCCTGCTGCTGGCGTTGCCGCTGGGGCTGATGCTGCATGGGGAGCTACAGACCGCCCTGGGGGACAGCATCGAGGCGGATGCGATGGCGGACGGCGTCGCCTGGGACTGGTGGGAACAGTTCAACGCTCAGGCTACCGGTCTCGAGCGGTCATTCACGCCGGTGGTGATCGGCTTTGCCGCCGTGTTCGGCAACCTCAGTGCCCTGTTCGACGGTGACGGCCAGGAACCGGTCATCGTTGCGGCGGTGGTGGGGTACCTCGTCGTCTGGACGATGTTCTCCGGGGGCGTGATCGACCGCTATGCGCGGAACCGGGCAACTCGGAGCGCAGGCTTCTTCTCGGCGTGCGGACGGTACGGGGCGCGCCTGCTGCGGCTGGCGATAGTCGCCGGTGTGGCCTACGGTTTTCTGTTCGGGATCGTGCACGGCTGGCTGCTCGACGGCCTCTATGGGTGGATGACCCGGGACCTCACCGTGGAGCGTCAGGCGTTCGCGATCCGGGCCGCGCTCTACGTCGTCTTTGGGCTGATGCTAGTCGCCGTGAGCCTCGTGGTCGACTACGCGCGAGTGCGTGCGGTCGTGGAAGACCGGCGCAGCATGCTCGGCGCACTGCTGGCTGGGTGGCGCTTCGTGCGCAGGCGTCCCGGTGTGTGCATGGGGCTCTATCTGGCCAACGGGCTGGTGCTACTGGCCGTGATGGCGTCGTATGGGCTGCTGGCCCCTGGCGCCGGTGGAACCGGCCTGTCGTTGTGGCTCGCGTTCCTGACCGGTCAGGCCTACGTGACCGCGCGCCTAGCCAGCAAGCTCCTCTTCTACGCGGCCGAGATCGTCTATTTCCAGAACCAGCTGGCGCACGCCGGCTATGTCGCCGCGCCGGCGCCGGCCTGGCCGGAATCGCCAGCCGCCGAAGCGATCGGGCGCCTCAACTGAGCTTCCAGCGCATTGGTGCATCGGAACTGACACAGCAGCGGCAAAGCCAACCGGCCTGCGCCGAGATCACGGCGGGCAGGCCGGCATCCTGGAACAGAGGATGATTACCGCCCTCATCACGGTCACGGTCTTCCTCGTGCTCACGGTTGCGCTGCCGGTGCTCTCGTTCCGCCGCGCGTCTGCGGCACGGAACGGGGTGGAGCGGCTGGAGCAACGGCTCGCCGCCCTGGAAGACGCGACGCGGCTCGGCCAGCCAACCAGGCCGGCAGCGGCTTCGGAGACCGTCGGGCTCGACCGCGCAGCCGAGGTCGCCCCAGCAATCCCCGGCGCGCCACCCACCAGGGTCGAGCAGTCCCAGACCGCGCCGGCCCGCCTTGAGGCCCGTATCGGCACGCGGTGGCTGCTCAACGTCGGTGTGACCACGTTGGTCATCGGCGTCGGGCTCTTCATCCGGTATGCCTTCGTCAATCAGTGGATCACCGAGCCACTGCGTGTCGGGACCGGTCTGGTGACCGGCGTGCTGCTGATCCGGATTGGTCGCCGCTTCGCGGTGGCCGGTCAGACACCGTTTGGACACACGCTGGTGGGCGGTGGCTTCGCCACGTGGTATCTGGCGGTCTACGCTGCTCTGAATCTCTACGGCCTCGTGAACGCCGTGATCGGGTTCACCCTGCTGGTGCTCGTGACCGTGCTGGCCGCCGCGCAGGCGGACCGGCTGCGCTCGCAACCGCTCGCGATGATGGCGGTGCTGGGCGGCTTCGGGACCCCTTTTCTGGTCGGGTTGAATACAACCGCGCCGCTCACGCTCCTCGGATACACGGCGCTGCTGATCGCCGCAATCGTGTATCTCGCCAAGGGACGCGACTGGCCCGTCCTGAATCTCATGAGCTTCCTCCTCACGGGGCTGACGGTCACGATCTGGCATGCCCGGTTCTATCGGCCGAGCGCCTATCTGTCGACCGAGCTCTTCTTTACCCTGTACTGCGGGCTCTTCCTGTGGGTCCTCTACCAGATGCGCGCGTCGAGTCATCCGATCGCCAGGTTGGTGCGGCCGGCGCTGTGGACCGCGCCGGTTTGGTATCACGCCGCCTCGCTCGAGATTCTCGGGGACCACTGGCTTGCGCTACTGGTGTACCTGATCGCCGTCACCGGCGTGGGACTGGCGGCGTCGGTCCACTGGGAAGCGATGTGGACCCGCCTGCTACTGTGGGCCGCGGTGGCCGCCCCGCTGCTCGAGTGGGGGGACGGCCAACCGGATGGGTCCTGGCTGGTGCCGGCCATCGTGACCTGGCTCACAATCACGAGCATCCACGTTTACGCGCAGCTCGAGCAACTGAAACGCATGCCCGCCCGGCTGCATGCCGCCGACGTCGTGCTCGTTCCTGCCAACGGGCTCGGTCTCTACTTCGGGCTCCAGACGGTGCTTGAGCCCAATCTCTACGCCCTCACCGGTCTCGTTGCGGCGATTCTGGCGGGCTTCTACGGCGGACTCTCCGTGCTGACCCGGCGCATCGAGGCACACGCAGCGAGGCACGTCCTGGTGGTCGCCGTCACTCTGGCGATGGTCGCGGTCGCGGTCCAGCTCGACGGAGCCTGGGTGACGATACTCTGTGCGACCCAGGCAGGCGGTCTTATCTGGCTGGCGCTCCGGGAGCGCCGTGCTTGGATTCGCCTCGGCGGCGCGCTGCTCCTGGGGGTCTCGGTTCTCCAGCTGCTCGCGATACAGCTCGCCGCGGTACCTGCCGTCTACACTGTCTTCCTGAACCAGCGCGCCACGCTCGGCCTCTTCATCGTCGGCGTCTTCTGCCTCGTGGCCTGGCTGCACGCCCGGTCCGACCCGGACACCGTCAACCGCCGTCCGGCCATGGCCACGGCGATCGTGGCAGCAAACGTGGTGATGCTGATGACCCTGTCGACCGAAATCCACGCGTTTTGGGAGTTGCGGGAAAACACCGTGCGCTTCACCTCGAGCGCCGAGCTGGTCCGTCAGATGATGCTGTCGGCGACGTGGGGCACCTACGCCGCCGGACTGACGGCGGCCGGCATCAAGCGGCGCTACGCCCCCATCCGCTATCTCGCGCTCGTCGTATTCGGTATCACGGTACTGAAAGTCTTCATCGTCGACTTCTCGCAGCTCGATTCGGTCTACCGCATCGTCAGCAGCATCGCCCTGGGTCTGCTGCTGACGGGAGCGTCATACCTGTACCAGCGCTCCGACGGACGACTGGGCGACGCCGGGGAACGAGACGAGCACTGAGACTCGTCATGATCGATACAGCACCGGTCGAAGGCTGAGAGACTTTCACCACGGGCTGCTACACTCCAACCACAGCCTCCCACTAGGCTGAAGGGCTCGCATGGCTATCGTCCATCGTCTACTCTCGCCGCGCGTTCCGCTACGGGCGACAGCGGACATGCACGGCTCGAAGCGCCCGGACCAACCGGTCCCAAGTGTGATACAAACGCAGAAGGCACCACAGACAAGGAGACAGCCATGCAGCGTCACGCAACCGCGGCCGTCCACATCCTGTTCGTTGTCTGGACGTTCGGCGCGTCCCTCATCGCGGGAACCCTGCAGACCTCGACCGGAATAGAGCGGGAGGTACGGGAGGAACTCCGCGGGGAGCGCGACCTCCGGCGGATTGCGGTCACGGTCACCGGAGGCGAGGTCACCCTGACCGGCGAGGTCGAGACTTTCTGGTCCAAGAGCGAGGCCATCAGACGGGCGCTCGAGGTTGACGGAGTCGAGACGGTCATCAGCGAGATCGAGATCCCGCCCGCCGAGAGCGATCAGGACCTGGCCGAAGAAGTCGGTAAGGCAGTGCAGCGTTATCCGTACTATACGCTCTTCGACGATCTCAACGGCCGGATCAACGGTGGGGTAGTGACCTTGACAGGTAGGGTCACACCCGAGCGGGACAAAGCGGGCGAACTGTTCGAACGGGTCGCGAAGATTCCCGGCGTGCAGGATGTCCAGAACCAGATCGAGCCGATGTCGCCATCATCCGGGGACAACAGGCTGCGGCAGGCGATCGCGCGCGCGATCTTCACGAACACTCACTTCATACGGTTCAGCACGCAGCGCAACCCACCGTTTCACATCATCGTCGAGAACAGCATCGTCACCCTCATTGGTTACGTGCAAGGAGAGATCGAACGGCGTGAGATGGAACAGATTGTCGGTTTTACGCCGGGTGTGCTCCGTGTCGTCAACGAGCTCCAATTGCCTTAGTACCTCTTTCTATCGTTCGACACCGACGACAACGAACGTGCCATCGGTCGTTCGAAGATAGACCTGCAGCGGCTGGTTCCAGACCGGAAAGGCGTCGTGGAGTGACCTGACCTCCGCCATCAGATAGGTGTCGCCGTTGGGCATGGTGGTCACCGGAAGCAGTAGCAGCGTGTCGACCCGGGTGGTGGTGTCGGTCAGCGACCGAACGGTGTCGGCGGCGTTGTCGTAGACCGACCAGTACATCTCGTAGGTCGCCCCGGTTTCGGCGAACCCATAACGCTCGGAGAGATTCGCAAACCGGAGGCCGTCGTCGCTGGTGGTCTGGGCTCTGGCTACAGCCGTTGGCGCGCAGAGCACGGCCAGCAGGACGCTGACGACGGGGTGACGGGGTGGTCAAGGCACACTTGCACCCTAGTCGGGCAGGCCGGGCAAGTTGTAGTACGCCTTTGCGCCGGGGTAACGCGCCCGGCTACCAAGCGCACGCTCGATACGCAGCAGCTGGTTGTATTTCGCGGTGCGATCGGTACGACAGAGCGACCCCGTCTTGATCTGCCCCGCGTTGGTTGCGACGGCCACGTCGGCGATGGTCGTGTCCTCGGTTTCGCCTGACCGGTGCGAGATGACGACCCCGTAGGAGCCCCCCTGCGCCATCTCGATTGCGGCCACGGTCTCGGTAAGCGTGCCGATCTGGTTCAGCTTGACCAGGATGGCGTTGCTGACCGACTCACGAATGCCCCGCTCGAAGATCTTCGTGTTCGTGACAAATAGGTCGTCGCCGACCAGCTGCACGCGCGTGCCGAGGGCGGCCGTCAGTGCCGACCAGCCCTCCCAGTCGTTCTCCGCAAGCCCGTCCTCGATCGACAGGATCGGGTAGGCGTCGACGAGCCGACGGCACCAGTCGACCATGTCCGACGAGCTGCGTTCGGCTTCTCCGTCAGTCGACAGCCGGTAGCGGCCGTCCCGGTAGATCTCGCTGGCCGCCACATCGAGACCGAGATAGATGTCGTCACCGGGACGGTACCCGGCCCGCTCGATTGCCAGCATCAGCACATCCAGCGCGGCCTCGTTCGACTCGAGGTTCGGCGCGAAGCCACCCTCGTCCCCTACCGCCGTTTGATGCCCGGCGTCCCGCAGCACCGCGCGCAAATGGTGGAAAATCTCAACGCCCATCCGCAGCGCCTCCGAAAAACTGGGGGCACCGACTGGAATCACCATGAACTCCTGGATATCGACGTTGTTGTCGGCGTGGGCGCCACCGTTGAGCACGTTCATCATCGGCACCGGCAGGTCGCGCGCCTCATCACCCCCCAGATACGCGTAGAGCGGCAGATCGGCGGCGGCGGCCGCCGCCTTCGCGACGGCCAGCGAGGCGCCGAGGATGGCGTTTGCACCAAGCCGCCCTTTGTTGTCGGTGCCGTCGAGCGCTATGAGTATCTCGTCGATCTCAGCCTGACCGGTCGGGTCGAGACCGACCAGCGCGTCGCGGATTTCGGTGTTGACGTTGTGGACAGCACTCGTGACGCCCTTCCCGAGATAGCGCGCCTCGTCGCCGTCACGGAGCTCGACCGCCTCCAACTCGCCCGTCGACGCCCCCGACGGCACTGCCGCGCGCCCGGATGCTCCGCCCCCCAACCTCACCTCGACCTCAACCGTCGGGTTGCCCCGACTATCGAGTATCTCCAGAGCAGCGACGTTCGTAATGACACGTTCTTCGTTCATTCAGCCTCTTCGACAGGTGATGATAGAAACAGGCGCATCGCCCATCGCGGTGCGACGCGGGACTATTACCATGGGCTGCTAGACCTGTAGTCCAACGGGGCACGCCACACCGGTACCGCCGAGCCCGCAGTAGCCCTGTGGGTTCTTGGCCAGATACTGCTGGTGATAGGCTTCGGCGTAGTAGAACTCCGGCGCGGCGACGATCTCGGTCGTGATCGGGTCGCGACCGGCGGCCCGAAGCAGGTCTTCATAGGCGCGTTTCGTCGTCTCGGCCAGCTCGCACTGTGGGTCGCCGGAGTAGAAGATGGCGGAGCGATACTGGGTGCCCACGTCGTTCCCCTGCCGCATCCCCTGCGTGGGGTCGTGCCCTTCCCAGAAGTGTCTGAGTAAGTCATCGTAACCGATGCTCGACGGGTCGAACACGACGAGCACGACCTCGGTGTGACCGGTCAGCCCGCCGCACACCTCGCTGTAGGTCGGGTTCGGCGTGTGCCCGCCCGCGTAGCCGGCAGCGGTAGTGTTCACACCCTGCAGCGTCCAGAACACCCGCTCGGCACCCCAGAAGCAGCCCATCGCGAAAACCGCCCGCTCGAGCCCATCTGGGAACGGCGGACTGAGGCTGGCACCGTTGACGAAATGCGTGTCCGGCACCTGCATTCGCTCTGTGCGCCCCGGTAACGCCTCGGACGGCGACGGGATACGCTGCTTGCTATTGTTGAACCACATCGCTGCCTCCACGAGTAGCCGGAAGAGGGACCACGCGACCACACGTCCGTCCCGTTCCACGATACCTGATCTGCATCCTGCTGAAAAAGGCGCTGAGAATTGCGTCGCCAGCCGTGGCTACAGTAATATCGGCCTGTCATGAAGGTGTCAATCAGCTACTGCAAAGTTTGAAATTATCTGCCAAAGGCCTCCAGTCTGGCGGCCGCGATCATGCAGACGCTCGGCGTCGACGCCGCGGTGCTTGTGGGCACCCGGGGTCAGTTCGACGTCGTCGCCGACGGCGCGCTCATCTTCTCCAAGCAGAAGGAACAGCGGTTCCCGGAGCCCGATGAGATCATCGAGGCCCTGCGTGCCCTCGCCCCGACCACGTCTTAGCAATCCGTGTCCCTCCGGTACCTCGTCGCGGGCACGATTGCCGGCCAGCCAAAATTGCTACCCCACGATGCCTGATCGCTCTAGCAGCCCGTGGTGAAAACCCGCGTAGCACCGAAACTGGTAATGAACCTGTCTTGCAAGGCGCGCCGAGGGAGCATACTGGCAGTATTTGCCCCCCGTAAGATATGGCCCAACGCTCGCAGCATCAGGATTCAGCGCCAGTTGAATGCAGCGGGGCTTTCACCACGGGCTGCTAGACCCCAGGCGAGCGTGTGGGCGCTCTCGCTGCTCCTCGCCGTTGGCGGGCTGCTGCAAGCACCCTCCGCCGACGGCCAGACCCAGCCGACCGTCGGTCAGGACGGCAAGGACGTCCCGTGGGTTCCGACACCGGACGTGCTGGTCGACACGATGCTCGAGATGGCCGCCGTCACGGCCGACGACCGTGTCATCGACCTCGGGTCCGGCGACGGTCGCATGGTGATCGCGGCCGCCAGATTGGGCGCGCGGGCAACCGGAGTCGAGTTCGAGAAGAGTCTCGTGGAGTTGTCAACGCGGAGCGCCGCCGAGGCCGGCGTGGCCAATCTGACGGAGTTCGTCGCGACCGACCTGTTCGGGTTCGATCTCTCACCGGCCACCGTGATCACGATGTTCCTGCTGCCGGACATCAACTACCGGCTCCGCCCAACGCTGTTCGCGCTGACACCGGGCACCCGCATCGTGTCCAATACCTGGGATCTGAGCGGATCGGATGAAAACCCAGACGCGCCCGGGTGGACCCCCGACCGTTCCGTCGTCCTCGACCCGTGCCCGACCTGGTGCACGTCGCTGCTGTGGATCGTGCCAGCTAAGATCGAAGGAACCTGGCGTCTGTCGGACGGTGCGCGGTCTCTCCGGTTAGCCCAGACGTTCCAGCTAGTCTCCGGCATGCTGCAGACCGAGACCGGAACGATCCTGATCGAGGACGGCCGGTTACGTGGCACCGAGATCCAATTCCTGGCCGGTGACACGCGCTACACCGGCAGCGTCGACGCCACCACGATGCACGGCGTCGCCCAGACGCCGAGCGGGAGCGTGGACTGGAGCGCCACGCTGACCCGATGATGGCCTGCTTGTCCTGACTTCTGGCCTCTGGCTTCGATCGAGCACCTCTCAGGGTAGTGCCAGGGCCACGATCTCGGGGGGACCACCCCCGAGGCCGAGAACCGTCAGCGCGATGAACTGCCTGCCATCAGCCTCGTAGCTCATCGGCGCGCCGATGGCGCGGCCCGGCAACGGGATCTCGGCCCGCGGCTCGCCGGTCGTCTTGTCGCGCGCCGCCAAGACCTAGGCACCATTCACCCCGGGTGTCTGCTGCCCGCTGAACAGCAGCGTTCGGGTCAGCAGGAGGAAATCGCGGCCACCGCCCAGCAAGGGGAGGTCGACGCCACGTATTGTTTTATTGGGGGATGCCAGGGTATGGCCGGGCCGATTGCGCCTTTACTGACGGAAGGCGACATCGGACGAGTCAACTGGGCACCACGCCTGGGCACGCCACCCGTCACAACCATCGTCGGACCCGGCGCGTGTAGTCACGATAGGCCTCGCCGAATTTCTGGTCCAAGAATCACTCCTCGCGCCGGATGATGGCAGCATCGAGGAACAGCGACGCTGGCACCAGCCAGAGAAGAATCCACAGCGTATCGGTGACGACCGCGACACCTACACAGAGCAGGGTCATCGCGACGTATGACGGATTGCGCGAGTATCGAAACGGACCACGCGTGATGAGCGCCTGGACGGGTTTGCGAGCGTCGAAGTGTGTCCCCGCGTTGGAGAACTCGCGCAAGACCCATGGCATGACCGCGAGGCTCGTGGCGATGAGCGCTGCTCCCAACGCATACTGCAGCGCATCTGGGAGGAACGACACAGACCAGAGCCGGTCCGTGAGGAAGTCCAGCACGACCGCTACAGGCAGATGACCGGGGGAGGCACCACCAGACCGGGCGCGTCGGGTTGCGATGTCATCAGCCTCCCGTCAGCGTCGTGCGAAATCCCTCATACCACGTGGCATACTGCGATCGCCATCCGAGACGCTCCTTGGAAGGACGCCACAGAGGCGGGCGCTGACACCGACCCCTCCAAGACGGTAACACCGGGCGCGCGCGAGCGCATGCCCAGCGTGGCCTCCTAGCCGCTCGTGGTCCCGGATTGCCGGCGAGTCGATGCCGTTGGCGCGCTGCCACGCGATCTCGCCGCGCGTGAGGTCGATGGCGGTGATTCGCCCATCCGGCCCAGCTGGTGGCCGCATCCGCCCGCGTGAGTACCGCAAGTTGGAGCGGTCGGAGCCCAGCTCGACCAGCGCCGGTCAAATGCAGCTGGACTGTCATCACAGGCCGCTAGTACCCTATGGCCGCCCCGTCCTTGCGCGGGTCGGTCCCGGCGTGCAGCATCCCGGTCTCCGGGTGGATCATGATCGCCTGGTAGCCGCCCATCGCCCCGCCATCAGTCCGGCGAACCTGGTGACCCATTCGCTCGAGCGCCGCTATCACCTCGTCGGATACCCCCGGCTCGACCAGCACGCTGCCGCTGTGGCGCACACGGGCCGCGTCACCCGCCTCCTGGAGGTTCATCCCGAAATCGATGATGTTCGATAGCACCTGCGTGTGCCCCTGCGGCTGCATCGCGCCACCCATCACCCCGAACGACAGCCACGGCTTGCCGTCCTTCGTGACGAACGCCGGCATGTTCGTGTGCAGCGATCGCTTGTGCGGCTCGAGCGAGTTGAGGTGCCCGGGCTCCAGCGAAAAGCCGGAGCCACGGTTCTGCAAGGCGAATCCGAGATCCGCCGGCACGACCTGCGACCCGAAGCTACTGAAGATGCTCTCGATGAGCGAAACGGCGTTTCGGTCCTTGTCGACGACCGTCAGATAGACGGTGTCGGCGTTGTCGGTTGGGTCCCCGGCTCGCACGGCCCCCGAGGCGCGGGACCGGTCGATCAGCGCGCGCCGCCGTGCGGCGTACGCCTTTGAGATCAGCTCGGCGGTCGGCAGCGTGTTGGCGTCGGCATCGGCCACATACCGGTCCCGGTCGGCAAACGCGAGCCGCTTCGCCTCGGTCATTAGGTGAATCGCCTCGGCCGAGTTGTGTCCCATCGAGGCGATGTCGTAGCCCTCCAGGATATTGAGCATCATCAGCGCGACGATGCCCGAGCTGTTGGGCGGTATTTCCCACACGTCGTAGCCGCGGTAGCTGGTGGTGACCGGCTCGACCCACACCGAGCTGTGGTCCTCGAAATCGGGCAGGGTGAAGTAGCCACCGTTCGACTCGCTGAAGGCGACGATCTTGCGCGCGATCTGGCCCCGGTAGAACGCGTCGCGACCACCCCTGGCGATTGCTTCGTAGGTGCGGACCAGCCACGGATTCCTGAACACCTCCCCCACAGCCGGCGCGCGACCGTTGGGGAGATAGGTGGCCGCGGAGGTGGGCCACTCGGCCAGCGAACGTTCCGACGCAGCCCACTGCCCCTGGATGATCTCGGTGACGGGGAAACCATCGCGACCGTAGGCGATCGCGGGCGCCAGGACCTCGGCAAAACGCATTGAGCCGAACCGCGTCAGCAACTGATCCCACCCGTCCACCGCGCCCGGAACCGTCCAGGTCAAGGGACCGCTGCCAGGCACCCGGTCGAGACCCTGCCGTTCGAAGACCTGCCGGTTCAGCTCGTAGGGCGCACGCCCGGTCGCGTTGAGGCCGTAGAGCTGCGCTGTCTCGGCGTCCCACACGATGGCGAACAGATCACCGCCCACGCCGTTCATGTGCGGCTCGACCAGCCCGAGTACGGCGTTGACCGCCACGGCGGCGTCGATGGCGTTGCCACCGGCCTTGAGGATGTCGATCCCGACCTGCGCCGCGAGCGGGTGGCTGGTCGCCACCATGCCGTGTGGCGCGATGACCTCAGACCGGCTGCTGTGCGGGCTACGCGCGGGTCGCGCGTAGCCGTGTCCGAGTGACGTGCGCTCCTGGTCCTGGCCAGGGCCCTGCCCCCCCGTCACCGTGCCTGCCCACATGACGGCAACCACGAGCACCACCGCCCTGGACACGACACGGCGATCAGGCTTCGCGAACATGGCATCTCCTTCTACAGTAGCCCGCTCATTGTAGTGTGACGAGACAGCTCCTCAGGGCAACATCATTACGTGTCATGCAACTTTTTCATCGGCCGCCGGAGAAGTCTGGTACCCGCGTATCTAGACTCTGAGCAAGGCTCCTGGCAGAGAGGCTGCGCTCCGTGTGCTCGTCGGGTCGATGCGCAGCGTCACTGCTAGGCCGTGGTGACAATTCCGCAAGCGTCGGCTGTGACAAACAGTCGACCGTTGGCCCTGGACCGACGAGCGAGTATCCTAATTAGACGTGCGTGGATGGCCACTCGTACTCGTCGGTCTTGCCTGGCTCTGGGCCGCGGGGCCGTGGGCGGCGTACGCGCAGACTCCACCCGCCCGTATCGGCGGAACGGTGGTCGACGCCATGGGGCTGGTGCTGCCTGGCGCCACGATTACACTCACGTCTGAACCCTCCGATCGAACGTGGCGAGTCCGCAATTTGGCGAGTCCAGAAACAGCGTCGGAAACACGATTTCGCTGCAGCTCGGGCTCTGACGTCGCCCGAGCTGCCGGTCCTTGCGCTCCGCCACCGTGCCAGTGCCTTCGCGCAATCTAGCGCCCGCAGTGGATCAATCTACGGGGATGGTGGCGCAAACGACCCGACCTGGGCGTTGACGGCCTCTACGATCTGGCGAGACGAGATGCCGAAACGGTCGATCAGCTCGGCCGATGGACCACTGCGAGGCACCTCGCGCACGGCCAGCCGGCGCACGCTAATGCCGTGAGAGGCGACTGCGTCGCTCACCGCATCCCCCAGCCCACCGGCCGCATAGTGATCTTCGACGGTGATGAGACGGTGACCGGTCGCCTGACCGGACCGCACCAGCGTGTCCACATCGACCGGCTGAACGCAATAGGCGTCGATGACCCGAACGCGGATACCTGACCGATCCAACTCCTCATACGCCACCAGCGCCTCGAACACCGTCACCCCGGCCGCCACGACCGTGGCCACGTCGTCTGCACTTTCCCGCAGCACCTTCGAGCCACCGATGACGAAGTCGTCTGACTCGGTGTAGATGATCGGCGTCTTCGGGCGCGAGGTCCGCATATATGTCATCCCGTCATGCGCCGCGGCGACGACCACCAGTCGGGCCGCGCTGACCCCGTCACACGGGTAGAGCACCACACACCCCGGCACGGCCCGCATCATGGCGAGATCTTCCAGCGCCATCTGCGACGGACCGTCCTCTCCGATCGACACTCCGGCGTGCGACCCGGCGAGCTTGACGTTGACGTTGCCGATGCCACCCATCCTGATGAAGTCGGCGGCACGGGTCAGAAAACAGGCGAATGTCGACGGAAAGGGAATGGCGCCACGACTGGCAAGCCCAAGCGCGGCGCCGACCATGACCTGCTCGGCGATAAACATCTGGTAGAAACGATCCGGATGCTCCTGCTCGAACTTGTCGCTGAAGGTCGAGTTCTTGACGTCGGCGTCGAGCGCGACGATGCGGGAGTCCACCGCGCCCAGCGCCGCCAACGCCACACCGTAGGCCTCGCGGGTGGCCACCAAGCTGCCCAGCTCGTAGTCGGGCGGCCGGACCATATCGAGTAATAACGGATCGGCCGAGGTGGCTCCGGATCGTGGCGGGGGGGGAATCGCGGGGTTACGCGTGTCCTCGCCGAGCTGTCCCTCGAGCTCCACCAGCGCCCGGTCGAGGTCGTCGCCAGTGAGCGGCTTGCCGTGCCAGCCGGCGCGCCCCTCGACGAACGAGATGCCCTTGCCCTTGACCGTGCGCGCAAGGATCATCGACGGGCGTCCGTTCGTCCGGGCGGCCTCGTCGAGCGCGTCGAGCAGGGCGGCGAGGTCATGACCATCCACGACGAGTGTGTGCCAGCCAAACGCGCGCCACCGCTGCGCGTAGGCCTCCAGGTCGTGACCCCACTGCGTCATCCGGCTCTGACCGAGGGCGTTGACATCGGTGACCGCGCACAAATTGTCGAGCCCAAACCGAGTCGCGGCCTGTGCCGCCTCCCAGACCGAGCCCTCGGCAGATTCGCCGTCGCCGAGCAGCGCATACGTGCGGTAGGCCGACCCGATCCGCCGGGCATTCAGCGCGATGCCGATCGCGGCGCAGATGCCCTGCCCGAGCGACCCGGTGGCGACGTCGACGAACGGCAGCCGGGGTGTTGGGTGTCCCTCGAGATCGGAGTCGATCCGCCGCAACGACGAGAGCTGGCCGCGGTCGATGACGCCGGCCTCCGCCCAGGCGGCATAGAGCACCGGTGCCGCATGCCCCTTCGACAGGACAAAGCGGTCGTTCTCTTCGTTGCCCGGATCCCCCGGGTCGAACCGCATCTGTCCGAAGAACACCGCCGCCATGATCTCGGCGGCCGAGCAGCAACTGGAGGGATGCCCGCTACCGGCCTCGCTCGTGGCACGGACCGATCCGATTCGAAGCCGGGTCGCGATGTTGCGGAGTGCGGGCAGCTGGGGAGTGCGGTCGACGGGCAACGGGACCTCCGGGGCACGAAGTGTAACACGGGCGGGGAACGGAGGGGACGGAAGTCAAAAATCTGCAGCATCAGGAGGGCTGCGGGTCAGGTGCCACCGACAGCATTAATCTGTTCGAGCGCGATCACATAGGCGGCGCCGTCCAGACCGTGCTCGCGGTAGATCGGCGTCTGGCACGCCAGTGTGCGAAGCGCGTGATCCTGGTATCGGGGCTCGTCAGCGCACACGGCAAGACGTGCCAGCACGATGGCGGCGCGACAGTTGAGGCCCAGTGGTCGGTACCGCTCGCGCAGCAACCCGACCGGCGCGTCAGGTCCGGTCAGGTTCGCCCGAGCCCGGTCGGTGAAACCACCTGCCTCGTCCCACATCGATTGTTCGCAGTAGCTCATCAGCTCCCGGGGCATGTCGAGGTAGACGTCCTGTCCGGTCACGTCGTACAGATCCAGCAAGGCCGCACTGATCGTCACATGGTCGGTGAGCAACCCGCGCACCACCGTGGCCCCGGTCGCATTGTGCCCGACGCCGCCACCACGCTCATAGGTCTCCGCGACGACCCGGTCAATTGACGTCGCGGCGAATTCGACCAGGGAGTGGTCTCCGAGAATCGACGAACCGAGGATGTACGCGGAAGCCATCACGGCGGTCGCATCGGTGTAGACGGTGCGATCGATCGGCGGACCCGCGCGGGCTCGCCGCGCCTCGAGTGAGGACAGGGCCACGTATGCTGGGTCGGCCCGCTGGCTGGCACTGAATCCACCGGCGGAATCCGCGAACGTCCCTTGGACGAACCGGATGATCGCCGCAGCCCGGTCGGCATAGTCCGACCGATCGAACTGTTGCGAGGCCGACAGGTAGAGCTCGAGCAGCCGCGCATTGAGCGTCAGCACCTTCTCGACATGCGGTTCGGACCAGTCACGCCGCTCGCAGTAGCGAAAGTACCCACCCTCGACGGGGTCCCAGAGCCCCCGCTCGGCGATCGCATCGAGCGTGTGTGTCACCACGCGGGGCAGGTCGGGGTTCGCCGTGACGCGGCATCGGAGCAACGCGGCCGCCAGCGCGTCCGGGTGCACGCGTTTCGGCTCCGATCCGAAGCCGCCCCAGGTCTCGTCGAACCGGGCTAGCAGCTGCTCGTCCAGCCAGCGGCCGGCGTCCTCGTCTAACCCGTGCGGTCCCGGCTCAGCGCCGGCGCCGGTATCCCGGCCGGCGACAGCACCCCCACCAGCGGCCCAGGCTCGAGGTTTGTCCCCCCACCCAGGATCTCACCGGCCGGCGTGAGAAACGCCGTGGTCGGCCACCCACCCAGGGTGTACCGCTCGCTGACGTCAGGACGACAATCGGCGTCGATGCGTATGGGAATGAAGCATTCAGTGACGAGCCGGACCACCGCGGGGTCGCGATAGCTGACGCGATCCATCTCCTCGGTCCAGCGGCACCAGGCCGCGCCGATCGCCAGCAGCACCGGCTTCTGCTCGGTAGCGGCGCGGGCGAACGCATCGGGTCCCCACTCGAGCCACTGGATTTCAGTCGTCATGAGGCCGCGTATGGTGCCTGAATGTGGTCGCACTCGTCTTCTGGGTCGGCTGCAGACTGGCGCTCGGGGCGCTGCCGGCGACCATCGACGTGCTCGAGGCCCATCACGGACTGCTAGTCCTCGGTGATGTCGGCCGTGATGTCGAGATCGATACAGCCACGTACGCTGTTCGCGGCCGGACATTGCGTGGCATGCGTCGCCACGGCGCGCTCGGCCCGCGCGCGGGTGCCCTGCGGAATTCGCAGACGATAGCGCACGCGAATGCGCGTGATCTTCAGCACCTTGTCGACTGCCTCGATGTCGCCCTCGACATCCGCCTGGATCCTGTCTCTCGCCGCCGGTATCTCGCGCACCTCCAGTGCGCGTGCCAGGGTGCCGAGCAGTCAGCCGCCCACGGCGCCGACGATGTAGTCCAGCGTGGCCGGCACCTCTTCATCCGGTTCGATGCCGTAGAACGCCTTGATCCCGCCGTGGACCCCGAATCGGATCGGCTCGGTGAAACCCTCCAGGTACGCATGTCGCACCGGGCCGGCGACCCGTTCGACACGTAGCCGACTCGTATGTACCACGTCTGCCATCAGATCCTCCCTATCACCCACGGTGACATTGTTCCAACCACGTGCGATGCTACAATTTTTGGTCGTGCACACCAAACTGGTCATCTCGAACGCTGTCTGAGGACGCTCTGTGTCCGACGACGCAGCTGACACCCGTTCCTCGCCGGACGAGGCGCCGCCCCTGGGCGACATGGACCCGGCTGAATTCCTGCGGGTCGGTCATCAGCTTGTCGACTGGATCGGCCGGTATTTGGAAGACGCCGAGCGCTACCCGGTGTTATCGCGCGCCCGTCCGGGCGCGCTCCGCGACGCGCTCCCACCGGTCGCCCCCGAACAGGGCGAATCGATGGACGCAATCCTTGCCGATGTCGACCGCCACATTGTGCCCGGGTTGACCCACTGGAACCACCCCGGGTTCTTCGCCTACTTTGCCATCAGCGGCAGCGGCCCAGGCATTCTCGCCGAATTCCTGAGCGCGGCGTTCAACGCGCAGGGCATGCTGTGGCGCACCTCGCCCGCTGTGACCGAACTCGAGGAAGTGGCGCTGGCGTGGCTACGACGTCTGCTCGGGTTGCCGGACACATTCGAAGGCGTCATCTACGACACCGCCTCGATCTCCACGCTGCACGCGCTGGCAGCCGCCAGACAAGTGGCAGCGCCCGATGTGCGCGCACGCGGTCTCGCCGGCCGACCGGAGCTGGCGGCCCTGCGTGTCTACTGCTCCGACCACGCACACTCGTCGATCGACAAGGCGGTCATCATGCTGGGGCTGGGGCAGGCGGGGCTCCGACGCATCGACACGGACGACCGCTTCCGAATGCGTCCCGACGCGCTCGCCGCGGCAATTGCCGACGACCGCCGGGACGGCGTGACGCCGCTCGCCGTAGTCGCCACCATCGGCACGACTGCCGTGACGAGCGTCGACCCGGTGCCCGCCATTGCCGATCTCTGCGAGCGGGAGCGGATCTGGCTGCATGTCGACGCCGCCTACGCGGGCGCGGCGGCGATGGTCCCTGGCCGGGAGGACACGCTGGCCGGGTGCGACCGTGCCACCTCGTTCGTAGTCAACCCGCACAAGTGGCTGTTTACGCCGTTTGACCTCAGCGCCTTCTATTGCCGGCGCATGGACCGCCTGCGTGAGGCCTTCTCGCTGACACCGGACTATCTGCGGAGTCCGGCGCCCGAGGGAGTGCGCAATCTGATGGACACCGGTGTTCAGCTGGGCCGACGATTCCGCGCGCTCAAGCTGTGGATGGTGCTACGGCACTTCGGCGCCGACGGCATGCGTCGCCGGCTCGCCGAACACATGCGGCTGGCGCGGCTGTTCGCCGACTGGGTGGACGCGAGCGACGCGTTCCGCCGGCTGGCGCCCGTGCCGTTCTCGGTGGTCTGTTTCCGCGCCTGCCCCGCCGACCTGGCCGACGAGCGGGCGGCCCTCGACGATCTCAACGCCCGCCTGCTCGACGGGGTCAACGCGACCGGCGAGGTCTTTTTGTCACACACGCGGCTTGACGGCCGGTTCGCGTTGCGGCTGGCGGTGGGTCACATCCGCACCACCGAACGTCATGTCGCCCGCGCCTGGGAACTGCTGCAGGAACAGCTCACGGCGATCCGCCGGTAGCACGGCCCGTGCCCCCAGGATCCGCCTCCAAACGCCAGCGCTCGGCCCAACCTGTCTCGATCCGCTCGACGGCAACCACGCCGTTCACGGGAAACGACCCGGCTTGCGGACCGGCCTCGACTAACCGACTGAGCAGCCGGTCCAGATGCGGCATATGCCCCACGACCATCAGATCGCGTGTCTCGACCTGCAGCAGGTCAGCCAGACGCAACGGGTCGTCCGGCTGCATCCACCGTGTGGCACAAAATTCCGCCAGCGGGTTGCACGCGCGCCAGTAGGCGTCGGCCGTCTGCCTCGCCCGGAGCTTGCCGCTATGCCAGATGACGTCCGGGCGCACCCCCCGCACGGCCGCCCGACCTGACAGGGTGTCGGCCTGGTCACGACCCAGGCGTGACAGCGGCCGCTGCGGGTCGACACCGGAATTCACCGCATGACCGTGGTGCACCAGGTAGACGAACATGCCCCGAGGATAACCGAGGAAGCAGCAGTCAGGAGGCTGGCTTTAGCCGCGCGAAGCCGGGCGCCAGTGCGCCGACCGCCAGACCTCGGGACGCAGCAGCGCGAGGACGGTCAGAATCTCGAGCCGACCAATCCACATCGCAGCGGTCAGCACCAGCTTGCTCAGCGGGTGCAGATGCCCGTAGTTGGCCATCGGCCCGACCTGCCCGAGACCGGGACCGACATTGCCGAGCGTGGCCATCGTCGCCGTGATTCCCGTGACGAGATCGGCACCGAGCAGGACGACCGCGATGACGCAGAGCGCGGTCATCAGAATGTAGAAAAGGAGTCAGAAGGCAGGAGCCACCGACTCGCACTGTAACGTAGTTTCGGCCTGACCGGCGCCCTCGTCCAGCCCTTCTTCTACATTCTGCCATCTGAAATCTCCATGCACCCACGGTATACTCGTCGCCCTCATGGACCTCTTCAGCTCGGTGGACGCGGTCGCGGCGGTCTCACTCGGCGCGTTGTTCGTGGCCATCCTCGTCAGCTGCACGATTCGCCTGCACGTCGGATTCCTCGCGATCTCGCTGGCCTGGATCGTCGGGGTCTACGTGGCCGGCATGAGCGCCCGCGAGGTGATGGGCGGGTTTCCCACACGCCTGTTCCTGACGTTGGCGGGCGTCACCCTGTTGTTTTCGCAGGCGCAGCTCAACGGCACGCTCGACCGCGTGGCGTATCGGGCTGTGAAGTACGCGCGCGGCAATGTCGGCGTCATGCCGATGATGTTCTTCCTGCTGGCGTTCGGGCTTGCCTCGATCGGTCCTGGCAATATCGCGGCAACCGCGCTAGTGGCCCCAATGGCCATGGCGGTCTCCTGGCAGGTCGGAGTGCCCCCCTTCCTCATGTCGATCATGGTCGGCATGGGCGCCAACGCCGGCTCGCTGTCGCCGATCGCACCCACCGGCGTGATTGTCAACGGCGTCATGGATGACATCGGTCTGGGCGGATTCGCCCTCCACACGTATCTGAACAACATGATGGCCCACACGATCGTCGTCTTCGTGGCCTACTTCGCTCTCGGCGGTTTGCGGCTGCTCAAACGTCGTCATGAAGGTGCCCTGATAGTGCCGACCCGTGCTAACGACTCGACATCGGGCAGAGGCGGCAGCATGACGTTCGACCGCACGCACCTGACGACGTTGGGCACAATCGCGGCGCTCATCTTCGGTGTGATCTTTCTCGGCGTCGACGTCGGGCTCGGCGCCTTCGGCGGCGCGGTCCTGCTCAGCCTGTTGAAGGCCGGCGACGAGATGGAGGCCGTGAAGCACATGCCTTGGCGGGTCATCATGATGGTCTGCGGTGTCACCGTGCTGATCTCGGTGCTCGACGCGACCGGCGGGCTCGATCTGTTCACTGACATCCTCGCCCGAGCGGCGGCCGTCGCGCCTACGTTCATCATCGCCGCCTCGACCGGGTTCATCTCGCTGTACAGCAGCACATCGGGTGTCGTGCTCCCGGCGTTCCTGCCGACCGTCCCCGGCCTGGTCGAGCAACTCGGCGTGGAACCGCTCGCGTTGGCCTCGGCTATGAACGTCGGTGGACATCTGGTTGACGTGTCGCCGTTGTCCACCCTCGGCGCACTGTGCATGGCCGCGGCCCACCCCAGCGTGGACAGCCGCGCCCTCTTCAACAAGCTCATGGTCTGGGGGCTGTCGATGACGGTCGTCGGCGGGGCCGTTTGCTATCTGCTGTTCACCGTACTCAAGATCGGGTTGGGGTAGTCAGGACGACGCTCGAAAAGTCAGAAGACGGGAGCATGCCAGAGGGCACTTTTCTGTCGCCACTGACACACCGACAGCATCTATACGGTGCCACTGGACCGGGTGACGCGTCCGGCATCCAGCACCACAATCCAGTCGGCCACTGCACGCACCTCCATCTCGGCGTGCGACACATACAGCATCGGTATCGCCAGTTCGTCTCGAATCCGCTCGAGATACGGCAGGATGCGGTCGCGCAGCCCGCGGTCGAGAGCAGCGAGCGGCTCGTCGAGCAGCAGCAGCGCGGGCGAGGCCATCAGCGCTCGCGCCAAGGCCACGCGCTGACGTTCGCCACCCGAGAGCGTCGTCACGTTGCGGTCGAGCGCGGAGTCGAGTTCGAGCATGCCGACCACCTGATTGAGCCGCTGCCAGCCCCCGGCGTCGGCGCCATACAGAATGTTGCGACGCACGTTCAGGTGAGGGAAAAGTGCCAGGTCCTGAGGAACGTAGCCGACGCGCCGTTCGTGTGCCGGCAGGTCGACCCCCTCGCTCGAATCGAAGAGCGTTCGCGCGCCGATCCGGATGACGCCCCGCTCAGGCGTCCGTAAACCGGCGATCGCCTCGAGCACGGTGGTCTTGCCGGCGCCAGACGGCCCGAACAGCGCGACGACCCTGGCATCGATGTGTTCGTGGATTTCGAGCGTGAACACGCCCTGGCGCAGGAACACTTCGAGGCTCATCCGGCGCCTGGCCCGCTCGGTGCTCTGCTCCGGCTGAGCGCTCATTGCCCCGTGCTCATCGAGAGATGGTTCGAGAGCAGCAGCGCGCCAAAGGCGATCGTCGCCGACACCGCAAGCGTCGCCATCGCCGCCGCCGTCTGGCCGGTCTCCGTGTAGGTGTAGATCGCGACGGCGATGGTACGGGTGCTCGGCAGTGCGCCCGCCAGTAGAATCGTGGCGCCAAACTCGCCAAGCGCGCGCGAGAACCCAAGCAGCGCCCCGGCGAGCACGCCGCGCCTGGCCAGAGGCAGACTGATCGTGAAGAACACGCGCGCCGGACCGGCACCCAGCGTGGCGGCGATCTGCTCGTAGCGCCGGTCAACCTGTTCGAATCCGGCCCGCGCCGCGCGGACGAGCAGCGGGAAGCCCATCACCGCCATTGCCACCACCACCGCGCGCCAGGTGAACATGATTTCGAGGCCGACGCGTTCGAGCCACGCCCCGAGCGGGCCGCGCCGGCCAAGCAGTGTGATCAGGATCAACCCGGTGGCAACCGGGGGCAACACGAGCGGCAGCGACACGACCGTCTCGAGCACCACCCGACCCGGAAACCGCCGGCGCGCCAGCAGCCAGGCCACCGCGACGCCCGGTGGCAGCATGACCAAGGTCGCCAGTAAAGCCATGGCGACGGTGAACGAGGCAATGGATAGGATGTCGGGCATTGATTATTCAGACGGGGCTGCGCCCCGAACTCCCGCGGACGCTCCCGACCTACCGCGGATACTGCGCGGCGTGGCCGTCACCGACGCCCCCAAAGCGGATGGCGCACGATCATGGCTCTGCATTCGGGACGATGAATCCGGCCTGCTCGAAGACGGTGCGGGCGTCCGGGCTCTGCAGATACGCGAGCAGCTGTTCGGCTGCTTCCGGATTCTTCGCTTGCGTCGTCACCGCCGCAGGGTAGGAAATTGCGGGACCCTCCGCGGCCGGGACCTCGAAAACCACCCGGACGCCGGCCGATAACATGGCATCGGTGCGATAGACGATGCCGGCGTCCACGTCGCCTGTCTCAACGATCGCCAGCGCCGCGCGTGCGCTGCGTACCGGCACCACCCGTTCCCGCAGCGCACCCCAGAGACCGACCGCTTCCAGATACGCTCGCGCGTACACCCCGACCGGGACACCGTCCGGATCCCCGATGGCGATGCGCCCGAACATCGGCTCGAGCAGCGTCGCCGATGATGAAGATGAGGACACCACAGCGGCAGCGTCGACCGGCACGATCACCACGAGCTGGTTGGAGAGCAGATCGACCCGAGTGACGGACCGGATCAGCCCCTCGGCCGCGACGCGGTCCAACTGGAACAGATCAGCGCTGATAAAGACGTCGACCGGCGCCCCGGCGATGATCTGCGCCGCCAGGACAGTCGAGGCGGACAAATTCAGCTCGACCGCCGTCCCGGTGCGCCGTAGGTAGTCGGCGGCAAGTGTGTCCATCGCGCCGGCCAGACTGACCGCAGCCGAGACGAGCAACGGCCGATCACGGCGCCCGGGCCGGCCCACCTCCCCTGGCGCTGCGCAGGCCACCAGCACCAGCACCAGGAAGATTGGTATTCGTCGCGCCATTAATAAACCAATTTAGTATGATTACAGTTGGTTTAGCAAACGGTTTAATGCCTTTTTCGTCTACTTTGACCGACAGGAGTCATGACATGCCATTCTTGACGGTGCGACAGGCGGCGGAGCGGCTTGGCGTCGGCTACTCGACGCTCAAGCAGTGGATCTACAAGGGCAGTGTCAGGACGACTAGAACCGAGGGCGGGCATCATCGTGTTGCGGAGACCGAGGTCGAGCGGTTGCTGGCGAAGGAGGGGCACGCGCCGTCGCCCCGCGCACCCAGTCAGTCCGGCGGCGGCGTATTGATGGTCGTCAGCGGACGTAACCGTCTGCGCGGCATTGTCGACGAGGTCCGGCGAGACGGTCTTATCGCGCAAGTGCGGCTGCGGATCGGCGACCAGCGCCTGACGGCGGTGATTACCCGGGATGCACTCGACGAGCTGCAATTGAAGCGCGGGGACGAGGCCACGGCGCTGATCAAGGCGACCGAGGTGATGATTGCGCGGGAGGCTCCCAGGAGGAAGGAGAGAGAAAACAAGAGAAGTTAGGGTAGGTCAATAGATGCAGGTGAAGCCCTCCGGCTTCCTCCTGCCTCCTCCGGGATCACCGTGTAAACGTCGAGGGCAGAATCGACTGCAGCTGCAGCCCCCAGTGCCCGTTCTGGTTTGTCATGACATAGAGCCCAGGGGCGGTCGTGTAGGGGGTGCCGTCCGCACCGTACCGGCTGAACACAATCCGGAAGTGCACCTTGTCCCCCGAGACGTGCACGGCCTCGACCAGGTCCAATGTCGAGTGATCCCAGCCAGACTGTCTCAACGCGTCAAAATCGGTAGCGATCGCCTCGGGCGTCTCGCGCACGACGACCTGCCCGTTCTCTCCCAGGCTCAACCGTGGATAGTTACTGATTGCGGCCACGGCGTCGTTGTCTCCAGCGTTCCAGGCCCGGAAATACTCATCGAGCGCCGCCCGAGCCGCCGCCACGTGCTGCGCGTCCGAATCCTGCGCCCACACCGTACTGCCGACCCAGACAACGAGCGCGATTGCGAGACAGCGGGTCGCGGCCGTGAGACCACCACGACCCACCCGTGCAATGTCGTTGCGTGTACAGATGCCGAAATACATGGGGACCCTCCTTTTGTGTCCTACGCGCGTCATGGCCTCAGTGTAGACCGAAGTGGGCCGCAGGTGAATCACTCGTCAATGTCCCAAGTCAGCAACTCATGGGCATTGTCCGAAAGACCGTCCTCAGCATCGTGCGGCCGGCCTTCTCAATAGAGGCCGAGTACACGTCGGGCCTCCCGCCCCGTCGTGATAGCATGACGACTCATTCCGTGTCCTGATTTGCAGGGGAGTCCTGCCTGAGGGAGCTGACCATGTCGCTTCGAAAACTGCTTTCGCTGTGCGCGCTCGTAGGACTGTGCGCGTTCTTCCTGGTGCCGCAGCCGGCGGTGTCGGCGGCCGAGGGCCCCACCCTGATGTCCGGCGGTCCACTGACGTTCGGCCCTGACAATGTCCTGTTCATCGCGGACAACGCCGGCGCGACGATCATCGCGCTCGAACTGGGTGACCTGGCGGCGGGCGGCATCCCCGGCACCAAGGACATTTCGGGCATCGATCAACAGATTGCGGCGCTGCTCGGCACGGATGCCCGCGAGATTCAAATCAACGACCTGGCGATCAGCCCGACCTCGAAAAATGCCTTCATCTCGGTATCGCGCGGGCGCGGCGCCAACGCAACACCGGTCCTGCTCCGCGTCGATGGCGCAGGAGACATCGAGGTCATCACGCTCGGCGCTGTCACCTACACGGCTGCATTGCTGCCAAATGCGCCGGACGCCGACCCGGGAGCGCGCAGCGACCCGCGCGCCTCCTCAGTCACCGACATGGCATATGTCGACGGCCAACTGTTCATTGCGGGACTCTCGAACGAGGAATTCTCGTCGAAGCTGCGGTCGGTTGCCTACCCGTTCAGCGCGGTCAGTGAAGGCACCAGCGTCGAGATCTGGCATGCCGCGCACGGACAGTTTGAGACCCGGTCCCCGATCTACACCTTCGTGCCCTACGAGATCGGCGGCGAGCAGCACCTGATTGCCGGCTATCTCTGCACCCCGCTGGTGAAGTTCCCGATCGACAACCTGCAGCCCGGCGCCAAGGTCATGGGCACCACCATCGCCGAGCTCGGCAACCGGAATCGCCCGCTCGACATGATCGTGTATCAGAAGGACGGCAAGGACTTTCTGCTGATGTCGAACACGAGCCGCGGCGTGATGAAGATTCCGACCGAGCACTTCGGGCACCAGGCGGGTCTGACCGAGCCGGTCCCAGACGGGAACCAGGCCGGCATCAGCTACGAGACGATCGCGCAGCTGAACGGTGTGGAACAGCTGGACCTGCTGGACGACGACCACATGGTCGTCATCGCGCGGAACGAGGCCGGTCAGGCCAACCTCGAGGCGGTGACGCTACCATAGCCCTTCGAGCCTCGCGCTTCATGCGATTCCCATCCCCCGGTGTGACGCGAGCGTGCACGCGCCCGCGTCATCACACCGGTTCACGTGCCCTCGCCGTTCTGATTGGCCCCGTGCTGGCACTGAGTGCCGCCTGCTCCGGTTGCGGCGGACCGGACACCACCGCACCGACGGTCGAGATCCGGATCCAGACCCACGGTGACGAACCTGACAGAACCGGCATAGAGGTCGGTGGCCTTCCAGCCGGCGATCTGGCGGCGCTTCGAGCCGCCGGGCTATCCGACGATGACTGGGCCGAGCTGTTTCGAGTGACCGTCGCCCGCGACAACGATGCTGACGGCCTCGAGCTGCCACCAGTTCTCGGGTCATATGCGATCGGCGACGACGGAGTGCTGCGGTTCAACCCGATGTTTCCGTTCGACCCGGGTCGTTCGTACGCGGTGCGCTTCGACCCGACCCACCTCCCGGGGCCGGAGCCAGCCACGATCGAAGCGGTCGTCGCGGTGGTGGCCCTGCCAAAGCCATATGTGGAGCCGACAACCGTCGTCGACCGGATCTTCCCAAGCGGCGACCGTCTTCCCGAGAACCAGCTCAAGATCTACCTGCATTTCTCGGCGCCCATGAGCAACGTGGACGGGCTCGAGTATCTCAGTCTGCGCGATGCCCGGGGACGTGCGGTCGAGGAGCCGTTTCTTCCGCTGGGCACCGAGTTCTGGGACCGAGCCAATCTGCGGTACACGGTGTTCTTCGACCCGGGCCGGATCAAACAGGGAATCGAGCTGAACGAACGGCTGGGTCGGCCGCTGCAGGAAGGGGAGACCTATACGCTCGTGGTCGACCCCACCTGGCCCGACGCAGAGGGGCACCCGTTGCACGCACCGTTCGAAAAACGCTTCACCGCGGGGCCGGCCGACACGACACCACTGGACACGGCCACGTGGCGTCTGCGGGTGCCGACGAGCGGCTCGACGCAACGCCTCGTCGTCTCGATGCCCGAGCCGCTCGACCACGCGCTGATGCGCCGCGCGATCGGCGTCGAGGACGCGACGGGGCTTCGTATCGACGGCGAGGTGGAGATCGGAAACTGGGAGACCCGCTGGACACTGACCCCATTTCAGCCGTGGGCCGCCGGCGCGTACTCCCTGGTCGCGTTGTCGATCGTGGAAGACCTCGCCGGCAACAAGATCGACACACCGTTCGAGATCGACGTCTTCGATCAGGTAGACGAGACGATCGCCGACGGTCGGTTCACTATTCCGTTCGAGATTCGCTGAACAGTCCGGCTCACGCTCACCGCGTCGCGAGCAGCGCGAGCGTTGCCCACCCGGTTGTGGAGATGTACTGGGCGTAGCTTTGCTGACCGGCTGGCCGGGTCGTCTCCACCCAGCTGCCGTCGCCGAGTTGCTCCTCGAGCAGGAACGCCCGCCCGCCCCCGACCATCTCGGTCAAGAGACCGGCGTCGATGGCCGGCGCCGCCAGGTCCGGTCGCCCGAGCAGCGGCTGCAGCGCGAGCACGACGAGCGCAGTGTCGAACGTCTCGACGGCGGTCGTCAGATAGGCGCCCCAGCCGCCGGAAGGGGCCCGCCCCTCCTTCATCAACGCCAGACATCGCTGCCGCTGAGCAAAGGCGGCCGTGTCGTCGGCACGCTCGAGCGCCAGAACGACCGCTGCCGCGTCGATAACGGTCTGCACCTCGACACCACGCACCCACGCGTCGGCGCGTGCAATGACGTGTTCCAGGTCAGCTGTGCCGGCCTGTCTGAGCGTGCGTAGCGCCGCCCAGGTGGCAAGAGCCTTGCCATAGGTGGCGGGCGAACCGATGCTGCCGCTCGAGTCGAGCTGCCAGGACCCGTCGTCGGTCTGGTCGGCCGCGACCAGGGCGGCGGCGTCCGCCAGTGGGACCGGATCACGAATCTGGTTCGCGCGCATCGCGTCGACCAGCGCGCCGGCGAACTGAAGTCGCGCCAGCGTCTTATCGGCGAACTCCAGCCCGAGCGCGTTATCGTCCCAGGCCGCCGTGTTCTGCAACCAGGCCGTCGTCGCCCGCAGTGCCTCCGCCTCGACGGCGTAGTCCTGTCCAACCGCGGTATAGAGGGCCCGCGCCGCGTCCCCATTGTTGTGACACGAGAAGCAGTTGTTCTCGACCGGCCAGCGAGGTACTTCGCCGGCCAGGAACGCGATGGCACGAGCCTCTGGCGACGCGTCCTCGGACTGGGCAGCCGCCAGGGAGGCCGAGACGCCGCACGCGATCGCCAGGCACACCGCTGCGCCCCCTGCCCAGCCGAATCGTGCACGTCGCTGAGTCGACCCCGCTGGCCCATGCTGCCTCACGATGTGCTCATTGTAGTCAGGTCGAGCACCCCTCGCGCGCAGCCTGTTCTCGACTTGGCCCAGAGCGTCCAAAGCCTGTAGCCTGTGGCCATGAAACGGCTGATGCTGATGATCGGCACGTGCAAGGGCGCCTTCCAGGCCTCCTGCCACCCGGTGTCTGTCTCCACCTCCTCTGGTCACCCGGTTCGCCACTCCATTTGACAGGTTCGCGATCGCTGGGATAGGGTAGCTTCTAGCATGACGCGGCCCCAACGGAACCATCACACGCACCATCCCGCGACAATGGCGGGCCAGTGGACCTGCGTGTGACGTAGCACGACTGCATATCACATCCAGCGCACACACCGGCCCCGCCGATCATCACGGCGGGGCTTTTTTTATGACACGAGGCTGAACACGAGAGACAGGATCATGGATTTTTCGAAACTAGACGGGCTGATACCGGCCGTGGTGCAGGATGCCTCGAGCAACGAGATCCTGATGGTCGGCTTCATGAACCACGAGGCGCTCGACCGAACCCGGGAGTCGGGCTTCGCCACCTTTTTCAGCCGCACACGCAGTAAGCTGTGGATGAAGGGGGAAACCTCGGGCAATACCCTCGCGGTGCAGCAGATCCTCGTCGACTGCGACGATGACACGGTACTGCTACGGGTCACGCGCAACGGCGACGGGAACGTCTGTCACACCGGGGAGCGCACCTGTTTCTATCGAGAGCTCGAGACCGAGACACGTCAGGATTCAGGCCAGTCCGCCGTAGCCTCGGCGAAGGCGGAAGGCGGCGGTCACAATGGCTGACAAGACACTACGACTCGGTATTCCAAAGGGCTCGCTGCAGGAATCGACGGTCCAACTGTTCGCGCACGCGGGATTCAACATCTACACGAGCTCACGCTCCTACTACCCGACGATCGACGACCCGGAAATCGAGTGCACCTTGATCCGGGCGCAGGAGATGGCGCGCTATGTCGCCGACGGTGCCCTCGACGCCGGGCTGACCGGGCAGGACTGGATCGCCGAGCACCAAGCGGCAACCGGCGAAACCGTGGTCGACGTTGCCGATCTGATCTACTCGAAGCAGAGCTTCCGCAAGGTCCGCTGGGTACTGGCAGTGCCGGAAGACTCGCCATATCGGACCCCGCAGGATCTGACCGACGCGACCATCGCGACCGAGCTGGTCCGAGTGACCGAGGCGTACTTTCAGCGGCTGAACGTGCCAGTCAAGGTGGAGTTTTCGTGGGGCGCGACCGAGGTCAAGCCACCGCTGCTGGCTGACGCCATCGTCGAGGCGACCGAGACCGGGTCGACGTTGCGGGCCAACCGACTCCGCATCATCGACACCGTCATCGAGTCGAACCCGCAGCTGATCGCCAACACCGTGACCCTCGAGGACGACTGGAAACGGACGAAAATAGACAACATCGCGTTGCTGCTCCGCGCCGCCATGGAGGCTCAAGGCTGCGTCGGCCTGATGCTGAATGTGCGCCAGGCCGATCTCGAAACCGTGACCGGCCTGCTGCCGGCGCTGCACCGCCCCACGGTGGCGCCGCTCAGCGATAACGACTGGGTCGCGGTGACCACCATCATCGAAGAGTCGTCTGTGCGGGAGCTGATACCGAAGCTGAAGGCGGCGCGGGCGGAAGGCATCGTGGAGTATCCGCTCAACAAGATCGTACTGTGACCGTACACTCGAGGATTCGGAAGGTAGGCGGCAGACAGGAAACGGATCGCTTCGCCAACTTCTGGACGCTGCGTCAGCCCCAGGCTGCTGACTGCTGACTCCCGAGCGGATCCACCCCATGCGCATCATCGAATCGTCGAATCGGCGGGCGGTCGGTCAACTGGTCGACCGGGGCCAGGACACCGACCCGGCCGTCGTGCGCCGGGTGGCTCAGATCGTGGCGGCGGTGCGCCGATCGGGCGACACGGCGGTACTCCGCTACGCCCGGCAGTTCGACCAGCTCCTGTCGCCGGTTGAGGTCACCGGTGAGGAAATGCAGGACGGACTGCGAGCGGTGGCACCCCAGCTGCGCTCAGCGCTACGGAGGGCGGCGACGCACATCCGTCGGGTTGCCAGACGGCAGGTGCCCCGCGGATGGCGCAGCGCCGTCACCGCAGGCGTCGAGATCGAGCAACGGGTCACCCCGCTCGACCGGGTCGGCTGCTATGTGCCGGCAGGGCGATACCCGCTGCCATCCTCGCTGCTGATGACCGTGATTCCGGCGCGCGTCGCCGGTGTGCCCGAGGTCGTCGTGGTCTGCCCGCGGCCGGACACGACCGTCCTGGCGGCCGCCGCCATCGCCGGGGCCACACAGTTATTCCGTCTGGGCGGAGCCCACGCCGTGGCGGCCTTAGCCTACGGCACCGCCACCGTGCCGAAGGTCGACAAGATCGTCGGACCGGGCAGCGCCTACGTCGCCGCCGCCAAGGCGCTGGTCTCTGCCGACTGCCCGATCGATTTCCACGCCGGACCGACCGAGATCGTCATCATCGCGACACGCGGACACGCGGACTGGGTAGCGGCGGACTTGATTGCGCAAGCCGAGCACGACCCGGATGCGCGCGCCATCGTGCTCACGCCAGACCGGCGGCTAGCAGCGCAGATCGCCACCGAGGTCCAGAACCGGTTGCCCACCGACGGTCCGGCACGTGCGGCGATACGCCGATGCGGCGTGATTGTCGTCACCGTCTCACTCGACGAGGCGGTGGAGTTGGCGAATCGGATCGCGCCCGAGCATCTGGTGTGCGACCTCGAGACGGTTGCCCGCCGCACGACCAGGGCCGGCACCGTCTTCGTCGGCCCGTACGGCGCCCAGGCGGCCGGGGACTACGCCACCGGCTCGAATCACGTCCTGCCAACCGGTGGCGCCGCACGGTTCCGCGGCGGGTTGAGCGCCTCCGACTTCGTCCACGTACACAGCGTCCAACGTATTACCCGTGGTGGGCTCGAGACCCTGGCGCCGACAATTCTCCAGCTGGCTGAGGCCGAGGGCCTGAAGGCGCACGGCGAGTCAGTCCGCGTGCGGCTGCAGAGAGCCGCAAGGAAGACAGACGGAACGTAATGCGACGCGCTCTGATTAACCGTCGGACCGCCGAGACCGCCATCACGCTCAGCCTGGGCATCGAGGGGCGGGGCCGCTACGCCATCAGCACCGGCATTCGGTTCCTGGACCACATGCTCGAGCTGGTGGCGCGTCACGGCGCCTTCGACCTGCGGATCGACGCCGTCGGCGACCTCGACGTGGATCAGCATCACACGGTCGAGGATGTCGGGATCGCGCTCGGCGAAGCGGTGACGAAGGCGGTCGGGTCGCGCCGCGGCATCAACCGGGCCGGCTACTTCGTCATGCCGATGGACGAGACGCTCGGCGTCGCCGCCATTGATCTCGGTGGGCGGCCGCACGCCGTGGTCGACCTTCGCCTGCGTGTCCAGCGGGTCGGCGACCTTCAGTCAGAGTTGATCCAGGACTTCTTCGAGGGCTTCGCGCAGGGCGCGCGCGCGAACGTGCACCTGAAGGTCCTCTACGGTCGGTCGAGTCATCATCAAGTCGAGGCGCTGTTCAAGGCGTTCGCTCGGGCGCTCCGTGTCGCGTGCGACAAGGACCCGCGGATGGCGAAGCGGCTACCGAGCACCAAAGGGTTGCTATGAGGCCCCTAGAAGTCAGAGATCAATAGACAGAAGACAGAAGACAGAAGACAGAAGGCAGAAGGCAGAAGGCAGAAGGCAGAAGGCAGAAGGCAGAAGGCAGAAGGCAGAAGGCAGAGATGATCGCGCTAATCGATTACGGAGCCGGAAACCTGACGTCGGTGCGCAAGGCGCTCGCGCACCTGGGCGTCACGGTGACGACACCGACGGCGCCGTCCGACCTGACGTCAGCCGACGGCATCATCGTCCCCGGGGTCGGCAACTTCGCAGTGACCGCCGCGCTGGGACCGGACTGGCGCACCGCCATCCTCGACCGGGTCGACCATCAGCGGCCGCTGCTCGGAATCTGCGTCGGTATGCAATGGCTCTTTGACGGCAGCAGCGAGGCCCCAGGACACCCTGGGCTCGAGCTCATGCCGGGCATCTGTCGCCTGCTCACCAACGCAGGGGCCAGCCCACCATCGGATGACTCACCGACCGACGGTGACACCGTCTCGCCTCGATTCAAAGTACCCCACGTCGGATGGAACTCGTTGCGATTGACCAAACCGTCGTGGTTGCTGGATGGCGTCGGTGAAGGCGACCAGGTCTATTTCACACACTCGTTCGCGGCCCCGCTGACGGCCAACTGTGTGGGAGCGACCCGGTATGGTGTCGAGTTCGCGGCAGCAGTGGAGCGGGACCATGTCGGCGGCGTCCAGTTTCACCCTGAAAAATCGTCAAATGTCGGCCTGCGTATCCTGCGGAATTTCCTGCGGAAAGTCTCATGAGCCTATCCAAACGCATCATCGCGTGCCTCGATGTGCGTGACGGGTCGGTCGTCAAGGGCATTAACTTCGAGGGCCTCCGAAACGCCGGTGACCCGGCCACACTGGCGCGGCGCTACAACCGCGAGGGCATCGACGAGGTCGTAATTCTCGACGTCACTGCCACGATCGAGAAGCGGAAGGCGCTCGCCGAGACCATTCAAGCCGTCGCCAGCGAGATCTTTCTGCCGTTGTGTGTCGGCGGCGGTATCCGGGAAGAAGGCCACGCTGACGCGGCTATCCAGGCGGGCGCCGACAAGATCGGCATCAACACCGCCGCACTCGCCCAGCCCGAGCTGATCACGACGCTGGCCGGACGGTACGGCAGTCAGGCGATCATTGTCGCGATCGACGCCAAACGCGAGGACGACCGATTCAAGATCTACGTCCGCAGTGGGCAGCAGGGCACCGACCGAGATGCCGTGGAATGGGCGCGTGAGGCGGCCGACCGGGGCGCCGGAGAGATCCTCCTCACCTCGATCGACCGTGATGGAACCAGGCAGGGGTTCGACTGCGAGCTGACGGCCGCCGTATCCTCCACCGTCCCGATCCCAGTCATCGCATCCGGCGGCGCCGGTACGTTCGACCACTTCGTGGACGTGTTCACCAAGGGCCAGGCGGACGCGGCACTCGCCGCCTCGATCTTCCACTACGCCGAGCACGCCGTCGAGGACCTGAAAGCGCATCTGCACGCACATGGGATACCCGTACGGCTCGGTCAGCGCCAGCAGTCCGAAGGCACACGTCAGCAGTCAGAATGACCACGCGAGCAGTCGCCGTTCTCCTTGGAGCGTCCGAGTGCTGATCCCGTCGATCGACCTGAAGAACGGGAAGGTGGTGCAGCTGGTCCAGGGTACGCGGCCGGCAATTGAGAGCGCCGACCTCGACGGCTGGGTCAGCCGGTTCGCCCGGTTCCGGAAGGTGCAACTCATAGACCTGGATGCCGCGATAGGGTCTGGCAGCAACGACGCGCTCGTGCAACGGGTGGTGCCGCAGTTGCCCTGCCGGGTCGGCGGCGGCATCCGGTCGATCAGTCGGGCGCGGGAGGTGCTCGACTACGGCGCCTTGGCCGTCATCGTCAGCTCGGCCCTGTTTCGTGATGGTCAACCGGACCTGGCGTTTGCCCGCTCGCTGTCTGACGCGGTCGGCGCCGATCGGGTCATCGCCGCTGTCGACAGCAAGGGTGGACGGGTCGTCATTCGCGGTTGGACCGAACCGGTCGACGTGACCGCCGCAGAGGCAGTGCGCGTCCTCGAGCCGTACTGTGGCGAGTTCCTCTATACGCACGTGGACCGCGAGGGGCTGATGGCCGGCACCGACTTGGAGGCGGTGCGGGAGGTGGCGGGTGCGACGACACGTCGCGTCACGGCTGCCGGAGGCATCACGACCCGCGCGGAGATCGACACTCTCGACGCCGCGGGCATCGACGCGGTCGTCGGCATGGCGATCTACACGGGCACCCTGGCCATCGACGGCTCTGAGCTCTGAAAGGCCTCATGACCCAGCGCTGGGACCCGGACACGTACGCGGCGCATGCCCGGTTCGTCTCCGAGTTAGGCGAACCGGTCGTCGACCTGCTCGCACCGCAACCGGGGGAACGCATTCTGGACCTCGGGTGCGGTGACGGCGCGCTGACCGAACGGTTGCGGACCGCGGGAAGCGAGGTGGTCGCGATCGACAGCAGTCCCGAACAGGTCTGGGCGGCGCTCGAGCGTGGCCTGGCTGCGCGGATCATCGACGCCCGCGAGTTGGAGTTCCAGGGGGAGTTCGACGCCGTGTTCAGCAACGCCGTGCTCCACTGGATCAAGGATGCCGACCTGGTCATTGCGGGGATCTGGCGCGCCCTGAGACCGGGCGGGCGATTCGTCGGAGAGCTCGGCGGCGCCGGATGTGTCGCCTCGATCCGTGAGGCATTTGGCGACGCGCTGAGAGCTCGGGACATCGACGTGGCCACGGTGGACCCCTGGTATTTTCCGACGTCCGATCAGTACCGGCACCACCTCGAGTCGCGTGGGTTTTCGGTCGACTCGATCCAGATATTTCCCCGCCCGACGCCCCTACCGGGCGACATCACGCACTGGCTCGAACTGTTCGCGAAACCGTTCCTGGCGGCCATGCCGGTCGACAAGCGCCAGGCGCTCCTCCAGGAGGTCCGAGCCACGCTCGAACCCCGCCTCCGCACCGCCGACGGCGTCTGGATAGTCGACTACGTCCGTGTGCGATTCGCCGCGACCAGACCCGGATAGCCCGAAAGCCGGCGCAGCCCACCGGCTTCTCCTGCCTCCTTGGGGTGGACGGTCTATGGCAGCCCGAGTCGGTCGGCCAGGTCGTTGAAATCGGTCGCGACGACATCGAAGGACGCGTCCGGTGTCGTCTCGATGTCGCGGTCTGGGCCGTACTCCAGTGGGCGTGGCACATAGCCAGTCTTGAAACCGAGCGCCGCGGCAGCCCGGAGGTCACCCTCGTGAGCCGCCACCATCATCACCTGCTCCGGCTTCAGTCCGAGCAGATCGGCGGCGGTGAGATACACCTCCGGGTCCGGCTTGTACCGGTGCGCGAGCTCGGCCGAGAGGACGGCGTCCCACGGCAGCCCGCTGTGTTTGGCCATGTTCACCAGCAGCGCCACGTTGCCGTTCGACAACGTTGCCAGAACGTAGCGGGTGCGCAGCCGTGTCAGACCAGACACCGTATCGGGCCACGGTGCCAATCTGTGCCACACGCGGTTGAGGTCATCGCGTTCCACGGCGGTCAATGTCGTCAACCCGAACTCTGGAATCAACCGATCGAGAATCATCCGATGCAGATCGTCGATACGGGTCCATGGCAGCTCGCCGCTCCTGACCCGACGCATTGCCGGGCCATACCCGGCCCGCCACGCGTCAGCGAATCGGGGCCAGTCGACCTCGATCCCCGTTCGCCTGGTGAGCTGCTCACCCTCGCGGACGATCGATGATCTCCAGTCGACGACCGTCCCGAACACGTCGAAGGTCATCGCCCTCACCATCGCGAGCCGATCCGGATCCCGCTGCGCCTGGGGGTGCGACCCGGCCGTAGCGGCGAGCAGACCAGCAAGCGCGATCACGGCCAGCGGACCGCCGGAGACGAGAGAAGATGTAGTCATGGTCACTCGACGATGACGATGCTACCAAACAGACCGGGGTTCAGCGCGTCACGGTGGTGATGATACGTGCACGTCTCTGCTGTCACAAAGTTGCCGGTCTCCCGACTCTGGCCGGGTGAGAGACTCCCGACCTGATTCATCGCCGGGCACCCGAGATGTGATGGGTGCTCGTCGGACGACATGTGGTGGACCACGCTGTCGTTGTTGATGAACAGCACCCGCTCGCCGACGCGGATCTGAATCGTCAGCGGGCTTGCTCCGGACGCGGTGATGGTCACCACGTTGGTCGAGTCGACGGTGGGTGCCGTCGGGCTGTCACCCGCGCACGCCAGGGTACTCAGAGCGACGCACATGACGGCGGTCCATCCGAATCGCATCGCGGTACCCCTAAGACCTCGATCTTGTCCTAGCTGCACGTGCAACAACAAGGCTCACTCGAGTGGGAGGGGTGACTGGTGTCGCCACGGGCCCCTACAGGCGTCATCTTAATTCGCGATAGACGGGGCGGCCCGGCGGCGGACACGTCTGGGCCCCAGAGCCCAAGCAGGATCTTAGGTCCCTACTGGTGCAGCGCGATCCAGGATAGGATCTGGACCGGTGCGGCGCTCGACGCCAGGTCCAGGGCGTCACAGCTGTATCTGATGGCGAAGTCGGTGACGCTCGCGTTCCTGTCGACGTTGATCACGGCCTGCCCAGCGGTCGGGCTGGCGAGGACGGAACCGATGATTGTGCCGATGCTGCCGTCTCGTACCCAGAGCGTCGGATTGGACCCCGTGATGAGGACCATGCCGGTCCAGTCGGGGTAACATCTCCATGCATGTTGCTCGGAACTCTCATCGACGTCAGCGATGCTGGCTGGGGGCGATCACCGACTGACAACCGTGTCGTCGACCGGGAGAAGGCTCAGCGAATGGCCGAGGACGACCCGGAGGCGCTGGCCGCAGTCTACGACCAACACATCCGCTCGGTGTTCGGTCTGGCGATGCGGGTCCTCCAAGATCAGGCTGATGCGGAGGACATGGTGCAGGAGGTCTTCTCCCAGGCCTGGACCCAGGCGAAGCACTATGACGCGACGCGTGGTTCGGTGGCGTCCTGGCTGCTGATGATGTCACGCCGCCGGGCCATCGACCGGCTCCGATCCAGGCGTGCAACATCCGACTCGGCACCGCTCCCGCGCGACACGGCGGTCGTCGATCTACCGGACCCGGCGCTGGGTGCCGAACACCGCGTCCTGACCGCCGAATCGGTGGCTGGCCTTCGGGCTGGCCTAGCCGCGTTGCCCTTGATCCAGCGTGTCGCGATCGAGCTGGCCTTTTTCGAGGGGCTCACACAGGCGCAGATCGCCGAGCGGATCGAACAGCCGTTCGGCACCGTCAAGACCCGGATCCGCACCGGCCTCCTGAAGCTGCGCGAGGCCCTGGCAAGCGAATGAACAGCGTGCATGCGCCGTTCGACGGACTGGCGACGCTGTACGCCGTGGGGGCACTCGGCGAGGACGACCGGACCGCCTTCGAGACGCATCTTGAGATCTGCCTCGAGTGTGTCGGTGAGGTCAAGTCGCTCCTGCCGGTGACCCATGCTCTCGTCCACGGCGCCCCGCCACTCGACGCGCCGGCTCTGCTTCGCGCGCGCGTGCTGGGTCAGATCACCGGCACGGCGCCAGCGCCGCTCGACGCGCTGTTTTCCGCGATCGACGAGCCGGATTCGCCCACGCGCTCTACCCCACGGCAGCGGCAAGGACCCGGGGTGCTGTTCTGGCTGGCCGCCACGCTGCTGGTCGCGACGGCCGGCGGCGTGGGCTGGTACGTGGCCGAGCTCGATGGTCAGATCCAACGCCTCCGCGCGGCTCTCAGCGCAGCGACCGGACTGACCCAGCGCGCCGAGACACAGCTGGAGGCGGCGCAAGCAGACACGGCCGAACGCGAGGCAGTGCTCGCAATCGTCACCGGTTCCGACGTCCACCAGCTGGAACTTGAGGGGCAGCCGCTCGCGCCCCGCACCTCGGCGCGTGTCCTGTGGAACAACGCGGCCCAGATGGTGTTCGTCGCGACCGGTCTGCCATCGCTGCCGGCCGGTGACGTCTATCAGCTGTGGTTCGTCTTGCCGGATGCGCCGGTGAGCGCGGCGCTGCTCGAACCGGATGATGATGGGCATGCCACGGTGATGCTGGATCTGCCGAACGCCGTGATGATGCCGGCCGTGATGGCGATGACCGTCGAGGCGGCGGGCGGGGTGCCGGCGCCGACCGGCGCCCTCTATCTTCTGGGACAGCCGACGGAGTGAGGTACGAAGGAGGCCGGAGGCCTCCTCTCGTACTACACAAAATCAATCACGGCATTGCGGAAGTCGGCGCCGAGGAGGCTGACCGAACTGGTACCCAGCCGGGGTGTGGGACGGAACCCCACGGAAACTTAGTCCCCGCCCAGGCTGAGCAGGTTCGCTAGCAACTGGTAGGCGCCCGTGGTGCCGGCCGGCAGCTGGCGCCAGAGCCCGAGCCCGACATACAGCCAGCGCCCCTCGCCGTACCGGGCCTCGACGAGCGCGCCCTGCTTGACCCCCGGATTCGACAGAAACGAATCGCTCAGCTCCACGAGGTCCGCATAGGCAGGGTCCTTGTCTCCGAGGAAGTAGAGCCCGCGCTCCTGCACCCAGTCGGACCAGGTCGCATCGGAGATCTCGTTCGGTAAGCCAAACAGCCGATGGTCGGGGACAAGTATCCGAACCGGAGCATACTCATCGGTCACCCGATCGCGACTGACCCGGACCGGATAGGGCCCGTACTGCGCCTCGTTGAACTCGAACTTGTTGTACTGCACGATCAGCGTCCCGCCCGCCTCGACATAGTCGAGCACCCGGCCGTTATTTGCGCGTAGGTCGCCATTTCGTTCGTAGGCGCGGACGCCTGTGACAATCACGTCGAAACCCGACAGGTCGCCGTAGGCTAGTTGTTCCGCCGTGATGTGCTCGAGCTCGGCGCCGAGCTGCTCGATGGCCGGCGGCACCTCGTCACCTACCCCGTCCACGTAACCGACCTGCAGCCCCGGTTCGAGCGCAACGTCGATCACCTTCATCACGGTATCGGCCCCGTGGACCAGGTGCCGCCGGCCGATGTGTGGATACTCCACCACCTGAAATCCGCGATCGAACGTCTCCCCATCAGACGCTACGGCCGCGCCGATCCGGTATTCCCCCTCCGTCACGCCGCCTGGCGGCCACACCTCGAACCGCACCGTCCTGGCCTCATCCTCTCGTGAAAACTCGAGTGTCGCGCTCGTCGGTGTCGCTTGCCAACCGGCTGGCAGCTCCAGCGTGACGACACCGGTCGCCGGCTCGCGACCGCCGTACCGCACCATCACACGAACGTCGCGCGCAGCAGGCGCGTCACGCGGGATGATCGCGATGCGCGGTGTCACTTCGACGGCGAACCGCGGCACCACCTGCAGTTCCATCCGCTTCTCGCCCGCGAAGATGTCGCTGCCATATCGGTGCGTAATCGGCCGCTCAATGCTAATCCGCGTCGAAGTGAAATCGAGCTCGAAGGTGGCGCGAAACGGCGTCGGCCGGAACGGCAGTCCGAATGGCACATCCGGATCGAATTGATACCGCGCTGCATCGGATAAGCGCTCCCAGTGGATGTCGGTAGTCGGCAACGTCTCCGGCATCTGCATCGGCGACTCGCAGGTGTACACGGCACCGGCCACCACCACCTCGGCGCCACACTCGCGGTTGGCGCTCGCAAACCCGCCAAAGCGAATCGTATGGACGCCGACCGCGGTCCCCCCGTAGTTGCCCACCTGCGCGGTCACCGTGACCGGCTGCGTGGCGGTGACGACGCCGTCGTCGGCGAGCACCTCGAGCCGCAGTTGATGTGCAAGCAGCACAGCCTCTTCGAACTGCCGCTCTTTCTGCTCCAGCCGGAAATCGATCTCGAAGACAGCATCGTCCGACAGCCCGAGCGTGGCCAGCCGACCCCGCAAAGCGCGAACCGCCTCGAGCCCGGCGAGCAAAGCGGCCCGCTCCGCGGGACCTGCCCCCGCCTGGAGCGCCGCCGCGGCATGACGCGAGAGCGCCGCCAGATCGACCACGAGACCGCGCGGCGCTTGCAGACCTGCGAAGCGGGCGAGTCCCTCGAGCGAGACATCAACACCATCGAACAAGGATCGCTCCGGAAGGTCCGCCTTACCCGCAATGGTGGTCTCGGTCAGCCGGTAGCGGGCCAGTGCAGGGCCAGGGAGCCTCACGAGCGGCGACATGCCCTGGCACTTGTGCATGCTCCGGGCATGGCTGCCGATCTCGGCGTACGTCCGGCCAAGCAGCGGATCGAACCGGCCGATATCGACCGTTGTCTGCCGCGCGCCGTCGCCAGCCGGCCCACCGCGACCACCCCGCCCGAATCCGAACCCGGTGCTGAAGTAGAACTTGCTCGCCTGCCAGGTGCGGAGCCCCTCGGCCAGCTGCTCAGGAAAGCGACTGGGATCGGCGGCCGCGGCATACGCCTCGCGCACCAGCACGGCCGACGCCTGATGATGCTGTCCGCCACCGTTGCCATCAGGACTCATCCCCGCGATGACGTCTGGCCGGATGGTCCGAATCATCCGCACGAAATCACCCAGGATTTCCCCGCGGCCCCACTTCTGGAACGTCTCGTCCCGGCTGAAGGAATACCCGAAGTCGACGGCACGGGTGAAATACTGTTCCGCCCCGTCGAGGCGATGGGCCGCCAGCAACTCCTCAGTGCGCAGCGCCGCCAGCGCATCGGAGAGCTCGGACCCGATCTCATTCTGCCCACCGTCGCCCCGCGTGGCCGTCACCAACGTGGTTCGGATACCTTCACCCTTGCTCAACAAGGCCAACACCCCGTTGTTCTCGTCGTCCGGGTGCGCGGTCGCCATCATGAACGTGCCGGTGCTGTTGATCTGGCGCAACACCAGACCCAGCGCGGTCCGACCGTTGACACGTTCGGCGGGCTGCGCCCGCAGCGCCACCAGCCCCGCCCCGGCCATCAGAGCACACAGCATTCCGCCCAGCGCTAGCGCCCGTGCGTGGCCTGGCAGACGCTGCACGAAACGATCACATGGCGTGAGGCGGAGCTTCGCTAAATCGAGCATCTGCATGAATGCTGAGTATACCTGGAGGGCGGAATCCTGCGACTCGGTTGGACGGATTACCGCTGAGACGCGGGGAACTCCTGGTCGATCACCTGCCTGTAGAACGCCTCGTATCGCGGCACGATCACGCTGGCGCAGAACCGCTGCAGCACCGCGGCCAGCGCGGCCTCGGCGACCGCTCGATGACGCGCGGGGTCCTCCAGCAGGGCGACCCCGCTCGCCGCCATGGCGTCGAGGTCACCGAGCGGGTGCAGAAACCCGGTGACCCCGTCATCGATGACCTCGGGCAGGCCGCCCACGCGGGACGCGACCACCGGCACCTGACACGCCATCGCCTCAAGCGCCGCCAGACCGAAGCTCTCCTGTTCGGAAGGCAGCAGGAACAGATCAGCGACAGAGAGCAACGGCACGATTTGCTCCTGCTCGCCTAACTGCTCCACCTCGTCGGCCAAGCCCAGCTCGCGAGCTCGCCGGCCGGTCTTGTCCAGGTCCGGCCCATCGCCCACCAGCAGCAGCTTCGCGGGCACCCGCCGCCGGATCCGGTCGAAGATCTCGATCACCGCCTCCGCCCGCTTCACCGGTCGGAAGTTCGAGACGTGGATGACGATCCGTGTCTGCTCGTCACCGTTGGTGAAACGGGCGCGCAGCACCGGATCCGCCGACCGACGGTGCAATCCGCAATCGAGAAAATTCGGAATGACGCGGATGTCGGCCCGCACCGGCAGCTGGCGGTACGTGTCGCCACGCAGGCTCTCGGAGACCGCCGTCACGCCGTCGGACTGGTCGATACAGAATGCCGCGGTCTCAGAATACGAGCTATCGCTGCCGATGAGGGTGACGTCGGTGCCGTGCAGCGTGGTGATGACCCGAGGCACCTTTGTACCCGGCGCGTTCGCCAGAATCTGCCGTGCCAGATAGGCAGCGGCGGCATGCGGGATCGCATAGTGGGCGTGGATGATGTCGAGGTCGTACTCGCGGCTGACCTGGACGATCTTGTTGGCCAGGGACAGTAGATGCTGCGGCTCCCGGAAGAGTGGATATCCGGGCGTCTGAACGGCATGGAAGGCGAGGCCGACGTAAAACTCCGGCACCCGGAACGGCATCTCCGTGCTGATCAGCCGAACCTGGTGCCCGCGGTCGGCCAGCGCCTTGGCGAGCTCGGTCGCCACGATGCCACTTCCGCCAACCGATGCGTAGCAGACGATGCCGACGTTCATGGGTCACGTGTGGGCGAGCTCACGCCCGCCTCCATCCGGGCTTTCCGCCTCCGCTGGCTGATACGTTCCGTCAGCGAACGACGGCGGGATCACACCGTAGCGTCAGCGAAGGCGGACGCGCTATGGCACTCTTCATTTCATCACATCGGGACGGACGATCAGTGCCGTGACGACGAATCCTTCCGCGAACGCCACACCCACGGAGACGCCGAAACCCGCGTCGCTGGTCTCAATCAGCTATCGAAACCGTCGCGTCGTCAGCCGCGTCGTCACGGCGTCCTCGGCGTCCTCGGCGTCCTGGGCGAACTGACTGCGATGACAGTCGAGCGCCCGCCGCTTGGTGTCGTAGTCCTCAGAAACGTCCACGACAAGCGAGGGCGGCACGGCGTCGTTAATGAAGTAGTAGCAGACCCAGTCCGGCCGCCAGACCTCCCCGGGCGCGTCGTACTTTCGTAACCCGCTCTTGAACACCGCCGTTGTCAATACCTGGCTCGCCGCGCGTCAGATCGCACAGGCCGACCCTGTGTCCCAGACCCACCTGCTTGGCGATGGTACCCCCGACTCCGATCTCGATGTCGTCCGGGTGCGGCCCGAGGGCCAGCAGATCGAACCCTATGTCCTTACTCAGACTCCCGTGACCGGTTCATCGCTTACACGCTGAGGGCTGCCATGTGGGTTCTGCTGGCGCACTGCACATTTGTAATCACCGCCCCAGGACGGCACACCAAACGCCGACCTGACTGATATATTTGAAGACTCTAAACATATTTCCCACATTTATTTACGTGACATGTCGCACCGTCCTTCCTCCTGGCGACACCCTTGTTTCAACAAGTTACGTGACGCCGAACGGGGAGTCGACCCACTACCAGGCCAGAATAAGCCAAAGTGCCGACCCTGCGCGACCCTGACGTTCAACAGCCACCTATTAAGTGGTACACTGAACCGGTTTCACGATCGGCACGGCGCCGTAGTGATCCGTCGTCGCTGAGCGCCGGTCGCGTGCGCGCCCACCGCTGTGGCACCTGACCGCTCGCCGATGCTGCCATACGCAGTCACCTTCTTCGTCGGCGCGTTCCTGCTCATTCAGGTCCAGCCGCTGATCGCCAAATACATCGCCCCGTGGTTTAGCGGTAGCCCGACAGCCTGGTCGACCTGGATGGTGTTCTTCCAGGCACTGCTGCTCGTGGGCTACGGATCCGCCCACCTGAGCTTGCGCCGCCTCAAACCGGGCCCGGACGTGATAAACGAGTGGTGCCTCAGACGCTATCTCGGGTAGCGACGGATGACTGCGTGGGGGAGGTAACGTGGAAGACGATACCGGATTCGGCACACACTATCTCGTCGACCTGAAGGGTTGCGATCCAGAGCCGATCAAGCACGTCGAGTCGACACAGGCGATCCTCCTGCGTGCGGTGGAGGAGTGTGGCGCGACACTCGTTAACCAGTGCTTCCACCAGTACGAGCCGTTCGGCGTCAGTGGCGTGGTGCTAATTGCCGAGTCGCATTTCAGCGTACACACCTGGCCGGAGCACCGTTTCGTCGGTGTCGACATCTTCACGTGTGGGGAGATGGATGCCGAGGTCGCGATCGACCTCATGCGAAACGCGTTCCAGGCGCAGGAGATCCAGGTCAAGACGCTCGTTCGTGGGCTGCTCGGTCGGGAATGAGCCATCGACATGCCGGGCAAGAGCTCCGTCTGGACGGTCTACTACAAAACCCTCAAGAGCGCCGGCTTCGAAACCGTGGTGCCGTTCGTCTCGGCGGTCGAGTTCGACAACCCCGCCGCGCACCAAGCCCTCAGCCCGCTGCTTCAACGCCAGGGTCTGACCGGGGACGCCGCGTGGGCAAGACTCCTTGAACGGGGGCTCTTCGAGGTGAGAGCGAAAGACACACGAGCAAGACTTCAGTCGATTCTCACGATACGCGTTGCGTAAGATTCAAGGAGTCGAGTGTTCCATCTGGAGCTACTCGTTCGATGTCCGTTCGCAAGAAGGTTCCACTGCACGGCCGACGGCGGCCGTTAGGAGAGCACGACATGCGTCGATGGCGACCACTGGTATTGGCGACCGGTTTCTGTGGGCTGGTTGGGTGGAGTGCGTCCGCTCAGACGCTCACCGAGGAACAGGCGCTCACGCGGATGCGCATGGAGCATCCGCTGATACGCGTGCTGCAGCTCACCGTGCACGAGCTGGCGGCCGACGGGCGGGAGCGCAGCCTGCTCGCCAACCCGACGGTGAGCTACACGAGAGAAGACGCCGGCCTTGGCGTCGACGATTTCCTCCTCGTGACGCAGGAGCTACCCGTGCGCCGGCGCCGGAGACTGCTTCGCGAGGCTGCCGAGCAGGCGGTCAACGCTGCCGAGGCGCGCACCGACGCGGACCTGCTGGCGTTTGAAACACGTCTGCGCCTGGCATTCACCGACCTCCTGCTCGCGCAGGAGCGCACGCAGACGCTGGAAACAACCCTGTCGGATCTGAACCGGTTGGTCGACGTACTGCGGGCACGCGAAGAGCAAGGTGAAGGCTCCCGGTTCGACCGCCTCCGTGCCGAGCGTGAGCTCGTCGACATCGACACCGACCTGGGTACGGTTGACATTGACCGCCTGACGGCTCAGGCACGACTCGCCTCCTTCTTTGCGCCGGGTACGGAGCCGGCTGGACTGACTGCCGCCGGCCGCCTGGCGGAGGGTACGACCGTGCCCGATATCGATGCGCTCTTGATGCAGGCCCTCGTGCGCCGACCAGACTACCGCGCATTGGCACTCAGTGAAACGCAGTGGGCGACCGAAAAACGCGCGGCGGAACGGTTACGGTTGCCGGGGGTGGCGGTCACCGCCGGTCTGAAACGGACCGGCGCACCCACCGTGCGCGAATCGGGATACGTCGTGACGGCCACCGTGGCGGTACCGCTTTTCAACAGGGGACAAGCGCAGGTCGCTCGGGCGGAGGCCGCGCGTGGAAGAACGGACGCCGAACGACAGGCGCTCCGAGCTCGCATCGACAGCGAGGTCCGCATCGCGCATGCCGCGGCCTCGCGATATCGCCAGTTGGTTGACCGCTATCGGGCCGGCTCCGTCGAACGGGCCGCCGAGCTGGCGGCGATTGCCACGGCCGCGTACGAAGAAGGCGAGTACGGCATTCTGGAGTTGCTCGACGCCCATCGGGCGACGCTCCGCGCCGGGCTTCGCTTGCTGGAGTTGTCCGCCGCCGCACGACGAGCCGAGATCGAGCTCGATAGGGCTATCGGACAGGAGACAAGGCCATGATCTTGACGAGCGGCACCGGTGTGCGCGTGCTCGCGTGCATCCTCGCGCTCGGCGCTGTTGCGTGCAGAGGTCCAGAAGCGGCTGTGACCGAGCCGGTCGAGGCGCCACCGCCGGTCGTCGAGACGCGGTGGACCACGCGGAGCGAGCTGTTCGTGGAGTTCCCGCCACTCGTCGAAGGTCAGACAAGCCGGTTCGCCATTCATTTCACTGATCTGTCGACGTTTGAGCCGGTCCTGTCCGGCCGCGCCGCGGTGCAACTGGCAGGCGACCAAAACCAGGAGTTCACGGTGGACACGCCGGGACGTCCAGGAATATTCAGTGTGGACGTCATGCCGACCCAGGCCGGGCGCTACCGGCTCGACGTGGTGTTGGACGCACCAGGATTAACAGATCGGCACGATTTGGGTAACGTGACGGTGCTGACCGCAGCCGACGCCGCCGCGCTCTCCATGGCCGAGGAACCAGACAACGGGTCGATCCCGTTTCTCAAGGAGCAGCAGTGGACGCTCGACTTTGCCACCGCACCCGCTGAGCGGCGGCAGATGGGCGCGAGCCTCTTGCTCGCGGCCGAAATCGAGCCCCGCACGGGCGGTCAAGTCGACGTCACCACGCCGGTGGCGGGCCGGCTGGCCGGCGACCTGCCAGCCCGTGCGGTCGGCTCGCACGTCGCCCGTGGGGAAGCGCTCGCCGAGATCATTCCTCACAGCGGGCACGGCGAGGACCGGCCTGGGCTCGAGCTGGACGTGGCCGAAGCGCGCTATGCCGTGGAGCTAGCTCGTGCCGAGCGTTCCCGAGTCGAGCGGTTAGTCGAGGTCGGCGCGCTACCGACGCGCCGACGGCTCGAAGCGCGCATGGCGGAGCAGACAGCCGAGGCGCGCGTCACGGCGGCCGCAGCACATCTGGCGCAGCTCGACTCGACCAGACAAGGTAAAACCGAGGGGCCACGCAATATCCGGTTCGTTCTGCGGGCGCCGATGAGCGGCGTCGTGGCCGAGTCGAACGCTACGCCAGGCGCGAGCGTCGAGGAGGGCGCGCGGCTGTTCCGACTCGTCGCCCTCGACCGGGTGCACATCGTCGGCTCGCTGCCTGAGGCGGCGCTCGCACGGGTGGACGAGCTGGTCGGCGCCGAGCTGGAAGTGCCGGGGTTCGCCGCACCCGTGGCGCTCGACCGGTTGATCGCCGTTGGTCGCGTGCTCGACCCAGACACGCGGACCGTGCCAATCATCTACGAGCTCAGGGACCCGGACCGCCGGCTCGCCATCGGACAGGCCGTATCCCTGCGCGTCTTCGTGTCCGCCGCCTCCGCAGCGGTCACGGTGCCAGACAGCGCCATCGTCGACGATGCGGGACAGTCGGTTGTGTTCGTCCAGGTGGCCGGCGAGAGCTTCCAGCGACGCGCGGTCGAGCTCGGAAATCGCGAGTCGGGTCTAGTGCAGATCACCGGCGATGTCACAGTGGGCGAGCGGGTCGTCGTGCGGGGTGCGCCGTTCATCCGACTGGCCGCCCTCTCACCACAGGTCCCGGCGCACGGGCACACGCATTAAGCTGATATGCGGTCCGAGACGCAAATATCGTTCTTCCTCTGGGCGCAGCCGCGCCCGCGGAGGTTCGGGGCGCAGCCCCGTCTAGTCAAATGATTGACGATCTCATTCGGTGGTCATTGCGCAACCGTCTCGTTGTACTCGCCGTGGCAGCCGCCTTCCTCGTCTGGGGCAGCTACGAGGCGACGCGGCTGCCGGTCGACGTCTTGCCCGACCTCACCGCACCGACCGTGACGGTGCTAGTGGAGGGACACGGCATGGCGCCGACCGACATGGAAGCGCTCGTGACCTTTCCGATTGAGGCGGCGCTCAACGGTGGGTCCGGCGTGCGGCGGGTGCGTTCGGTCACCGCGGTCGGCATCGCCGTCATCTGGGTCGACTTCGACTGGGGTGAGGACGTGTATCGTGCCCGGCAGACAGTCACGGAGAAGCTGACGGCGGTCGTCGCCTCGCTGCCGGACGATGTCGACCCACCGGTGTTGGCGCCGACCTCCTCGATCATGGGCGAGATCATGTTCGTCGCGCTCGAGTCCGACGCCCACACACCGCTCGAGCTACGGACGACGGCCGAGGTCGTCGTGCGGCGGAGGTTGCTGGCGACCCCTGGCGTGTCGCAAGTCACGGTGATCGGCGGCGAGCGGCGCCAATTCGAAGTACTTGTCGACCCCGAGCGGTTGGCCGACTACGGTGTGGCGCTGAGCGCGGTCGAGGCGGCGCTGCGGGCGGAGAATCGGAACACGTCGGCCGGCTTCCGCGTTGCCGGCGGGCAGGAGTATCTCATTCAGGGCGTCGGACGGCTGCGCGACCTCGACGCGATCGGCGCGACCGTCATCGCTGCCCAAGAGACCCGACCGCTCCATGTGCGTGACGTGGCCGAGCTGAGAGTTGGCGAGGCGCTCAAACGGGGCGACGGATCGCACAATGGACAGCCGGCGGTGATCCTCGGCATTCAACGCCAACCGGACGTCAATACGCTGGCGCTGACTCGGCAGCTCGAAACGGTGCTCGATGAGATAGGAGCGGATCTACCGGCCGGAATGCGGCTCGACTCGCGCCTGTTCCGACAGGCGGACTTCATCGAGCTCGCGCTCGCGAATCTGACGGACGCGCTGCGCGACGGAACCTTGCTGGTCGTGCTCGTCACCTTCGTATTTCTCGCCAACCTGCGCGCCGGCGCCATCACGCTGCTGGCGATTCCGCTGTCGCTGCTGGCCGCCGTCGTCGGTCTTCGTCTCGCGGGCCTGTCAATCAACAGCATGACCCTGGGCGGGATGGCCATCGCCGTCGGCGCGCTCGTCGACGACGCCATCGTCGATGTCGAGAATGTCACGCGGCGCCTCCGGGAAAATGCCGTGCTCCCGGCGGCGGAGCGACGCCCGCCACTGGAGGTGGTCTATCGTGCCAGCCTGGAAATACGCAGCTCCATCATCTTCGCAACCGCGATCGTAATGCTGGTGTTCCTGCCGCTCTTCTTCCTCGCGGGAGTCGAGGGCAGACTGCTGCAGCCACTTGGCTTCGCCTATCTCATCTCGTTGTTCGCATCGCTGGTCGTCGCCCTCACCGTGACGCCGGCGCTCTGCGCCTTTCTGCTCCCGGGCGTGCGGAGCATCCTCGAGGGGCGTGAACCGGCGCTGGCGATCGCGTTGAAACGGGGCTATCAGCAGCTGTTGCCGCATGCGCTCCAGCACCCTCGACTGGTGATGGGCGCGGCCGGTCTCCTGCTCGTCGGCACGCTGGCGACAACCCCCCTGATGGGACGGGCCTTCCTGCCCGCGTTCAACGAAGGCGCCCTCGTCATTAGCGCGGTCACGCTGCCCGGCACCAGTCTGGAGGAGTCAAACGCGCTGGGCACCGCGATCGAGGAGCTCCTGCTCAACGTCCCGGAGGTGGCGGCGACTGCCCGCCGGACGGGACGCGCCGAGCTCGACGAACACGTCCAGGGCGTCGAGTCGTCCGAAATCGACGTGCGGCTCGAGACCGGCGGGCGGCCCCGTGAGGTCATGCTGCAGGATATCCGGGATCGCCTGTCGCTGGTGCCCGGCACCAACATCACCATCGGTCAACCGATCTCTCACCGAATCGATCACATGCTCTCGGGGTCGCGCGCGAACGTGGCCGTCAAGATTTTCGGTAGCGACCTGGCCGTACTGCGGGCGCTCGGGAACCAGGTCGTCTCGGCGACGCAAGACATTCCGGGTCTGGTCGACCTCGCATTGGAGCCACAAGCCGACATCCCCTCGGTGCGCGTCCGCTTCGATCGGACCGCGCTCGCCCGGCACGGCCTACCGGCCGGACAGGCTGCGTTGGCTCTGGAAACGGCGTTACTGGGCCGCGAGGTCGGCCAGATCATCGACGGCCAGATGACGTTTCCGCTGATCCTGCGCTACCGACCGACCGACATGACCGACCTCGATGCGCTGTGGCAGACGCGGGTCGACATGCCCGCGGGGGCCCGCGTGCCGCTGGGCAGCCTCGCCGATATCGTGGAGGACCGCGGACCGAACTTCATCGGCCGCGAGAACGTGCAGCGGCGTATCGTCGTCACGTCGAACGTCGCGGGTCGTGACCTCGGAAGCGTCGTGACGGACATCCGCGGGCGGGTAGCGGCCCGCGTCACGCTGCCGGACGGATACCGCGTCGAGTACGGGGGACAATTCGAAGCCGAAGCCGCAGCCTCTCGTCTATTGCTGGGTCTCGGACTTGCCGCCGTTGCCGGCATCTTTCTCCTCCTGCTCAGCGCGTTCCACTCGGCACGGGATGCAGCCATCGTCATGATCAACCTGCCGCTGGCGTTGATCGGCGGCGTGGTCGGAGTCTTCCTGGGCGACGGGGTGCTCTCGATCGCCGCGTTGATCGGGTTCATCTCGCTGTTCGGTATCGCCACCCGCAACGGCATCATGCTCGTCTCGCACATCCGGCGCCTGCGCGAGGACGAAGGGGTCACCGATCCACACCAGGCGGTTATCCAGGGCTCGGTCAATCGACTCGTCCCGATCCTGATGACCGCGCTGTCAACCGGGCTCGCGCTTGTGCCGATCGCCCTCGGCTTCGGTGAGCCTGGCAGCGAGATCCAGGCTCCACTCGCGCTCGTCATCGTGTGCGGATTGATCTCGTCGACCGTGCTGAACATGTTCGTGGTGCCAGCGGTCTACTGGAGCAGCGTGCGCCCGTCGGCGTGACCTCCGCTCTGCCTGGGCGAGGGACTTCAGGCCTGCGATTTCACGGCGAAAGCCGCGCCACACGACGAGGCCCCCTAGCCTTCTCCTGCCTCCTAGGGCACTCGCCCCTACGGCATCTGCTTTCCGGAATACTCCAGCATTTGAACCGTCAGGTCTTGCGGATAGGAGATCGAGACGTCGGTGATCTCGCCGTCCGCATCCAGCACCGGTGCGAGTCGCGGCTGGACGAAACCGCTGTACGACGGCAGACCGATCGCGTCGACCCGTTCGACCACCTCGTCACGCAGGGCCGGGTCGAAGTGGATGCCGTAGGTCTCAAACAACGTCCTGGCCGCGGCGTAGTCGCCCTCCGACTTGATCCGCTGTACCTCAGCGAGCAGCGTCGCGACTCCCACGCGGAACGCCCGCCAGTCCATCATCACGTAGAACGTTTTACCATCGCGCGACCGCGTCTCGACGGCATCGGTGTTCGCCATCAGCCAGTGGACGATCATCTGGCGGTTGCGCATGTGGTCTTCTTCGATCTGGGTCCCCTCGCGGACACGACGTAGCTGGAGCAACGCGTTGCGGGTATAGCTCTCGTATTCCGCGCGGACGATGTCCTCCTGAGCGTCGGCCGGCAGCACCCCCAACTCGACCAGCTTCGCGTCGGGAAGGAAGTAGAGTCCGACCAGGTCCGCCCGGGCCTCTTCCAGCGCCGAGTACTGCTCCTTCAGAGCGGGCTGGGCCGAGCCGCCCAGGCGCTCGGCCAGCTTGCCCGAAGCGTGACCAATCACCTCGTGCATGTTGGTCGTCATCTCGCCGGCCAGGCTGCCCCACTGACGCGACCGCGCCGCCTCCTCCGCGGTCCAGGTGAACTCCTGTCGGTAATTGCCTGGCCGGGACCGGTCATATGCCTCGTTCACATTCGACAGCAAGACCGACTTGCTGCCGTGCTGCTCGCGCACCATCTGGTCGTTCGGCAAGTTGATACCGATCGGCGACATCGGACCCGAGTCGCCGGTCTCGAAGACGACGTCGATGGCGTTCGCGGTGATGCCGGTCACACCCTCCTTGCGATATGTCGGGTCCCAGGGCATCCGATCCTCGAACCACTGCGCATTCGCGGCAAGCGTCTTGATGGCGCCCGTCTTCTCCGGATTCACATGGAAGACCAGTGCCTCCCACGACCCCTTGACGCCACGCGCATCCATGTAGACTTCGGTGAACCCGTTGATTGTGTCGACGGTCGAGTCCCGGTCCTCGACCCACGCGATGTCATAGGCGCGCTGGTCAACCGGACTCCCGGTGCGGTAGTAGGCGACATTGGCGCCAAGGGCCTTCGCCATCGGCTCGCTGGCATACGGAATCGCCGCGTCCAGATGCCTGATGATCTCGGAGATCTCTTCGCTGTATTTGCCCCCGACCTTGTAGACCTCCTCGACCAGTTCGCCGTCCACCTTCACCAACCGCGACGTCAGGGGGTAGCGCTCCTCGAACCCCTCGAGGTCCGCCATCGAGACGCCCTTGTAGAGGTTGTTGGCGCTCGACAGCAGCATGCCCTCACCGGGGCCAGGTGTCTTGTTCGTGACAATCGCGTCAACATCGGAGTCAAAGAAGAGCGGCCTCATGCGCTCCACCATCTCGGTCAGTGTTTCGCCGTCACGCGTCGGGAACGTAGCGCCCGCCCGGGCTGCCGCCGCGACCGCGGCGCCGAACTCCGCCGGTGCCGTCTCGACCACGAACTTGCGCGCGGTCAGGTTGTTGAACGGACCGGTGTTGATCCAGAACAGCTTCGTGTACGTGTGGATGGCGTCCAGCGTCTCGGCGTCGATGCCAGCCGGATGGGTAATGATTTCCTCCAGCACCTCGCGCATCTCGAGGTTGTGCTCATAGCGCTGGTCATAGTAGATGTCGCGGCCGGCCAGCGCCGCCTGATAGAGGTGCCAGACGAGCGTCTTTTCGCGCAGGGTTAGCGACTCGAACCCATCGGCGTAGAGCTGGACAATGGCGGCATCGCCGACCTGCTCCAGTAGATAAGGCCGGTCGGTCATGTCCTGTGCCACCATCTCCACCGCTCTCCCCCCACACGCCGTCACACCCAACGCCACAGACAGCATCACGACTCCTTGTGAACGCATCACACCTCCCAGCGGACGATCGATTTCGCCCGTCAGCACTAGCTACGCGGCGGCTGGACATCTTCCCTTGCGACGAAAACGTGCGTTACACGTTACGATGTCACGTGAGGAAAGATGCCCAACACTACCCCAATCATCTTAACCTGTGAGACCGGCTCCAGCCGGCCAGAGGGAGTCTCGCCATGAGCCCTGTCCGCCACGTGTCCGCCACGCGCGCGGCGCTCAGCGCGTGTGTGGTGCTGTTGGTGTCCGGGTCCGGACTGGCACAGCAGCGGGCGCTGACCATCGACGAGATCTACGATCCGGAGCAGCGGATTGATTTCAGTGGCCGGACCCCCTCCGGACTGACCTGGCTAAGCGATACGCACTATCTCCAGAGCGAGCGCGACCAGACGCACAGCGTACCCCGGCTGCTCTCGGTCGACGCCGATACCGGCAACTCCGAGCCGCTGCTGGACGTCGAGGGACTCGAGACAGCGCTCGCCGCCCTCCCCGGAATGGGCGACGCGGTCGCCCGCCGGGCCGTCCGCTCAGGGCGGTTCGTCTGGAACCGGGACCACACCGCCGTGGTGATGACTATTTCGAATGACCTCTATTACTTCGGTGTGCACGAACGTGATTCGTCCGGTGCCCCGCGGGTCCGGCGGCTGACGCGCGACCCAGCCGAGGAGTCGATGCCGTCGTTCAGCCCGGACGGCACTCTCGTTGCGTTTATCCGCGACCACGACCTGGTCGTGGTGCGGGTGGATCAGCGTCGGGAGTGGGCGCTGACGCAGGACGGCAACGCCGATCTGCTAAATGGCCAGCTCGACTGGGTCTATCAGGAGGAGATCTACGGGCGCGGGAACTTCAAGGGCTTCTGGTGGAGCCCTGACTCGTCATGGCTCGCCTATCTCCAAACCGACGAGAGCCCGGTGCAGGAGTTCACCGTCATCGACCATCTCCCGTATCGGCTCGCGGTCGAGACCACCAACTACCCGAAGGCAGGTGACCTGAATCCACTCGTCCGGCTTGGGATCATTCCGGCGATTGGCGGCGACACCGTCTGGGTCGACCTGGACCACTACACGCCGACCGACATGCTGGTGGTCTCGGTCGACTGGTCGCCTGACAGCACAGACGTGGTCTACCAGGCGCAGAACCGAGAGCAGACCTGGCTCGACCTGAATACCGCCGACGCCAGTACCGGCGCGACGACCCGCCTGTTCCAGGAAACAACCCCGGCCTGGGTCGACGTGCACGGCGACCCGACCTGGCTCGAGGACGGCACGTTTCTCTGGTTGAGCGAGCGGTCCGGCTGGAAGCACCTGTATCACTACGCACCCGACGGCACCCTGCTAGCGCAGGTGACCGACGGCGAGTGGGAGCTCCGAACCCTGCACGGCATCGACGAGGACAGCGGCTGGGTCTACTTCTCCGGCACCGAGCGCAGCCCGATCGGCAGCGACGTGTATCGCATCAAGCTGGACGGTAGCCAGCTGACCCGGCTGTCGGAGATGGACGGCACGCACGGCGCTCGCTTTAGCCCCAATTTCGTGCGGTATCTCGACACCTGGAGTGACATCGAAACCCCGCCGCAGGTGCGGATCCACGCCGCTGACGGCCGCGAGACCCGGGTCGTGTCGGAAAACAGAGTCGCCGCGCTGACCGACTACCGACTGTCGCCCCCCCAGTTCCTCCAGGTGACGGCGCGCGACGGCTTCGTTATGGAAGCCATGATGATCACGCCGCCCGACTTCGACCCAGCGCGGCGGTATCCGGTGTTTCAGCATACCTACGGCGGCCCGCACGCGCAGCAGGTCCGCAATGCCTGGGGCCGTAGCGCCACCATGTTCTACCAGCTGCTCGCGCAGCGCGGGATCATCGTGTGGGTCATGGACAATCGAACCGCCAGTGGCAAGGGTGCGGTGTCTGCCTGGCCGGTCTATCAGCACTTCGGCGAGTCGGAGCTGCGGGACATCGAGGACGGGGTCGCATGGCTCAGAGAGCAGCCCTACGTCGACGGCACCCGTATCGGCATCGAGGGCTGGAGCTACGGCGGCTACATGACGAGCTACGCGCTGACGCACAGTGACAGTTTCGTCATGGGGATCTCCGGCGGGACGGTCAGCGACTGGCGCAACTACGACACCATCTACACCGAGCGCTTCATGCGGACGCCGCAGAACAATCCTGACGGCTATCGCGATAGCTCGCCACGATTCGCCGCGGCCGATCTGCAGGGGAAGTTGCTGCTAATCCATGGCACCATGGACGACAATGTCCACCTGCAGAACACGCTGCAATTCGTCCACGAGTTGCAAAAGGCGGGCAAGCAATTCGAGCTGATGCTCTACCCGCGCTCGCGGCACGGTATTACGGACCCGCAGTTAAACACGCATCTGCGACACACGATGCTGGACTTCATCCTCGAGCACCTACAGGCCGCCGGCGCGAAACCGACTCATCCGACCGCGCCGCGTTAGCGCGAGCGCAAATCTCACGCCCCCTACCCGTGTCACTTCGCGAGACGTTCGCGCGTAACCGGTCCGTCATCGCTGCGGAGCTGCGCCCGCCCCGGACCGAGCTCGATACCACCGGCGGGATGGACGCCTGGATAGACACCTACCACTCGGTCCGGCGGCTGACCCGCGGTGAGACCTTCGTCTTTCTGACCGACAGCGCCGTCGGTCAGCAGGAAGAAGACAGCCTGCGCCATCTGAACGCCAACCTGGGCACACAGGCGCCGCGCGATCGGGTCGTGCCGTTTCTGACCGCCAAGCACACGCTGGCACACTGCCTGGGATACGCGGACCGGGCGCGCGAGCTGGGCTTCGAGGCGCTGGTGGTACTTGGCGGCGACCGCCACGTCGGTGCGCCGCGGTGTGTCGAGCACAGCTGGGAGCTGCGCGCGCAGATTCGCACGCGACAGCCTGATCTATTGCTGGGCGGCTGGGCCAACCCGGCGCGGAACCCGGTGGCTCAAGTCGAATATCTTCTGGCACCGAACGCAACCGCCGATTTCTATCTGACGCAGATCGTGTCGCACCACGATCCGGCGCCGGTTGCCAGCTTCCTCGATGAGGGATATCGGCGCGGGCTGACGTTACCCGGGGTGTTCGGCGTGTTCTACTACCGGAGCGCCAACCCGCGCACGCTGGCCACCCTCGGCAAGTTTCTCGACATCCCAGCCGAGGCGCTGACCCGCGAGTTCGAGGCAGGCGCAACCGCCGAGGAGGTCTGTGCCCGCACCATCCGGACCCTACTCGAGCTGGGCGCCAGGCACTTCTACGTCAGTAACCTCCCGGTCGGCCGTGCTGCGCAGGTACTGTCAGACGTCATGCGGCGTACTTAGACTGGGCGCAGCGTACCGACAGCCAGCTCACGGTGGAGTGGCACCGTCAGTACCTGTCGTTCTCCGGATGCAGGTCTGGCACCATTTTCGCGTGATTCCCTTTCGTCGCGACAACCTCAAGGCCAAAGCCGTGCTGCGCCTGGCGTGCTGTGAGCCGCCGCAACCGAGGCATCAGAAGAGGATCCGGAGAACCGTGATCACCACATGGGCAGCAGGTAAGAGGAGGCGTTAGCGAAGATGCCGACCGCCGTCGATCCGGATCGTTTCGCCGGTTGTGAAGTCGGTGTCGACCAGCGCCAGTACCGCCTTGACAATCTCCTGGTCGCCGCCCCACCGTCCAACCGGGGTCGCATGCTCCACCTCGGCGCGGGCGGTTTCGTCCAGACCCTCCGGAGGACGAATGGGCCCGGGCGCGACGGCATTGACGAGAATCTGGTCTCCCGCTAGCTCGAGCGCCAGCGCCTCGGTCAGCGCGATTACCGCGCGCTTGGCGAGACGTAATAGGGCAGGAACCCGGGATAGCGTGGACGGCCGCTCGCAGCGACCCAGTCGGCGAAGTTCACGATGCGCCCCCCCCTGCGCCCGCATGTGCGGCACGGCCGCCCTGGCACAGAGAAAAGTTGCCTTCAGATCGACCGCGAGGCCGCGGTCCCAATCTTCCTCGGTCAACTGGTCGTAGGCAGTGCGGGCATAGACCGACGCCATGTTCACGAGAATGTCGAGACGTCCCAGCATCTCCGCCGCACTATTCACCAGCCGCGCACAGTCGTCCGGCCTCGACAGATCCGCCCGCCTGACAACAGCGCGCCGCCGCGCCGCCGATCCGCTTGACGCCGGTGATGAGAACGGCTCGACCCGAAAGGTCCATTCCTTGCGTTGGTCTCTCTGGCTACACGCTTCGGGCGTTAATCGCTCGACTGGATGCAGCGCCCTGCGGCAGGCTCAAGACCTCCCGAGTGTGTCGAAGGGCGGCGGTCGAATGCAGCGGGTCCGTCACTACTGACTGCTAGTGCCGCAAACGGGCCAGACCCGCCGACTCGAGCTTGGCGGCACGCTGACGGGCCCGGTCAACCGACAGGCTGCCGGCACCAGTCGCCATCAGCGAGAGCAGCGCGCCGATCAGCAGCAGGTCGAATTCGTACCCGTGTTGTACGCCCGGTGTCAGCGACCAGTTGAGAAACAACCCGTGCGGTAGATGCAGTTTCCAGCTGGTCACGGCAGTGGTCAGTAGCAACGCGAAGGCAATCCAGCCGGTGTAGGCGCCAAGCACCAAGGCCACCCCGCCCGCCACCTCGACCCACCCGAGCGTCATCGCGACGGCGTAGGGCGCCCGGATCGCAAGCGACTCGAACAGAGCGGCGGTCTCCCCCACCCCACCCCCGGGCAGGGGCAGCACCTTGAGGAGGCCGTGGGCCACGAATATCGTGCCGACGGTCAGGCGAAGAAGACTCGGACCCAATCTCTTCATACGGCTGCTTCCCGTGTGGCGCGTGCCCGGCTTCACATTTCTGTGATCACTGTGTCTTGTCGGTCATCCGGTGAGTTTTAGCCAGACCCCGAGCAGCCGTTTCACCAGCGGCGTCACTCGGGTCACGCTGTACTGGAACGCCACCCGGCGCAGGGCATCGGCCTGTGTCGGGTAGGGATGAATGACGTTGGCCAGCGTCCCGAGCCCGAGGCGAGCGACCATCGCCAGCGTGACCTCGCCGATCATCTCGCCGGCGTGCCCGGCCACGATCGTCGCGCCGAGAATCTCGTCGGTCCCCGCGCGCGTGTGCACCCGCACGAACCCGTCGCCGTCGCCGTCGATGATAGCCCTGTCCACGTCACGCCAGTGATGCGTATACGTGGCGACCTTAACCCCCTGCGCGGACGCCTGGTGCTCGTAGAGTCCAACGTGGGCCACTTCCGGGTCAGTGTAGGTGCACCAGGGCATCGTCAGCGTGCTGAGCCGGCGCCGGCCGGGGAACAACGCGTTCTGGACCGCGATCCGCGCGGCGTCCTCGGCCGCGTGCGTGAACTTCCACGCCATGCAGACATCGCCGGCGGCATAGATGCGCGGGCTCGACGTCTGCAGCGTGTCGTCTACGGTCACGCCCGTTCGGTCGTGGTTCACCCCGGCGGCGTCGAGCCCGAGGCCGTCGGTGTTCGGCGCGCGACCGACGCCGACGAGAATCTCGTCCACCACGACGCTCTGCACGCCGTCACAGGTAAAGTGAATCACCTTCTCGGCGCCCTGTCGCTCGACCCGCTCGATACCGCATGTGACGACCACCCGCACCCCGTCCCGCGTCAGCGCCGCCTGGACGATCGCCGCCGCATCGGGGTCCTCGCGCCCGAGGATGTGCGCTGATTGCTCCAGCAAAGTGACCTCGGACCCCAGCCGGCAGAACGCCTGCGCCAGTTCCGAACCGATCGGACCGCCACCGATCACCGCCAGCCGACGCGGCCGCGCCGTCAGGTTGAACACCGTCTCGTTGGTGAGATAGCCGGCCTCAGCGAGCCCTGGTATCGGCAGCTGCGCCGGACGCGCGCCGGTCGCGATGAGCGCCTTCTTGAACCGCAACGTGGCGCCGCCGACATCGAGCGTCGTCTCGCTCGTGAAGCGAGCCGACCCGAGAAAGACATCGACCCCTTTGTCGTCCCGGAAACGCGTGGCCGAATCGTTCGGGCTGATCCGAGCCCGGATCCGACGCATACGCGCCATCACCGCCTCGAAATCGGCCACGGCGCCAGGGGGTACACGCCACCCCAGCGCCGCGGCGTCACGCAGCTCAGCGAACACCCGGGACGATCGGATGACGCTCTTCGACGGCACACAGCCGACATTGAGGCAATCACCCCCCATGAGGTGACGCTCGACCAGCGCGACCCGGGCCCCGGCGCCGGCCGCGAACGAGGCGGCAATTAACCCGGCCGTACCGGCGCCGACGACAACGACGTGGTACCGCGCCGCCGGGGTCGGGTTGGTCCAGGCTGTCGGATGGACGTTTTCGATGAGCGTCCGATTGTAAGCGTCGAGCGGGACGAGCGAGGGTAGGTCTGCCGTTGTGGTACCCCTTGGTCCTTGCTCCAGCCCTCTCCGAGGGAAGCGGGCGTCCGGAGCGCTGTGTCAGGACGTGGAGGACGTGTCCGCTGGCGGCGGCTCCTCACGGGCCAGGGCCGCCGCCGGGATCGCATCAGAGGCGCGCGGCCGCAGGATCTCGTCGACGAGAAACAGATCGGTGAGCAGGGCGCGCAAATGCACCGAGGCGTTCAGGTTGTCGATGACCTGGCTGCTGATACCGGGCTGGGCCAGGACAAGCCGGATCGCCAGCTGTGCGCGCTGGGCGTCCTGGCCGACCACCTCGAAGTACGCGTCATACGGTGGCAACGGCTCGAGGCGGCGCTCGCTGACCAGCGCTGACAGGAACTCGCCGAGCCCGTCCATCGCCGTATCCATGCGCTGGAGACAGTCCCGCAACTCGCCGCCTGTCCCCGGATCGCCCCTGAGACCCTTGGCGGCATAGCTCAGGAAGAGCTCGTAGCCGCCTTCGATCGTGTCGATCCGGTCTCTTAGCTCCGCCGTCAAAGTCTCTGACACGCTTTCGCCCTCATGGCCGCGGCAGGCAACGCCGCGGCGCCTCGTCTCACCCTTCGGTGCCGTCCTCGGTCACGACCCACTTCTTGGGATCATGATGCGCCAGATAATCCTCCCTGCCCACCCACCCGAAGATCATCGCCTTGGTCATCCACAGCTTCTCTGGACGGATGGCGAAATATATGTGGGTAATAGTGAGGAACACAAACAAAACCGACGAAAAACCGTGTAGCGTGTAGACAACGCCCCAGCTAGGGTCGCCGAAGAACGTGTCGTTCCTGGCCACCAGCGGGTTGTCGATCCGCATCATCATCAGGATGCCGGTAGCCGACACAATCAGCCCGAAGACCGACACCGCAAGGTGGTAGAGCTTGTGGTCGAGCGGGTACTTGCCGTGCTTGCCCACGTCCACCGACTGCCCGAGCTGACGCTGCATCCGTTGCATCGCCTCTTTGAAGTCGCTGGGCAACAGCCAGATCGACCAAAAATCCAAGAAGAACGAGGCGTGGACGATGTGATAAAGGATGCACACGATCAAGATGAGGCCGGCGATCCAGTGGATGCTCAGCCAGCCGAATTCCAGACCGACGATCGGCAGGAAGCCGGTCGCCAGCAAGACGAGCATCGAAGCCGCCATCACCCAGTGGAAGATGCGAGCCGCACTCGTGTGGCGGACGACCTTCTCCGGTACATTGGCGTCAATCCCGGTCGAGGCGCCGCCGCCCTCGCCAACCACCTTCGGCCTCCACACGACCGCATAGATCGCGTGGAAGAGGACAAAGGCGATTCCCGCCCAGAACGCCACGGTCAGCAATCCCCACGAGAGCCGAATGAGAATCTCCTGCCCCCACGGATCGGTGCCAAATTGAAACAGTTCCATTTACGCCCCCCGAGCCTCGGATGGCCAGCTTGACTACGTGCGTCGGTAAAACACTTCGGACCGTTAGGCGGGTAAGGATACCGGGGTCGCCGGTAGGATTCAACTGATTCTTCGAAAATGCCGGCGCATTCTCTTCTACGACGGATCCCCGACAATCTCGGTGACGAGCTGCTCGGCAAGTGGCAGGCTGACCCCACAGGACGGGTCGTTGATCCGGCATTGCGCCAAGGTCAGCATACAGCCGCACGTGCATCCCTCTTCGTTCAGGCGCTGCAAGGCGATCGTGCGCTGCTCGGGCGTGAGGGTCGTCAGGTCCAGACCGGGCACCTCGGTCGCCTGCGCGGCGTTGACCAGCAGGCCGTGGGGATTCTCGTCGACGAGGTCAACCGTGATGTTCAGATCGAGTGCCGCCAAGAACCGGGTTTCCTGCTCGAGCACCCCGGGACTGATCAATCCGACGTGGGTCTGCACAACGCGTCCCTCGGGATCGATGATGAACGACGTGGGCAACGCCATGACACCCGGGAATGCCCGGCTCAGCTCGGGCGTGCCGAGCACGATCGGATAGTTGATGCCGAACTCGGTCACGAAGTCCTCGACCACCTGAACCGGGCCTTCGTCAGCCGACACGCCAATGATCTGGAGATGGTCCGGGTAGCGCGCCTGCAGCTTGATGAGATCAGGTATCTCTGCACGGCACGGCCCGCACCACGTCGCCCAGAAGTTCACCAGCGTGACCTTGCCGAGGAGGTCATCGGTGGTGATGGTCCGGCCATCGAGATCCTGCATGCTGAGCGCGGGCAGCGGTGAGGGGTCGGCGACGAGTCGGATGGTTCCCGGGCGCGCGTCAGCAGCGTAGACCGGCGCCGGACCGGCGGCGGTCTGACCACCTGGCGTCCCGCAACCGATGACCACCCCAACCGACAGTGCAACAGCACCGCTCACAGACAGCCCGCGAGTTATCATCCGTCTCTCCAAGATGGTGCCCCCCTGTCAGACAGCAATCTCCTGTCTGCCGGGCGGGGCAATGAACATCTCGCACGGGACACGGCGCCGCGGGCCGGCATGACCCAATCCCGCGGCCCGTGGTGGAAATCCAGCTGCATTCGGCCGGCGCTGCATCCACCCTGACTACGTTGTTCCTCAGTCGCATGCTGCCAGCATGCTCCATCATCACGCCTCGCCAGGGAGACGCATTGCCGCCCTCGGTGAAACGCGGGACTTCCACCACGGGCCGCTAGCCATTCTAATTGCCGCCAGCGGACAAAAGCGAGTCCCATTCGGGACCGGGGCCAACAGAGTCACCGAGGGGGCTCTTCAGTAGCCCAGCTGGACCGCGAGGATCAGCGCCAGGATCGCGACCGCGTACAGCTTCACTAGCAACGGTCCGACGAACCGAAGCCAGCGCTGATACGGAATCCGGGCCAGCGCCAGCATCCCCATCAACAGGGCGTTGGTGGGCACAACCATGTTGGTGAAGCCGTCACCGAACTGATACGCCAGGACGGCGGTCTGGCGCGAGAGACTCGTCAGATCGGCGATTGGCGCCATGATCGGCATGGTCACGTAGGCCTGACCCGAGCCGGACGGGATGAACAGATTACACAGGGTCTGGACCGCGAGCATGCCGAGTGCCGCCACGTGCCCCGGGAAGGCCTGCAGCGGTGACGCCAGGCCATGGATCACCGTGTCGATGACCTGCCCCTCGGTCAACACCACCTGGATGGTGCGAGCAAATCCAACGATGATGGCGGTGGTTGTCAGCTCCGCGGCACCAGCGTAGAACGCACGCGCCACCCGGTTCGGGGAGAGCCGCGCGACCACCGCCCCTGCTAGCGCCATGCCCAGGAACACCGCTGTCAGCTCGGTCAGATACCACTCGAGCACCCCAACGCCATACACGAACAGCCCGATTCCGGCGACGAACACCGCGACCACCGCCTGCCGCGCAGGTGTGAGCCGCACGTCCTCGGGCAGGTCGAAACCCTCGATGTAGGAGACATCGTGAACCAGACTGCGGGCGGGGTCCGCCTGCACGCGCCGCATGTATCGCAGGATGTGGTGCACACCGATAACCAGACACACCGCCAGCAACAGCCAGCGGACCCCCTGGCCCGACGTCAGCTCGATCCCCGCGATGCTCTGCCCGATCAGCACCGTGAACGGGTTGAGCGCCGCACAGCCGTACCCGACGCCGGCGCCGACATAGATGATGCCTAGCGCCACCACCGCATCCATCCGAAGCGCGAGACACATTGTCACCAGCAGCGGCACAAACGGCATGTACTCCTCTGCCATCCCGACGGTGGACGACCCGACGGCGAACAGCGTCACCATGCCGCCGACCAGCAGCGCCGGCCTGTCAGCCAACCGGTGAATCGCCAGGCCGATTAGCGCATCGACCGCCCCGGTCGCCCGAAGCACCCCGAATACCCCGCCGACGATGAGGATAAAGAAGATGATGTCGGCCGCGTCGGCCAGCCCGGCCGGCACCGCAGTCAAGAACGTGAAGATGGGGAGCGGTGCCGCCACGACCTCGTGGTAGGTGCCGCGGACCACCTGCCGGCCCGCGCGTTCGAACTCCCCGGCAGGCAGGACGTAGGTCGCCAGCTGGGCCGCCAGGATCAACCCGCAGATCAGAACGAGCGCATCCGGGAACCGTGAGCCGCGGGGCTCCATCATCGCGTTGGGTCGTCGGACACCCGGACGAGGAGCTTACCGAAGTTCTCCCCACGCAGTAGTCCCTGGAACGCGCCAACCGCGTTCTCGATCCCGTCGACGATATCTTCGCGATATGTCAGCTCGCCGGACCGAATCCACCCACCGACGTCCCGCAGGAAGTCGCCCTCCCGGGCAGCATGGTCGAAGACGATGAAGCCGCGAATCATCAGGCGGCGGACTAGGGCGAGCCCCATCAGACGCGGCACCTCGTTGGGCGCGTCTGGCAACCCGGTCATATTGTAGTTGGCGATGCCGCCGCAGACCGGGATCCGCGCAAAGTCGTTAAGGAGCGGCAAGACCGCTTCGAACACCTTGCCGCCAACGTTCTCGAAATACAGATCGATGCCGTCCGGGCACGCCGCCTTCAGGTCGTCAGGCAGCGTCTCGCTGTGATGACTGACACAAGCGTCGAACCCGAGCTCACCGGTGGCATAGTCGCACTTCTTCTGTACACCGGCCACACCGACCACCCGGCATCCCCGGATCCTGGCGATCTGCCCGACGACGGCCCCAACCGCGCCCGACGCCGCCGACACCACCACGTTGTCGCCTTCCTTCAGCTCACCGACGTCGAGCAGCCCGACATACGCGGTCATCCCAGGCATGCCGAGCACTCCGACAGCCGTCGAGATCGGCGCGACCGCGTGATCCAGCTTCCGGACCCCCTGCCCACCGGACACGGCGTACTCCTGCCATCCGTTGCCCGAGAGGACGAAGTCCCCCTCGGCAAATCGATCGTGTCTCGACGCCACCACCTGTCCGACCGTACCGGCACCCATGACCTCTCCGAGGCTGACGGCCGCGGCATACGAGCGTCCCTGATTCATCCGACCACGCATGTAGGGGTCGAGCGACTGGTAGATCGTGCGGATCAGCAGCTCGCCGTCGCCGGGCTCTGGGACCGGTGTCTCAACCATCTTGAAATCGGTGTCGACTGGAAAACCGACCGGATGGGCGTTCAGCAGGACTTGACGATTCGTTCGAGTGGGCATGCAGGTCCCCTATCAACTCTTCGGATCTGGGCTATTCGCCGATTGTATCCGAGGTGTGAGACGTGCGATCGGATGCCCTCGTCGTCCGACAAACCCCTAAAGGGAGACCGTGACGCACTCGAAGCGGTCACAGGCCCGGCACCCACCCTCTCGATCGGGCGCCGCGCCTGAAGCCCAGCCGTTTGGTGACGCGCTATACTGGGATCGGGTCCGCCTCATCCTCATCCAGGCCATCGAACGGCGGATGCTGCTTCAGGACGTCGGCGACGCGGTAGTTGATGGTCGACGTGCGCATCAGATCAGGCGAGGCGCCTACTCGGCCTTCGCGGCGCTCCAGCTGCCGCCGCCGACGTCGCCGTAGTCGCAGGTGCCTTCCATCGTCATACCCGCGGCGCTGGCAGTAATCTTGCCCGTGTACGTCGCCTCGCCGGCACCCTCGGCCCCGAACGTGAACTCGACCATGTCTCCCTTGACCGTGCCGGTGACACTGGCGCTGCCAAAGGTACCCACGTAGCTGCCGGTCAACGTCTCGCCGTCCTGCATAAAGACGAACACCGGTTCCCCAGAGCCGGCGTCGAGATTGACCACGAAGTTCCATGTGCCGCTCACGTCGCTCTGCGCCGCCACGGCGAGCCCAGCCACGACCATCACGCCGGCGGCGACTGCCGCAATCCGCTTCATCATCTCGTCTGCCTCCTTGTCTCTATGTGGCACAGGCCTTCAGGCCTGCGATCGCACGGCTAAAGCCGTGCGCCCCAACAAACTCTGTTGCCCGGCCGCAGTGACCTGGCTTCGACGTTCCCTTAGAAAAGCGAGATACCGGACCGCACGGTAACCCGGAACCTACTTCCTTCCCGCCCTCGCTTTTTCAATCTTGGCCCACGTGTCCCGCAACGTGACCGTCCGGTTGATCACCAGCCGGTCGTCGGTCGAGTCGGAGTCGACACACACGTAGCCCTGTCGTTCGAACTGATACCGGCTACCGGCCGGGGCACCGGCCAGACTCGGCTCCACCCGGCACCCGGCCAACGTCTCGAGTGACGCTGGGTTCAGCGCGTCCTTGTAATCTCCGCCCTCGTCCACCTCGTCGGGGTTGATCTTCGCGAACAGATGGTCGTAGAGCCGCACCTCCGCATCCACCGCGTGCGCGGCCGACACCCAGTGGATTGTGCCGCGCACTTTGCGGCCGTCCGGTGCGTATCCTCCTCGGGTCTCCGGATCGTAGGTGCACCGGAGTTCGACCACCGCGCCCGTCTCCGGGTCCTTGACCACTTCCTGGCACGTGATGAAATACCCGTACCGCAACCTGACTTCGCGACCGGGCGCGAGCCGGAAGTACTTCTTCGGTGGGTCCTCGTGAAAGTCGGTCTCTTCGATGTAGAGCTCCCG
>Ga0302123_10000052_pt1 | contig 85718 bp, 60 predicted proteins | sample CB21_321_MG_FD_203109 | JGI IMG/M metagenome (GOLD analysis project Ga0302123, IMG submission 203109) | Marine microbial communities from Western Arctic Ocean, Canada - CB21_32.1 | ecosystem: Environmental > Aquatic > Marine > Oceanic | place: Canada: Western Arctic Ocean | collected 2017-09-28 | reverse complement strand
GCCCGCCTTTCCACGTCGCTCCGTCGTCGTCCGACACGAACGCCGTCATGTGAGAGCGTTTTCCGTCGGGTGAGTTGTTCCGCACCATCAGTAACGCTCCGGAGTTCAGCCGACGAATGAAGAATCGTTTGTTGCGGAACTTTCGGCCCTGCAGGTAGAGCGATCCGTCACTCCACGTTCGGCCGCCATCGGTGGAGACATTCTGTGCGATTCCGCCTGTATTTCGCAGCAGCATCCACAGGCTGCCGTCACCACGCTCGACAATCATGTGCTCATCGACTCGTGTGCCGGGAATGCGGACCTGACCGATGCGTTCGAACGACTTGCCCTGATCCGTCGATCGATACACGTTCGAACCACGCTCGTCGCCGAGGTCGTGAGTCAGCATCTCGATCGTGTACGGCCACGCCAGGCGTGTTTGTTGTGAGAGTTGTTTTGGCGCTTTCGGTGCCGATCGGCGCTTTGGGCGTCCAGATCGATCAACCTCTCGTTGCGCAAGTTCCTCGGCATCGAATTTGACATTCGGCACGTTGGTGTTGTCTCGCCATAAGCCCACAGGCAGCAGCCAGTCGCCGTTTTTCAGGACCGTCGGTTTGTTCAACATGACTCCGTTGGCGATCCGTCGCGGCGGCGACCACTCCGGAGTCTCCGAGTCGGCGTCCGTGGTGACCACCGCCCAGACACCCATCCGCCCATCCTGCACACCGGCGCTTTGAGCCCAGAAGAACCACAGCCGCCGCTGCGGATCAATCCACAGACAAGGGTCGTAGGTATGCACAAACCGGCGTGCCCGGATCAGTAGCTGCTCGGACCATGTGACGCCGTCGTCGCCGCTCGTGGCGAGCACGACATAACTCCTGGAACTCTCCACGCCTCGCGGGCTCGGTCCCGCATACCAGGCCGCCCAGAGCCGTCCGTTCGCGGCGCGTTCGATCGCCGGAACGCCCTGCGCGCCGCGAGTGCTCTTCACGGTGTCCGGATCGAACTCAGCCGTTACCCGCGGCGGCTGCAAGGCAAGGTCACGCAACGCCGCCGAATTGTCGTCACCCTCGCTGAATTCGCTCGCGACGGCGATGACACAGAAGGTCAGGACGTAAAGCGGTGTCTTCATTGCGTTCTCACGTGGTAAACGCCTCGGCAATGCGATCGGGAATTTGGTTCGTGACACATTTTTCTTCTCCGCGATGGGACTCAGCTAAGTTCGCCGCGAGAGTCGTGTCCGCTCCCATTCCTCATGTTCTATTCGCGCGTTTTCTTTTTGAATTCCCAGACACGGAATTCATCCACGTCGACCTTGTCGTCTTGTTTGACGACGATCGCTGCCGAGATTTTTTCCGGGAGTTGAAAACCGGCCGTTTGAAATTCGGGCATCTGGAATGTTCCACGATAGACCTGCCATTTGTCGGTCACATCGACTTTGATCAGGTCAGGGAAGCCGAGCCAGCGAAACTTGCCCGTCAATGGATGTTTTGCTCCGGCCCAGGCCCGAAAGTGAAACGTACCCTGGCCTTTCAACGCCACCTCGTAGCGGTACGTCGCGGCCGGACGAATGATGGATGAGTACCGACCGTGGAGTCCGACTTGAGTATCTTCAAGACGTGTCGAGCTTCCGTCGAACGATTCGTCACCTTCGATCAATCGCCCCGATGGCAGAGTGAATCCCCTGGCAATGCGAAGCAACGGCCCTCGGTGTTCAAACGGAAGAACGCGTCCTGCTTTCAGGCGATTGCGTCCGTCGCGGCGCTGGTTGAAATCGATGGGTTTCCATTCCCACTTCTCGAAATCGTCATTCACGATGAGCGTTTCGGTGTCATCCGCGAGCACTTCAGTGCCATCAGCGCTAATCGTAAGGCTCAAGGTCAGGCATATCAGGCTCAAACAACGCATCGATTCATTCCTCAATCCTTCGTGGGTACGGCCACGGGCGGCGTGATGACGTCGAAGGTTGTTTCGCTCCGAGTGCCCGTGATCGCGTGTTCGACGACGACTCGATATCGACCCTGCCTGGCCGACAGGCTGACGGGCAACACGACGCGAAATGTAGAACGGCTGAAGACAACATTCTGCCGGAACCACTCGAGTTCATCACCATCCGGTCCAAAGACTTCGATATGGACGGCGTGTCCGATATTGGGTTCCTTCGAACTCATGGGACTCTCGACAACACCATTCAATGTCAGTTTCCCACCGGGCGACGTGGCTTCAACCGACGACAGACTGACGGAAGCTGGATAATGCGGAAGTAGAGCAAAGAAGCGAGGCTGTTGATCGAGGTTGAGTTTGAGCGTGTCGGTTTTGCCCAGGTAGTTGCGATTGCGAACGTCCCAAACGTGCCGAACTTCGGGCAGCTTCATTGTTGTCCTGGCCGGTCGGTCAGCCGCAGCCGTTTGTGCTCGCAGCAATCCAACAAGCGTCGTCTGGCCATGTCGGAAGACTCGCATCAGAGTGTCACGACGCGGTTGGCCGACTTGATCGAACAGCTGGATTGTCGGTCGTTCATTCGCGTAACTCGCGAGCAACTTCTCGACGATGTCCGCCCCATGGTGGTCGTCGTTTACGAGTCGCGTTGTGTAACCGTTGATAACGTTCGGCAGATAAGCCGCGTGTCCTTTGCCGTGCGGCTGAGTGTGAATCTTATCTGTGACCGGAAACAAATCGGCCAACGCCGGTGGATCCAGTTTGCGACCATGCTGGCTATACGTCGCTGGATTGTTGTCGGCGATGACCAGCCCGCCAGCGGCCACGAACTTACGGATCGCTGTCGCTTCTTTGGGCGACATGCCTTTGTTGTACGGCAGAATGAGTGCCTTGAAGCTGCGTTTTTCGAGGTCGCCGGCAATCACATCCTCGGGAGCCACGATGGTCGGGCGGATGCGAATCGAATTCATCAGCGACAACGCATCGCTCACGGCACCGCCGATCACGCTGACGTTGTACATCCAGGTCCCGGAGAAACCATTCTCCTCGAACGGAAGGCACCGCGAGATGTAGTGATTGCGAGGCGACCACAGCATCGCCACTTTCGATCGATTCGGTTTCGCGGCCATTGTGAGCTTGCCAATGCCGCGTTGAATCGTCAGCACCTCGTCCGAGATGTCGCGGAAGTATGGCAACGGTTCTGAATAGTCGGGCGTGAAGCAGTGCTCGCCGCCGAGCGTGGGAGAGCCCAGTCCGCGTTCCCAGTCGAATCCGTCCAGCCCCAGCATCAGCACCATCCACGGCCAGCGTCGCCGGTTCGTTTGCGATTCCAGATCGTGCGTCCAGCGAATCATCGACTGCGGAGCCATCAGAAACCCCTCGTCATTGCCGAAGGACTGCGGCAGTTCAGCAGTCAACGCGTGTCGCCATTCGGCGAACTTCTCCTGGCCGACGTAGAGTTTCGAACTCGTCATCTGGCGGCGGTAGCGAGAGAAGTCATGGTGATCGTGCCCCACTCGTCCCGTGCGAGCATCCGGAATGGCGCTCCGCAACATGTCCGTCCAGTCGATGAAGAACTGACTCCAGACTCGCGATCGCATGAAGTAGCGAAAGTCGACCCAGCGCGGCAGTTGGTCCTGTTCCACCGCGGCATTCAGCAAGATCCCGCGCACATCGTTCCAGCTCTTCAGATCGCTGCCCCACTCAAGATTGAGCGCATCGAGATCGTCGGCGTATTCCGCCCGACACCACTTCTGAAACACCTTTGTGGTGGTTGGAGCGAAACCGGAATTCTCCACGCCTTTGAATTCGCCCAGCAGGTAATTCTCGCCGGTGAGCGTGTAAAACGGCGATCCGAAACGGCCCGCCAGTTTGTAATTGTCCATTCGCCCGTTGAACCAGTCGGCGCTGAAAGGACCCATGCGGTAGGGGAACTCTTTCGGGTCGAGCTTCTCGCCCGTGTCGGCGATTCGCCGGAGCATGCGGCTGATTTCGGCCAGATCGTGCGTTGTGTTCTCGACCGTAAAGTCCGCGTTGTGGTCGGCGGGCGACAGCAGCTCGCCCGAGTGTTCGGCGTAGACGACGCTCCGCAAATGTTCGCGGGCGTTGTGAAAGAACTCGTTGTGTCGACTGTAAATCAGGTACGTGTAGGCCGCATTGATACCGTATTTTCGAAGCTGCCGAGCGTGCAAAGCTCCTTTCCAGTTTGATGTGCCCGGCGTCGGCGCGAAGATCAGCATGAACAGAAAATCGTCAAACGTGTTGTTCAGGATCGGAACTGGAGTTGTCCTGCGGTCAACAACGCCCTGTTCGTCGACGATGCACGCGTGGACGTCCCACAATTCGGACAACGGGTCGTTGACCGGGATGCGGAATTCGAACCTCTCGTCCTCTAACCTTTCAGCGTCGGCAACATGGACCTGCCGCCCCCACATGTCATTCACCGAGATCATCACACGCTGAGCCTGCGTGAGAGCGCCGTCGACCGACACTGTCCCGCGAATTGTTTCACCTCGCCGATAACGATCTGCGTCGGTGGTCACATCGGCGATTCGTTGTTCACTTTCGACGCGCAGGCTCTTTGACGCAAAGTCGATGACCGAGCCACCGGCATCCAGCGTCCGGACATCGATCAGATACGTGCCGCGAGCCAGCATCGGCAGCGTGATCGACGAAGTCCCGTTTGCATCGGGACCCAAATCCTGTCGCAAGATCACGCGACCTGGATCCAGCGATTCGGTGGTCGTTTTCGCAGCAGCGTCAGGCAAGCCGGAAACGTTGTCCCGAAGCCGAGTGGTGCGATTTCGCAGAGTGAAGGCAACGCGTGCTGCCGGAGAATCGGTGGGCGTTTCCACAACCAGGCGTGCCTGCGAAAGATCGCGGCGACGGACAACAGTCGTCGGAGTTGATTCGCTCCAACGTAAAACGGCAATCTCGGAGTCAACCGGGGCTGCCAGCTCCGTATCCGGAGCATCAACGGAAATCACGATCGGCACCGGCTGAAGGCGGTTTGTCGTCCACAGAATTCCGCGAGTCAGCAGGGCATGCGACAAATCGTAGATGACTTCGTCGTGATCACCGAGCGGATGCTGATAGCTCGGCGAGAGCGAGCTGTGAGTGCGATTTGAGATCGTCTCGTCGAAATAGTCGATCCCGAGTATGCGACCTTTACCGTGCACAGCGGTGGATAGCGAAAGTGCGGTCTGTTGCCATTGATGCCGTGGTCGTGGCAGTGGTTTGAATTCCTCGGCACGATTGAGCAGATGCAGCGGCATCACGTCGAGCGGCAATGCGTCCAGGATTTGTGTGCGAACGGCGGCATCCGCGTTGGATTCGAACAACTGGTTGAAAGTCGCGTCTTCGTCGTCGGCAGGCTCGTTTCGATTCCATCCCGGTTTGAGCCGGTTCGGCGAGACGTAAACCAATCCCGCTCCGCGCTCGACATGCGCCAGGATCAACTCGCGGATGTGCGGTGGAATCACCTGCCAGGAAACCTTGGCAATCACGATGACATCGTAGTGGTGCGCCAGACCGAGACGTCGCCGCGCCAGCTTGTCGAGCACAGTCTTCGCTTCGACGCCCGTGAGCGGAGTCGCCGTGTCGCCTTCAGAATAGCCATCAGCCCAGGCACTGTGCCCGGCATTCATGATGACTGTGTAGTTCACATCCAGACGTTGCGCCAGCTCGACGACCTCACGCGAATTGTTGTAAGGACAGACGAACAACGCATCGAGCGACCCACCGCTGAGCGGCTTCGCCCAACGTACGTGGGATGTTTCCAGTGTGCCCGGAAGCCGGTCATACGGTTGATCGGGATGCCCAAATGGCGGAGTCGCAAATAACGACTGTGTGAACGCGAAACTCAGCAACAGCGCGACCGCGACTCGAGATGATCTCATACTCGCACCGTTCAGAGCAACGACCGATCTCATGTTGAAGCTCCGTAGAGGTTGATCCGTTTGCAAAGAGAGTCTGAACTGTTCGGCAGGTCGACCAGCATACCGCCGAATTGCGACAACCGACATTGTCCGTCGCTTCCGTTTCCGCACGACCTCCGGCTGCACTCACCACGGCCGTCGGCCGCAACCGAAAACACCTCACGCACAGCCACTGATGTCGCGCAGAATCGCAGCTGCAATCTTCTCAGCCCGTTCCACGACCTGGTGCCACTCACATCCGTAGGTTGGGACCACTGACATGGCTGTAACTGTCACGTTGATCTTGAGGGAGAACAAAGGGGACATTCTGCTTTTCCAATAAAGTAGAATGTCCTGTTATGGCGTTTCAATTCAATTGCCGGACTCCAATGCCGCAGCCGCTTTCGCGGCCGCTCGCCGTTGTGGCTCCAACGCGGATTCATCCGCCACCACGGCGCGATAGGCTTTCAGGGCGTCGGCCTTGCGACCTGCTGCCTGAATTGTCCGGCCGCGGGACAGTAGCATGGAGCCGCGCCAGCTTCCGCCGAGCTTTTTGAGATCGACGAGATTCAGCACTTTCAACGCTTCGGCATAGTCGCCGCGTCGAGCCAGGAGGCGGGCGGCTCCCTGTAAACCAGACCAGTACTCGGCGCTGCCGAGTACTGGTCTTCGAACTGGCGATCGTGCGGTACGTTTCCAGCGCCAGATCATCGTTCTTGAGGACGGTTTCGCAGTTGTGGCCCATCGTGCGGATGATGCTCATTCGCACTCGTGAGTCGGACGTGAACTCCAACGCCAGACGGAGATCGGCATCCGCCTTGTCGCCGACTGTCTCGCCGTAGTAAGCACGACCGCGTGCGAACGCTGCCGCTCCGATCTGCGTGAACGGCCACATAGAGATCGCTCCCTTGCCACTTCCATTCCCCGGATCTGAGCTGAATAGGGCCAATATCAGTGATTAGCCGGGGTGACGGTGATTTGCGTGATAAAATCGGCGCATGCACAAACATGAAAGTACGGCGTGAAAGCGTCACAGAACCTATCCTGGCAGAGCAATTCCAAAACCAGCACTGCTGTTTGGCAATCTGAGGCAGGTTATCCACCGCCCGAAAAGCTCATCATGGCAGATGACACCATGACGGGTGATGCCGCCTACTGGCGAGCGTGTGCGGGCACCGCCATGCTTTACACCGGTGATTTTCAAAACGCCAAACAGCTGCTGCAAGCCGTCACTCGACGAGCCGACCGTAAACCACCCATGCCGGCCGGCACGATGCTGGAGACCTTCCATCGACATCGAGCACGACAGATCGCCCGAGCCAACATCACGAATAAGATTCTGATTCAGTTGCAGCATGGCAAATGCAATCTCACTCGATCGCCGGAATTACAGGAAGCGGTCGAAGGTGCGTTAGGCGATAAAGCCCCAGAGACGCTGGTGTTATCTCTACGTGAAACGTTGGGCATGATCGGCGCTAATGAGTGGAGAAAAAAGGGCGTGTACGTCGATGCCTTGAAAGCGAACATCCACGCAAATTACGGGGTGTTTTCACCAGTTCGCGGCGAGTACCTTGATCTCATCAATGCCGCTGAACTCAACGACCCGCATATCGCGTGGGACATCGGGACCGGCACAGGTGTCATCGCGGCCGTGCTGGTGGCTCGTGGCGTTCAGCAAGTGATCGCCACAGACACAAGCGGCCGCGCCTTGCAATGTGCCGCTGAGAATATTCAACGCCTGAATATGCAAACAAAGATCAGCCTGGTTGAGACAAACCTCTTTCCCGAAGGCCAGGCTGACCTCATCGTCTGCAACACACCATGGGTGCCTGCCAAAGTCAATACGCCGATCGAACGTTCCATCTACGATCCGAAAAGCCAAATGCTAAAGGGCTTTTTAAACGGTGCAAAAGCACGTTTAAATGCAAACGGTGAAGCCTGGTTGATTATGTCCAACCTGGCAGAGCATATTGGCCTGCGGAGATCTGATGATTTGCAGGATTGGATCAGGCAAGCTGGTTTGAGCGTGATTGGAAAGCGAGACACGTCGCCGAAACATGCGAAGTCGAGTGAGCAATCCGACCCTCTCTACAAAGCGCGTTCAAAAGAAGTGACATCGCTGTATCGGTTGAGGTCTGCTGATGAGAGATAACCGCAGACCGCATGGAACGAACCACGCTTGTCGAACTGCCAGAGATACTCGCACTCCTTCTTTGCGAGCGCTTCGGGCATCCGTTCGCGATACTTGTAAAGCCCGCCATTCGGAATGCCGAACGGACTTCCGCTCGCCTTTTCCCACTCGGATTGCAGTTAATGGCCTGCCGACAGGATCCAGCTGCGAAGCGGCGCCAGGTGATAGCCTGGGGCGCAAGCCGCGCAAGCCCCAGGACGAAGGTGTGACGATGACTTGAGAGCCGCGAAGCTGCGACAGGCGTTGGACATTTTCGATTCCACCATGACACCTGCCGCCGCTTTGCGGCTCAGTCCTCGACATAGTCGATGCGAAACTCTTTGTTGGTCATGAAGACGACTGTCACGTCCCCTTCCGCACTGGCGCCGTGTTCCATTGCCTCGCCTTCCGGAAACCAGACAAAAGACCCGGGTCCGAAGGTGCCTCGGTGGGTGACCAGGTTGCCTTCGAGAACGTACATGGCGTGGCCACACGGGTGCGTGTGATTCGGGTTGATCACTCCAGCGGGATAACGCACCACTCGCACGCCCATGCCGGTATCGGGGTCAGTGAACAGCTCCTTGCGGTACAGAGCCCGGCCGATGTGTTCATTGAAACGCTCTTCCCAGGGCATTTGAGTCGTGTCGATCGCGATGAAGTCGGAAGTCGTCATGGTCGCACCTTTTCCAATGGCTTGTGTGAAGTCACCTGTGACTCTGTTGTTGCCCAAAACTCAGTCAGACACGGCGTCACGCAACCGGTCCAGCACGTCGTCTGACCAGCCGGAACGGAGATCGACGGCCCGCGGGTCACGCAGAAACGCCGGCACTTCCGGGTCTGACGGAGCACTTGGCAGATACAGCGGGATGATTCGAAACGACTCGCCCTTCCGGTTCGCATCCACGCGGCGGGTCGTCAAAACCTTCTCTTCTTCCTTGTGCCAGGGACCGAAGCCGTTCGGGCCAATGCACACGATCGCCGAGCCGCACGAGTCGAGAATCTCCTGCAGCTTCTCGCTCAGGGAGTCTCCGAACTTGAGCTGCTCTTCATCCAGCCAGGTCCGCAAGCCTCGTTGTTTGATCTTCTCGTTGAGTGTTCTCACGTCGGCCTTGTCCAAGCTGTTGTGACTCAGAAAGACGTCGAACTTCGCCGGTCCATCTCCCGGAGGCCGGCGATCCACAGAACCGCGGAAGTCCTCGTTGGACGGATCGCGGAGCCGATCCTCTGGTCGCTCGATGCCGTCCAGCAGGCTTCTCACTTCGTATTCGGCATTCAGGTCACCGATCAGAATCGTGGAGCGTCCCCGCCGTTCGTGCATCAGCAGGTCGGAATACTTCACGTCGTATCCCGGTGCGTCCGGCAGCGGGACTTTTTCGGTCACCGACAGTTTCGCGAACGTGTCGTGAATCTTTCGAAACTCCGCGCGGATGCGGCGGAAGTATTCGCGACGGTCCCGGCCCGCGACGTCGATCATGATCTTCCCGTCCCGGATGTCCGACTTGACGACGGCCCGGGCATCCAGTTCCTCGTCTGTGACGACCACGCCCGTCCGCCACCGCAGTTCGTCGTCGATGTCCGCGTGCCAGCGCACGATGAACCGTGGCAGCACCGAACGCGGCAGGAAGTCGTACTCGTACCGGAATCGCAGCAGGTTATCCGTCGGGAACTCGACTGGCGGTTCGGCCACCTCCAGCAGGTCGGGCACCAGAATTGTCTTTGGATTCAGCTCGTAGCAGACCTCGAACTTCTTCATCAGATTGACAACGTACGGATGCAGCGTCCCGGGATACTCAAAATGCGATTCCAGCGTTTTGCGGAGGATCTCGTGCAGGCACTCCAGAGACAGGACGCCCTTGCCGTCGGCCAGTTGCTGCGCATTGATGATCCGATACACGGCCTGCGTCGCCCAGCGGGGATTCAGCACCTGCAGGTTGCCCACGCCGAATTCCGGAAAATACAGCGCGATTCCCAGGTCACTCAGATACCCGACCAGCGCTTTTTGTGAGTCCTCCTCGGTGATGCCGCAGTCGACGCACGTCTGCTGGAACGCGGTGTACTCGATGTAGTCGTCGTTGCGGTCTTCGAGGTGCTGTTTGACGTTCCGCCAGCGTCGGGGCCAGGGCGAGCGGACCATGTCGACCTGAGCGAGTTCCCGCAGCAGGGCCTGTTTCAGCCGGTCGATACCGTCCCCCAGCGCGTCGTCGAAACACGAGAGGCGGAAGAAGCGGTCCGGTTCGACGCCCGCATACTTGTCGGCCAGAAACGACCGGTTGACGTCAAAGCCCGGGTGCTCGTCGATCTTGTTCATGATGACCAGCACGGGCGAGTCCCCGCCGAACGTCTCGATCATTTTCAGCCAGTATTCGGCGTCTTCGTCTTTGCGGTTATCGAGCACGACGATGTACAGACTGCGGCGCGACAGGAAGAACTGGTGCGTCGAGTGGTTGATGACCTGTCCGCCGAAGTCCCAGAAGTGAACTTTCACTGTGCGTTCGCCGGTTTTGGCCTCCCAGTCGTCGACATCGACGTCCCACTTCTGCAGTTCCAGACCGCGCGTCTGCTGCTCGTTGCGATCGACCAGTTCGCCCATCAGCCGCTTGCGGAGCGACGTCTTCCCGGCCTTACCATCACCCAGCAGAATGACTTTGACTTCCTCCAGCGGCCGGATGTCGTCGTCCCCGTCCCCGTCGTCAGGCTCCACCTCCGCGGCCTGTTCCCGGAACCACGCCATCAGGTCGGCGTGCCCGCGCTGGACGATCTCCAGCGGTGGCGATTCCAGCGGATTGCCGAACAGATTGATCGACTGCGGGAGGACGCTGCCGAGCATTTGCTGGCACTCAATCTCTATACGTATGTTCAGTTTGAAGATCTCGGAGGGCAACACGCAGAGCGAGTTGCCCTCCAGGTTCAGCGTCCGCAGCGTCGGACTCGACAGCAAATCGACCAGGAATGCCCCGTCAGATATCGACGCGTTGTACAGGTCCAGACTCGTCAGGCCGCTCAACTCCCGCAGAAACGACCAGTCGGAAATATTCGTCCCACTCAGGGACAGACTCGTCAGGCCGCTCAACTCCCGCAGAAACGACCCGTCGGAAATATTCGTCCCACTCAGGTCCAGACTCGTCAGGCCGCTCAACTCCCGCAGAAACGACCCGTCGGAAATATTCGTCCCACTCAGGGACAGACTCGTCAGGCCGCTCAACTCCCGCAGAAACGACCCGTCGGAAATGTCGCACTGTGCGAGGTTGAGGCCGGTGATGTTTCCGTGTTCGTCCAGCTGGTAGCACTTGCGGTTTTCTCGGCCGCGGACGTCGTCGGTGAGGCACGGCCACAGCGGACGCTGCAGGACGCCTTCCAGCCGCAGCACCTGTTTGCTCTTCTCAACCGGCTCCACCACGTCCCGCTCCCTGTTCGTAATCATCGCGCTTGGCCAATCGCGGCTCTGCGCGAGGTTTCAAGGCACGCATGCGCGACAACTGAAGACTCCAAGTATGAACAGTTGAGCGGTTCCTGTCGCTTCAGGCGATCGGGTTGTTCACAATACTGAGCCGCTGCCTGTTCTGAGTTCGGGAACCGCGATGATGTCCAACACGCCATCTTCATCAACGAGTTTCATCGGTCTGTTTCTGCTGTTCGGACTCGTTGCCATCGGGTGCAATTCTGAGGATGCGCCCAACGCGGAGTCGTCACCAATACACGATTCGGATCGTGTCACGGTCGTGGCAGAGACCGCGGCCAGCTCGGATGCAGACGACCCGGCAGATGACGGTTCATCACTGCCGGCCGAGATCGAAGCAGTGCCGCCGCGCGAGCCATTCGTCACCGATCCCGATTTCGATTACGAGAACAGCATCGGGATGAAGTTTGTTCTGATTTCCGCTGGTGAGTTCCGCATGGGAACGGATCCAGAGGAGATGAAACGCGTCCGGGCGAATGACTCCGGATATGATCGACGTTTTGGTGGGGGCGAACGGCCCGCCCACCGAGTGGTCATTTCCCGTCCCTTCCTGATGAGTATCTACGAAGTCACACGCGGGGATTTCCGCAAGTTTGTCGATACGACCGGATACATGACTGCGGCTGAGATCGTGGGACGCTTCCAGCGCAGGTTGGGATCGAGCGCCGGCGGGCAAGGTTGGGACGAGGCCGAGCAGAAGTATTTCAACCGCCGCTGGGACTTCAACTGGCGAAACACGGGCTATCCACAGACGGACCGTCATCCTGTCGGAAACGTGACGTACGCGGATACCAGAGCCTTCTGCAACTGGTTGAGTGGACAGGAAGGGCGGCAATACCGTCTGCCGTCTGAGGCGGAATGGGAATATGCCTGCCGGGCGGGCACTCGCAGCCAGCATCACAACGGAGACGATTCCGAGCGTCTGAGCGATGTGGCCAACGTGGCCGACGCGTCCTACCTCGCAAAGATGACGCACCTGAAGAGCGAGTTCCATGCGATCCGCTCAGACGACGGATTCGTCTTCTCAGCCCCGGTCGGCATGTTTCACCCGAACGCGTGGGGCCTCTTCGACATGCACGGCAACATCAGCGAAGTGTGTGAGGACCTCTACACCAGCGACTACTACGAAAACTCGCCCGAAGTCGATCCGACTGGCCCTGCCACGAACAGGATTAGCCAGCGAGTCAATCGCGGTGGAGGCTGGCGGGCGGCCCCCGGAGATGCCCGGTCAGGCAACCGGATCAACGTTCCGGATGATTATCGATACTCGTATATCGGCTTCCGCGTCGTGATCGAGTCGGAGTGAACTTGCATTGCCGAACCAATGGAGAGAACGGCGTGCCGCACTTCATCATTGACTGCTCAGAGTCGGTTCTGAGCCTTGCGGATCCCGATGAACTGATGCGATCCGTCTTCGAGGCAGCCGAATCGACGGGGCTGTTTGCCACGAGCGGTGTCGGCGGAATCAAAGTCCGACTCAATCCATACAGGTATTACACCAACGTGGATTCCCACGAGCACTTCGTCCACGTGTTCGCCAACATCATGGAAGGCCGGACGCCGGAGCAGAAAAAACGTCTCTCACATAATGTTGTCCGCGCGCTGAAGGCGATGCTGCCGGGTGTCGAGATCATCTCGATCAACATCAGAGACTTTGAGAAGGCGACGTACTGCAACGCCACGATGATTCCGCCGGGCGATGACGCTGGTTAAGGATCGTCCTTGAATTAAGTGTCGTATTGTCGTCTTTCGCTCCGCGAAAGAACGCACTTTCGCGGAGCGAAAGGCGACACTTGATGATCGAACGATCCTATGGGTTCAACGGCGCGCCCACGGAGCGGGGTCAGCGCGGCCCGCCTTTCGCGCAAGGCCGCGAGTGCGCAAGACAGGTTGCATAGCGTTCCGTGGCAGCCGATCAACCTACCTGGATTCGGCAGACGTCTGCCTGACAGCGTCTGAATTCGATGTCGATGTGCCCGGGCTCCAGTTGGCTGTCGACCATTCGGGATGAAAATCGACGACGCTGGAACCGAGGTCCTTTAACAGACCGGCAAATTGGCGGGTCGAAATGTCGTTGTTCGGCACGACACGCTGCATAACAAATCGGCGGTTGCTTGCGACATAAGCGAAGAACTTCCCGTTGCCCAGACGGTCGTTGGCGGCCAGCAGACGCAGCAATGCTGTCCGCGGAACGTCGGTGGCGGATTTTGGAAGTTCGTCGAGCCAGGCCATGATCCAGATCGACTGACTGTCCGAACTGAGAACAGCCGTCATGGACAGGTCCCACTCGGCCTTGTCATGCACCGAACGGAATGCAAAATCGTATCGCTGCTCGACCTTCTTCGGTTTCAAACCCATGGCCTGCAACATTGCGCCCAGTGTCGCGGTCGACAATTCGCCGGCTTTCGGCGCGGAGGCATCCTGGGCGGCGGCGATGGTCGGAACGGCTACCGAGGCAGCTCCGGCAGTGAAGAATCCACGTCGAGAAAGTTCCATCCTGACAATCCTTTGTCGAATGCGAGTGGCTCGGTATGTCGGTTCACTCGAGCAGAAACTTCAGGCAAATCTGCGACCAGGTTTCGAAACGGTCGAGATCGCGCGCGAGTTCTGCGATTGGCGTGAACCCTGTGTCTATCATCGACTCTTCCCTCGGCTGAACTTTGGGCTCGTCCAGCTCAAACACGTGAACGACACCCAGATGAACCTTGCCGACCTCTGTCTCATCGTCGTTGATCATACCAATCAGCTGCGCGCTGAAGCCGGTCTCGATCGCAACCTCCTCCTCAAGTTCGCGTTCCATTCCGGCCAGATATGGCTCGTCGGAAATGTCGCGGTCCAGCGTCGAGATATGACCGCCAACGCCAATTGACATTTTCGCGTGCAGACGGCCCTCGCCCTGCTGTGAGCCTCGCGTGTAATGAAACACATCGTCGCCGTGGCGGAACACGCAGTACGGGATCAGTTGCTTGTAACTCGGGTCTTCCTCAGCCTCGGGACGCGGCAGATACCGCGTGTGCATTGGATCGAGCAGTGTGTCGAGGTAGCGGTCGACATCGGGGTTGAAGCCCTGGAAGTGGCCGATCTCGTGAAACAGCAGTGTGGGGACGACGAGGACGTGTTCGACAGTTGTGGTTTCCGGCATGGCTCCCTCCACGGATGAAAATCGTTTAACGGCAAGCCGCAGGCGTCGGTTTTTGCAGGCTGACCCGGCGTCGAAACGCCGACGCCTGCGGCTTGCCGTTAAACGAGTACTAAGAATCTTCTGTCAGTTTTCCCTTGGACGACGGGACGCCCGACTGTCGCGGATCGATGGCGACAGCCTGCCGCAGTGCCCGGGCGGTCCCTTTGAAGACGGCTTCGGAAATGTGGTGGCTGTTGTGACCGTGGTGCAGCAACTGATGCAGATTCATCCGGGCATTCGCGGCCACCGCTTCCCAGAACACCTCGACGAGCTGACAGTCGAAGTCTCCGATCTTTTCTGTGGGGTAGTCGACCCGGTACACGAAGGCGGCCCGACCACTCAGGTCGACGGCGCTGGTGACCAGGGTCTCTTCCATGGGCAGCGACAGCGACCCATACCGTGTGATTCCGGATTTGTCACCGAGCGCCTGTGCCAGTGCCTGCCCGAAGCAGATGCCGACGTCTTCCACGGTGTGGTGATAGTCGACGTCGATGTCGCCCTGGGCGTCGACGGTCAGGTCGAACAGGCCGTGTCGGGACAGCAGCGTGAGCATGTGATTGAAGAAGCCGACGCCCGTTTCGATCTGCGGGACCCCGGTTCCATCGACATTCAACTGCAGCGTGATTTGTGTCTCGGCAGTCTGTCGCGAGACTTCGGCCGTGCGGCTCATTCTGGTGTCTCAGGTGATTCAGGTGACTCGATGCGAGCGGAGTCTGACAGGTCGACTTCTGAGCTGCAAAGCACTCGCCGCAGCTTCAGAAAACCCGCCAGACTGAACACGATATGGATCGCACAGAACGCGTAAAGGGCTTCGTTCAGGATGTTCGTCCCGGAGATTCCGTAAAACGATATGAGGGCGTAAAGCAGGTATTTGGTGCGGATGACAAGTCGGAACGGCTGTTTGATCACGTTCAGGCAGATCGTGAAGACAACCGCCAGCGTGTAGAACGACACGTAAACCGTCGTGAGAGTTCCATCAGCCAGACCGGCCGCTGCCAGCAGGCACGACGTGATCAGCATGCCTGTGTGGTCGCCGCACATGTCGGTGAATGCGCCCGCCGGTCCGGAATTTCCAGTCGCGCGGGCGATCGGACCATCGACCGCGTCAAGAATCACGTGCAGCCACAGGAAGATAGTGGCGAAGGCAACGTCTCGTGGTTCGGCGGCCTGGAGCAGGAGATACCCGAACGGAACGAGCTGCAGCATGCCCAACAGACTGATGACATCTGCCGAGATGCGGCAGGCGATTAACAGGCGAATGACCGGTCCTAGGAGCCGGTCGCGGAGCTTCTGAAAGCGTTCCTGTCCGGCCTGTTCCTGCTCGGCGAAATAGTTGAAATTCGGCATGCTTCAGCGTTGGCGTCGCCAGGGGTGGTTTCCGGCGGCGATAAAGAACTGCGTGTGTTTGAGCATGATGATCGGCAGCGTCAGGGCAATACTGCCCAGCGACTGCTCGGTGTTGTGAACCGAGTTCCCGGACAGCATTTCAAACAACGGAGCTGATCCAGTGGGTCGTTCCCCACGCAAATAAACGCCGCACGAGCCGTACGTCTTCAGTCGATGTGAATCGCTGCCGACGGTAATCGGTTTGTCGATCTCACTCAGATACGCGGCGGCTCGTCGATTCACTTTGGCCGGAACTCCGCCGTTGAACAGCTCAACGGCATCGACACGCGAGACGACCTCGTCGACGAACGTCTCGTTGGTCTTGCGGCTGCGTTGCTGGAAATCGAGCGACTTGCGACCGAAAGCGAACGGGTGAGCCAGCGAGACATACGCGCCCATGTCGTGAGCGATGTCCAGGCACTCCATCGTCGGGATGTGCGACCGCACGAGGAACCGGCTTAGCAGATACGGTTCAACCGCCCGCATGAAGTAGTCTTCCAGTCGCCCGGCGTCTGGAAAATAGACCAGAAACTCCAGCCCCTCACGTGTCCCGACTTCGATGCCTGGCAGGCACGGAAACTTTTCCCGCTGAGACAGGAGCACGGAGCCGCGAATCTGATTGTGATCGGTCAGAGCGACGCCGATTCCGGTCCGCAGACAGTGCTCTTCGATCTGCGACACCGAAGGGAGACCGTCGGAATAGTGCGAATGCGTATGCAGATCGATGAACATCAGATCGGTCCGCGTTTCCGGCCGCTCATCGGCAGCGAGGTCCGCTGCATCTACCGGCTGAAGACTGACTTGTGCGGACATGAGTTCTCGTAAACGGCGGGCCGGAAAATGGTTCGTGAACGCCAACTTACGCAGATCACAGGACCATGTAAAGCTGCCGTGAAACGCCGAATTCAGGATCCGCTGCGGGGCGCTGACTGCGGCCCGGGTCCGCCTGTCGCCGGGCCGGAATCCGGTGAATCGCCGCCTGGTGAGACTTCCCCCTGGCCTGGTTGCGATTCCGGAGCCTGAGAGCCTCCGGTGATCGCGCTGAAGGCAAACCATCCGATCACGCAAACAACGACAACAATCCCGGCGATTTTCAGCATTTCCTTTCGGTCGTCCATCGCGCTGCCAGCGGAGCCCGTGCGGCCGTGTCTGGAACTGCGTCCCAGCATGACTTCTCGTCGGGAAGGCATGGAAGTGTCGGTCGCGTCATTGTCGACAGTGGTGTCATCACGGGGCTGCTCCGGGCGCGGGCGTTTCTTCGTGCGTTTGTTTTTCGGTCGGGCCGGCGCTGGCGCCGGCTGTTCGCGACGCTCGTCCGAGCCGCGGTCTTTTCTGGCCGGACGCCGGGCATCACGAACGCTGCCAGATCGCTGTCGCGCAGCCGCCTTTCGGGGCGGGGCGGATGCTGCTGCTGGCGTCGTCGGCTCGTCATCGTCTTCGGCCAGAGCGGCGAGTAATCCGAGATTCAGGTCGCCCCCGCCCTCGCTACCCCCAAGCGGCATATCCATGTCCGAATCATCGTCTGCGTCGCTGCCCTCTGCTGATGAGCCTGGCGGCGGCGGCCTGAGTCCGTACAGATCGTCGTCGCTCTCCTCTTCAGGATGACTCTCCGCAGGTTGTTGTTTCTGCCTGGGGGACTTTTCGGCTGGTCGCTCCTTTGCCGCGGAGCGCTTCCGCTTTCGCGCTGGAGACGACTTCCGCGCGGAAACGTCGTCGTCTTCCATGAGACCCGCCAGAAGCCCCATGTCGATCTCGGTCTGCTTCTTCAGACTCATGCGTTCGAGTGCTTCGAGCAGGTCGGTTGGAGTCTGGTAACGGTCGGCCGGGTCTTTCTCCAGCATGCGGTGCATGACTTCGACCACACCCTCTGGAATCTCGGCGTTGAGGTCCTGTGGGTTCGGAGGCGGCAGCGTCGCGTGCGCGTTGATCCGGTTCAGAAGGTCACCTTGGGGAAATGGAGTCTGGCCGGTCAGCATGTGATACCAGGTTGCTCCCAGTGAATACATGTCGCTGCGCGTGTCGGCCGACCGGCTGTCGCGGGTCTGTTCCGGAGACATGTAGTCGATGGTGCCCACAGTCGTGCCCGCACGTGTGATTCCGGACTTCTCGGAATCGTCCATCGAGCGAGCCAGTCCCATGTCGGCCAGCCGGACCTTGCCGTCGCGGTCAATCATCAGGTTCGCCGGCTTGATGTCGCGATGCACGATGTTCTGCTCGTACGCGTGCTGCAATGCCCTGGCAAGCTGACGCACGATGTCGCGGGACCGTCGCACGTCCAGGACGCCTTTACGTTTCACCAGTTCGTGCACGTCGATGCCGTCGACGTATTCCATCGCGATGTAAAGCAGCCCATCGATCTCGCCGGAGTCATACACACCGACGATATTCTTATGTTTGAGCTTTGCCGCGGCCTGAGCTTCTGCTCGGAAACGCTTGACCAGTCGCGGTTCCTTCGCCTTTTCCAGCGGCAGAACTTTAATGGCCACGATCCGGCCAAGCTGAGTGTCGGTCGCTCGATAGACCGTCCCCATGCCGCCTTCGCCGAGTTTCTTGTCCACGACATACCGGCCCAGCGTCTTCACATTGTTGTGACGACGGGGTTTTGGCGACTGGCCCTGCTGGCCGGTTGGTTGTTGAGGAGTCCCCATGGGACGGGCGTGTCGTCTTCGTACGGCAGGCATCAGGCGGGCGAGTTCTAACCAAATCGGGATTAGCGGTGTGACCCGGTTCGACGGTTAGAACGCCACGGCGGTTCCTGCGAAATCAAGAGAGGGGTGGATGAGAAAACATCAATGATATCTCTGGCGACCCGGACTGGTCAAAACGTCGAGGAATGATCTTGGACAGGAATTCCGAGTTCGACACAATTTGCCCGACAACGCGATCGTCCGCTGTGTCGTGTGAACGCCCCTTTGGATCATATGGGCCAGCCCCATGCCTCTCCTTTATGCCGACCCGATATTTCTGGAGCACGACACTGGAGATCATCCGGAGTCATCCGACCGCCTGAAATCGATCGTCGGTCGGCTTGAGCGAACTGGTCTGATCAGGAAATTCACGCGTGGCGCCATCCGTAAGGCCACGCGCGACGAACTGCTGCGAGTTCACACCGGGCCGCACATCGACCGGATCAGGCGGTTCGCGGCGTCCGGAGGTGGACGCATCGAATCGGACACTGTTGTCAGCCCGCAGTCCTTTGAGGTCGCGTTGCGGGCGGCTGGAACCGCCTGCGACGCCGTCGATCAGGTGCTCGGAGACACGCACCGTCTGGCCTGTTCCCTGAGTCGCCCACCCGGACATCATGCACGGCCAGACGATGCAATGGGCTTCTGCCTGTTCAACAATGTCGCGGTGGCTGCCCGGCATGCCATCGCAAAACACAAGCTGAATCGCGTTCTGGTCATCGACTGGGACGTGCATCACGGCAACGGAACTCAGGAGATCTTCTACGAGGATGAGCAGGTCACATTCTTTTCTGCTCACCGGTTCCCGTTCTATCCCGGGACAGGTGACGACTCAGAAACCGGAAGTGGCAAGGGACTCGGCACTGTCTTCAATCTGCCTGTCGAGTTCGGGACGTCCCGCGGAGACTACCACGATGCGTTCGAGCAAATGCTCAGCGACAGCGCGACGCGTTGCCGGCCGGAGTTGATTCTGGTCAGTGCCGGCTTCGATGCGCACAAACTCGACCCGATTGGTTCCTTGGGACTCGAGACAGAGGACTTCGCACGCCTGACCAAATCCGTGCTCAATGTCGCGGATCAGCACTGTGAGGGCCGCTGCGTGAGCCTTCTGGAAGGCGGGTACAACGTCGATGCTCTGGCCGAATCCGTTGAGCAGCACCTTCAAGTACTGGCCTCGCGGAATGGAAAACGGGACTGACCCAAAGGCTCAATCCAGCGGGAAATCGTCTGCCCGTCGTCGGCGGCGTCGCCGATCCAACGAGTATCTGACAAATGATCCCAGTCCGGCGAAGCGGTACGACGGATCGATGTAGTGCTCAATGACGTAGAAGGCGAAGTAGTACGCTCGGGCGAAGCACCACACGGACAGCGTCAGCAGCGCGGCGGTCCTCAAAGTCGGCGACTCCAGCAACAGCAGCAACGCGGCTATAGAACCGCTCAGCAAAAACAGGCTGCCTTTCAGATACAGCAGCCGGGGACTCGTAATGTCAGTCATGGCGGAAGCCCTCGGTGCGGTACTGTTTTCCGATGGCCCAGTCTGCCTGGACTCAGGACTCCATCGAAACGCGTATCTGCTCAAAAATCTCGGCCGGCTCGGCCATGCGGCCCGCGCCGACCTGGCCGCAACTGAGCCAGCCGCTGCCCGGCTGTACGAGACGGATTCCGTCTGACTCAATCTGTTTCAGATTGCGCTGCGTGGCCGGCTTGTTCCACATTTCGGTGTTCATGGCAGGGGCCACCAGCACCGGGCACGTCACGGTGAGCATCAGTGTCGAGACGAGATCGTCAGCCAGTCCATTCGCTGCCCGGGCGATGAAATTCGCCGTGGCCGGAGCGACGACATAGAGTTCCGCTCGGCGAGCCAGTCCGATGTGTTCGCCCTGATGATGCTCGATCGGTTCGAATATCTGGCGATAGACCGGTCGACCGGTCAGGGCTTCAAACGTGGTCGGTCCGACGAATTTCGTGGCAGACTCGGTCATGACGACGGTAACTCGTGCGCCAGCCTGGACCAGCTTGCTCGTCAGGTCGGCCGTTTTGTAGGCGGCGATTCCGCCTGTGACGCCAATCAGGATTTCGCGATTCTTCATGTGCTCCGTCCGTCAGTGTCTCGCGGCTCGTGGCCACGTTGTTTCAACACAGTGTGACGGTGTCGGCGACTCGAATCACGTGACCCGGCAGCGCATTCAGTGGAATTGTCCCGACAGGCCGTCATTGCGTCAGAATGCCTGAATCCCGGAAGCTGGACCCCGATCCGGCTGCTGCCAGGCCGGGCGTGGGGGACTCCAGCCAAACGACTATTGGTGAGGCTTGATTCCGATCGCTAGAATCCGGAACCGCCAGGACGGTCACGGACAGTCTTTTGTTCGTTGGCTCGTGACGCCACAAGTCGAAGGCGTACGCGGTTTACGGAGACACATGCGGCTCCAGTTTGGAACGCACTCATGCGGTTTGCGGTCAGGCAACAGAGCACACTGCCTGCCTCTGCACAGGAGAGAGAACTATGTCACGGTTGCTGATTGCCGTGTTGCTGATCGTCGGTCTGGTCAATTCGGCGTGGCGCCCGGTTGCCGCCCAGGACACGACCCCACCCGTCGATACAAGACCGGGGCTGCAATTGCAGACGCTCGATGAGCCGGCGTTGCCGCTGAAGCCCGTCAATCCGCGTACAGCTGAGGAAGAGCTGAAGCTGAACGCGAAGGCATGGCTGATGACAGGCCGCCTGCTGCAGCAGCGTGAAAAACTCAAGGAAGCACGCGACGCCTACGAAAAAGCCGAGAAACTCGATCCAACAAGTATTCGCATCTATCGAGCACTGATCGAACTGGCCCTGCAGATGCGGGATGCCGACAAGGCGCTCGAATACGCCGCCAAGGTCGTCGATCTCGATCCGAACGATTTCCAACTGCTCAGGCAGCTTGGCGTCGAGATGGTCAAGCAACAGAAACTGCCGCAGGCGATTGAGTATCTGGAGAAAGCCCGGACCTCGGACCGCCTGAAGAAGAACACGGGCTTCTTCGTGCTCATCAATCGCGACCTGGGAATCATCTACTCCGGCCTGCAGGAGATCGAGAAAGCCGCCGACTGTTACGACGTGGTACTGACGGCACTGCTGAATCCCGCAAAGTTCGGACTCGACCGCCGCACACGTGACGAACTGCAGAAGCATCGCAGCACGTCGTTTGAGCAAATCGGTACGGTGCTGATGCGGGCCAAGCGGCACGCACGGGCGAAGGCCGCTCTGGAACGGGCCGCTGAAGAAAACAACGGTCGTCCCGCTGCGGTGAATTACCTGCTGGCCCAACTCCATTTTCAGCAGGAAGAATACGACGAAACGCTGGAACAGTTGGAGACATTCTTCGAGGCCAACCTCGACAGTGGAGCCGGTCCGTTTGCCTTGCTCCGTCGGGTGCTCGTGAAGCTGGACAAAAGCGACAGCCTGCTGAGCCGCCTGAAAAAGCTGGCAAAGGACAATCCGCGAAACGGCAATCTCCAGAACTATCTGGCCGAAGCCTACATCGACAACAAGCAGCTAGACGAAGCCGAGAAGATCTTTCGTGCGTCGATCGAGGACAGCCCAAGTCCTCGTGCCTATCTCGGCCTGGCACGCATTTTCCGGCAGCAGGGTAAGGCTGACGAGTTGCTCGACAATCTTTCCCGTATCGAAAATCTACCGCGGATGCTGGCTCAGGGAGACGAGCTGGCCAATCTGGTACCGGAACTGGAGACCGAACTGGCGGCCATCGAAGGTGACCCCGAACTGCTTGCCGAGCTGACTGAACTGGGGCGGATGCGGACGAAAGACGGTGCAGGTGCAGACGACTATTCACAGGTCCTGTTGCTGGCCGTGCTGGCACACCGGTCGGACCAGATCGACACGGCGACCGAATTCTTCCGGCTGGCAGTCCAGGCGAACCCCTCGCAGGCCGCCGCTGTTTTTCAACTCCACACGCAAATGCTAATGGGTGCGGAACGCTACGCAGATGCTGCTGGCGTCTATCAGGAAGCGATCGACCATCCTTTGCTGGCGGCCTCGCGTCCGCTGTACTGGTACTACCGGGCGCTGGCGCTGGAGCTGACCGGCGAGACAGACAAAGCTCTCGAATCGATCGGTCTGGCGATTAAGGACGGCTCGTTCAACGCCCAGGGTAAGGCGGCTCTGGAGTTTCGGCAGTCATGGATCTATTACCACGCGCACCGCTATGAAGAAGCGGTCGAACGCTATGTGGCTTTCCTCGAAAAGTACCCGAATGTCGAACTGGCCCGGCAGGCCAAGTTCAGTCTGTCGGCGATCTACGTCCAGATTGGCAAGATCCGCAAAGGCGAGGAGATTCTGGAAAAATTCCTCGCGGAGAATCCGGACGATGTCGGAGTCAACAACGACCTGGGATATCTGTATGCCGATCAGGGCAAGAACCTGGAGAAGGCAAAGACCATGATCGAAAAGGCCGTCGCGGCTGAGCCCGATAATCCGGCCTACCTCGACAGCCTGGGCTGGGTGCTGTTCAAGCTGGGTGAAGCGAAAGAAGGGGCGAAGTGGTTGAAGAAGGCTACTGACCTGGAAAACGGAGACGACCCGACGATCTGGGATCACTTGGGCGACTGCCATCACAAACTCAAGGACGTGGCCGAGGCCCGCGCGGCATGGACGAACGCCCTGAAGCTGGCTGAAGAACAGCCGACACCGGACGCGAAGCTCGTCAAGCAGATCAAAGACAAGCTGGAAATTCACAAGCCGAAGGACGGCGACGCTCGCACGGAATCGAAAGACGAGCCGTAATCAGGCAACACGATCGCACCGGGTGCGTCACCAGTAGCTACCGTCGTCAGACGGCGGGAATGACTCCGAACCCACGGTCTGATGACCGCGGCTGCAGGTGACTTTTCATCAGCCATTCACCTTTTCGCGAAGACCGTGTCGGGACGGAAGGATCGAGGGATGGCACGCGAGAAAATCTTCGAAGGCGATCCCGAAGAGGATGTTCGGCAGCCTGGTCAGGATTCTCCGTCGACACTGAACGATTCGCAGCACGACGAACAGCTCCGTCCACAGCGTCTGTGTGACATCGTCGGCCAGCGTAAAGTGGTCGAACGACTGCAGATCATGGTCGACGCCGCCCGGATGCGCAGTGAACCGCTCGGGCACCTGCTACTCGACGGCCCTCCCGGGCTGGGCAAAACGACATTCGCCACAGTCCTGCCGCGTGAGCTGGGCACCGAGTGCCTGATCACATCGGGTCCACTGCTGGCGGCTCCCAAGGATCTGCTGCCGCACCTGACGAACGCATCGCGCGGGTCGGTCCTGTTCATCGATGAAATCCACCGCATGTCGCCAGCGGTCGAAGAGTTCCTATACCCCGTGATGGAGGATTTCCGCGTCGACATCACGCTGGGCGAAGGGATGAGTGCCCGCACGATCAACATGCAGATCGAACCTTTTACAGTGATCGGTGCAACGACACGCAGTGGCATGTTGACAGCTCCACTGCGCGACCGATTCGTCAACAGGCTGCACGTCGATTACTACAGCGTCGAAGAGCTGACTGAAATCGTGGAGCGAAATGCGTCCAAATTCAAAACGACGATTGACGCGGAATCCGCCATCGAACTCGCTCGACGAGCCCGCAGCACGCCGCGGATCGCGAACAATCTGCTGAGCTGGGTGCGCGACTATGCCATGGTCAAAGCGTCCGGACACATCACGCTTGAAGTGGCCAACCTCGCTTTGAAGATGCAGGAAGTGGACCATCTGGGTCTGGAGCAGCTTGATCGCAGATATCTCGAGACAATCGTCCGAGTCTTCGCAGGAGGGCCAGCCGGAGTCCAGGCGATGGCTCACAGCCTGAACATCCCGGTCGACACGCTGGAAGACGAGATCGAACCGTTCTTACTGCGACTGGGCCTGATCCAACGCACGCCGCGCGGACGGACAATCACCGCAACCGGCTTCGAACACCTGGGCATGTCAAAACCTGACGACAACTCCTCAGGGCAGGCGACACTGTTCTAAGTGCGTTGTCAGAGTCAAAAGTCAGGGTGGCTGGGGTCGAACGAAGTGAGCCCCCAGTCCGACAACGCTGGGGGCTCGCTTCGCTCGACCCCAGCCACCCAACCCTAAGTTTCCACCATGACAAAGCACTAGAATGGCCTGAGCCAGACCACGGTGATGGGCGCAGCCAACGGCTGGTTGTTTTGTCGGCGCCGCAACGAGTTTTCGGGGCCGAATTCTGCAACTGGTCCACAACAAACACGCCATGCGTGCGCATGACTTCCTGATTGATTGGAGCACAACTGTGAGACATCTGTTGACCGCCATCGTGATTCTCAGTGCATTGCCCGTTGACGCAGCCGACGCGGACGGTTTCAAGAGCCTGTTCAACGGCAAGGACCTGACCGGCTGGGCGGGCGATTCCGAGTTGTGGTCGGTGGAAGACGGCTGCATCACCGGGAAGACAAGCGGACCGGACCATCTCAAGTACAACAAGTTTCTAATCTGGGACGGCGGCGAAGTCGGTGATTTCGAGTTCCGTTGCGAATTCCGGATGGAAGGCAGCAACAACTCGGGCGTCCAGTACCGCAGCCGACACGATAAGAAGCGCGGCGACTGGGTCGTGGTTGGCTATCAGGCGGACATTCACGCCAACCCGCCATTCACCGGAATGCTGTACGACGAGAAAGGCCGCGGCATTCTGTGCAAGCGCGGTGAAAAAGTCGTGATCGGTGCGGACGGGAAGAAGGTCACATCGAAGCTCAACGTCACCGTTGAAAAACTCGATCTCACCGAATGGCATGAACTCGCCATCGTGGCTGCGGGCAATCGCATTCAGCATGCGTTGGACGGCAAAGTCGTTGCGGACATTACGGACAACCAGAATTCGGAACGCGAACTGAAGGGCATCATCGCGTTTCAGGTCCATCGCGGTCCGGCCATGAAGGTCCAGTTTCGAAACGTCCGGTTACGCAGCCCACTTCTAAGAAAGGGCGGCCCGGTCAGAAAGAAGAAGCCAGCCAAACCACAGGCCTCAGCGGGTCGACCGCGTCCGGAACAGGCCAACCCCAACTGGATTTGGCTGAACTCGGGCGATGAACCGGCAAAGAAAGTTTTCTTCCGGCACGATGTCAGTTCCGGTGGCGTCGGAGCCTGCCGACTGTACGCGGCGTGTGACGACCGCATGACCGTGTTCGTCGACGGTAAGAAGGTGCTGGAACACGCCGATGCGTCGAAGCCCGTGTTTATGGACTTGTCGCAGCACATCGATGTTGAGTCGCCGCAGAAAAACCACGTCGTCGCGATTGAAGCCGAGAATACGGCCGGCCCGGCCGGCTTACTCGTCAAACTGGACTTTGAATCGGGCTGGCGTGATGCCTGGTCGATGGTCAGCGATGAGTCCTGGCAGGCCACAACGAAACCCTCGCCTGGCTGGAAGAAAATCGGCTATGACGCGAGCGGTTGGAAGAAGCCGAAACTTATCGCGGCACTCGGCGCAGGACCCTGGGCAAAGACGATTACGGCCGCGACTCTGGCCGCTGTTGCTCCACTTCGAGCACCGACGGCGACGCCGGCCGAATCACTCAAACTTGCGAAGGGCTTCCAGGCCGAACTGCTTTACTCGGTACCGAAGGGTGTTGAAGGTTCCTGGGTCAACATGTGCGTCGATCCCAAAGGCCGGCTGATTGTCTCCGACCAGTACGGTTCGCTGTATCGCCTGACACCTCCCGGAATCCTTGACGCCAAAGAACTACAGATTGAGAAGATCAACGTCGACATCGGTGAGGCGCAGGGTCTGCTGTGGGCTTTTGACAGCCTGTACGTCAGCGTTAATCGCGGACAGAAGTACGACGGCGGTCTATACCGCGTGCGCGATACCGACGGAGACGACCAGCTTGATTCGGTCGAGACGCTCCGCAAGCTGAACGGCTCCGGGGAACACGGTCCGCACGCGGTCCTGCCGCATCCTGACGGCAAATCGCTTGTCATCGTGTGCGGCAACGGGACGCCCCTGACTGAGATCAGCAGTTCGCGAGTTCCGCAAACCTGGGACGAAGACCTGCTGCTGCCGCGGGCGACCGGGCGATTCATGCGAGGCAAGCGAGCTCCCGGCGGCTACATCTGTCGGACCGACCCGGGCGGCAAAGAATGGGAATTGATCGCAACCGGATTTCGCAACGAATTCGATGCGGCTTACAACCAGGAAGGCGAGCTGTTCAGTTACGACGCCGATATGGAGTGGGACATCAACACTCCCTGGTATCGCCCGACGCGTATTTGTCATGTCGTTAGCGGAGCGGAATTCGGTTGGCGCAGCGGCGGAGGCAAGTGGCCGGTTTATTACGCGGACAGCGTTCCGTCAGTCGTCAATGTCGGACCAGGTTCGCCAACAGGAGTCGCGTTCGGTTACGGCGCGAAATTCCCGGCCAAGTACCAGCGGGCTTTGTTCGCAGCCGACTGGAGTTACGGCAAACTCTACGCCGTACATCTGGAAGCGACCGGAGCGACGTACCAGGGCAAGCTCGAAGAATTTGTCACGGGGACTCCACTGCCGCTGACCGACCTGATCATCAACCCGTACGACGGTGCGATGTACTTCCTGATCGGCGGCCGTCGCGTGCAGTCGGGCCTGTATCGCGTCACGTATTCCGGCGACGAATCGACCGCCGCGATCCCGAAACCAAAGCCAGCGACGGACGCCGGCCCGGGTGGAGACGAACCGTTTGCCCGCGAACGTGCTATTCGCCGTGGACTGGAGACGTTGCATGCCACGGAACACCCGGATGCCGTCAACATCGCGATGAATGCGATTCCCCATCCGGACCGCTTCATTCGCTACGCAGCCAGAATCGCACTCGAACATCAGCCGGTCAGCGAATGGCAGGGCCTGGTCCTCAAACAAAAGGACCCGCAGGCGCTGCTGACCGGGTTGATGGCTCTCGCCCGAACGTGGCAACGCGAGCACCGTGGGAAAGAACCGGACATCGATAATCCAGTTCCACACTGGAACAGTGCCGCCGCCCTGAATCTCGACCGGCTTGCGGTGCGTAACAGCATTCTGGCAGCCCTTGACGAACTGCGCTGGGGTGAGCTGACCGTATCGCAGCAACTTGATCTGCTGCGTGTCGTGACGCTCACGTTCGTACGAATCGTCCCTCCCGATTTCGCGCAACGGTCGAGCCTGACCGCACTGACGAAGGCGGCTCTTCCCGCAAAGAGCCGCGAACTGAATTCCGAGCTGGCTCAACTGGCCGTCTATCTCCAGGCTCCGTTTGCCGCGGAGCGAATAGTCGCGCTACTCGAAGACGCACCGACACAGGAAGAGCAGATTGACTATGCGAAGACGTTGCGACATTTGAGGGCTGGTTGGACTCCGGAACTGCGTGAGCGTTACTTCGGCTGGTTCGTGCGGGCAGCCGGTTACCAGGGTGGCGCGAGTTTCCAGATCTTCGTGAATCGCATCAAAGAAGAAGCCGTTGCTGCACTGAATGAAGAAGAGCGAGTCGCGTTGAAGTCCATCCTCGAAGCGACGCCGGAATCAGATGTGCCGACGTTTACGGCCGAGCCGCGTCCGGTCGTCAAGAAGTGGACCATGCAGGAACTCGTCCCGCTGGTGCAGACCGGACTGAAAAACCGCGACTTCGACAACGGCCGACGGATGTTCGCGGCCACAGCCTGCTTCGCCTGCCATCGCTTCGACAACCAGGGCGGAGCCGTCGGACCTGACCTGACGGCGCTGTCAGGACGCTTCAGCCCGCGTGACATCCTCGAATCAATCGTCGAACCCAGCAAACAGATCAGCGACCAGTACGGAGCCGTGCAGATCGTGACGATCGAAGGCAAAGTCATCACCGGCCGCATCATCAATCTGGCCGGCGATTCGTTCCGCATTCAGACCGACATGTTGAAACCCTCAACACTGGTCGCGGTCGATCGCAAACAGATCGACGAGATGTTCCCATCCAAAACATCCATGATGCCAACAGGTCTGCTGAACACACTTAACGAGGAGGAGTTCCTCGACCTGATGGCATACCTGCTGTCACGTGGCGACCGGTCGAATTCGATGTTTGACGGAACCAGCAACTGAAACGGTTGTCTGATGAGTGGTGGGGGAATCACCGTTTCCGTTCTTCTGGAGTCACCACGATGTGCGTGCCAACCGAAGAGGACTGGCGAAGCGAACCGTGGAACATTGACACGCCTTGGGCGTATACGAACTTTTTCGGGCTCACACTCAGTGAGGCCAGGAAATTGTTCGAACGGGACGCGATGTGTTGGATCGAAGACTTCTCGGTAATGCCCTGCCGTGTGTTTCGCTACTACAGTAATGCCTACATTGACTACCTGATGTCGGACGCTGCCAGCGAGGATTCCATTGCAGCAAGTTCCTTCATCGACTTGGTGACCCATCGAATAAAGTTCGACCCCAATGAGATTCGCCGTGCCTGGGACGGAATCGAGCCTGTCCTTAAGAAACTTGCATTCGAGCAGCACTTCTACGCTGCCGACTGGCGCAGCTACGGTGACTTTCGAATGCAGATAAATGAAATCGTCAAGCAGGGTTTTGTTGTGTCATTCGACACGACTGGTCCTGAACGCGTCCCCGACGGACTCACCATTGGCGATTTGTCAGGTGCAAGGGGCGCAGTTCCAGCCGCCATTGCTATCCCGATTCTGGCCAACTCAGGAATCAGCGGGATTACTTGTACATCCACACGCCAGGAAGTCATGAATGCTCTGGGAGACCCGGACTGCGAAGGTGGCGGTGTCACATTGTACGGCAGTCGTATCCCCGAGTGGATACGTTATGACCGCAGTGACTTAGAACTACTGTTCTATTTCGAGAATGATCAGCTCGATTTCGTGCTAGTGTCGAGGCGGGGGTAGGCGTGCCCACTCCGCGAAATCGACAATGATGTTTCGTGAGTGAGCGAACACTGTCGGAACTTCACTCGACACGAAATGTGACATCAGATGCCGTCGCCGCCGGAATGGCTGGCGGGCAAACAATGATTCATCTCCAGCGCCGGTTCATCGAATTCGGCGCGACCTACAATCTTTGCCGGGACACCGGCCACTGTGCAGTGTGGTGGTACGTCATTGAGGACTACGCTGCAGGCTCCGACCTTGGCGCCGGCTCCCACTTCCACGTTGCCCAGTATCTTGGCACCTGCACCGATCAGTACTCCGTGGCGGATTTTCGGATGCCGGTCACCGTGTTGTTTGCCGGTGCCGCCCAGCGTGACCTCGTGCAGCATCGAGACGTTGTCTTCGATCACTGCAGTCTCGCCGATCACAACGCTGGTGCCGTGATCGATCATGACGCCTTTCCCGATGCGCGCGGCCGGGTGAATATCAACGGCAAAGACTTCAGAGATGCGATTCTGCAGATACAGCGCCAGGGGCTCGCGGCCGTTGGTCCACAACCAGTGGCCCACACGATGAGACTGAATTGCGTGCCAGCCTTTGTAGTAAAGCAATGGGATCGACAGCTTGTCGGTCGCCGGGTCCCGGTCGCGTACCGCCAGAATGTCCGCTCGCACAGACTCACCGATCGACGGGTCGTCGGCGAGGGCTTCGTCGATCACTTCGCGGATCAGCATACTGGACAGCGTTTCGGACGGCAGCTTGCCGGCCAGATGGAAACTGAGTGCGTCTTCCAGACGCTTGTGCTTCAGGATAGTCGCATGCAGAAAACTGGCGAGCATCGGCTCTCGCTGCACTTCACAGGCGACTTCTTCGCGAATCGTTTCCCAGATGGGATCAACAACTGACACGGTAAGTTTCCTTTTCGTAACACGGACGCATCGACAAGCATGTTATCGCAGCGACGAGAATCGCAGAGCTGCAGAGTTGATTGATGATTGTCGATTGATGAGTGTTGATTTGCGAAGTACTTGCGGACGAAGGAGCGGTGGACATTCCAGATGGTCGACCGCATTGACACTTCGTAAATCACAATTCATCAATCGACAATCAGCAATCAAACCCAAGCCGGCGACGATCCTCACTTACCAACGCAGAACAGGTGTTTCTCACCACGAATGAAGATCTGCCCCTGTGATACGGCGTAAGTTGCCTGGCACCTTTCTCCAATCGGATTGGTGGCCACCAGTTTGAACTCGGTACCTGTCCGTATCACGGTCGTCACGCCGGTTTCATCCAGCCAATAGATATGACCATCCGCATACACCGGCGATGACCAGTGCAGGCCTCCGATTCGCTCCTGCCAGAGAATCTCGCCTGACGCTGCTGTGAAGCACGTGACAACGCCTTCGCGCGTCAGTGTGTAAAGGTGCGGTTTCACATGCACCATCGAAGCCAGCAACGGGACGCCCTTCTTCTGCTCCCATTGAATATGCGTTTTTGTGACATCGCCCTGACCATCCGGACGAATCGCCCGCAGTGTCGGATCCTCAAAGCCGGAGGACGTAATCACCAGCCCATCGGCGGCGACCAGTGACGGCGTCACTCCTTCGCCTTTGCTGTAGACACTCCACAGCCGTTCGCCGGTTCGGGGATTAAAACCCTGAACGGCATCACCTGCGTTGCTTAGCAGTTGAGCCGATTCCCCGCTTCCATAGACAACCGGTGTCAGGTGCGAAATTCGCGAGAGCCCGCGGCGTCCACGCCACGCCACTTTGCCGGTTTCCCCATCCAGAGCCAGGATCACCGCCTTGTCCCACGGGATTTTCCAACCAACCTTTGCCTCGGCTTCATCACTGCCGTCGAACGGCATGATCAGCAGATTTTCGAACATCGTCGGAGACGAGCCGAGTCCGTGGTGGCTGTAGAATTCGACCTCACGATTCGTCCACAGCAGCTTGCCATCGATGTTCAGCCCGGCAATCAGCCCACTGCCGAAGACGGCGTAAACCCGTTGCCCGTCAACCACAGGCGTCGGCGTCGCATACGAGTTCTCCCGACGCTTCTTCTTCGTGACCTGCGTACCGACGGGAGTATTCCAGGCGATCTTTCCCGTTTTGCGGTCCAGGCAGATGACCCGGCACTCGGTGCCCTCATTCAGCGTGGACGTCACATACACACGGTCATCAAACACGACCGGTGAAGACCAGCCTTCACCGGGGATCTCGGTCTTCCACGCAATGTTTTTGGTCTCGGACCAACGCAGTGGCAGATCTTTTTCGCTGGATATGCCTTGCCCGGTGGGGCCTCGGAATTGAGGCCAGTTCTCGGCACGCAGGTGCCCGGACGTAATCGTCGTTGCAAAGAGGCATATGAGTAGGCGTCGCATCGGATTTCTTTCGGACAGTAAGAGTGAATTCAAGTGCTCGGAAATTATTGCGATCCCGGACCTGTTCCGAACAGGCACTGGCGGAAGGCCGGGTCGTTCCTTGGAGAGCAACGCGAACGAGCCTGTTTAGAACGAGACTATGCAAGCAACTCGGGCACGACGTTTCCGTGTACGTCGGTCAGCCGAAAGTCTCGGCCGGCGTATCGATACGTCAGCCGGGTGTGGTCGAACCCCAGCAGGTGCAGCATGGTCGCGTGCAGGTCGTGGACAGGCATCGGTTTCTCGACCGCTCGGAACCCGAAATCGTCGGTCGCACCATGAGCGTATCCACCGCGCACACCACCTCCGGCCAGCCAGCACGTGAAGCCGTAGTGGTTGTGGTCGCGGCCGTTTAAAGCGGGCTTCTCAGCGACAGGCGTGCGGCCGAATTCTCCACCCCATAACACCAGCGTGGAGTCCAGCAGGCCTCGTTGCTTCAGATCGGTCAGGAAAGCCGCGATTGGTTGATCCCATTCAGCAGCGAGTTTCAGGTGATTCTGTTTCAAGCCGCTGTGGTTGTCCCATGGCTGGCCAGCACCGCTCCAGACCTGAATGAACCGGACGCCGCGTTCAAGCAGGCGTCGCGTGATCAGCAACTGACGTGCATGCGTGCCCGTTCCGTAGGCCGTTTGAAGGTGCTTCGGTTCGCCGCTGATGTCGAATGCGTCCGCAGCTTCCGTCTGCATGCGGAACGCCAGCTCAAACGATTCGATCCGCGATTCGAGCTGCGGATCGAACGCCCGCTTCTGCGCGTGACGAGCATTGAGCAGTCGCAGCAATTGCAGTTGCCGCTGTTGATCGTCCACCGACAGTCGGCTGTTGCGAATGTTCTCGATCAGTTTTTCGACGTCAGAATGCTGCGTGTTGATGTAGGTCCCCTGACACGCTCCCGGGAGAAATGCCGAACGCCAGTTGCGTGTCGCGACGATCGGGTACCCGCCGGGACACATCGCCAGAAACGCCGGCAGGTTTCGGTTTTCTGTGCCCAGCCCGTAAGTCAGCCAGGCACCGAAACTCGGTCGCGGCAGACGAGCGTCGCCGCAGTTCATGAGCATGAGGGACGGTTCGTGATTCGGCACCTCAGCCTGCATCGAACGGATCACCGCCATGTCGTCGATGTGCCACGCGGCCGTTTTCCTGAACAGATCGCTGACCCACTGACCTGACTCGCCATACTGCCGAAACTTAAACGGCGAGGGCAGTAGTCCACCTGTCTGACGCTCGGTGCGAAAGTTGCCACCGGGAAGCGGTTGTCCGGCGTACTTTTCGAGCAACGGTCGGTAATCAAACGTGTCGACCTGTGACGGGCCCCCGTTCATGAACAGGTGCACAACACGCTTGGCCCGAGGCTCGAAATGCGGCGTTTTCTGTGCGAGCGGACTCACACTGTCTGCTTCTGCCTCCTGCTGCAGCAGACCGGCAAGGCCAAGCATGCCGAAGCCAGTGCCGGATCTGGCCAGCAGTTCCCGGCGACTGATAATGGGACTGTCCATCGGGCTTACCTCTCTCCCTGGCCCTCTCCCACGGGAAGAGGGGACTCAGATTAATCAACAAACACGAACTCGTTGGCCATTAGCAGGGCATGCACAAAGTCCAGCCAGTGGTCCTGCGCGTCGCCTGTGAAGTCCCGCTGTGACTGCCACTCGTTGACCTGTTGAACTTCAGGCGACACCGGCGACGTCTGTCGAATCACGACCGACCACTCGTATTCGTCGTGAAGAATCTGACCCTGCCAGTCTACGACAAAGTCGACTGTGTCACCGCCTTCCACAGCCAGCTTGACCAGCTTGATAACTGACTCCGAGTGATCCGCACGGTACTCACCGACGACACCATCACGACTGTGGACGATCCGGCCGCGGACTCCATTCCCCGGTTCAGGAACGTGCTTCAGCATGCCGATGATCTCGATCGTCCCGCTGTCGGGAGCCGTCCAGCGACGGATCGCACAACGGTCCGCCGACGATGCAGGGTGACCGCCGTTGCGATCCAGGAAGACCCAGCCGAGTTTCGGGTCGGGGAGCTTCGGGCCCGCCTGCCAGCGCGAGCCAGTCCAGTGCGTCAGACGCGTGAAACCAGTCACTTTCTGTGTGTCCTCATCAACACCACCGAAGCCGTACGTCCATGCCTTTGATGCGGCTGACTCCGAGCGCGGCTGCAGAAACATCCGCGCGACGGCGGCTTCTTCAGGGTCGGGATCGCGACCAAATACAATGCGGTAAATCCGAGCGACACGCAGTGGCGGTTCCGACAACTCGCTCACGTCCGGACGACGCAGCAATCGGCGGGCACACTCGCTGACAAAGTCGTGATTAAGGAAGAACAGTGCCTGCGGCGCGATGGTTGTTGTTTCACGCTGCGGACTTGTGGCGGCCGGTTCAGGGAAGTCGAACGCACGCATCAATCCAGGCAGGTCCATTCGATTCACGAATCCGTAAACCGTACGTCGAGGAGTGAAGCCGTTGAGCACGTTGGGAGGCGGTCCGCCCATCGTTACATCGAGCGCTCCGGAGACGGCCAGCAGAGAATCACGCGTTGCCTCGAAGTCCAGACGGCGTCGCGGGAAGTGAGACAGCAGTCGGTTTTCCGGATCGACTTGTTTGGGCTCGGTGCCGGTCCTCGGCATTGCAGCCTGCTGGTAAACCGACGAGTTCATGATCAATCGATGCAGGTACTTCACCGACCATCCGTTCTTCACCAAAGCGGATGCCAGTTCGTCGAGCAATCTGGGATGAGACGGCGGTGAACTGCGAAGCCCGAAGTCGCCCGGTGTGTTGACGAGCCCTCGGCCGAAATGATGCAGCCAGACGCGATTCACGAACACGCGCGCCGTAAGCGGGTTTGTCGGATCGACAATTGCCCGAGCAAGTTCCAGGCGACCACTGCCACTCGTGAATGGCATTCTATCCGACCCGGCAAGGATCTGCGGAAACTGCCTTGGCACTGGCGTTCCCTCGCGATTTGGATTTCCGCGCAGGAACACAACGGGTGAGTATGGCGATTCGTTGTCCCGCAGCGTCATTGCGCGAGGCGGTGCCCCCGGCTGCGACTTGCTCCACTTTTCGACCTCGCCGATCAGTTTTTTGAATTCTCCCTGTGTCGGACGATCGGGCAGCAAATCCAGGAAGCCCCAGCCCAGTTGCCGGGGAATCGCAGCCGGCGAGCCGGCGCCGTAAAGCACCTGTCGTATTTCTTCGGCCGCATCGGCTTCCAGGCGAGTCGGCGGAGATGCGGACTCCTGCAGCAGCAGTTCCTGCCACTGCGCATCGACAGACTGGAATAATTCACCATACAGGCGTGCGACGTCGTTCATTGTGGACGGAACCTGATCGGCGAATTTGTCTGCAATCAGTGGATTGATCGTCGGCGCTGAGTCGTCATCTGGCGGGGTCGACTTAAACAAATCCGCATGGACACGTGCGGCCGCGCCGGCGAATTCCTCGTCGGACAGGTCGAAGAATCGATGCCAGACAGTCCAGACTGGATGCGTCTCACGTCGTGTCCGTTTCAGATACGCCTCCCAGCGACGAATGACCGCAGGGATCAATGCCCCTTTGTCGGTCAGCAGCATGAAGTTTTCTGTGTTCGGGTGACCGCGTCTTCGATGGACGGCGAGCATGTACTCTGTCGCTCGATCACGGGCACCCTTCATTGTCTGCTGCCGTTGCGTCTCAATGAATGTCTCAAGCTTTGTGACCCGCTCGGTCATGCCGGCAGCGAATGTGCGGTACTCGTCTGTGTCGGAAGGAGCAGTGAACTCCGGCTGCAGGATGGGCTCGCTCGAACTGCGAAAGACGCCATACAGCGAGTAATAGTCGGCCTGTGGAATCGGATCGTACTTGTGGTCGTGACAGCGGGCACAGGTGACTGTCAGTCCCATCAGTCCTCGCGTCACCACGTCGATCCGATCGTCGATGACGTCGTGCGTATTGTTCATGAATCGGGCACCGAGCGTCAGGAACCCCAGTGCCGCGAGCGATCGCCGGTCCCCGTCGAGATCGAGTTGATCGGCCGCAATCTGTTCGAGCAGAAAACGGTCGTAAGGCAGATCCTCGTTGAACGCCCGAATGACCCAGTCGCGGTAAGTCCATGCCCAGGGAAAGTTCTTGTCCTCGAAGAATACGTAACCCTTGTTGTCGGCGTATCGAGCAACATCGAGCCAGTAGCGCCCCCACCGTTCACCATATCGCGGCGAGTCGAGCAGGCGATCAACCTGGCTCGCAAATGCACCTTTGGGATCGGATTTCGACTCGCGCTGGAAGGCTTCGACTTCTTCCGGAGTTGGCGGCAGCCCGGTCAGGTCAAGCGTGGCTCGCCGGATCAGCGTCACGGTATCGGCTCGCGGTCCCGGTTTCAGACCCGCCTCCTCCAACCGATGCAGAATGTGCGTGTCGATACTGGAACGAGACCCATCGCGGACCGGCGCATTTGCAATCGGCTGGAAGGCCCAGTGCGCTGCAGCACCGACGTCTGCACGTCCGGCGATGATCACCGATTTCTCCGGCCAGGGAAGACCACGCTGGATCCAACGCTCGACGTGTCGAATCTGTTCCGGACGGAGCGGCTCTTCCGGCGGCATCTTCAAATCGCCAGTCTGACGGATCGCACTCAGCAGCAGGCTCTTCTTTGGCTTGCCGGGGTTGGCTGCGCTGCCAGTGTCGCCGCCCTTAATGATCGACTGACGCGTGTCGAGTCGCAGTCCGGATTCCTGTTTCTTCGGCCCATGACACGCAATGCAATGCTCGACAAGGATCGGCCGGATGCGACGTTCAAAGAAATCGGCGTCGGCCGCGGATGGAGCCACACCAGTCTCGCCCGGCACCGTGTCCGCAGTCAGGCAAACAAGCGGAAACAGACTGAAAACAGTGACAAATGCTATCCGCACGGTATACACCTTCGACGTGGCTGACCGCATCGATCCCAAAGAGAGCGTGCAAGAACAATTTCCTGTTTTTCGGTGACTGGGGCTTCCCGCCAGTCCTGTTCGACGCATTGTACGTCCAATACTGAACGGCAACGACCAGGAGACCAGGAACAGGCGGTCTGTTCGAAGCGGTCAGTCTTTCCGGATCAGCAGCGGGTCGCACCAGTTCGCGAAATCGAAGACGTGACCTCGGTCGGCGAAGTGAGTTCTAAGCGTCAGTTCGCTCGCTCCGTTGAGTGGCAGGGACGGTAGCGTGACAGCGGATGATTGCCCGGTCAGTCGTTCGCTTTTCCACGCAGACGCGCCATCGACCAGCACTTCGCACACGACACTGCCATGACCGTTGGCGACATCATCAATCCCGATCGTCGCCTGGAAGGATTCGTACTCACCATCTAATGGCCACGTCAGATCCGTGCCGCTTGAGACCCCCAGTCCGGTCGCGAATCGTCGACCACGAATACTCAGCAGGCCTCCAGTGACATTGCGTCCGACGCGCGGCGATCTGCGAACGCTCAGGTACGGAGTCGTCCGCGGCGGGCTCATCGGCAGCGTGGCCGCGGAGATGCGACGACCTCCATAGAATCGAATTTCCCGAAAGGTCGTTACCGGCAGCGCCACCTTGAAGCCCGCCAGCGCGTGGACCAGCAACTCGTCGCCGTCTGACTGGACTTCACTGGCCAATAGCGTCGATCCATCTCGCAGAACGAGAGTTGCAAACGGGCCGTCGTGCTCCGGAACACTGATCAGATCCGGATTAAACACGAGTGACCGGGCCTGCGACATGTCGGCCGGGACTTCTCCCAATGTCGTTTTCAGGACAATCCGGCCCTCAGAGACATCGACGAACTCACCTTCGATACGGTCGCCGTTGCGGAGTACGACCTGATCGGATTCGTCACGGCGTTCCAGTAACCGCGTAAACACCTGCCCCTGCCGTATGGCGTCGGCCGGGAGCTGAAACACGATCCCTCGACAAACTTCAAGTGGAATCGCCAGTGGACGCAGGGCTGGGAACTTCGCCCACTTCGTGACGACCGACACATCGTCAATGACCAGTGGCACAACACGAAGCTGGTCACCGGTCGCCAGCATCGTCCATCCAGACGACGCGATCGGCGGAGTCGGCTCGGTCTGAAGATCAGTGATTCGCAGTGACACGACCTGGGTCAGTCGCACCGACAGCGTGTTACTGCCGTTGTCCAGTTGGATGCCGTCGGACGTGATTGCAGTCAGACGCCCCGTGATGGGTTGACCTTCGAGTGGTTGAACTTCGACAGGAACCTGCGCCCGAGCCGGCAAGGCAAATGAAATCAGCAGCGCCAGCATCAGTACAAACCGGCAAGCTGCGGACATGCATGTTCGGAGGGGCAGAAGCATCTGGAGTTCCTGAAAGGCGATCAGCAAGCATCAGGAAATATACCGGACGCGACCGTGCGTGACGTCGCCAGGAACATGCGCCTGCTCCAAAGCGCACCGCTGGTGACGGTGGCTACTGGGTGGTCTTACCCGCGGCGAGCTTCACGCGCCGGGCAGTTCGGGGCCGGCGGGCGCCCGTTTTTTGCGGGGCGGATTGACGAAGCGCTCGACGCTGTTTGTAGTGGACATCATCGCCGACGCCGGACCGAACGCGTTGCGAACGTCTCCTTCACTGGTGCTTCGCGACTCGAGAACCAGCCCGCGAGCCACGTCAAACTGCACGCTGCCACGAAGGGTTTGAGCGACAAGTTGAACCTGCACATGCGGGTTACGCTCAATGGACATCGGGTACGTGCGGAAGCTGATGTGGGCAATGCCGTCTTTGACCTTATTCAGGGTGTACTTGCGGCGGATCGTCACATTCTTAATCAGTTTCGGTCCCAGGTGCGGATCAGGGGAGACTCCAACAGCAAAGTCGTCAGACCAGACTTCTCCCGGGCGGACGGGTTCGTCGGGGAGTGCCACCAGAAAAGCGGTCTTCTTTTCATCCATGTCTCCCCGAGCAGCCCCAAGGACTTTTTCGACGCGTCCCAGTGCCGAGAACCGCACGCGTACCACAGCTTTACCAATGTTCTGCTCGATGGTGTCGAATGCTTTGGGCAGTTCCGCCGATGGATTGCGGCTGTCGAACACCACCGGTTCGTTGTCGTCTGTCTTAACCTGCATGTGAACCTGATCAATGATCGGTTCCAGCACGGCGCTGCCCTGCTCGTCGACGGTCACAACGCGGTAGTGTTTTTTCGTCCGTCGACTCTGATCAAGCGTCTGTGTCGTGTTGCGAGCGGTGACTTTCATCGTCGAGCGTGACTCGACCTCGTAATGCACGTACTGGCCTCGCTGGAACTGATATCGCAAGGTCACGCTGTCATCTGATTCAGATTTCGATTCCGCTTCAGACTCTTTGTCGGTGGTGGATTTCGATTCAGCCTTAACCTTGGAGTCGGCCTGCAACGGTGAGGCAGGCACCAGCAAAGCAAACAGGGAACACATCGCTGTTATCCGCAGGTCAGACATCGCGATTCCATCCTGGAAAGAGTGATTAATCAACAATTGAGCCGGGACCATCAATTCGTAACGGCAATTGCAACGTGGCGAATTCTGCATCGTCGGTCTGAATCAGAACGACGCATTCGTGAGTTCCCGGTGGCACGGCGCCCACCGTGATCTGCAGTCGTTGCACAACTCCACTTGTCGCCTCGTCATGTGTGAGATCACCACGTGGCAACAGCGTCACCGTGGCCAGTGGCGGTTCGCACACGGCAGCGAGGACTCGCAGGCGGCGTTCCCGCAAGTCTGTTACGTCAACGGGATGCGTTGTTGGTCTGGGAGTCGGCTGATGGAACATCAGAACGCGTGGGCTGAGCATCACGGATCGCTCGGGCAAGACCATTCGCAGTTTGACTTCTTCGACGAACTCAACAGATGGATCGTCCGGCGGTCCATAAAACACCTGACAGAAGTAGTCCTTCGCGCCGGCAGTCTGGTTGGCCGATTGGATGCGCAGTTGGAATTGCCCGTGCTCCCCAGGCTCGAACACACGCTGTTCCAGCACTTGCTTGAGGCATCCGCAGCTCGATATCAGTCGTCGGAGTTTGATCCGACCCGAGGACCGGTTCGTGAACGCGAAGCGGGCATAATGATTCCGCTGAGGTGGCACTTCGCCGAGATCCACAACGTACTGCTGAAACGCAAGCGGCGGACGGTCCGGGCCTGGCTGCGATGGCTGCGCACGCACTCCGGCGAGGTGGAACCCGAATCCCAGAAGCACAGGCAGCAGCGCCGCTATCAACGGCCAGTGCACTCGACGAGTCGCGTGAGATACCGACAACGCCGGTCCCTTGCGCCGCGATGCGCTGAGCACTGTACGGCTCGTCGGCTTCCACGGCCGCCATTTGCGGCGTCTGGCACCGGTCGCGACAGTCTTTGTCTGACTCACGACATCCCTTTCGTGAGGAGCCTGGACGTAATCCAAAACGTGAGTCGCTTGTAGCAGAAACCCGGAAATCGAAACAACACGAGCATCGTGTCGGACATCGGAATGGGTGCGGAAATCAGGCGGAAATGCCTGCAGATACGCATGTTGACGCCATTCGCGGACGGTTGAATAATCCCGCCCCCATCTCTGGGCAGACTCTGCTGCTCCCTCGCTCACGATTCCCCTCTGCATCTACCGCATCACGTCTAACGGGCACTATGCCCGGTAACTCCTTTGCGACTTCAGCCTCACACACCTGATCTCACATTCCATCTGTATCGGTGACAGCCAGAAGGAATCTGGATTTGCCCGGCCGCAGCCGTGGCAGCAGACCCGGACGGTATCCCGGTATCCGAGGCAACGCGTATGACAGGCACAGCCAATCCAGAGACACAGCAACCTCGGCCGGCCTTCGCACCAGTGGGAGTCGCGGCTTCCGTGTCGAACGGGACGCCGTTTCCGACGCGTCGTGCCACAGCCCCGGCGGGTGACGACAGTCGACTGCTGGAAGAAGCGAGCCGTATTGCCGACACCGTGCGTAATCGATTTTCCGAACTGGAACGCCGCGAACAGCAGATCACAGAACAACTCTCCGCATTCGATCAGGAACAGAGACGCTTTCGACTGATGCAGCAGCAGTATCACGACGAACTGGTTGATCGTGACGCTGAGCTGAAGCGACGTGAGCAGAAGTTCGGCGAGCGTCTGACGCATGGACAGCAGGTGCTGGCTCAACTGCAGGCTCGCGAGCAGGAACTCGAACGGCTGACCGGCGGCCTGGAGCAACAACGTGCCAATCTGCGTGCGGAGATTGGTCAGGAACTTGAAGTCGAACGGGCCGCTCTGAAACATTCGAAGAGTCTCGTCGACGCGGAGCGACAGGAACTGTCGGATCAAGCTGAGAAGATGCGCAACGAGCATCAGATCACCATGCGGCAGTTTCGACGCGACCTGGAAGGCGAACGCCGCCGCTTGCGGTCTCAGCTCGCGTCAGACATTGAGACGGAACAACAGACATTCGAATCACAACGTGCCGAGTGGAAACAGGCTCGCGAAACGGCCGAAGCCGAACTTCAACGCGAACGTGAGGCGCATAAGGAAGCGGTTCGGCGAGTTGAGCTGGAATTAGCGGAAGGCCGCGATCGCAGCATTCAGGAAGTTGAGGCTGCCCGCGCAAAGCTTGAGGCAGAGCGGCGTGATCTGGAACACGGCCTGGAAGCGGAACGCGGCGCACTGCGGCAGGCACGGGAAGAAGTCGAGCGTGCCGCGATTGATCAGAAAGCGACATTGGCCGAACGCCGGGCGGCGCTGGATGCGGAAGCCGAAAAAGATCGAGAGACGGCCCTTGCAGAGGTGCGTCGAAGTTGGGATGAGGAACGCTCGCAACTGGCACGCGAACTGGCGGGCGATATCGGTGCAAAGAAGCAACAGCTTGCGGCCGAGATCGCTGAGTTCGAAGCTCGACAAAGTCGCGAAATGACGGCACTTGAGGAGATTCGGGAAACGCAGGAAGCGACGCTGAGACAGGCACGCTCGGAACTGGTTGAGTACAAGCGGCAGGCCGAGGAACAACGTGCCGAGGATCTCGCCGCTCACCACGCCCACCTTACCGCGGCACGCGGGCAATTCGAGATTGAATTGCAGAATCGTCTCGGCGCACGTGAGGAAGAGCTGCGACAGCAGATCGCGGAATTCGAAGGACAGAAACGCAAACACCACGAAGCGGTCGAACAGGCAACGCAGGCGCTGGTGACCGAACGCGATGCGATTGGGCGTGAGCAGGCCGCATGGCAGCAGAGTCGTGGCCAGGAAGAAGAACGTCTGGCCGATCAGCGGCGTCAAACACACGTCTCGCAGCACGCACTTGACGTACACCGCCAGCAGTTCCGCGCCGAATCGATTCGTCGCCAGGAGACGCTGGAGCGGCGACTGCAACAGCTTGGCCGGTTTCGTGAAGTGCTGACCCAGCGTGAAGAATCGATCGAACGTGAACGTCAGGTCCTGATGCAAAGCCGCGAGCAGTTCTCATCGGAACTGGAAGTTGATCGGCAGTCACTTGTCGAACAGGCCGCCGACATCGAGCGACAGCGAAACGAACTGGCTGCCGACACTCAGCACCAGACGCAACAACTGGATCGCGAACGCCAGAAGTTGCAGGAACGATCCGAATGCCTGGACCAGCTCCGCAGAGAACTGGAACAGGTCAGTGTGCAGAATCTGGAGTTTCGTCTGGCTGCTCAGGAGGCACTTGCGGAACTGACAAGCCAGGTCGGTTCTCAGACTGCCGAACAGCGAGTCGCGGCGGTCCGACCGGTAATTGCCGGACAGATTCGCGAACTGCACGACGTGACCGGCGAATCGAGTACCGCGCGCATGGTGGCCATTGCGCAACGACAGGTCGAAGAGCAGACCTCGCAGCTCAAGGAAGAACGAACGACGTTCGCGCGTCGCATGAACGAGCGAGAGCAGGAACTGCACGAGCAGGAGTCGCGACTGGAGAACCGGCTGCACGACTGGGAGCAGCGTGAATCACGCTGGCGCCACATGCGGGACGACTGGCTCAATGAAAAACTGAACGCCGAGCAGATCATTCGCAGCCTGCTGGATGAGCTGTCCGTGGCATGACCACAGCAGGGTCGGTGCGCGTTGTGAGACGGTCGGAAGTTCGGCACAGCAAAACCGTGAAGCGGTAGGCGGATTTCTCCGAAATCCGCACGCGGCAGGTCCCGATTTCGGAGAAATCGGGCTACGGCTCAGGCACGGCCAACCTCAAGGCTTTGTTCCTGGGCAGGTGCTAATAAGCCCAGCGCGGTACGCTCTCAACAACGCGTTAAATGAGTACCCCTTCAGCGCGTCGTAGGATGGGCACTCTTGCCCGTCCCCACATCGCGATTTACCGAGAAATGGACGGGCAAGAGTGCCCATTCTACGACGCGATTCAATCCGTTGGTTGTCGGTCTCTCACGCGTTCTTCGCGCAGGTGGTGCGGCAGCAAGAGCGTGCGATAGGTACGCAGCGGGCGAACCAGCAGTTTTTCCAGCACGGTTTGTCGCGCTGACCAGTCCTCTTCCGTCAGCCCGCGTGCCGCAGCCAGTGTGGGCATCACTTCAAAGGCACGCTCCATCGCTGCAATGCTCTTTTCGATGTCGACGAGCACGACACGCGAGGAGTTCGGCTTGATTTCTCCACGATTCGCCCAGCGTTCCTGCAGCGTCTGCAGAAGTGCATCCAATTGGTCGCCTCGCCAGACGGGGTCTGCCTCAGGAGCAACGTGGTCGCACAGCAGTTCGATCGCCATGACAACATTTCGGACTGAGTGGTCACTGGGCGTCGTGTAACGAGCCCTGTAAAGACGATGCCGCAATTCGATGCCGGCGAGTGATGCACGGTCACGTGCAGCCAGTTCCGCAACCTCCTGATGCAGGAAGAACGTCACCAGTGGGTCATACGGACTGTCCAGGTCAGCCACCGCTTCAAGGTTCTCCGCAGTCACGTGTTTCATCGCTGCGGCCAGAAGTTTGAAATACTGCAGTCGCTGTTTGTCTTCGGGATGTCGGCGGTGGACAGGCTCTTCTCCCTTGACCTGCACAAGCTTCGCACGAGGAGAATCGACCAGCATGCGTTTCGCGACGGCGCGATAAGACCAGTGCTGATCCGGTTTGTCGGTGATCAGTTTCCGCTGCTCGTTCAGTTCCTGCAGACGATCCACGACTTCCGGCGATTGTCCATCCAGCCCGGCGAGCGTCTGCAGTACCGATGCGTGAGTCGACAGCGCCTCGCGCACTTTGACGTACTTGTCTCCCCATCGAGTGACTTCCCACGGGAGCCAGCAGGTGAGTGTCATGTTGGACACGCGCGACAAGGATTGCCTCTGATCGGCATACAGATCGCTCAGATCGGCCGGATGCCATGTTGTCAGTTGCAGCGGTGTGGCCCAGTCCCAGCCGGTCTGTGCCAGGGCAAATCGAACATGCGGATGCTGCAGGCGGTCCACGAATCCTTCACGGAAGACGCCGCGCGGACTGTTGGTTCCGGTCAACAGCAGGCGACCTGGTGCAATCTCGATGGCGCCCACATACTCGAATGCGGACTGCCACGTCTGAATAATTGTCCGTACGGCTTGAGGACCAAAATCGACAATGTCGAGTGGCTGAGCATAGAGCCCGTCAGTCGCGAGACTGGCCGAAGCAGTCTTCAGAAACTCGACCGTGGTTCCGGCCGACGCATTCATCAACACCGAATTTGCCGAAGTGCAAAGAATGACGTCGAACCTGTCCGGCATGGCACGCAGCGCCACAAGAGGCTCACAGCAGTCGATGCGAACCCGTTCGTCGTCCAGAGGATTTGGCATGAGCTGCGACAACACATGCTCGGACACCGCGTCGACGAGCCCGGGATCGGGATCAACACAGTGAACCGTGGTCAGGGGAAACTGCAGACTCGTATGCAGGACCGCTCCACTGCCCAGCCCGGTCAGCAGCACTCGGGACGGATCTTCGTGCAGCGTGAGAGGTAAGATTGCCTGCAGAGACTCAGCGGAAAGCTGCGGACTGAATTCCGGCTCGCAACCGACGATACCGACCGGCACTCCCGATTCACGGATGTGAATCTGACTGCCGTCCGTCTTCCAGATTGTCAGTGTCCGATTCCGGGACTCGACCACCTGCAGGCAGCGATCCTCGTTGAGATACGGCAGCAGATCGAACCGCATTGAGGATCGCCCGATCGTGAAGACGCGGGTGTCGAACAGCAGCCTTGCAGACAGCGCCGGATCGTACGCTCGCCGGGCAGACAGACATCCGACCGCCAGCAACAGGCCTGTCGCTGTGGCCATGACAATTCGCCTGCGCATCGGAGCCAACGCAAGCTGCTCCGCCAGTCCAACAATCGTCAGCAGGCTGGCTGCGACCGCCACTCCCGCGGCAACACCAGCCCCAGGCAGCATCAGCCAGTTCGCAATCCACGCGCCGCCACAAAACACCATCGGCAATTGCCACTGCCAGTCATCTTTGCGGATGGCGGCAGCATGAACTCCGATGCAGCATCCCAGTGGTGCCACAACACATGCCGCCACGATGGCTTTCAGACTCATCGCGAGCAGGGCAATCGACACTGTCGATTTGAGTTCCAGAGTCAGCCGAATCCACATGGGAAACGCGACCAGCAGAAGAACGGACCACCCCACGACCATTAGTGTTGTCCACGTCGCGACTCGGCTTGCCGTGACACCGTTCGCTCGACGTCCGAGCCACAAGCCACCGGCACAGCCAGCCAGAACGGCCGCCCACTCGACGCTGCTCAGCCAGGCGGTATCCAGAAATAACTGATCGAGCACTCGTCTCAGTGAGGCAAACAACATGCCGCATGCGAGGGCAACAACGACACGCGATGTCGTTGTGACGATTGTGTTTCGGGACGTTGGTATCGACGTCGGCGGGGTGACGGACGGTTCGGACACTGCGTCTTCGCTGTCCAAGTCGTCATTCCGCGCCGAAGACAAGTGAGTGAACGTCGCCAGTCCAATCGCCACACAGCACAACACCGCACCAGCCAATGCCGTCACGACAGCACCACCAAGCAAACCCGGTACAAACACCGAAAACACAATCCCCAGACTGACGCCAGCCAGACGCGATGCAATTGCCGACGGTCCCCTCGCGGCAGACGACACTCGCGTTCCCAGCAGCGTGAATGCCAGCGTGAGCGGCAGCAGCCAGCCCGCGCCGAGACTGGCCAGCGCAATCAGCCACTGCTGAACAGGACTGCCTGGTGCGGATTCGGTCGTAAGCGATTCCGCCACGAACCACGCCGGTGAAATCATGAGCGACGGGAACACGGCCAGAGTCAACAACGCCAGGTGGATCACAGCGAATGACCACGCGGCCGTGTCATCGGAACGACAATCGACTGACTGCCATGGAAGCCACGTCAGTTGGTCCGAGCGACGCACCAGCCAGCAGGCCAGGGCGAGACCTGCAAGCAGCACAACCTGCAATGCCGTGAGGCTGATCGGCGAGGAACCCAGGCCGAGGGCCTGATGCAGCCAGGCTGTCAGATACAGCCCGCAGCCAACACCCGTGAGGGCATCCGCAAGGCGGACCCGTCGAAGAGGGGCGTGAGAATCGGATTTGCGGGACAAGTCGAGCGTCGCATCCATGCTGCGGCCTGACGAAATAAATGAAGAATTGTTCGGGGGTCGAGGTTTTTACTCCATCCCGTTGTGACGCAGCAAGATGCGTCACAATGCGAGGCATCCACACCTGACACAAACGAGGTCGGATGCGCTTGAGTGGAAGCGCGCAGGCGCCGGCGTGTAGCATCCGGCCCGCCATTTTTTCTCGCCGTTTCCTTCCGAGTCGACTGATGAAAGCGATTGCCGTCAAACCTCCGCAGCAGAACAGCGTCCATCTCACGGAGCTGGATCGACCGACTCTGGACAGCATTCCGGACGGTCGTGGTGTGCTGGTGAGAGTCCTCAAGGTCGGCGTGGATGCGACGGATCGGGAGATCAATGAAGGACTGTATGGCGCCCCGCCGCCGGGATCGGAATTCCTTGTGCTGGGTCACGAAGCTTTTGGCAAGGTGGTTGAAGTCGGACCGGCCGTGAAGAAGGTGAAGCCTGGCGACTATGTCTCATGCACGGTTCGCCGGCCCGGCGGGTCGATCTATGACCAGATCGGGCGCAACGATGTCACCAGCGAAGAGACCTATTACGAGCGTGGAATCAACCTGCGGCACGGCTACCTCACCGAGCAATTCGTCGACGACGAAAGGTACATAGTCCGCATTCCTGGACGCATGAAGCATCTGGGAGTTCTGGCCGAACCAGCGAGTGTGGTGGCGAAGGGCATCGAGCAGGCGTATCTGGCTCAGCAAAGACTGCAGGTGTGGGAACCGCAGGTTGCGTTCGTGCTGGGCGCCGGACAGATCGGTCTGTTGGCGACGCTGATCTTGCGTCTGCGCGGTTTGGAGGTGGTCACATTCGCGCGGGCGCCGGCCGAGGACAACCTGAAGGCGGAAATTGCCAGCGCGTACGGAGCCCGATACGTCAGCACAAAGTCTACGACGCCGCAGCAGGTTGCGAATGAAATGGGGGAGAGGCCGGACATCATCTTCGAATCCACCGGGCATAGCGGCACTGCGTTCGGAGCGATGGAATACCTCAATCTGAACGGCGTCCTGATCTGGAGCAGCATTACAGGCGGCGATGCGACCATCGAAGTTCCAGGCGATCGAATCAACCTCGAATGGGTGCTGGGCAATAAGCTGCTGGTCGGCACGGTGAACGGCAACTGGCGGCACTTCGAGAAGGGCATCGCCGACCTCGCCCTGGGAGAGCAGATGTACCCGGGCGTCACTCAGCGAATCCTCACGCATCCCGTGCGGGGTCTCGAAAACTACGCCGAGATGATGAGACTGCTCGAATCTGGGCAGTGCCTGAAGGTCTTTGTGGAAGTCGCTGATGATGACTAGCCCTGTGAACTCTCCGATCAGTCGACGGTCGTTTGTGACCGGCACACTGGCCACGTCACTCGCCGCCACGGCGGGGCTCGCAACCGGCCAACCCGATCGGCGCAAGGCACAGATCGCGATCACATTCGATCTGGAAATGAGCCGCCACTACCCGCGTCGCGAAATGCTCGAATGGGACTACCAGAAGGGGAACCTTGACGGGCCGACAAAGGACTACTCCGTCAAGGCGGCTGAAGTCGCAGCGGAACTTGGTGGTGTGATTCACTTCTTTCTTGTGGGCCGAGTCCTCGAACAGTCCAACATTGATTGGATCAAGACAATTGCCCAGGCCGGCCATCCGATTGGCAATCACACGTACGATCACGTCAACCTGCTGGCCGACTCCGCAACAAATGCGCAATACCGCTTTCGAAGATCACCGTGGCTGGTGAAAGGCCGATCGACAGCACAGCTGCTGCGTGACAATATCGAGCTGACCACCATCGCGATGCGGGACCGGGCGAAGATCGAGCCAAACGGGTTCCGCACGCCCGGTGGATTCAGCAACGGGCTCGCCGATCGCGAAGACCTGCAGAAGATGCTGCTGGATCTCGGATTCACATACGTCAGTTCGAAGTATCCGCGGCACATTTCCGGAGAAACCGGTCAACCACCCGGCCCGGAAGTCTACGCGGATATTGTGCGGGCACAGCAGGAGGCTCAGCCGTTCGTGTATCCGACCGGCCTGATCGAGATTCCGATGAGTCCGATCAGTGACGTCGGCGCATTCCGATCACGGCTTTGGAAACGAGAATATTTTCTGAAAGCTGTGCGACTCGCCGTCGAATGGGCCATTGAAAACGGCGGCGTGTTCGACTTCCTCTGTCATCCGTCGTGCATGGTCGTTGAGGACCCCGATTGCGAGACCATTCGTCTCATCTGTGACCTCGTCAAACAGGCCGGCGACCGTGCCGAGATCGTCGGACTCGACACCATTGCCGCCAACGTGAAGGCCTGAGCGATGAGTGACTCACAACAGGAACGGCTCGTCTATCTCTCCGGACAGATGGTGCCCGAGAGCAAGGCGACCATCTCGATCTTCGACAGTGCCGTCATGTTGGGCGACTGCGTGACGGAGTCCACACGCACCTTCGGACACAAGCCCTTTCGCCTTTACGATCACATCAGGCGACTGTTCCGGTCACTGAAAGTCGCCCGCATCGACCCCGGGCATTCGCCGGACGAACTGACGCAGATCACTCTCGCCGCCTTCGACGCGAACCGTCCAGTTTTGCAGCCGCAGGACGACTGCTGGATTGTCCACAACATTTCGCGTGGAGTTCTTCAACACGGCCCGAGCCCGCAGCAGTCCAACCCGGCGACGGTGATTGTTCTTACATCGCACCTCGATCTTCGAGGTTGGGCCCGCTATTACCACGAAGGTTGTCACGCCGTCACTGCGATGAGCCGTGCGATTCCAGCGCAGGCGCTGGACGCGCGCATCAAGAACCGCAGCCGAATGTCGTACACGCTGGCCGATGCCGAAGCGCGACTGGTGGATCCGGAAGCGCAGGTCGTGATCCTGGATACCGAGGGCTATGTATCCGAGAACAAGGGCGGCAACATCTTTGCCGTGACCGATGGCGAGCTGAGAACTCCCACCAGTGAGAACTGCCTGGCGGGCATCAGCCGCGATACCGTGATCGATCTGGCCGAAAAGCTGGGGCTGACGTGCCGTGAAACTCGGCTACAGCCCTACGACCTGTATACGGCCGACGAGATGTTCTTCACCAGCACTCCGTACTGCATCATGCCAGCCACGCGATTCAACGGACTGCCGGTGGGTGACGGCCAGGTGGGACCGATCACAAAACGCCTTCTGGCAGCGTGGAGCGAATTGACGGGCCTCGACATCGTCGCACAGGCAGACCGCCAGTCAGGCACGGGTTAGTGCTCGTTCGCAAATAACTTACCGAAGTAGCGGAACGGCGCAAGCCGTCCGGTGCCGCAAAACCGGAGGGCTTGCGCCCTGCCGCTACCTTTGAATCCAGTTACTTATTTGCGAATGAGTCCTTAGTGCTGTGCCAGTCGTGTGTGTTGAGAGGCGGCCGAAGTCGCAAGACTGTGGAAACATCAGAAATCAACTCGCAGTCGTGTGCCGAGCGCTGTGAAGTTGCCCTCGGTGAAGCCGTTGACGTCGGCGTGCTGGCTGATGTCACCGTACACCGCGTTGAACTGCAGCGATGAGTACGGGTTGAAGTACCACACCAGGCCAAGCGTCAGGTCGTTGCCTTCACCACCTTCAATGTCCCCGTCGGTGAGGTCCAGGAACGAGTATCGCAGCGCGACCTGCCATGCACCCCAGCCGTCTTCTTCTGTGGCACATTCACAGTCGTCTGCTGTAAACAGCCGGAAGTTGCGGAACGGCTTCACGCGGTTGATCGTGCCGCTCTTGCGGCTGTACGGCACGTGCTCGCCGGTCAGCATGTAGGCGACGTAGACGTACGCCCCGTTGAAGTCGACGTCTGGTCCAGTCCCGGGCGTGTCGCTGTCACGCTGCAACCATGTGTAGGCGTATTCGCTCACCACCTGCAGTGGGCCGGAGTTGTAGATCATTTCCAGACCGAGTACCTGGTACCATTCGGCTCCGGCAATGCGGCCAGTGTCCAGCCAGCTCGTGTCGGACCGAATTTCGTTACGGGTCGCGAAACGTCCTTCGTTTCTGTTCGTTTCGATGTCGTTCGTGTCGCCGTCGGGGCGGGCGAACATCGACGAGATAGCGAAGTGCAGATAATCCTGACCGTCGCACTCGTACCACGGGCTGCCGTGCAGGCGCGTGTTGAAGCTCCACTGCATCGAGTCGCCGATCAAACGACCGTCGCTGCGCGTGTTTTCCAGAGAAAACAGCCCATACGTGAAGTTCAGAGCGTCGTCTTCGGCAATGGAGTTGTAGGACGCGATACCGATTCGACGGGCGTCCGGGTTAAACGTCTCCACCAGCAGCGGCCGTTCCATGAAGATGTTGAACCGGCTGCTGTTGAGATGATCGAGTCCCAGCGGACGCTTCTGGTTACCAACTCGGATCGTGTTGAAGAACGGGATTTCGTCGAACCCGATATACATGTCCTTGTATTCGGGTGTCTGCGGATTGTTGAAGTCGACCTGGAACCGGTAGTGCATGTTTCCGGGAACATCGCCGCCGGCTTCGACTCGGATGCGACGAAAGAAGAAACGGTCTTCCGGGTCGTCGCCCGTGGTTGGGTTCTCGAAGTTTGCGATCCCCGGGGTGTGGTCGGAGAAGTACCACTGATCGAGGTGAATCCGGCCGCCGATCTTGTATGTCGGCTTGGTCAGTTTCGGTGCGGCTCTAAGCTCAGTTTCCCTGACATCGGGCCAGTCGCCATTCTGGGCCTTCTCCAGACGACGCAGCCGCTCTTCCACACTGAGTGGTGCATCGGGAACGCAATCGGCGGATCCCTGCGGGCCACAGCCAGCCGGTCCGCAACCGGGTGTAAACCCGGTCTGTTGAATCGGATTGCCCTGCAACAGGGCTTCCAGACGAGCCACTCGTTCGTCGAGTGTCTCGCCGTCCTCAAATCCGGCGATGGTTACGGCTTCGAGGGCTTCCCCTGGCTCAGCAGCCTGCACAACTCCGGGAGCGGCCACCAGAGATACGGCGACGGCCACGCTTCGAGTCAGTCGCCGCAAATATCCGGGGAGATCGAAAAACATGTTCGGGTCTTCCACCAAGCAACGTGTACAGATGATTCCGGTTATTCCGAATCTGCCACTGGTATCGTCTGCTGTGGTAAGGACGATTATTAAGATCGTGCGAGTTGCAGGGGTGGACGGGGCGATGTGGAACAGATCGTCCGCAAAGTTTACCTGACCGTTACAACAGGAACCGAATTCTCCGGCTGATTCAGAATTGAAGCCGTCTTGCGCCGTCTGCGGCTCCACTGCGGGATCTGCCGCAAAGAGGCGCAGAAACCGAAGAGAGAACGCGTTCTCGCAATCGGGGCATATGACCTGCCGGCGATTCGCGACGTCTTCGTGTCAGCGACGGGCTCAGTGTTGAATCTGATACTGAGCGCGGAACATCACTCTGTCCGCACCGACCAAGTGGTTCGTGCCGGCATTCCAGACCGGGCTGCCATCAAGCACTGTGACGTCAAACGTCATCCTGCTGAGGCACGCCGGCTTGAGGAAATCATTGATTCCTGGTGCATATTCTCAGGAATCACCGCCCGCCCGCTTGGGCGTGTTTCACAAAACCGTAGCGGCGGCATCTTGCCGCTGAGTGCAGTTTCCGACGGCTGGAAGCCGCCGATACAGGCCAAAGCCGCCACAGTTATCCGCAACGCGCTCTAAGCCCGACCAAATCCAGGCTCTTTGGCATCAGAGGCAGCACTGCATTACGAGAGTGTGCCAGGGCCCGCGGCTCAAAACATGTATTGAAAATGCATGTAGAAGAAATCGGCGTCGGAGTTCGTCGGCACGCCCGGAGTCGTGTCGTAGTAGCGGCCAGCGAAGAAGTGCGCGTAGGCGACGCGGATTTGCGTCTGTTTGTTGCACTGCCAGGTCATTTGAAAATCCAGCTCCTGGCCGATTTCGCGATCTCCGGCGGTTCCGGCTGTCGCGCCTGCGAAGGGACGATTCGTGCGCGTGTAAACAATGTCGCGGCCGTTCGCCATCAGGAAGTAGTGAAACCAGACGGTGAAAGTCAACGTCTCAGCCGGCTGCATCTTGATCCGTGCGTTGAAGTCCTGGATGTTCCGGCGGCTGAACAGGTCCATCCAGCCGAGGTAGCGGTGGACAGCCGGTGTGTAGTAATGAAATCCGTTTCCGGTCGAGTCCGATCCGGACCCGAAGTCGTAGTACAGCCACGCTTCCGGTTTCCAGCAGGCATTCTCGAACTTTTTGCCAATGCCGGTGACCACGAATCCGGCGTTGTGCACGGTGTCGTCCGGGTTTCGGCCGAACTGATAGCCACCTTCGACTTCGTACAGCCAGCTATCCCTGCTGCCGTACCAGCGTGATCCCAGTGTGTCAAACTTCGCCCCGCCGCCTCCAGTACGGTTGGCGAAGTCAAAGGCGAGCCAGTACAGCTCCAGCTTTTGTTTTTCGAGCGACTTGTACGTCGTGTAAATGCCGTAGAGCTGCTGGTTGTGGTTGGTCGAGTCGAACTCGGTGAAGTTGCCAACGTTTCGAAAGACGGGTCGCGTCCAGAAGGCGTCGATGTCCCAGTCGGGGTCTCGCCACATAAGCCGAACGCCGTCGCGGTTTCGTCTGCGGTTGGCCCAGCTGGGAGCCTGAATCAGTCGGGCGACACCCAGCGCGAACTCCTGCCGGCCGAGCCGGGCGGTCAGCGTGCCCTCGCCGTCGATCAGCAGGGCATCGAAGTACGCCTGATAAAGATCGACCCGGTCGACTTCGTTGCTGCGCGGAGCAAAGGTCTCGCCCACACTGGATGCATCGATCATTTCGACCCGCATGCTCAGGCGGTCGTTCAACTTTCCGGTCAGCCACAGCCGCACCTGATGCAGCACGTACTCGTCATCGCGACCGGTGAGGCCGGCTCCCCGCATGTTGTGTTCGTTGTGGTAGCGGACGCGGTAGCTGCCGCCGATGTCCAACGAACTGCCTTCCCACGGCGAGATGCCCTTCAGCGGACATGTCCGGTCGGGGGGCGCACAGCCGTCGCTTCGAGATTCCGTGCAGTCTGCTGGCCTGTACCCACCACAACCCAGGCTGAGGCGCTCGCCCCAGTCCGCTGCCGAGTCCCAACATTCGAGTCGCGACGGAAGATCTTCGAACACGGACTGAACGATGTCCTGGCCGAACAGATGCGCCGGGCGCAGCATGAGCAAACACAAGGCAGGCAATATCAGGCGCATAGAGCATCTTCCGGGAAGGAACTGAAGTGTTGGAATCGTTTCGTCCAGTTCACATCGAAGACTTAGCAGGAGAACCGTGGCATCGGCAGGGGCCGACTAATCGTTCCAGTCGGCGCAGGGCGACGCAGAGCCGGACGAGTCTGATGGCCACGTGACTGTGGCAGCCTGGCGAGACTTTGCGGGTTGAAGAGAGCCTACGATCACGCGGCCGACGGGTTCTCCGCCGAAGCCGCCGGCGGGATGACGTCTTTAATCGTGTCCTCGATGCGAGCCACCAGCTTCTCGGTTTCTTCGAGCCGGGTTCACGTGACTTACCCGGCCCGTCTAGCGAGTTCTGTGCCTTCTTGCGGCTTTAATGGTTTGCCGGAAAGAGGCGCAGATTTCGCAAAAGAACGGAGTGAGTTCTTATGCAGAGGCAGGCTGTGGCCGTTTCACCATCGCGTAGACGCAAGGCACGACGAACAGAGTGAGAATCGTCGAGGCGACCATGCCCCCGATCACGGCGCGGGCCAGCGGGATCATCGCTTCTCCACCTGGGGCGAGATGAAACGCCAGCGGGGCCATCGAGGCTACCAGTGTCAGTGACGTCATCAGGATCGGCCGCAGTCGGATCTCCGCCGATCTCAACGCGGCCTCGCGCGGCGACAGGCCCTGGGACAGCAGCTGGTTTGCAAACTCGACGAGCAGGATCGAGTTGTTCACAACCACACCGATCATCATCAGCGTTCCCATCAGCGATTGGATGTTGATCGTCGTGCGCGTGATGAACAGCATGCCGAGCACTCCGGCCAGTCCCAGCGGGACGGCGAGAATGATGATCAGTGGATCAAGAAACGAGCGGAACTGCGCCAGCATGACCAGGTACACGAGCACTGCAGCCACGATCAAGCCGATGCCCAGCATGCGCATGCCGTCTTTCATCGTCGAAACCGGACCGCGGACGGTCACGGTCACTCCGTTTTCAAACTCGATTCCAGACAGCACCCGTTCCACGTCAGCAGCGACGGCACCAACGTCGCGACCATCAACATTCACGAAGACGTCATTGACACGTGCGATGTTGTAATGAGCAATCTCGCCCGGAATGTTCACCCGTCGCACGGTCGCGATGTTCGACAACGGGATCGTCACCGGTCCATCGGGCGTGTTCAGTGACAACGGGATGTTGTGGACTTCTTCGAGCGATTGAATTTCGTTGTTTTCGTACTGCACTCCCATGAAGAAATCGACACCAGTCTTCGGGTCGACCCAGATCGTCGGTGAGTAACCCACGCTGGAACCCAGAGCCGTCAGAATCGTCTGAGCGACTTCTTCCTGATCGAGTCCCATGTATTTCGCCCGGATGCGATCCACCTGAATATCCAATTGCGGATAATCCAGCGACTGAGCAATCTGCACGTCTGTCGCTCCGCGTATGGGGCGCAGTTTCTCGACAAGCTGCTCGGCCACTTCACGGCATTTCGCGATGCTGCCGGCGGAAACCTGCACGCTGATGGGGACAGGCACACCCTCGTTGAGGGCCATGTTGACCAGACTGCCGTTGACGAACAGAAACTGCTCGCGCGGGTAGTCGGTATTCAGCCGGTCACGCAGATGCCGCACGTAAGCCTGTGTGGAAGTTGACCGCCCCGACTGTTTCAGATTAACGATCAGGTACGCCGTGTCCGGCCCCGAGTTGGAACTGAGAATCGTGGAGAAACCGGCTCCCTTTCCGACCGGCAGTCCGATGTTAGAAATGATCGTCTCCAGCTCGGCAGGCGGGATCACCTCCTTAATCGTGTCCTCGATGCGGGCGACAAGCTTCTCGGTCTCTTCGAGCCGCGTTCCCGGACGTGTTTTCAGCCGCAACTCGAACGTGCCCGCATCGACTTCAGGAAACAGTTCACTGCCAATGCCCGGCAGGAGCAGTACGGAGCCGACAACCACGACCGCGGACGCCAGCACGACAGCGTGCCGGGCACTCAAAGCGACGCTCAGGATGCGACCGTACGCAGTCGACGGTTGACGCCTGGTGCTTAATTGGGAATCGCCCGCGTCGCTATCAACGCTGGAATGGCGACGATCAACTTTACTCCGCACGAATCTCGCGCAGAACGCCGGCACGACCGTCATCGCGACAAAATAGCTCGCTCCGATTGTCATCGTGGCGGCGATCGACAGCGGCTCGAACAGGTAGCGGATCATGCCGCTCAGGAAGATCGCGGGAATGAACACGGCGAGAGTTGTGATGGTTCCCGCCAGCACTGGTGTCGCGACTTCGGCTGATCCGTCGCGTGCCGCAGTGCTGGGCGACTTGCCCATCTTCAGATGGCGGATCACGTTCTCCACAACAACGATCCCGGCATCGACCACCGTGCCGATGGCCAGGGCGATGCCACCCAGAGTCATCACGTTGATCGTGTTGCCAGTAAAGCAGAATCCCAGTCCGCCGATCAGCATCGAGAGCACGATCGTGCCGACAATCGCGACAGTCGGCAGCAGTTGTCTCAGAAACACCCAGACGACAATTGCGACCAGCAGGGCTCCGAGCCCGACTTCATACAGAAGGTTGCGCATGGCGTTGCGGATGTAAGTCGACTGGTCGTTGACAAGCTGTACCTCGGCTGCCTCGGGCACCTGGCCGAGTGCTTTCATCGCGGGAATCTCTTTTGCGATGCCTGCATAGATGCGGTCGACGACGGCGATGGTGTTCTCACCTGGCTCGCGCAGCAAAGGACAGTACACGCTGCGTTTGCCGTTCACGCGGACGATGTTGTACTGAATCGCGGCATCGTCCTTCGCGTACCCGACATCACGGATGAAAATCATGCGACCGTCGCGCGTCGTGATCGGGATGTTGTCGATGTCGTCAGTGGTGGGCAGTGTGTTGAGCGGGTGCATCTGGTATTCGGTGTCGTCCAGCTTGACTGTTCCCGACGCCAGCACCAGATTGGCTTTTTGCATGGCATGCACGACGTCCTGAGCGCTCAGCCCGTAAGCCCGCAGCTTCATCGGGTCGACGTAAACCATCATCTGCCGGAACTTGCCGCCGAACGGATGCGGAATCTGCACACCCTTCAAGCCGCCCATGCGGTTACGCACGGCGTAATAACCGATCGAATACAGCTCTTTTTCGCTCAGCCCTTCACCGCTGATAGCCGCGAGCACGACAGGCATATTGGCCGGTTCGCTGCGCAGCGTGAACGGCCATTCGATACCCGGCGGCAGGTGAAACATGTCGCTGGCTTCAAGATTGACAATGTCATTCATCGCCGAAGACGGATTCGTCCCCGGCTGAAAGAACACCTTGATGACGGCAGCACCTGGAACGGTCCGTGACTCCTGATGTTCGATCCGTCCAGCCAGCGTGAGTGCCCGCTCGACACGAGACGACACGCTCTTCTCCATCTCCATCGTGGGCAGGCCGGGATACGAGAAGAAGCTGACAATCACCGGCTTCTCGAAGTCCGGCAGAATGTCGATCGGAGTCGCCGGAATCACCGCTGCTCCCAGCAGGCACAACCCGATCGAAAGTGCGAGCACGGCGTGCGGGTTACGCAGAGCAAACCGAATCAGGGCCGGTCTGGATTTCTCTTCAGAGTCCATCAGGCGTTGTTTCCGGGAGGGCTGGAGCGTTGCCTGCATACAAGCCCGAAGCGCAAGCGAGTGAAAGCCACGCAACAGGTTCACTCGCTAGCGCTTCGGGCTTGTATCGACTGGCGGGCCGGACAGAAGGCAGCAGAATGTCGTTACTCCACTCTGACTGTCTGTCCGTTGTTAAGGCGGCCGACCATGCCTTCTGTGACGCGTGCGGAGGCGTCCAGGCCTTCCAGAATCTGAATATGTTTTCCGTCGTCGTATCCGGTCTTTACCGGGACGATGCTGATCGTGCTGTCGTCACCGACAACGTATACCGAACTGTTTCCAATCTCGTCGAATCGCACGGCCGTTGCCGGCAGGACGAGTGCGTCCGGAGTCTCATCGAGTATCACCGTTGCTTCGCCGTACATGCCGGGCAACAGCAGGCCGTCGTCATTCGCCAGGTCCACTTCAACCAGCATCGTGCGCGTGCTTTCGTCCAGGCGTCTGGCCACGCGGCTGACCGTTGCGTCAAAGGTGCGTCCGGGCAGTGACCGAAACGCGAGCGTGACAGTGTCGCCGTCGCCTGCCCAGGGAGCATCGTTCTCTGGCAGCGAAACGCGGACACGCACGCGGTCTACCTGCGAGACTTCGAACAGCGGCCGGCGCGATGATTCGGACGCCGTCTGAATGTTTCGAACCAGGTCACCCGGATCGACGTGCCGTTGTGTGACGACTCCATCAAACGGAGCCGTTAGCGTCGCGTACGACATGAGGGCATCGAGCTCTTCGAGTTCCTTGCGCGCCACCGTGGTCTGTGCCTGAGTCGCGACGAATTCCGCCGCCGACACTGCTTCGCGCTGCTGAGACACAACAACCGCCGCCTGCGACGTCCCGAGAGCCGCCTCGGCCACCAGCTTCGCCGACTGGGCAGATTCGAGTCGCTGCTTCGCCTCATCCAGCAGCCGAGCGGCCACGGCTTTCTGGTCAACCAGCTCGGTGACACGCTTGTGTTCGGAACGATCGGCGTTGAGCTGCGCATTGGTCTGCTCGACATCCGCCCTGGCCTGCTGGAGCTGCGCTTCAGCCGACTTCACACTCACATGCGCCAGTTGCTGACTGGCCTCCGCCCTCCGCTCTTCGGCTTCCAGGCGTTTGATGGTGGCTTCCTGTTTCTCCCGGGCCTTGCCCATTTCCGGGACAGCGATGACACCCAGCGTATCGCCAGCTTTGACGGTCTGACCAATTTCGACATGCAGCTCAGCCAGATAGCCGGCGACCTTCGCGTACAGATCGGCCTGGTGATACGCATGCACGGTGGCCGGCTGTGTTGTCGTCCGTTGAATTGTGATCGTCGCTGGCGACACAACCTTGACGACCGTGGTCTCATTCCCGGGCGTGTCCGCCAGAACAGGTCCGTCCGTCTGTCCGCAGCCGCCCGCCGACACGATTATCCCGAAACCGGAGACCACAGCTGCGGTCATGCATCTGAATCGACCCCGCCTCAACATGGGAATCTCCGGAAATACGTATGACATCATCAACTGGTAACCAGCCAGCCAGTCTACTCAGGCCCCATAACACCAGAAACAAACACTGCGGAAATATGTGTCACTGCCCTATGGACGCTGTTGGTTTGGCAGTCCGGCCGATGCGCAATCCGCAAAACCGGTGTAATCGTCAGAACCGCTCAACTTTGACACATCCACATGACGATCTCGATGAAGACCCGTGCCGGGGTGGCACCGGGAGATCGTGCGCGAAGCCTGGCCGGCTATCGCGTCTGGAGATCACGGCATGCGAGGACACTCTTGGTGGACCACAGCGAATCGACGCTGGCCGGGACATGTAGTGGTCGCTGCTCTGGCCGTGTCTTCCGGGTGTTCGGCAGTCAATTCGGGATTCCCGATCGTCGCAACCACGCGTCCCGATCCGGTCGCCCCCTCAACGCAGTCCGTGACCGAACAGAAACGGCTACCAGAACATTCCGCCAGTTCGATTCCGGAATTGAGTCGATCAACACACGCCGATCTCGAACACGTCGCGCCGCAGCACGTCGCCTGGCCGACTCCGCTGCTACCGGAACCGGTGAATCCGTCATCGGGAACGCCATCGCCCGGACAGCACGCCGTGGCCAGCTACGTTGAGCCAGTCGTCGCGCCGCGCGGCTCCTTGACCATTCGACAGACCGGAGCGACTCAGCAGACCGACCGGATCGTCCCGCCCGCCCCAGGACTGCTCGCAGCGACGGACGCCACATTCGTCGACACGGAATCGAGCGTCAGCAGCACGAATCGTCATCAGCTTGACTTGTCGACGGCCCTCGAACTGGTTGCCGGCCAGAATCCGCAAGTGGCATTCGCGCACCAGCGGATCGCCGAAGCTGAGGCTCAATGGGAAGCGGCTGAAGCACTGTGGCTGCCATCGATCCGGGCGGGAATGAGTCTGCACCGTCACGAAGGCAACTTGCAGGCGTCGAACGGCACGGTCGCCGACGTCAGTCGGTCATCAGTGCAGACGGGCTTCGGTGCCCGCGCGGTTGGAGCCGGAACCACACCCGTACCTGGCCTGTCCAGCGAATTTCATGTTCGCGACGCCGTCTATCAGCCGCTCATTGCCGAGCGATTGCTGTCTGCCCGTCACTACGGTTCGTGGGTGACGTACAACGACGCGCTGTTACGAGCGGCGGAATCATACGTCGAACTGCAGCGGGCTCATCAGTCGAAAGCGATCGCCGCCGCGACACTCATACGCGCCGAAGAACTCGCGCGGTTGACTGCCAGCTTCGCCAGAGCTGGACAGGGTGCGCAGTCCGACGCCGACCGCTCAGCCACGGAACTGGCCATTCGCAAGAACGATGTCGCGCAAGCCGACGAAGCCATTGTCGTCGCCTCGGCCCGACTGGCAGAGGTACTTCATCTGGACGCTCTGAGCACCATCGTCCCGCAAGAGTCACAAGTTACACCCATCGATCTCGTGTCACTCGACTCGAGCGTTCGGGAAATGGTGGCAGCCGGCCTGGCGGGCCGTCCGGAACTGGCTGAAAGCCGCGAACTGGTTGAAGCAGCCTGCGAGCGTCTGCAGCGAGAAATCTCCGCTCCTCTGGTGCCGAGCGTGTTGCTTGGTTTGAGCTACGGCGGTTTCGGCGGCGGTACCGGCGACACAGTGGACGGTTACGACGAGCGATTCGACTTCGACATCGCGGCTGTGTGGGAGGTCCGCAACCTTGGCTGGGGCGAATCAGCAGCACGTGACGCCGCACGAGCCCGCATTGAACAGGCCCGTTACCGAGAGATTCAAATCATGGACCGTGTCTCGCGCGAAGTGGTGGAAACCCGCGCTCAGGTGCGATCCCGGCGTCAGCAGATTGACACGGCAAAGACGGCCATTGCGGCGGCTGAGCAGTCGTACGTCCGTGATCGAAAGCGAATCAATCAAGGCCAGGGGCTACCGCTCGAATCACTGCAGTCCGTCCAGGCCCTCGACCGCGCCCAGCGCGAATACCTGCGAACCATTGTGGATTTCAACCTGGCCCAGTTCCGTCTACATCACGCCCTCGGCTGGCCGACTGACACGGCCTGGTCACACTAAGGAACAGTCTCGAAATAACTCTCCAGAATCAACACGCCAGTGAGCCGTAGGCGCTAGCCTCGGGCCTTGTGACGCTTCGGCGCCGATTGGCCCGCGGCTAGCGCCGTCGGCTCACGACGATGGGCAGTTATTTCGGGACAATTCCTAATTACGAATCGTGCATCGCCCAGTCTCCATGTTACCTGGAAAATCGAAATGAAACTCGTCGCAACTCTCATCTGCGTAACGGCGCACGTCACGACTGGATGGTCTGTGGCAGCCGACGATGGAATCTTTGACGAGAACTTTGTGGACGAGGTCTTCGCACCGATTCACCACACGCACTTCAGCGAACTGGGGACTCCTTACGTCCACCCGTTTACGATCGAGCCGCCGCAGATTCATCAGGACGTGTTCTTTATCTACAAGTACACACAGAACGTCGGCGGCTCAGACGAATTCGAAGCGGAACCGCATGTCGATTGGGCCTTCACAAAGCGTCTCGGAATTCTTTTCGCGTCTCCGCTGGTTGGTAATCGACAACCGGACGGCACTCAGAATGTCGGCCCGGGTGACCTCGAGATCGCCCCACGCGTCATGTGGATCGAGCGTGACCGTTTCATTCTGGCGTCGAACTTCTTCATCACGGTCCCGACGGGCGATGCGACACGCGACCTGGGTGTCGGCGAGACAACGTTGGCTCCCTTCATCACGACGTGGCACGATCTCGGCGACTGGAATTCGCTGGTGCTGAATTTCGGCCCGGAAATCGGGGCGGAATCGGGTGATACGTCCATGATCTACAGCTTCTCACTGGCCCACTCGTGGCTCGGTGAATCCATCCTGGGGGAAGAGGAACACATCGAGCACGAAGAAGAGGGCGGCCACGAACACGCGAGTCACTTCAAGCCAGGCATGAGGACGATCTACCTCGAAATGAACGGCGAGACGCAACTGGACGGCGCAGAGCAGACACTGATCGAACTGCTGCCGGGTTTCAGCTACGTCCTGGCAGGAAGTGGCGAGTTGCGCTTTGGCGTCCTGTTCCCGGTGTCCGAAGTCAAACGCTTCGACCGACAGTACTTCGCGTCGTTTACGTGGATCTATTGAGCCCATAGGAGTGAATAAGGAATAACTGGCGCAAATGCAGTTTGCCCCACTTTCGCACCACCGACCCTGTGTCGGTGGACGAGTGACTGAATAGCTACAACACGAAGCACGCCAGGCCCCTGGCCTCCACCGACCCCGTGTCGGTGGAGCCCGCGACTGATCGCCAGCCGGCTGAGTCGTCGCCCCACCGACGCGGGGTCGGTGGAGGCGTTTTCGCGCGGGCTGTTTCGTAGCTGTCAGTCAGTTCTCCACCGACACGGGGTCGGTGGTGGAAACTCGGCGTCATGATGAGCCTCCCTGCCCGTCTTGCGCCAGTAATTGGTTATTCACTCCATAGCAATTCCAAAATTGGTTTTCGGCCTCGATACAAGCCCGAAGCGCAAGCGAGTGAATCTGTTGCAACACGTTCACTCGCTTGCGCTGCGGGCTTGTATGACAGCCAACGCTGAAAACGCGCCGGGTCGATCAACCCGCCGACTCACATCGCCTCCAGAAGGCGTGCCAGTTTCCTGCCCGTCACCGACAACGGGTAATCCGAGAACGCATCCGGATGGACCCACTGAAATCCATCCGCCATGCGATTCGCTGACGCGTCCGTTTCGGCAAGGAAACACTGCAATCGGATTCGATATCTCGTCACGCCATGTCGAAGCTCTGTGAGGAATCGATTCGCCCGGATTTCGATGCCTGCCATGTCTTGCGACGTACGCTCCAACTGCCGAGCCAGCCGCGAGGGTACGGGGCGAGTAGAGTCGAGTCCCGATTCTGGAATGTGGCGATCTGCATCCTCGATCGGGAATCTCAGGAAATCCCACATGCCCGCCCACCGCTGGCCTTCTGGGTTTCGTCGCAACAGGTATTGGTCACCAGAACGCACGGCAACAGCGGCTTCCACAATCGCCGTGATTTGCTGCCGCGGGGCTGCAACAGGAATCTCTGACTGTCGGCCAGCGGCAAACGCGCGGCAAACACTTCGAGCGGGGCACTTTGGGCACTCGGGCTCAGTTGGTGTGCAGACCTGCGAGCCAAGTTCCATCAACGCCTGATTGAACTCTCCTGCACTGCGGCGTGGTAATAAGTGCTCAGCGAATGCCCACAGCACACGTTGGCCGTGCGTTGACCGCGGGTTCTCGTCCAGTGCAAGCAGCCGGCTGTAGAGCCTCAACGTGTTGGCTTCCACTATCGGAGCGGGTCGGTCGAATGCGAATGAGACGATGGCGCCGGCCGTGTATCTGCCGATCCCGGGCAGCTTGATCAGTTCGTCGACCGTCTCTGGAAACACGCCATTCAATTCTTCGACAAGTTGACGTGCACTCCGATGAATGTTGCGGGCGCGACTGTAATACCCGAGTCCTTCCCATAACCGCAGCACATCGCCCTCTTCCGCGGTTGCCAGTTCCTCGACGTCCGGAAAGCGGTCGAGGAACCGCTCAAAGTAGGGCACAACAGCAGCGACCGTCGTCTGTTGCAGCATGATCTCACTGATCCAGATGCGATACGGATCCCCCGTACGACGCCACGGCAGATCGCGCGCCCGGCGCTGATACCACCGCCGCAGAGCTCGGCGGAACTTTGTCAGCTCGACGCTGCTGAATGGTTCGAACAAGTCGGGTTCGGACGACTGCGTCATGGCGTTCCGTCCAGACAATTCTGCAGTGCGCTGCAGACGCCATGTGAGTCTTCGGCCGCGTGACAACTCATGGCTGCATCCAGCCATTTCGTTTGTCGAACGCTGACGGGGATCGGTGTGCCCGTCGCCGGCACGCTGGGTACGAGCTGCCGAACGATCTCCGCCATCAGCTCGTCGACTCCGTTCCCGGTCACAGACGACACGGCCAACGAGTTGGCTTGATGATCAGCATCCCAAAGCCGAGGCAAGTCCGCCTTGTGATGCACAACAATGCAAGGCGGCCCGTTGCCTGGCGAGACTGCGAATTGCCCCAGAAGTTGCATGTCTTCCACCTCGACTGGCTGAGACACGTCGATTAGCAGGCAAACGAGATCGGCATTCTCTATGGCTCGCCGTGTCCGCTCGATCCCCTCGCGTTCCAGGTCATCGACTGTCTCACGAATCCCGGCGGTGTCCGAGAGTTGGACTGGCCAGCCGTCGAACGCCGTTTCTCCCGTGACGATGTCTCGCGTCGTACCGGGCTGGTCAAACACGATGGCCCGCGAGTAGCCCAGCAACGCATTGATCAGAGTCGACTTGCCGACATTTGGACGTCCTGCCAGAACCACACGCGCTGGTTCGGTCAGGCGGCGGCCGAAGTCGCTCCAGCCGATTAAGGTCTGTAATCGTTGCTGGAAGAATGAGATCGCATCGAGCGACGGAGCACCTGCGGCCAGCGCGTGCAGTTCGTCAATTTCTCTGAAGAGCAGGCCCGACGATTGCTCCAGCAGAATGCCGGCTGTTCGGCCGGTCGTTGCGCGTGTCAGGGCGGCGTGACACTCAGCTTCGAATGGTGAAGTGATCTCCGCGTGCTGCTGCTCCCACGTGACGGAGGTGACACCCGAAGCCGCCAGCATTTCGAGGATTCGATTCACGGCCGCGTCGCCGCCGTGGCAGTGAACTTCGACAATCGAGTCTGTCGAACGACACACGACGACTTCTTCGCTGGATACTTTATCTGCCAGATCGACGGCATCGCACCAGTGGCCAAAGCAGATGCGTCCGAGTGGCTGCTGTTCGATCGGTCGCCCGTTGACGGCCTTGAAGTGACGATCAACTGCCCGACCCGTCGCAGGACCGTCACCACAGACGCGAATGGTTGCCACCGCACCACGGCCACGCGGCGTAAGTAGCGCGGCAGTCGGTGGAGCAGGCGGATCGGCGACGGACGCGGTCATTGGGCAGCCGTCACGGCGGTGACCACGTGCTCGACCACGGCCGTGACGGCTGCATGGACCAATGGCACGGATTCGGAGACCGTGGCAATCACCGCTTCACCGGTAGTTGTTTCGTCTGAATTCTCGCTGAAGACGTTGGACACGACCGACAGCGCCACCACACGCAGGCCTTCGTGAACACCGACGATGACTTCCGGGACGGTCGACATACCCACGACGTCTGCACCCATCTGCCGAGCCATGCGGTATTCGGCTCTGGTTTCGTAACACGGACCCTGCTGGGCCAGATAAACCCCACGATGCGTCGATCCGCCACGCTTCACGATCGCGGACTCTGCGATGTCGGCCAGTTCAGCATCATACGGCGTACACATGTCTGGAAATCGCGGGCCAAGCTGTTCGTCGTTCGGGCCGAACAGCGGATTGTCCCACAACAGGTTGATGTGGTCGTCGAGCACGACAACGTCGCCACCGTTGAGTTTCGGGTTCACTCCACCACTGGCGTTGGACAGGACCAGGGTGGTGATTCCCAGCCGGGACATGAGTCGGACAGGATAAACAACCTTCGCCAGATCGTGCCCCTCATAGCCGTGCTGCCGACCATCCATCATGACGACCGGGGCACCGGCCAGACGACCGCACAGAAACCGCCCGCGATGCCCCAGTGCCGTCGAACGGGGATAGTGCGGAATCTGTTCGGCAGCAAAATCCGCCTCCACATCGAGAGTTTCAGCCAGACCACCCATCCCGGAGCCGAGCACCAGCCCGACAACCGGTCGGTCCGACCAGCGCGCGCGGACAGCAGCCACACTCTCCTCAAGCTGTGCGACCAGTTGCTGCATTTGCGGCTCGGCGGAAGTCGGGACGGGACAGGCACGCGGGACTGTATCAGTCAGTCACTTGCCAGTTAATCGAGTCGCCGATCTGTTAATCCTCAGAGTCCGCAGCGGTCAGGCCCTTAGAACAAACTCACGATGGCCTCCGGAGCCACAGAAGGTGGTCCCGTCTTAACTGTCTCGGCAACTTGAAAGGAGCAGCGTTATGACCACCATGGTCTGGACGTACGCGATTTATCTGACGATCTGCACCAGCATCACGATCTGGGTGGCTCGCACTCTTGGCAGTCATGCACCGGCGTTTCTCGCCGACTCCAACGGCGAGTCCTCCGAGTTAACGAACGCGGTCACCCGCCTGCTGATCGTCGGTTTCTATCTCGTGAATCTGGGAATCATCAGCCTGGCGCTTAAATACGGTGATCCCGCGCAGGACATCACCAGCGTGATGGAACTACTCAGCACCAAAGTCGGAGCGATTCTGATCTCGCTGGGTTTCGTACACTTCATCGTGCTGGCAAAACTCGGGGCGATGCGCCGCGCATTGTCACAGGAATCGCGCAGCCGCGCGATCCGCTCATAGGAAGCGCAAGCGAGCTCGACGAAGCGTCAACCGCGACTCCGAGTCACCAGGCTCTGTTTGAAAACTCGAAACCACTCGTAGGATGGGCACTCTTGCCCGTCCATTTCTCGACGAATCGCGATGTGCGGACGGGCAAGAGTGCCCATCCTACGGGTTTTCAAACAGAGCCTGGTGCGACGCGACATGCCGGCAACGGGTGGAGCAGAAACAGAGCTGGGGTACTTCCATGATCATCTGGACCTACGCCATTTACCTTGCGGTCAGCGTGCTGATCACCGTCTACGTCGGTCACACGCTCCACCGTAACGGCCGGCCCTTTCTGATCGATTGTCTGCAAGGCAACGAACGGGTCGCCGACGCGGTTAACCATCTCCTGCTGGCGGGGTACTACCTGATGAACATTGCGTTTGTCGTGCTCATGCTCAGGACTCGGTCGCCGGTCGCGTCAGGATTCGATGCCATCAATGTCCTGTCGACAAAGGTCGGCATTGTGTGCCTGACATTGGGCTCGATGCACTTCTTCAACCTGTTCGTGCTGACGTCCGTCAAAGAGTCGCGTCGAAGCGGGGTTTGAGCAGTCATGCTGCACCACCGCCCATAAAAACGAAAAGTCACGTGACACGCATTGCCACGCGACTTCGATTCTCCCGCGCTCGTGGTCTACTCCGCAGAGAAGTTCAGCACGGTCGAGGAATTGTACTCCTCACCCGGCTCGAGAATCGTCGACGGAAAGCCCTTCTGATTCACGCTGTCCGGGTAATGCTGAGTCTCCAGGCAGATCGCACTGCGATGGGCGTATTCTTTTCCGCCCTTGCCCTTTTGCCCCTCCAGGAAGTTCCCGGAGTAAAACTGGATTCCGATTTCCGTCGTGCTGATCTGCAGGCGTCGGCCTGATTTGGGGTCCTTCAGCATCGCGGCGAATCGGTACTTCTGACCTTCCTTCGGAACGTTCAGCACGAAATTGTGGTCGTAACCCAGCGCGGCAGTTTCCGTCAGTGTTTTGATTCGCTTGCCAATGCGAGTCGCCTTGCGGAAATCGAGTTCCGTGCCTTCGACACTCTCGATCTTGCCGGTCGGAATCAGCGTGTCGTCCGTTGGCGTGAACGTGTCGGCGTTCAATCGCAGGGCGTGACCCAGCACCGACTTGCTGCCTTCACCCGCCAGATTGAAGTACGCGTGATTGGTCAGATTGACCGGGGTCGCCTTGTCGGTCGTCGCCACGTAGTTAATCGTCAGGCGGTTTGAATCCTTCGCGACCGAGTAACGGACTCTGATTTCGAGCGTCCCGGGATAGCCTTCTTCGCCGTCCGGACTCGTGTACTTGAAGGTGACTCCCTGTCCTTTGTCGTGAGTGAACGGCTGGGCTTTCCAGACGACCTTATCGAGGCTGCGTTCGACTCCACCGTGAAGATGATTCGGCTCGTTGTTGATGGCCAGCGTGTATTCTTTGCCGTCGACCGAAAACTTGCCCTTGGCAATGCGATTACAGACTCGTCCAGTCGTGCAACCAAAGTACTGATTGCCTTCGCCCTCGTACCCGGCCACGTCGTCGAAGCCCAGGATCACATCGGCAGCGTTTCCGTCCTTGTCTGGCACGTGCAGTTGGACGAGCGTCGCGCCGCGGGTCATGACTTTGGCGACCAGTCCCTTGCTGCTCTTGAGCGTGTAAATCTCGACGTCCTTGCCATCCTTCGTCTTTCCGAACGATTCGGCAGTCGCTTTGTCTGCAAAAACGGAAGACGTCAGAACAGACAGAGTGATTACGGCAGCAAGTGACTTCATGGGTGTCGACCTCGTGCGGGTGATGTCAGCCAGTCGGAATGAATACAGCGGACTTCGCGGATTCTTGAGCAGCCGCCCTGCGAGAGCAAGTCGGTGCCAACCACAACCTTGTCGACCACACTCACGAGGCGGTTACGCAAGCGTGGTTTAGTGCGACTCGTCCGGATCACTCTCGGTCTGCACGATGTCCACCGGCGACCCGCTGCCGGAACTTCTTCAGGGAGTGCAGGCTGATGCTCACTTCGACCGCGGTTTCGTGACCGCGTCACTGCGGAGTTCGTCACCGACGTCCTGCAGACGCATTCGCAATTCATGCACCGATCGATGGGACCCAGAGCGCGTGCTGGAGTATTCGCAACTGCATCCGGTGTTGTCGACCGACGCGGCGAAACCGAAGGCAGAATCACGGCCGTGAGTGGCGGGGTACTGTTATCGCATTGACGACAGACACTTGAGCGAAGGCATGTAGCCAAACTACGGTAGTCGGCCCGACCGGGTGCAGTTGCGGCACACCTGTTCGAGGTGAGGGATGCTGATTCACGTTCTGAGTGAATGCCGCTCTGGCCATGGCGAGTCTATTCGACGCAGATGTATACCCAAGTCGAGTCGGGAGATAATCTGCTAAGTCACAGATTTCGTTGCGAAGGACCGAGTGATCGTTGGGCCTACGATTCTGGTTGCTGATGGCGTGCTCTGCGAGGCCCGGACTTGAATTCTGAGATTCTTGCAAAAACTCGCGCTAAATCCATGAACGCATCTCGTCTCTAGGAGTAGGGCGGTGGCCGACAGCAGTTTTGACTTGGAAAAACATCGAGAACGTCTGCGACTTGTGGCCCGGCTCCAATTTCCTGCTCGGTTACGGGCAAAGCTCGACGCGTCTGACGTGATCCAAGAGACGATGCTTCAAGCATACGAGAAACGTGATGTCATTCGGAAGATGGGGCCGGAACAGCAAGAAGCCTACTTGCACGTGATTCTTGCGAATAAGATCCGCGATCACCAAAGAAGATTTGGGACGCTCAAGTTCGACGTTGAGCAAGAGCGTTCCTTAGAGGCGGCACTCAACGAATCGGCGACTCATTTGCAGGAACACTTGACGATTTCCAGCGTAGCACCTTCGAAGAGATTAGAGCTGGATGAACTGAAGTGTGTTGTTGCAGATGCAATCTCCGAATTGCCAGAGCGTCAGAGAATCGCTGTTGAACTTCGTAAACTGCAAGGACTGAGTCTTAAGGAATGCGCTTGTCAAATGGGCGTGTCAACGGGCGCTGTGGCCGGCCTCTACCAACGTGGCATAAGAGCACTCACCGTTTCATTGAAACGATTGGTCGACGATGAATTCGCCGCATGACAGCATTCAGCCTGATTCGATATCGACGGCTGCAGACGTCATCGCACTTTACATAGAAGCGTCTGAGAAGAGCGTGCAGCAAGAAGAAGCGTGGTTGAAGAGATTTCCTCGCTTCGCTGCCGAACTCAAGGAGTTTTTCGCGAATGAGGCAGACCTCGACCAGTTTATCCAACGGCCAGCAACTAGCTGTTCTTCCCAGCTCGGCACGGATCGAATCGACTATCCGGCTGAATCTCTGATCAATAGACCAAGGCTCGGAAAAGGCGACACTCTTGGCGGTTCGTTCAAGATTCATGATGTCATCGAAGGAGGGATGGCTGTTGTCTACATTGCTGAGTCACTCACGTCCCAACGGACCGAACGTCCCGCCGTGTGGGCGTTGAAGACTCTTCACGATTTCAATCACTGGCAAGAGTTTCGAGGCGCACGGGGAAGAGCAGCGGAGCGGAGCGACTACGAGAAGGAACTTCAACTGTTCCGAGGCGAGGCGATGAGATGGGTGAATCTTGGAACTCATCCACATTTGATCCATGCAGTACATGTTTTAGACCTCGAAGGTAAGCCATATATCCAAATGGAGTATGCAGAAGGCGGAAGCCTTGCAGACAGACTGAGGCGAGGACGTCCGTCGATCGAACAATGTTTGCGCTGGGCTCTTCAGATTGCTACGGGACTTGAATATGCCAGCACGCAGCACCTTCTGGTTCACCGGGATCTCAAGCCTGCCAACGTGCTGCTCGATGGCGATGACGTTGCCAAAGTCACGGATTTTGGCTTGGCAAAAGCCGGGCTGGAGTCAGTCCATTCATCCCGTGGTCCAGTCGATACAGTCGGAGAACACCTTAGTGACAGCCGTGCTGCCGGGACTGTGCCGTACATGGCACCGGAACAGTTCGTTCGTCTCGGAGACACCGACGTTCGCAGCGACATCTTCTCATTTGGCGCCCTTGTCTACGAACTGCTGATAGGGAGTCAGCTTTTTGCTGAACGTCCATCTTGCTTCATGGCGGCGGAGGATGCTCCGCTAGTACAGCCACATGAACAGCGGCGAGATGTTCCGCATGAGATCTCTGCGTGCGTCATGAAGTGCCTGGAGTACGACCCTGTCGCGAGACACGTCGGTTTCAACGAAGTGCTTGATGAGTTGCGGCCAATCTGCGAGAAAGTTGGAATCAGCACCGGACAATCGATCCCTTATGTGCTGTTTTCTGGTTCTGCCACTGATCGGTATCTACGTGGGAGGAAGGTCTCTACGTTGATGGGGCTTCACGAGTACGCGGAGGCGGCCAGACTCGCAGGCACAGATATTTCGGGTGACTCCACGTGCGTTGAGTATTGGATTAACAAGGGCGTTTCACACGGTGAACTCAAGCAGTATGAGGATGCTCGCCATTGCTTCAACAGAGCGATTTCAATCGATGGTACGAACGCGAAGAGTTGGGCCAACCTGGCATTTGTGTTTCTCAATGTTGGCGAGATTGGAAAGGCAGAAACATCCGTTTCTCATGCCGTTGGACTTGATGAAGGCTGTGCGGAAGCGTGGCACGCGAAGGGTTGTTGTGAGCTTCTTGGTGAGCGCTATGGCGAGGCGGCGAATTCACTAGCAAGAGCTTGGGCAATCAACTCCCACGACTGGAAGATTGCCACCGGTCTCGCCATGTCTTTTCTCAAGCTTCGGAAGCGTCCAAGTGCCGTCAAGTTCTACCGTCGAGCAACGGAATTGGCTCCTATGGTCGCCGAGACGTGGCGAAACTTCGCAGTTGCACTAGGCGACTACGGAATCGCCAAAGGCCAGCAAGAGAGCATCCGAGATTCATTGGTGGCGATCGATCAGGCAATCCACCTCGATCCCGATGATCCTCAATCGTGGCTCGAATCTGCCAACCTGAAATGGGACGCTGGCCATGACGCTGTCGAAGTCCTGGCTGACTTAGACGAAGTGCAACGGCGAGATCCGGGCAATGAGGATGCACAGGCTCTGCGTCAGGAAGTCACAGCCACAGAGCAATATGAGGAGGAGATGCCATGACCTCCGGCGCAGAGAACGACTCTACGGTGACGAAATGCCCTCATTGCCAGACTACAGTCACGTTGGTGGGGCAAAGAGAGGGAACGCGGCATTCATGTAATGAATGTCATCGCACGTTCCGCGTTAAGAGGATTCAAGACACAACCCAACAAGGATGCTCCCACATAAGCTGGCGGTGTGAGGAGTGTGGCAAAAGGCTGAAAGCCCCATTGAGGGCCGAAGGAAAGAAGGCAGCATGTCGGCAATGCGGCCACAAACAGGTGGTACCGACTCTGGCTGAACGCAGAAGCGCAGCTCAGAAACGACCAAACAGACAACAGTTGCCCGCTGACACGAACCAACCGAGAGTAGATACGTTGGTGACATCGCAAGAGACAGCAAGACCGAACTCCCGGCCTGACCGGCCTAGCGCAGTGATTGGTCGGATGCTGCGAGCAGCAGAGAAATCGGACGACGCTTTAGAAGAAGAAGTCAATCAGATCCGGGCCGAGCAAGCGTTGCTGGGTATTGACGGCGGCCAGACACGTAAGGAATCAACTCGGGATTTGGAAACTCACGCAGCCTCAACGGGTGCAACAACTGAGGACGACAAGCCTCCGGTGAGGATTCGAACAACCGGACATGACAAATATGGTTTCTGCAATGAATCTGGATCCATCGTCATAGAGCCTCGATATTCCCAGGTCGGCGAGTTCAGTGAAGGGCTCGCACCGGTATCGGTCGCCGATGGAGAATCCCACAAGTGGGGATACATCGACGCCGACGGCACTCTTGTGATACCGGCGGACTACAAAGCCGCTGAGAGTTTCCGCGAAGGCATCGCACTCGTCCAGACGACCCGTGGCCCTCAGCTTATTGACCAGAAAGGAGCGACGCCCTTCGATCTCAAGTGTAAGGAAGCAACTTCCTTTTCCTATGGATTGGCCGCGGTGTTTCAGCCGACGATGCGTCCGGTCCGAAGCGGATGGGGATTTATCGACAAGACTGGTAGTTTTGTGATTCCACAAGACCGCGGGATCATGTCGATTCGAAATGCCGAGGAAGGGCTCGCGCCCATTCAGACCCGAAAGAAGTCACACTGGGGCTTCTTTGATGTAAAAGAAAGAACGACGCCAATCTCGCCCCAGTTTGCCTCAGTGGGAGGCTTCTCGGAAGGTTTCGCGGCAGCGACGTTCGACGACCACTATTCGGCAAAGTGGGGTTTCATAAACCGAACGGGGCAGTTCGTGATTTCACCCGAGTATTCAAAAGTGAGACGGTTTTCGGATGGTCTGGTAGCCGTGAAGGACATCCGAAGTTGGACATTCGTGTCTCCGAATGGTGTGCGAGTATTCAATCACACATTCGACGACGCACAAGACTTTTCGGAGGGAGTGGCGGCCGTCAAGAAGAACGACGTGGGGTGGGGTTACATTGATCGAGCTGGCGAATACGTCATCGAGCCCCAATTCGATTATGCCGAGCCGATACGTAGTGGGATCGCGGTCGTCGGCATGTACGCGGGCAGGGATGAGTCAGGCGCCCCTTACAGCTACAGCAAGTACAGATATGACTTGGCCTGCATCGATCTTCAGGGACAGTTCCTGCGTCCGTTTGAGTCCAGAGGCAGGGTTCACAGTGTGCGATTCTTTCTCAACGATGAACGCCCGCATGATATTCGCCGGATGGACGCAGATCGCCAGTTCATGAATACGATGGCCCGGACACAAAGTGTGTTTAGTAGTCCGTCACTTCACATCGATCGGAAGTATTTTCCACAAGAGCAGATACCACAAGTCGATGCCTCCCTCGGCCTTCGCGGCCGCCTGTGCCGATTCCTTGCCGACGGCCACGAACGCGCTTTGGAATTGAAACCTGCTGCGAAGTCAGCGGACGAATGGAATTGCTTCTGCAGCCTAGTTGGCCGTCACCGAAGTGTGAAGCTGTGGAGTGCGCCTGCTCAGATGGGATTCAGCATTATCGTCGTTGTCGTCATGGACCCCTGAACCTTGGATGAGCAGCCTGCCTTCACACAATCGCCTACTGTAACAGTCAAACGAGTCTCTCAAATCGTCAAGTAGTACAGCGTCTTTGGGTGTGATGGCATACTCTGCCACGCCCGATTCTATGCCACAGAATGGAAGGGGCTCCATGCGGTTTTTCACGCGACTCCTTGGAAAACGATCAAGCCCTATTGCACTAACAGTGGACCGGCGCCCTGTAGTTGAACAGCGATTCAAAGCAGGCCACCCAAATCCAACGGTGCATATCCAAATGCGTCTTGCCGATGACAATCCGTTAAGGTCGCACCCGAAATTCATCATCGGGTGCAGAGTTACCCGAATCAGCGTTGCGGGTAAAGCCGTATCGCTCGACGCCTTCGAGTATACGGGAGGCTTCTTCGGAGAGAACGGGAGAGTGGAAGACATGTGTTGTGACGCGTGGCTAGCCCGTCCGGATCGAGAGTCGGCGATCAGAGCTGTGTATGACGTGGCCGTGTGGCAACGCGTCTTTCCGAATCAGGACGAGTTGATCGAGGCTACTTGCCGGGTCAAGGTCGACATCCCTGCTCATGCTGAGAGTGACAAGTGGGAAGTCAAGGTGACGCGTGTTGTTAACATTCATTCGGAAATCATCTAGGCATAGTTTCAACACAGGGCGTTCGAAAGAGCGTGCAAGGTCGAGTCATGGCGAAGTTGTATTCACGATCCGTCCTACTGTGTGTCCTATTGGCGTGTCTGCCGTCCGACTGCGGAGCACAAGGTGAATCATCCGTCCGGCGGGGCATTGATCGCCGACTGCCTGTTCGCGGAAAAGCGGAAGGCACACTGTACCTGATCCAGTTCATGGCCCGCGGCAGGTGCATCGCAGTTCGGCTGATTCCGGGCAGACAAGAAGCTGGAGACATGATCTTCGGATTTGTGAGTAAAGGGAAGACGGAGGAGAAACGGGCATTCAAGGTCGCCGCTTTTGCGGATACGGAGCGGATGAGAGGAAAGGCTAATCTGGCATTTGCGAAACTATCGTTCCGAAAGGATTGGCCCGGATTCAAGTACAGGCTTCGCGGAAGAAACACGTTGACAGTTGTTAATCCCAACCGTTTCCGCGCACTCGTGGGTATCCGGGCCGCTGGCCGCGGAATCGACTTTCATGTCGCACCGATGGCCCGAGCAACCGTTCTCGTTCCAAACGGAAGGTTCGAGGCGTACTTCCATTTCTCAGACCGTCCGGGGACGGTGCACCGAGGCGACAGCTTTTCGCTCCAGAATCAGAACGCAGAAATCCGAGTTGTCCAGATTCCATCCGGAAACTACGGGATCAGGCCAGTGAAGTGATTGGAACGTCGGAACGTCGTGGTCAAAGGTGGCAATCATGACAAATGTTAGTGGTCGGAGTAACGAATGGTGCGAGTTAGTTGAATTGATCGAGAAGAGTGGTCAGGAGCGGCAAGACACTGCACTGATTGATCAACTGAAGACTGCCGCGAGCAGCTGGCGCATGCAGCTGGAACAAGCCAGTAGTAGCTCAACGGGCACTGTAACAGTGAAACGAGGCTCTCAAATCGTCAAGTACTCCAGCAGCGACATCGCTGCAAAAGCGAAGCTTGCAGAGCAGGATCTTGCAGCGGAACGGGACGCACAGCGGAGAAGAGACGAGGAGGTTCGCGAGATCGTAGGTGCAGCGAAAAGCGGTCAAACGCACAAACTTCGCCGATTTGGAATTCAGACCCCGCACTATGCCCTGCTCAAATCAGTGAATGCCGTATCAAACTCTGCCGCAGCGAGATTCGACAGTGCAATTGAGGAGAAGAAGAAGAGGCCAACGTCCTTTGACTTTGTTATGGAGTTTCGGAGTTCCAAAGAAGCGGTGGCGTTCGCGCGCTCGACTGTTCTCCATCTTATGGAGTGGAGGGATCTGGCCGTTGATGGGTGGAGAATTCCGCAAGCGGAGGAGCCATTCGCTGTCAAGTGGCGGACACATAGACTGTCGGCGGAGGAAATCAGGAGATTTCTTGACACAGCACACAACGCGAATGCCGTCGTTTATCCCGCGATCGAAATGGACGGCAGCGTTTACCGACTTGCCGACGTGCTGACACCGGAGTCCGCCTGTCCGCGGCCAGAACGGGACGTGTTGTCAACACCCGAGGAATGTGCGGCGGCGACTCAAGTTGCCAGAGACCTGATTGACGATGGTGCGTATCGCGAGTGTCTGTATTTCCTGATCAAAGTGTTTCGGGAGGTGATCGGCGACAGTGCATCAGCGCGGTTGCAACGGTTATGGAACTTGCCCGAAAAAGACTGCATGTTCCAGCACACCTATTGCCGCGCGTGCCGCACGATAATTCGCAGTCCCTTCGAGAGAGGAAAGGCAAAGTGTCCGCGATGTGCTGCAGTGGTCAACATCTCGCTGTTGGCCGGCCCGTACTGTGTAGATTCACTTGATTGGCTCATGTCTCGGAAGACTCTGGCTAGTAAATCGGCAGATACGGAGCAGCTGCCAATTCGAGAAGCCAGGCTTAAATCAACGAAGCAATCAGCAGGCCCACGAGAATCTGCTGCAATTCGATGCGCCCACAAGAACACTGGGGAAAGTGCGTTCTACTGCGGAGACTGTGGTCAGCAGTTGAGGTTCGAAGCCGTCCCGGACACCCTACGAAATCGATATTGCTCTGAGAATCACAAGCAAATGCCTGATGGGATCAACTGGTGTACCATTTGCGGTGAATGGCTGGGGCCGGGGCCAGAACGGAACCGGCAGGCCGAAAAGGCGGGGGCGCCGTGGGAGAAGTACGCCCGCTACGTGGACATCCCGGTAGATTGTGCAGATACCGGTCGAAGTGAATCGATGAGATTCCAGTTTCTATTCGCCGGCCCAAGCCAGGCTGAGGAGATTCTTAACAATCTCCCAGACAAGTTTCGTATTGCGCTTCAAAGTCCTAACTTGGCCGATCGGAATCCTGTAGACGAGGGGCCGGGATCGGAGTTTAATTTCCTGGTGTGGTTCGAGAGTGTCTCTCTCACAGTCGGCGAGGCAAAGGAGTTGATGAATCGGGTCGTTGAAGCGGGTGGGGGCATCTACGAGGCATTCCTGACTTGAAGTTGCGGCACAACGCCTTCGGGCGCTGGCTGAATGCTTGGAGATAGGCGTGTAAAACGAACCCACGTCGGCGTCGAAACCGGACCCGCTTGGCGAGTGGGTGGCCGAGTGGGTGGCCGCGTGGTGACGCGGCTGTGAAGTGCCTTGCGGGCTGAGGCTCAGGGCTTGTCCCATGGCTTCATCTTTGTCATCGACTCTTTTCTGCGCTTCTTCGAGCTGATTGACCAGGGCCGCGGCCGTGTAGAAATTCGTACGCATGCCTTCACGGCAGGCGGCCAGTCCCAATGCGATCGACAAGTGGGTTTTCCCTGTGCCGGGTTGGCCGAGCAGGCAGACATTGGCGTGTTGCGAGATCCATTGTAAGCGATTGGTGAACTGCAGGTTCTTCGGTCACAGGCCCGGGGGAGTCAGCTACGGGGCGGGATGGTGGCGTCGGGGTGCAACTGAGTTTGCAGACCACCAACGGATTCTCACGCAATACCGCTTGCGCGCGGCGGTGATCGCGACGTGATCGCGACCGCCGCGTCGAAGAGGATGCCGCCAAGTCGCTCCGGTCCGACACGCCGACGCCGGTTTCAAACTGATCCTCCAGATGGGGTGAAGTCGCTGGCTGCGCGCACTCAAAATGATGCCACTGTATTCTCCGAATGCGTCCTATGATCGCAGACGGAACGGCGACTCCCGAACTCGCGGCGGGGATCGCGACCGGAGCACCAAACGGTGTTTCGCAAACGACACCCGGACCGACACACCAACGCGCAACTCAGATGCGCCCAGTGGCAATCCGTCACGGGCGTTGTGACTCCAGGCGACGGCGCAAGGCTTCCGGAGCTTCGGGGCAAACATCGCTTTGTCTCCCGCGCATGTTCGTCAGTGGTCACGATCCGGTTTGCAGATGCTGCAGTGCTTCGTTGATGGTGGCTTCCGATACCGCGTTGGTGATTGCAGCGGGGATGTGCGGGACGTCGGTGGCATGGACAGCGATGTCCCCGTTATCCGACTGAGGCATCAGTTCGTCTGCACCGGAGCCTCCGTCGAGACGGCCCGGACGCTGGGCGCCGATGAATCAACTTCAGTCAGGTGGACCAGGATGCACGTCGATTGCAGCGTGTGTTGCAGAGACTCCTCGATGCCAGATTGGATAGCAGGGATAGACAAATTCAGTCGACATGGTGATTATCGAGGGCCGCGTGTCTGTTGGCTGGTGTGACAGTCACTTCGCCCTTCCCATTCCCGACTGTCTGGCTGGTAGTCGCCTGCCGAACGCATCCGAGGCCTCGATGCTCGCTGCCCGCTTCACCGCGTTCGTCAGATTGATTGTGCTCGCCCTGTCGCTTGCATTGGTTCCGGTGGCTGCCCCGGCAGATGAACCGCTGCTTGAGCGCGACGTGCTTCCGATTCTTACGAAGAACTGCATGGGCTGTCATGGGGGACTGGTCAGCAAGGCTGGCCTTGATCTGCGGACGTTGCCCGGAATGCTCAAGGGTGGCGAAACCGGCCCCGCGATTGATTCGGGGCACGCAGACACCAGCGAACTCTGGAAGCGCATCGCCAGCGACGAGATGCCGGAAGGAGATGATCGCGAGAAGCTGTCAGCCGGTGACAAGGCGACGATCAAAGCCTGGATCGATGCCGGGCTGCCGACGCTGTCCCAACGGCAGCAGAATGTCGATCCGCTGCTGCCCGGCGATCGGCAGCACGAACCTGCTGAAGTCGCGACAGCTATCGACCGACACATCGGCGGCTTTCTGGATTCGGCGGGACTCGAGCCGGCGCCGCTTACGGATGACGAGGAGTTTCTGCGGCGAGTCTATCTCAATTTGACCGGTCGTCTGCCGACCGCGGACACCGCTGTCGAGTTTCTCGACAACACTGAACCGGACCGCCGAATGACGCTGATCGACTCGCTTCTGACGACTGCGGAATTCGGTGAGCAGTTTGGACGCACGTGGCGTGACTGGGTCTGCCCGCCGGAACTGCCTTCCGACAACAACGGCGGGGCTCAGCCCTACAAACAGGCCAGAGAGTTCGGAAGCTGGCTCGGTAAGAAATTCACTGCCGGTGATTCGTGGGACAATGTTGCTCGTGAGATCCTCACGGTGCAGGGTGAGATCAAGAACAACCCGCAAGTCATCTTCTACGGGCTTGTCGGTCAGGGCGGCAAGACAACCGCAGACGGTTCATCGAGAGCGGTGGCGTCTCTGTTCATGGGAGTGCAGCTGCAGTGTGCCCGCTGTCACGATGACCCATACCGAGACTGGTCGCAGCAGGAACACTGGGGGCTGGCGGCGTTCTTCGGTCGATCACAGGGTGACTTCAACAAGATCGAGATCGGCAAGGGCCCGAGCAAGACAGCCGGCGAGATCGGCATCCCCGACTCCGCTTTCAGGAATAAGGGCGAGACTGTCGAGGCGGCTTTCCTGAGGAGCGACGCATTCGACACGAAGGATGCCGACGACCTGCGCAAGCCGTTCGTCGACTGGCTGGTCGCGAAAGACAATCCGTATTTCGCCCGCTCATTCGTGAACCGTTTGTGGTTCTATCTGTGCTCGCGCGGACTCGTGAACCCGATCGATGACATGCGCGAGTTGAATCCGCCTTCACATCCTGGGCTGCTGCAACTTCTGTCGAACGAGTTTGTGGCATCCGGATTCAACATCCAGCATCTGTTTCGCTGCGTGTGCAACTCGCAGACCTACCAGCGAGCCAGTCATGTTGAATCGGGAACCGACTCACAAACGCGAGACGCGATCACGACGGCATTCGGTCGCATGCCACTGCGACTGATGTCGGCCGACGTGCTGTACGACTCGTTGGCTCAGGCTTACGGCGATCCCAAACTGGATTTGCGGACCAGCGTGAAAGACAGCACGGTTGGCCAGGCCGCTCCTGTCGGTGACGCGTGGCTGGAGTTTCAGCGACGCTTCGGCACGAACGAAGAAGACGCGACGGACTTCACGCATGGCATCGCGCAGATGCTGACGATGATCAATCACCCGCGTCTGCTGGCGGGAAGTAAGGCACTGGACGACTTCCGCAAGGAAACGCCAGACGCAACACCAAAACAGACGATCGAATGGATGTACCTGAGCACTCTGTCACGCCGACCGGATGCAGACGAAGCGGCCGAAGCCATTAAGTACGTCAGTGAGGCCGCGGACCCGGCGAATGCATTCGCCGGAGTGCTGTGGATGCTGGTGAATCGAAGCGAATTTATTCTGATTCGATGAGTCAGCAACCCGTAGGACGGGCACTCCTGCCCGTCCCCTGGAAAGGACACACAATGCGTCAGCCCGATATTCCGCTCAAACGGCGAGATCTGCTGCGACTTTCAGCCGCTGGACTTCTCTCCGGCGTCTCTGTGCCGTGGTTCGAAACACTCGCCCGTGCGGGCATTAAACGGCCTCGCGGCAAGGCATGTATCCTGCTCTGGATGGACGGAGGACCCAGTCAGCAGCACACGTTCGATCCGAAGACGAATGGCGAATTCAAACCCCATCCGACATCCGTGCCGGGCATTCAGATCGTCGAGCATCTGCCGCAACTGGCTCAGAGCATGGACGACCTGGCGATCGTGCGGTCGATGACCACAGAGATCAACGGCCACTACGACGCCAAGTATTTTCTTCATACCGGCTACAAACGAACAACGGCCTTCGAGCATCCGGCGATCGGGTGTATTGCCTCTTCGCAGATCGGGCTGCCGGACGACGATATGCCCGCCTTTGTCACAGTCGACGCCGGCTTCGACCGGCCGGATGGCGGCCGGTTGTATCGCAGCGTTCCGGCGTATCTTGGACCGAACCACGCGCCACTGGCCGTGAACGATCCGAAAGAGGGCCTGGAGAATCTCGCTCCCGCCGGCAACGACATCGACGCTCGACTGCAACTTCTGGCCGGCAGTGAACGTCGATTCGAGCAGAAGTACGCGTTACCGGCTGTCGGAGCGAAGCAGGCAGCATTCAATCGGGCTGTTCGACTGATGCAGTCGAAGCGATCGAAAGCGTTTCATCTCGACGAAGAACCCGACAGCTTGCGTGACGACTACGGCCGTCACAAATTTGGACAGTCATGCCTGCTCGCCCGAAGACTGGTGGAAGCGGGCGTCTCGTTCGTCGAAGTGGTCCATCGCGGCTGGGACGATCACAACGGAGCCGCGAAGCCGATCGCCGCGCGTGCTCCGTGGATGGACGCCGGCATGGCCACTCTGATTCGCGACCTCAAGGTCCGCGGCATGCTGGACGACACGCTGGTCGTGTGGATGGGCGAATTCGGTCGCACACCAGGCAATGGGAACGGGCATTTCTGCAAGGCATGGAGCACCGTGTGGGCTGGCGGAGGAATCAAAACTGGACAGGTCGTGGGGAAGACAAGCGAGGCTCCAAAGAATCCCGGGGCAGAGGTTGTCGACCGGCCTGTCAAAGCTCCCGACTTCGTCGCAACGCTGTGCATGGCACTCGGGATCGACACGCACAAGGAATTCCTGGCACCCGGCATGCGTCCAATGCCACTCGCCGACAAGTCCGCCAAACCAGTGCAGGAGCTGCTCGGATGAGAACCAGACATTCTCGGCATTGCTCTTCCGTGCTGTTTTCCCTGCGCAAAGGGGATTGTCCCCTCTCCCCTCTGGGGAGAGGGTTAGGGAGAGGGAGAGGGGCAGGGGCATGCATAATCTCGATGGCCCATTCCGCGATCTTCCTTGCAATGACGCTGCTAAGCATTGCGTCAACGCAGCAGGTGCTGGCCGAAGCGCCAGCCTATCGCCCGGCGCGTGATGCGACTGAAGCCGTCGAGCGTATTGAAGAACTGGGCGGCACGGTGCGTTACCTGACTGCGAAGAGCGATGCGCTGGAAGTGGATTTCCAGTTCGCGGACGAAAACCTGAGCGACGAGCACCTGCAATACCTGCATGCCCTCGACAACGTCGTGGTGCTGCGTCTGAAGCGGACGGCAGTGACGGACGCCGGTTTGGGACATGTCGTCAAAGTCGAATCGCTGCGACGGCTGTATCTGGAAGAAACGAAAATCTCTGACGCGGGCCTGAAGAGCCTCGCCGCTCTTCCAGAATTAGAGCTGGTCAACGTCTACGGCACGGCTGTCACCGATGCTGGGATGCAGCATCTGCAGAGTCTCCCGCAGCTTCGAATGTTGTTCGTCGGAAAAACAAAGGTGACCGAGTCGGGAGTCGCGTCGCTGAAGAAAGCGTCACCCAAACTTCGCGTCGTACCGAATCTCGCCGAACAACGGCGACGTGCGAAGCTCGTTGCCGACGTGGCAAAGAAACTGCTGGCGGAAGCAGAGACTCAATTCGCCGCTACCGAGCGGGACCTCAAAGAACTGCCACCCCGACAGGAAGAACTGAAGAAGGAAGAGGAAGCCACGAAGAAGCAGGCCGACGAGTCTCGTAAGAAAGCCGACGAAGCCCGGAAGAAACGCGATGCGGCAATTCGACCGGCCGGTGACGCGGAGCGGCGTGCCAAAGACACGCAGCGGGCCGCCGAAGAAGCTGCGAAACGGGCCGCTGACAAACCGGACGACAACGACCTGAAGGGCCAATCTGAGGAGAAACGCAAGGAAGCCGACGAAGCAAAGAAACTCGCTGACGAAGCGAAGCTGCAGCTCGACGAGGCGCAAAAGAAGTTCGACGAATCGCAGGCCAAAGCGGACGCCGATCGCGAAAAAGCCGAAACTGCCAGACAACTGCACGATCGTTCGAGGAATGCAAAGAAGTACCACGAGGTGTCCCGGAAAATCCTCGATGGTGCTCGCCTGAGAGTCGCCGATGCGGACCGGAGACTGCAGGCCGTCAAGTGAATCGGCAGAGAAAGACAACGCTCTATGAAGTACCTGGAACTGACCGCACCGACGCTGGCCGGCGTTGATCGTCAACAGACACTGGTGGTCATCCCGATTGCGGCGGTCGAGCAGCATGGCCCGCACATGCCCACGGGAACGGACACGATTCTGTGCACAGCCGTGGCCGAGGCGCTTGAAGGTCGACTTGCTTCTCAACTCCTGCTGACGCCGACCGTCTGGCTTGGAGCCAGCTCGCATCACCTTCGCTTCGGATCCACGCTGGACTCAGCGCTCGATACGTACATTGCGACCCTCTGCGACGTGGCCTGCTCGCTGCTCGATGACGGCTTCAGACGAGTCATGTTTCTCAACGGGCACGGTGGCAACATCGACCCAATGAAAATTGCCGTGCGACGGCTCCAGCCCGATTATGTCGACGCATTGCTTGTCGCGGGCAACTACTGGGTCGCGGCCGATGCGGAACGCGGGCAGATTCTGGAAGGCGACCAGAAGGGCGTCGGCCATGCCTGCGAATTTGAGACCTCGCTCTTGCTCCACGTTCGTGGGGAGCTGGTTGACCAGACGAAGCTGGCCGATGCCGGTGAGACCGTGGCCGATGTCATCGACGGTCTGTACGTCAGCCGTGATATGTTCCAGCGAACCCGGGAGGGTTTTACCGGCAGACCCGACCTTGCGAGCGCCGACAAAGGAAGACGGCTGTTCGACACCATCGTCGATCAACTGGTCCGCACAACCGAGAAACTGCTGCCACAACCACTGGGAACCGAGTATCAGGACTTCGTTGAATAGCGAGATACTGACGGCCCACTCGTCACGGACTGACTTGTGGGGGCAGCATGGGTGCTGCTGTCGGACCGCCCGGACCCTTCAACATTTGAAACAAATCACTCTCGGTCGACAGGATCAGGCGTGTGTCCTGGTCGACCGTCGCCTTCAGAACCTCGAGACGCCGCAGAAACTCGTAGAACTCGGGGGACTGGCCATAGGCCGCGGCAGTCAACTCGATCACCTCCGCGTCGGCTTCCCCCCGGATCTCCGCGGACCTCTGCTCCATCTCGCCCTCGATCTGATCCAGCAACTTCGTTGTTTCACCAAGTATGCGGTTCTTCTCTTGCAGCGCCTTCGACTCATAGAGCCTCGCAATTTTCGATCGCTCCGAGATCATGCGGTCGTAGACGGTCGCGCGGACCGACGCCACATAGTTGACTCGTTTGATTCGAACCTTGACCAGTTCCATTCCGTACTCCTTCAGGTCGACCTCGAGAAGGATTTTGGCTTCGACGTCATCGCGTCCATTTCCCGCGACCAGGTCGGCTTCGGTGCGTTCGAGTTCTTCAGTCGCGCGTTCGAGTTCTTCAGTCTCGCGTTCGAATTCTTCCGTCTCGTAGATCAGTTCAGCGTTGGATTTGCGGACGACATCGATCAGGTTGTGCTGTGCGACCACATCACGGACCACCGAATCAACCAGATCGTCGAGGATTTTCTGGCCGCGTGCTTCGTTGCGGACTTTCACGAAGAACATCATCGGGTCACTGATCCGCCAGCGTGCCCAGACATCAATGTTGATCCGTTTCTTGTCTTTCGTCTGCATGCTCTCTGGCGATCCGTCCCAGGGAAGCAATCGTTTTTCCAGGTAGTACGCTTCCTGAATGAACGGCGTCTTGAAGTGCAAACCAGCCGTCTGAACATCATTCACAGGTTTGCCGAACTGCGTCACGATGACCTGCTTCCCTTCCTCGACGATAAAGGTGCTCGCGTTCAGAACGATCGCGGTAAGACCGAGTAACACACAAAATACGACAGCGATTTTCGTCTTCATCGTACACCTCCCGTCTCGACGGCGGGCTGCGGACTCCCTTGATCGAGATTCAACAGAGGCAGCACACCGCGCACTGACTCGTCGATGATTGTCTTGCCACCGGCCTGAGACAGGACGACTTCCATGGCTTCCAGGTAAAGCCGTTTACGAGTCACTTCCGGTGCCTTGTCGTATTCCGCCAGTTGTGCCAGGAATGCACTGATCTGCCCCTTCGTTTCGAGTACCACGCGGTCCTGATATCCCTCGGCCTCGGCAATCGCCTTGTCCTTCGCTCCACGCGCGGCTGGAATCTTGCTGTTCTGCTCGCCCTCGGCTTCGTTGACCACCTGTTCCTTTTTCTGCCGGGCGCGGTTGACCTCCTGGAAGGCATCCTGCACGGCCGCCGTTGGTGGTGAGGTCGTCTGCAGTTTGACAGTGATGATTTTTACGCCCGCCTCGAAGCTATCCAGTTCCGCCTGGATCAGTTGCTCGGCCTCAGTGGCAAGCTGTTCCCGACCAATCGTCAGCACGTAGTCGATGCTCGAATCACCCACCAGCTTCCTCATCACGGACTCGGAAACATCACTGATCGTGTCGGGAACGGCAGGATTCACGTCGGACGTCGCCCCGCTGGGCAAGCTGCTCTGGCTGATGCTCTCCGTGCCGCCAACATTGAACAGAAAGTCCATCGAGTTTTCGACCCGGTACTGCACGACCCATTCGACGTGTCCCAGATTTAAGTCGCCGGTCAGCATCTCGGCGACTTCGAGATCGTCCGAATTCTCCGAAGCAAATACCGTCTTACGCCCGGCCTGAGATGTTTCAAAACCGAATTCCAGCGACTGAATACGCTGCACGGGCACCTGGTAGACCGTGTCAATTGGCCAGGGCATTTTCATATGAAGACCTGGCGGCACCGTGGCGATTTTTTTGCCGAATCTGAGTACCACGCCTTCGTCGCTCGCTTCGACGCGATAGAACGCCGACTTACCGGCCAGAATCACGCTCACAACGGCCACTGAGATCAGGATCAGTCGAATTCGCTTGCCGATTTGTTCCCAGGGAATGTCGTCGGGGTCAAACCCGCGGTTAGGTCGGCGAAAGTCATCGTGTGAGGGCATAAGTTGCCAGGCCTTCTTTGTGAACGAATGGATTTCGTAATCGGCAAGCATCCAGAGCAGACGAACGAAAAAGTTTCGCCGCTATGCTTCACCGTCTCCACCCGGCGGAGTGTAGTCCACCCGATCACAAGTTGCGCAACCGCAGTCATGCCCACCTCTCACACGGTCGAACATCCTGCGGAACTGCTGGAATTCCTGCTTGTCTGCCACCGTGAGACGAAGAAGACCAAAGTGCGGCAGTGGCTCAAGCACGGATCGGTGCACGTCAACGGGCAATCAGTCACACGCTTCAACCATCTCTTAAAGATCGGTGATCTGGTTTCGATACGAGCCAGGGACGAGATGCGTGCCGAAAGTCTGTTGCCACGGGGAATGGATGTCTTGTTCGAGGATCCGTCGTTGATCGTCATCGAGAAGCCAGAGAATCTGCTGAGCATGGCCAGCGATGCGGAACGGGAGAAAACAGCCTATGCCTGCCTGACCGACTATGTGCGCCGCGGCAACCCTCGCAGCCC